>JACLAA010003954.1_pt1 | contig 25471 bp, 22 predicted proteins | sample 8027891 | NCBI WGS metagenome assembly JACLAA01 (sample SAMN15724900, study PRJNA655200) | protist metagenome | isolation source: fluorescence activated cell sorting (FACS) single amplified genomes of... | place: Spain: Blaines Bay Microbial Observatory, Mediterranean Sea | collected 2016-01-19 | reverse complement strand
GCTAGAGATGGGATTTTATTCGACGCGTTGCAGTTGTTACCATATGTGCAAGAGAAAGGGGTCTCACCGGCGACAGGTAAGAAATTGGCTGTGAAGGACGTCTTAAGGTTGAAAATGGCGAAAAATCAAGACAACCAGTGGCACTGCCCCGTGACCTGCAAGGTCTTCACGAATCACTCGAAGGTCGTCTGTATTGCTACTACTGGAAACGTCTTCTCGAAGGACGCGGTCAAGGAGCTCTGTTTCAAGCGGAACGGGAACGTTTAGCATTAGAGAGGCTAGAAGCGAAACGACGAGAGCGCGAACAAAAACTCCGGAGCGGGCCCAAGTTCTCCGCGCCCCTGCCGCGGAAGGAGCCCTCGATCAAGAAGGCCATCGATGATTACGCGGTATTGCGGGAGAAAAAGCCCGTAGCAAAGAAGGACACCGACAAAGAACGAGAATTGGCCCAGATCCGCGAGAACTACCTCGGCAAAAAAGGCAAGAAAAAGCAGCCTAAACCTTCCGAGAAGTTTGCCCGAGTGTTTCAATTTGATTGGGATGCCAATGATGATACTTCCCAAGATCTGAATCCGTTGTATGCGCGGAGGCACGCGATCCAGCCCATGTTAGGTCGAGGCTACTTAGCTGGTTTGGACATGAGGGAACAACGTAGAGCTCATACTTTTAGTCAAGCATTGAACGACAAGCGCGCTTCCGAAGCGCGAGCCCAGGAAGAGGCGGAAGGCCTCGCTCGGACCGAGAGGAAGAAACGCGAGGCCCAAAGAAAGAAGGAAAGAGATGCGTTAACACAAGCCCTGGCCGCCGAAGAGAAGAAGGTCGAGGCCACGGCCCTCGGCAAGAAATTGCTGCACTGGACGGAAAAGCCTTTACAAGAAATGAACGCGCGCGACTGGCGGATCATGAAGGTCCGTGACCCAGAGCAGAAAATGAACTTGAACGTGACGTGGTCGCGTCGATGGCGTCGACGCGATGCCGGCCGCCTCGACGCCGTCGACGTGGCCGTCAGAGAGTTTACGCGTCGTTTCGTGACAGTGTCGTTCCCACGCAGGAGGACTTCGACATTCGGATACGAGGTGGGAAAGCGCCGCCCCCCTTGCGCTTCTGGAACGAGATGGCCGTGCCCGAGGGGATCCACAAAGCCATCCAAGATGCCAAATATAAAGATCCGTCACCTATTCAACGACAAGCTATACCTGTGGGGTTAGAATTAAGGGATCTGATCGGTGTCGCGGAAACTGGCTCAGGGAAGACCGCGGCGTTTGCCGTTCCGTTACTTGCCTATGTGGCACAATTACCAGCACAGCGCATCGCTTCACTAGCCGAAGACGGACCGCTGGCCGTTGTATTAGCTCCTACTCGAGAATTAGCCCAGCAAATCAACGACGAGATCGCGAAACTGTCTTCCTATTTGTCATGCAAGACCACTACCATAGTAGGTGGAAGGTCCATAGAAGACCAGGGGTTTCTACTCAGAGAAGGTGTGGAAATCATCGTCGGGACACCTGGGAGAATAAATGACTGCTTAGAGTCCCAGTACCTAGTCCTGAACCAGGCGAACTACGTCGTACTCGACGAGGCCGACCGCATGATCGACATGGGCTTTGAGCCGCAAGTCCATACGATACTCGAGGCCATGGGCGGGCTCTTGATGAGCGAAGACGAGATACTGCTCGAACAACAAAGAGCAGCGTTAAGTAGGGGCGAGGCGTGTTATCGCATCACGGCCATGTTTTCCGCCACCATGCCGCCTGGGGTCGAGAAACTGGCCAAAAAATTCTTGAGACACCCTGCAATAGTCTGTATCGGCGATGAAGACTCCGGTAAAAATAAGAGAATAAGACAGCACGTCCTGTTCATTAGTGAGCAGCAGAAGAAACAAACTTTAATTGATTTGTTGCGACGTAAACAACCGTCAGAGAAGTACCTGGTGTTCTGTAACGAGAAGAGGGGCTGCGATGCTCTGAAGAAAGTGGTAGAAAATGCTCAAATACGCTGCGGTGTGCTCCATGGCGGCAAGACCCAGGACCAGCGCGAGGCGGCTCTCGAAAACTACAAGCGCGGTACGTTCCGGATTCTCATTGCCACGGACGTGGCCGGACGAGGTTTGGATATTCCGGACGTGGCCCACGTCGTGAACTTCGACATGCCGCTGAAGATCGAGAACTATTCGCATCGCATCGGCCGGACGGGTCGGGCGGGCAAGGACGGCGTCGCTTCCACACTATTGACGGATTCGGACGAGGCCATGTTTTATGAGCTGCGGGAGTACTTAGAACAGACGGACGCGGACATCCCGCAGAAACTCGAGAAGCATCCGGCGGCGCACGCGAAGCCCGGCGAAAGAAACGCGCGCGGCGAACTGCTGACGGAGCGCGCGGGCATGCGGGGGACGCAGTTCCTCGACGCGCGGAAGTTCGAGCAGGGGTAATTTGATAGTGTCTTGCTCTATGCGCGCGAGGTACGCCCGGGGGCACATTTGTGTCTCAGGATCCAATTCTTACCCGGGGGCGTCGCACGAGGCGAGCCTCGATCGGCCTCATCCATCAAAATCTTCGCCTAGGCGAAGATTTTGGTTGCGGAGGCTGAGGAGAACAATTTGGGCGACAAGGCGTGGAATGCGAGCCAAGCTCCGCGCCCGCGAAACGCCATCGCCGCCGGGGAGTGCGTAAGACATGGAACAACAAAGATGACTATATATATATCATTACACGAAGACGACTAGGACCACGTCACCGTGATCTTCGCGTCCAACGAAGAACGCAGGCCCTCGAGCTTCTTCTCGAAGGCCTGGATGGGTACTTTCTCGGGCGCCGTCACGACGCCCTCCAGCAGGAAGAAGGGCCGCGTCTTGCCGTCCTTTCCCGAAACGCGAATCGTATCTGTGGTCAACTCATCAATGTTGAACCCGGCCGAAGCCAACACTTCGGTGACCTGATACACGATGCCCGGTCGATCATACCCCGTGCACCGGACGCGCGCTTCGCGCATCGACCCCGGGTGGCTCGAGGGCTTGATCTCGCGCGCGGTCACGTGCAAGCCACTCAAGTCCTTCGTCGCGCCCTCGCCCAGCAACAGATCCGCGCGTAAATGCGACGCCGACGTCTTGTCCTTGGAGATGACGTGCATAACCACGGTAAAATCATCATTCATCCGAAGCATCTTCGAGCCTGCGAGGCGGGGTCACCGCGCGCTTCTGGTTGCCGCGATGGCGTCGAGGCGTCGATGGCGTCGAGTTTGATTTCCACGCAGCTTCAGACCGGTGATGGACCCGCCCCGATCATAGATCCACTTCGACAATTGCGTCACGAGGCCGACGCGATCTCTACCCGACGCCGTCACGCATAAGTGGGCCAGACCCTGGGTCTGGACGGGTTTGGGTTCCTGCTGCTCGGCGGGCGTGACTCGCCTAGTCAACGACCGCACGACGGGAGACTTCTCCAAGTAGTCGTCCACGTTCGACACGCGCCGAGCCAAGCCCTGCGCGAAGAGCTCCGCGGCTCTCGCGTCCACCTGTGCGGAACGACTGCGTGAGCATCGTGGTCCCTCGACTCGGTCCGAACGGCCTCAAAATCGCAAAAGAGACCACCCACCACCTGCTCTCCCGGAGACGACGCGCGTCGATGGCGTGAAGGCGCCGCAGCACCGCGGGACGCCGAGTCCGCACCCCGCCGAACCCGAGCATCACTTCGCCGCCCCGCTCCTCGTCCTTCTCGTGCAAGACCTCGGCGTTCACTTCCGCCGCGGTCTCGTCGGACCCGCCGCGCATGGAAGATAATATACAAGTCCAAATCAAAGATGTGGACGCAACAACTGGAATCCGCATCCACATCGGACTGAAGGCGAAGTTCATGGCCGTCGCCGGCACCCAGAGCTTCCAGAGCGCAAACAGGTCCGGCCAGAAGTTCTCGGACCACCTCTCATACACTTTTGTCGGTGAGGCTTCCATACCAAGACATACGACCTCCTTCGTCATGTAGAACGCCGGGAAGTACATGAACGGGTGGTGGACGCATTGATCTAAAAAGACCTGGGCTGCCAACGCGGCCTGGCCCTTGAAGTCGGCGGCCTTTTCTCGCAGGGACTTGGCTGCAAATTTCTCCGCTTGCGGGAACAACCGTGAGAAGACGGGGACATATAACGAGTACTGCACGATACCTAGATACCCGAATCCAAACGACGCGAAGGCCGCGTTGCGCCTCCAATCAATATTTTCTCGCCGCTCCACGAAGACTTGGACTACTAAATCGGAGACGGACGTCTTCGCGCAACTAAAACCAACGCCAAAGGCCATGGGGTTCGCCCGCGCGAAGGTGGCGATGATGGACATCTTGCTGTAGCGCTGTGCTCGCTCGGGGTGGCTCCGCGTTTACAGCTCTACAGCGTGTGGATCTATGCAGAGCTGTGTCTCGGCCTGAGGGGCACCACGAGCGACGCTGCTTGCAGCAGAGCCAGCTGTGCTATTGATGAGCCCTAGACGCCAGCCGTATATCAGTGTAACCCAGTTATGCGGCAACGCGGGATGAGCGCACCCTGTTGTGCACGATGACGCCCTGGCGCCTGCCAAATTCGGCATTTCTGAAAGGCCTCGATGCACCCTTCATAGTGGTCAGGGCATTCCCCTCCGAGAGCTGCACGGGATGCGTGCAGTCTGCGAAGCGGCGGTCGAGCGCGCAGCGCGTAACGCGGCCGCGTGTGCCAAAAGCCGCTGCGACGGGGAACGCGCAACTCCTCACAGCTGAGGGCTCCCGCTCTACGAGTGCGTGTTGCGTGGGGTGGTCGGGTCTGACCCGCGCCGCGCGCCCGACGCGCCCGCCGCAGAGCCACTGCGACCACGATACGCCTCGCAGCTGTGCAGCCAGGCAAAGGCTGCGGCTGCGCACCAGAGACTACCCACAACGATTACTCGCGGCGTGTGGGAGGGTTGGGGCCGGCCGTTCAGAGTTGCGTGTCGGCGTCCGGGTCGGCGGCAGAGTCCCGCTTCTTCTTCGACTTCTTTTTCTTCTTCTTCTTCTCGGAGGAGAGGCCGGCGTCGGACGTCGCGCGCTTCTTCGACGGCTTCGTGTCGGTGGGAGGCGGCGGCGGCGGCGACGGACCGAGCGACGGCGAGGGCGGGAAGTGGATGAGCCGCTCGTCGGGCGACATGCCCTTCCAGCGCTCGAAGTCGGCCTTGGCCTTCTCCTGGCCGGCGCGCGCCTTGTCGTTCCACGGCTTCTGCGAAAGTTCGTCCATCTCGCGCCACATCTTGGCGAGGCGCGACATGACCTCCTTGCCCTTGGCGTCCGTGATCGTCGGCCGCGTCGCCTCCATGAAGAGCTGGTAGCCGCTGAGGGCCTTTTTGGGCTTCGTCGGGTCGCGCGCGGGCTTCTTCTTCCTCCTAGCTTTGGCGCCGGTCGGCGCCTTGGCGTCGTGGGCGTCGAGGAAGTCGAGCGCCGTGTGGTCGAGGCTCTGGCCCGCGGCGGCGGCGTGGGCGCGCGCGGCTTTTAAATGCGCGACCGCGTGCGCGACCTCGGTCTCCATGAGCGTCGTGTGGAGCGCGGGCCCGCCGGACGGAGGCGCGGCGCCGTTCGAGGCCATGTTTTAGGCGCGCGGGCGGCGGCTCCGCTTGAAAACTGTTTTGTGCTTTTTGAGTTGTGGCCTCGACTTGGCGTCGCGCTTGCACGTTTGCGCGTCGACGGCGACCAGCGGGCGTCTACTGGAACTTACAAGACGCCTGACGACCGCGTCGCGGTCTCGTTCTAAGCGTAATCCAAAAAGGCGCTTGCTTGCTAGTGTCTTACAGCCGCTAGCCCGCACAGGCGCTGCTCTCTTTTGAGCTCGTTCGCGAGCGGAGCGCGAATTTGGACGAAACGCTAGACGAGGCGCTGTGCACGCACCTCGCGCCAGCTACTGCAGCCACTGCGGGGCCTTCGGAAGCGGTATACACGCAGTGCCCACAAGGCTACCAAATTCACCCCTCTCGTTTGCCGCCGCGCCGCATCATTGGGCCCTTCGCTGCATAGCTTTTGCGAGATGTATAGAGGGCGACCCAACCTGGGCACCTTGCTGGCCCCGCCCCCCGGTTTCCATCTGGAGCGCATCAGACGCTCGACGTTCGAGGCCCCCAACCCGCACGCCGAGGGGTCGCGCCTCTGGATCCTCCTGGAGGAGAGCAAGGCCGAGCTCACGCCGTTGAGTGAAGACCGCCCCTACGTGCCACTGAGCGTCTATCAGTCAAGCGACATCATCGCGAACTCGACGGGTCGGGCCCTGCTTGGCCGGGCCGTCGAGACGAATCGGCGCGACGTCGTCCAGTTCCTCCTCTCGCGCGGGCTCGACGTCAACGACGAGTACATGGGGCTGCTGCACGCTTCTGTCTGGGCGGGCCAGTGGTTCGCGACCGTCCTGCTCTTGGACTGTGGCGCCGACGTCGACGTGCGGGCCACCGATAGGCGTCGGACGCCGCTCATGCGGGCCGCCGACCGCACTCGAAGCGTCCACGCCGAGGTGATGCCCGCGCATCTCGCCATGGTCCGCCTCTTGCTCTCGCGGGGCGCCGATGTCCGCGCGAAGGACCGCATGGGCCATCAGGCCCACCAAATCGCCGCCATGGGCACGCCCGTCCGCGCCCTGCTCTCGGACGTCAGAGCCGCGGGCGGCTGGCGGTCCTACGTCCACCGCGATCGCATGGGCTTGCTCGTGCTCCGCGCGCTCTGCGAGAAAGGGCGCGCGACGACGAGCGACGGCCTGTTCGCGCGGCTCTTCGCAGCGGAAAAGGTCGTGCCTCCGCGACCATCGAGCGAGGCGGACGACGCCGACCGGACCGTGTTTAGAGGCAACTTACCAATTCGCCAGTCCGACGTACCAGCACGGGTCTCGCGCGAGTGCGAGATCCTGCCGCACGGCCCGGGACCAGCGAGCGACGCGACCGTCGACGCCACCGCGCGGTTGCTCAGCGATTTGGATGCATGCATGCAGTTTGAAGAAGCCTATTACGAAGGGGACGCGGCCGACGATGACGCGAACTCCGCGGCGCCGGCGGCCGCCGTGCGTCTGGACCAGGACGTCTTCAAGAAGATCTTCTCCTTCTGGGAGCCGCTCGGCCACGACATGTGGCTGGATCTCTCGAGAGACAGCGTTCGTTTGGACCGGTACTGTCGTTCCTCCCAAGTGTGCACGCGGATGCTGATCCCGCACGTCGAATACGACTAGCTCTGAGTATATTAAACAAAAATTAATTCAAACCGGCGACAAGGGCCGATCCCCTTTCCTATCCACGGGCGCGCGCGAGACCATCTCCGACGACGGCGCCGAGTCGAACTCGACAGGACCGGCCGCTAAAGCGGGCTGGATGTAGTAGTCCACGGCCAGTAGATCGTCGTCCTTTTCGTCGGAAGAAGACTCTCCGACGGACCGTCTTCGACGCCGCGGCGTCGCGTGGCGGTTCGCGCGCCGCGTCTCGTACAACCCGAAGCGCACGGCGTTTTCCCGGTCTAAGTATCTAGCTGGGAGTTCAAAGGTGCGTCGGACATCTAACCGAGACCGCAACGTGAACAAGACCAGCGGCGCCAAGGCGACCGCCTGGTGCGTCGCATCTAGCAGTATGAGATGCCCGATCAGCGTCAAATGACCCACGACCAACGCCAGGAAGAAGAACCGCGCCAGCGTCGGCCCGGGGAAGGCGCCGCCCGTCTCGTAGGCTCTTACGTACACATATAAAAATTGGTGCGAGTAGACCTTGACTGCAACAGCAAAGTAGGCAAAACAAACCAACGCGACGACGGGTGCGATCGGCGCAAAAATAGTACCTACCAGTACGACCAACACAAAGTCCGGCAAATAAGAACCATAATCGAACTCCGGGGGACGTCGTAATCTCCTTCGTACTCGCGCCGGTACTTTGAAATATTTAGATCGAGTGACGCCTTGCCGCGCGACGACGCCGATCAACGCCGTCGGTCGAGCTAGCTCGAAAGCCAACGAAAACAAGACCTTGGCGATGACCAACTGGAGGAAATACGAGCCCATGCCCGGCAGAGCCTTGCCCAGTAGATCTAACAAAGTCTTGGGGTGGTCGAGGAACTGCCTCAGCACACTTAGTAATGAACCGGAAGCGACCGTAACGAAGATCTGCAGGAGTTGGAAGTACAAGTACCTCGAGGAGACATACGCGTGTGCCGCCGACTTGGTTTTGACGCCCGCATACGACACGGCGACCGCATCCAAAACAATGGGTAAGGCCCCCAACAACGCGAGCATGATGTATACTGGGAGAGAACCAGACACAAGTATACGTAACGACTCGTACTTTTCTTCCCTTGCGAGCGGTTTGAGCGCCGACCAGTAGTGGGCTAATACTTCCAGATTGCACAAAGCTTGGACCGACGCCACTAAAGGCGTCCAGAGCAACGCCAGGAAGAACAACCCGACGTTCGCCGCGCCTAACCGTTCGTCGACCTCGTCTTTTGGTATACTGACGTTGGGCCACAACATGTCCGACGCCGGCGGCGCTAGTGAGACGTGGACGTCGCCGCGTCTCGCTGTTAACACTAACTGGGCCGCATCTGAGGCCACTGCTGGACTATAAAAAGTAACAACACCAGTACTACTAGCGCCGTCCTCATTTGCATATCTCCTACTGATTTCATTCAAACCCGCGACAGCTCCTAGAAAGGAAATGGCTTGTAATGAAGCGTCTCTAGCCTTCGAGGCGGCCTGGTTGAAGGAAGGTTGCTGTTCTAGTTTCGAATCGGTTGGTGTTGTTGGTAGTAGTGCATGAGCCTCTAGGACCTCCGCCGCGCGCGCTTCCTTCGCTTCTCGTATGGATTCTTGACACTTTTGCACGGCCTGCTCCTTCTCGGATAAGATCGCGGCGAGGTCGGAGAGGCCCTCGTCAGACGTAATGGTCGCGTAGCCATACCCGCCCTCCTCCGACCGCCAGGCGTAGGCATCTGCTGCGGCATCTCTCGCATCCAGCAGCTTTTCTAGATGAGCGCAGTCCACAAACGATACGGCAGAATGCACATCCCTATGACCGAAGAGCGCGGCAAAATACTGGTGCAGCGCCGCGTCGCTCCGCAAGCGGGGCGGCACCCGTTCGACTAAGACAGAACATCTCGGTTGTGGACTTTCACCGGCGCCGTCACCTCTTCGCAGATATTCTCTCCTTAGTCTCAGATAGTGCCGCGCTTCCCGCGTCGCCAAGTAGATAGCTGCTGCGGTAAATGCGTACGTGAATACTACTGCTAACCACAATCTCCATCTATCCTCCAACACGTGTTCACAATTACCTAACGTCAAACCGTAGAAGCCTTCCAGGTGACTGGCACCATGCTTGTATGCTAAAATAAGGGTTATCGATACGATAGACGTCCACCCAAATAACCCGCGACACATCATCAGGAACCGGATCGCACAGTAGGCATCCAGACCAATACAGTGCCTTAGCTGGTCATCTGACAAGGATGAGGACGACACGACCCACGCGAAGGGGTGCCTCTTGGGGACGTCCTTGGGCTTTCGGTCTGGCAGCGCGTGCTTCAATCTACAGAGGTAGACCGAGGTTTTTCTCCTTGCTAGTTCAAAGAGGAGTAACAAACAAAAGCAAATAGCGGCATCGAGCTTGCACGTGATCCAGATCTCCTCCCAGCCGCCACTTTCGACGTACAAGGGCTGGACGCCCTGGTCTAAGACGTCGCTTATCTTGCCGAGGGCGTCGTCGTCCAGGATTTTGTCTGTGGTGTTGGTCATGCTTCTGCTCGCACGTGGGCCCTCCTCGTCTGCTCGCTGGCCGGCGTCGTATGCTTTCCGTGAATCGCTGAGGCTGCTTTTTTCACGCTAGCGCTGCGTCGGCCGCGTGGTTTCGCTGCTTCGCTTCGGCAGCAGCGATGCGGGTCCCTGTCGGGACTTCCGCCCGGCTGCGGCAATCGAATCCTTGCGAGTCGTGACCGCGACTGCCGCGATTTATGGATCGAGGCTAGCGGCATGTAAGACACTAGAACGGGGGCTGACGACTTTTATCAAGGTCAATCGCGGGTACGACGCGTGCGGCCGCGATTGAAACGAAACAGTCGTACTTCTCGTACTGCTAGTTGCGAGTATGGGCCGTAGCAAGCGAGGATTTTTAGACCGAGGAGAGCAAAAGAAGATAATGGGGATCGAGCAGCACGCGTCGTTACCAAAAAAGGTGACGACGGAGCTCTGCGCGCGGTTTAGAAGTCTGCCGGAGGCCGAGGCGCTGCGGGAGTATGCCAGGCGGCCGGAGGTCCGCAACGTCCAAACAAAAATGCTCCTCGGTGTTTATCGCTACGCTGATCGTCCCGACGACAGCCTGGACGTCGGCGAGGCGATCCGGCGGCTCCGCGCGTGCTTCCCCTTCGTCGGTCTGCAGGAGCGGTGGGGCGAGTCCCTGTGGCTCTTCTCGCGGACGATGCGCGGCGCGGCCCCGTTCAGCGCGGCGCGGGCCGCGGTCAACACCCGCCCCGGCGCCTACGACCGCGAGATGGTACGGCATCTCGACGACCACGCCGACCGCGACACGGAGCTGTACGCCGCGGCCGTGCAGATTTACGAGGAGCGCCTCGCCGCGGTGCGACTGGGGAAGACATGCATATAAACTTGGAATTAAACTAGACGCCGTCGCGAAGGATGGCTCGTGGCACGCGTCGAAGGCGCGCGCCGCGCCGCGCGCCGCCACGGCAAATTAGACGCCGTCGCTCAGCATGACGTAGCCGCCCGGCAGCTCGGAGTACATGCGGTGCACCGTGGCGTCGTCGATGAAGGGGAGCTTTAGATACCCGGCCGTCGACTTGACGCCGAGCTGGATGGCGCGCTCGAGGAAGTCGTGCTCGTGCACGCAGTCCCCCGTCGCCACGCGGACCTCCGTCGCAACCCACTCGAGCGGCTGGAGCCACGAGCGGTTCATCACATCCGTGGGAAAGGTCATGCGTTCGTGACCGCGGGCGATCCGCTCGACGTCAAGGATTGTTCCGGTGCGTGGCACGGCGCGGGCGTGCTCGCGCCCCTGGAGCTCCCGGGCGCCGGCCGCGCGTAGGATCGCGTTGGCGTTGTCGTTCGCTTCGGCCACGAGCCACGACAGGGAAAACGCATTCCAGCCACTGTGTAAACTGAGAGTACCCGTACCCGTGTTCTGCACGAGCACACGCAGAGTCACGCTCCCGTCGACGCAGCGACAGTCCGGAGTGTGCCGTACGAGGGCCCACGCCGAAACAGCGCCCTGGCGCCCGCGCGCCACGACCTTGGCGTGGCGCGGCGTGAGCCAGGAGCGCGGCGGCGCGTTGCGGCGGTGCAGCTCGCGGTACGCGGACGCCCAGCTCGACGCTCCGCACTGCTTGGGATGGACGCGCGGCTTCTTCTTGCTCCCCCGCCGGGCCCGTCGCAGACTGTCCAACGCCTCATTCGTTGCAGCATATATATAATCTGCCGGCACGTCGAGCCACCGCGGATCGTGCCAGCGCGCGCGCACGCAGGCCTCCCACGCCGCCTCGTTGGCGTAGAGCGAACGGCATGCCTTGGAGGTGGCTTCGAGCCGCGCCAGCGTCTCGCCGCCGAGAAAGCTCGCGATGAAGATGGCTAGGTCCTCGGGCACGGCGAGGACCGCGGCGATCGCGTCACCGTCAGGCACGTCATAGCTGGCCATTTACCGCAGCTCTCCGGGCCACGCAGGCACCTCTCCGCGCCACGCACGCCTGCTCCGACGCCACGGATTCAAATAATTGGTGCCAGGGTGGCAATAAAGGATAACGTGGTTCACGCCACCGACGGGGAGATGGGTACTTTCGCTTCGCAGTGAACGAGGTGTGCCGGCTGCAATGCACCTCCCCGACGAGCAAGTCTTAACGCCTCTCTGACGGGCGCTGCGCCAGCTCTGAAAAGGCTGCCGCTTCCTAGTGCCTTACAGGCCGCTAGTAAAAATATGCATTCTTGATCTTGTCTTACACATCACACACACGTCTCGCCGCCACCGTTCGGCGTGACCGCCGAGAACTCCCGCGACGACGCGAGCTCCCTCCTATGTCTTTCCAACTCACCCTCGAGCCGCGAGATCCGCTCCTGCTTGTCTCTTATTTGATTCTTGTACGTCTGGACCAACACAGAATACTTCTCCTGGACGTTGCCTAGCGTCTTCTTCGTGTAGGTCTCGAGCTTCTCGCGATCACTCGTCAGTTTGGCAATCGTCGCGTCGCGCTCGGCGAGTTCGGCCGCGGTCTGCTGCTGCGCCTCGGCGACGCGCTGGCGCAGGTCACCCAAAGCATCTTCCACGGCGGGAGATGAGGCATTGCGCGCGATGCGCTCGCGCAGATCAGCTATTATAGAATCTCGCTCCGCGATGCCCTCGGACGTGTTATTCGCCAACCTTCTCCTCAAATCCGCGATCGTCGCGTCCTGCGCCGCGACGGCGTTCAGCGTGTTCGTCGACTCCTCCGCTAAATGTCTTTGGAGATCCCCGATGATCTGATCGCGCTCGGTGGCGACCGAAGCAAGGCGCTTCTCGAGATCCACAATAGTGGCATCTTGCGCTTCCCTGTCGCGTATAGCCGCTTTCGACGCCTCGTCGTAGCGCCGTTTCAACTCCTCGAGGTCCGTATTCGACTCAATCCTTTTCCTCAGATCCGCAATGGTGGCGTCTTTCAAGGCTAAAGCATGCATCCTTTGAGTCGCATCTAATGAAGGCGACGGCGGTGGTGGTGGTGGCCGTTCCGCCAGCTGCGCCTTCTCGAATTCCAGATCGGCGATCCTATCTCTCAGTGAAGCCACCTCAGCAGCATCCGAGTCTGCGCGAGCCTCGGCCTCGGCCTCCAGACGAGCCACATTTCGCTGCGCGTCGCGCAAGCGATCTCGCAACTCCGAAGCGGACTCCTCAAACACGGGAGCCATCTGCTCCGGCGACTGCGGCGCCGGTCGCGCTGACGCGAGTTCGTCCTCGAAGAAGCGGCGCTGCGCATCGCTTTCCTCCTTCTGCAGCGTTATTCTTCTCAACTCCTCGTCCTTAGCTTCACATAACTTGTGGAGCTCATTAACGCGTTGATCTAGAGCAGTTTTTTCGACTCTTAACTGCTCAAGATCGCTATCGCGCTTCTCGCGACTACTCAGGAGGACCTCCAACCGTGTTATTTCTTGCACATGTCTCGCATTGGCTTCATCGAGCTCCTGGAGCTCCCTTTGCGATGAGCTCACATCATCGAGCTTCTTCTTGAGCTTCAGTACTCTAGCCTCGGCGGCGTCGGCGTCCCGTGCTCGTGCCCTCGCGACGTCGAGTTCATCTGTTAATGTTCTGTGGGCGTCGCTCGACGATGATAATGATGCTTCCAGTCTTTCACATTTCTTGGCTAACTCGAGCTTCTCTCGTTGGCACCGCTCCTCCTTGAGCTCGCAGGCCCTTAATGTGCTCCGGACCTTCTCGAGCGTTTTTTCTGCCGCACTCTTGGCTTGGAGAGCCTCATCTCTCGCTTGTAATGATAACTCGGACTTGCGCCGTTCTTTCAACAGCGCTTCGTTATTCTTCTCATGTAATTGAGTTTTTTCATCCTTCAGGCGAGCGATCTCTTGCATAGAGGCCCGGCGGTCCTCCTCGTGAAGATCGTCTTCCGTACAAGAAGGCGCTTGAGCCGTCGTGTTCATGATACTTTGGACTAAAATCATAAGTTCTGATTGTACCGTGTCGTCCAGTCCCATAATAATGGTGATGTGGTGCTCTCGTTGTGACCCTTGCACGGCCGCGCCTAGCACCAAAGAAGCTTGCTTGACGACGTCGTCGGACGCCTCGTCTATTAATGAAGAGACGTCTCGCGACAGTTCCTGGGCGTACCACCTCTTCAGTCGTCTTAGGAGATTGTGTTCAGTGCACGGGGCGTCTCCTATAATTGAAAATGCCGTGGCGAGGTCCTTGCTTAGTGAAGTGGTCGTGGCGTTTTCGCTGCCGTCGAAGGTGCGCGCCCAGGCGGCGAGGGCTTCCAGCGTCTGTTGCGAAGCCATCGCTTTTAGTTTGCGCGCAAATGGAGCTCTTTTTGTATTGAGCTGGGCGCGCGTCGTTGGCGTCCGAATGCGCTTAGGGTTGGAGCGCGAGGTCGGTGCGTGTGCTGAGTCGAGTCCTGCGGGTCTGGCGGCTGCGGAAAGCCCGGCTGCGGAAAGCCACGCTGCGGCGCAAGAAAGTCGGCGGCCGCTTTGCCTGCCTGTTTGCTAGTGTCTTACTGCCGCTAGCTCGCGGACCCGGTCTGGTCCTGTTCCATTCGTGCGAAGACGTCTACAAACAAGTCGCTCGACACAGAGACAGGTCTGTTGAGCCGCCTGTTTAGAGCTCAAAACAGCGGCGACACGCGCGGGCCTCATACACCTCGCCTAGACGACGGCAGACCGCGAAGCGCTGGCAAGAGATTACCATACAGCGACAGCAGCCGCGGAGCAAGTGAGCGCTACTGAGGATGGCTAGGTGGCGCCCCGAGTCACACATTGATCTCCCTGGCTCAATGCCCCCGCGCGACCGTAGCGATGACCGCGGCGTCGCGCCAGGCAGCGCGCGCGCTCAAGAGTAACACCACTGCACGCCATCGCCGCGCGCGCGCCCAAAACGCAAAAATTCAAACCCCGGTCCCCGCGCAGCGCCTACGGCGGCCCGACGTCCTCCTTAAATGGGAGCGGCCCCGTCGCCCACGAGACCGAGGCGCGGCAATTACGAAGGAAGGCCGAAACATTACTTAGAGCCGGCGGCGCGACGCCCGAGAACGCCTTCTCATTAGCATTGGATTCCTTTTTCGCTGGTAGAGGCGCACCAGAGTCGGATAAAGCTCTGGTCAAGGCCTATGCCGTCGAATTACAACAAAGGGAGTCGGTGGATGTCGCGTATACGGCGGCGCTCGATGCCTACTTAAATGGCGCCGCCGCGTTCCGCGCGCAACGAGGCGCGCCAGGCCCGCCCGGTACACCTCCACCAAAAGTCGGGTCCATCGACGCCTCGTCACTCATGACGCGCGCCGAGCGGCCGGCCATGAACTCGCCCATGGCGTCGAACCGGCGAAGGGCGCAACCGGCCGATACGACGGAGCTCCAGCAGGCCGCGCAGCCCGACGTGAGCATGGGCGAGGAGGTCGACGAGGACGAGGACGATGAATCTGCGGGCGACTTCGACCCTTACTTATTTATGAAGCACCTGCCTCCGAAAAGTGCCGCTTGTAGGGAAGGCTGGGACGCGGCGCATCCGAGGTTGCCGCCGAACGCTACCAGAAAACCCGTGACGCTCGTGTTGGATCTGGATGAGACTCTAGTGCATTCGCAGATGGAGCCGCGCACCGACGCCGACTTCGTCTTTGATGTCCAGCTCTGTGGCGTGACTTCTACGGTCTATGTCAAGGCGAGGCCGCGCATGGCCGAGTTTTTAGATTATGCGTCGGAACGGTTCGAGGTCGTCATCTTCACGGCGTCGCACCGCGCGTATGCCGAGACGCTCCTGGATAAGATCGATCCTAGGAGGACGAGGATCCAACATAGACTATATAGGGACGCGTGCGCTACCGTAGATGGGCTATATCTGAAGGACTTGGACGTCCTTGGGAGAGATTTGTCGAAGGTGGCCATCGTCGACAACACGCCGTACGTCTTCGGCTTCCAGCCGGATAATGCCATACCGATCGAGTCGTGGTACGACGATCCGCAAGATAGGGAGTTGGACGACCTGCAGCCGCTGTTGGATCGGATGCGCAATGCCAGGGATGTCCGGCCGATATTGGTCGAGGCGTTCGGCATGCGGCGGCGCATCGAGGACGCGGACGACTCCATGCTCCAGGAGGGCTGGGTCGCGTCCTGATTTCGTGTTTCGTTCTCTCGGCATTCGTAGTTTATTTCGCGCGTGTAACTATGGGTCTCTTACTAGTACCTCTTCTTGACGCGGTTGAGGAACGCTACCAAGTGGCGTACGGTCTGGGACTGCTGGTCCTCGAGCGAGATGGTGCGCTCGCCGTCGTACGCCTGGATGCCATAATCCCCGAAGCCGGCGTGGTTCCCGCCCTTGATGACCACGCGCCGCGTCGACTTGGGGAGCCTCTTGAACATGTCCTCCACGAGGCCGCCCCCGTACCTTAATACCGCGCCCTTTTTCGGCGACGCGATATCATCCTCGGTCGCGAGGACATTCAGCACCTCGAGGTCGCGCCGCGCCGACAAATCGGTCGGAGGTCCAATTACGAAGACTCGATAAAACACATCAACTAAGTTACGATTTGGACTCCTCCTTCGCCTCCGCCGCGCCGACGGGCTTCGAGGAAAACCCAACACCCGCGCGGACCGAGCCCGCCCGTAGAACGGGAGGCACGCGCTTCGGCAGCGCCCCATCTTTCTTCGCCTCGGGCGACTTCGGGCCCGACGAGAAGCCCATTCCTCTGCCGAATTTTCTCGCAGGGACGGCGTCTGCACCAGTAGAGGGAGAAAAGGCCAGCGGCGGCGCCGGGCGCGCCACGAACTCCCTCCGCCGGTTCGCGTCCAATTTTCGAGCCATCGACGACGAGTCGCGCGCGGCTTCGATCTGGGCCACGACGTCCGTCAACGGCGACATGATCCCATTGGCATGTCGCTGACCTTGTCGCGATTGCGAGCGCCGTCGGGCCAGGCGCCTCTCGATGGACTCCTTGTGCCTTCTCGCGTCGTCGACCCTACGTTCGCGACGACTTTCCGACGCTCTTTCTTCATTCCTCTGTAGCGTCGCGAAGAGGGCCCGGTAGTCCTCGGAGCGCCTCCGTTCGCTTTGCGATACTTGGACTTCATCATCAGAAGAATCGGCACTTTTGGTCTCATCTACACTACCTTTGGACGCCACGACGACCAGCGTGCCCTTCTGGGCCACGCATTCTAAAACACGAGAGCGCCGCGCGGCCACGAACTCGTGCATCTTCTGGCGCCGCTCTGCCTCTAGGTCGGCATCTAATTGCACGAGCGCGCCCTCGACGTCTTGACTTTTACGATCGGCCAACCGACGCAACAAGTCGCCCCTTCTACGAGCTCGATCATCGTGCAAGCGCGCCGCCAACGCCCTCAGACATTCGTCGTGGTCCCTTACTAAGTCCGCCACCGCACTCATGTCCGCGCTCCCGCCCGCTCTCGCACAAATCCCAACAGCTTCCCCACAAAAAGAAGCATGATGAGCAGCACAAGCCTTCACCTCCCGCCTATCCACTTCCTTCTCCAATTCCGACCACTCGTCGAGTTCATCGGTCGCGACGTCTTCGGACCGCATCAGGCGCTCCCTTACACGCCTTCTGAGAGCCTCCTGCTGCTTGAGACGAGCGTCCGCCAGCATGTTGTCCACCCTCTCATGTTCCGCCGCGTGGCGTTCTATGAGTTTCAAAGCTTGCTTTCTCAGGTCGTCGTCGGTCCGGAGTTCCGTGACGGCCTTCGCGAGGCCGTCGCCGATCCTCTGTGCCGCGGGCAGCACCTGGAGCACATTCTGAGAATCAACGCGAGCTAGTAGTAACCGGCCTCGCAGCGCGTCGACGTGTCGATCCGACAAACCATCCAACGCCTGGCGCCGCTCGTCGCACAATTTCTCATCCAACGCTTCCAAGGCGGCATCACTCACGTCTCGATCCGACGCCCGCACCTTCTCGATGCAGCGCATCCTTTTTTCGGCATGTCTGCGAGCCAGGCGATCCGAGAGTTGTTTCCTTTGGTCGTGATGGTCCCTCGTGAGTCGAGTGATATCGACGGGATCCACTGGAGCGTTCAAGAATTTCAATTCACCATAAACATCGCCACAGAGCTTGGCCTCGTCCAGCCTTCTTTCCCGAAGGTCGTTCTGATCGTCATCTCGACACAGCTCGGCCCACTCTCGAAATTCGATTTCAGCATTCGACGTGCGCGTCGCCAACCGTTCTAATAATCTCCGTCGCGCTTTGACGCGATCCGACGCCCGCTCGTCCGCCCTTCTTCGTCTCCCTCGCGCGTCGCGGGCCGCGACGTCGGCCACGACCATCGCCAGGTGCTCCGCCGAGACGCTCTCATCTAGCGATTCGGTCTGGTGCGCCTCCAATGCGTGATCTTGCCGCTTGAGCTGCGCCTCGACATCATTTATGTCTCCAGAAGCCATGCGTTGGGAGAAGCGCCTCTCGAGCTGCGCGCGTAACCGCGCCCTCGCTGCAATTCTATTTCGCAAGGACCTAGCTGCCGCCTCTTCCAAGCCGCGAGATGCGCACTCAGCGAAGCGCTCGAGGGCCTCGCGCGCGTCATCAATAGCTTGGTGGCCCTCCTTGTCGACCCTTTGTAATTTCTCCGCGTCGTCGCGAACCTTGTCCCGCTTCTTCTTGAAACGGTCACGCACGTCCTCGATGCTTTTCGAGACGGCCTCGGCCGCGTCCTCGCCCACAACCCTCAAATCTATTTGGGCCTTGGCCAGGATCTCGTCGTGCCACCGGTCCCGCGCGGCCTCCTCTGCATTATTCCGTTCCATCAGACTAACCTCGATGGCCTCGAGCTGCGCGTCGTGGTCCGCGAACGTCAGCATCGACACGTCGAGCTCCGAGCCTGGGGGTGTGGAGGCCTCCTTCGCGTCTCTCAATTTCTGCTCGAGCGTCGAGCGGGTCGCGTTGCTGTCGTCGTCGCGACGCCGTGAGCGCGCCGCGGCCTCGGCCTCGGCCTCGGGCTCGGGCCAGCCGCCGCGGCCGTCGCTCTCGTCGTCGGACTCGGGGGGGATGTGTGGCTTGGCCTCCTCCGCTTCCACACTGATGGGTTTACTGGCGGCCAGTAACACGGCTTCCACGGGTGCCAGCGCCAGCTCGTCGTCGCTCTCGTCGATGTCATCATTAGCATCATCGACGAAGACGCCCTTCACTAAATTTTTCAGCAGTAACTCGTCCTCCTCGAGTAATATTAATTGCAGTACTTTGGGGACTAATTCGGCACCAGCCTGCTCGTCGACGCCGTGGGGACCGAAGACCTCGGTTTTTACATCTTCAGCTTCGAGGGGCTCCTTGTTGTGGACCTTGTCCTTGAGATACAGGTAGACTCGCTCTAAGGTCTCCTTGCCGACACCACTATCTTCGCTGAAGGCCATGACTTCCGAACGTCGCGCCTCGGCCTCGGCGTGGGCCGCGGCACTCCTTCGCAGTAACGCGTCGCATCTCGCTGCTTTCCGTTCGGCCTCGTCGGCGTCGGCTCCTGACAAACGTGCTCTCCTCCTCAGTTCGTCGACCTCGGACTTGTGCGCCGCAGCTGATAGTAATTCACGTTCCAACTCCCTAATCTTCGACACCAGTCGCGTCGCCGACGCGTCCGTCCTCCTTAGGTCATCGACCTCATTCAAGGCCGTGACCCAGTCCGCCCGCGTGCCTCGGATACTACCTCTATCAATGGCGTTTCTCTCCCTTTTAAGCGCCTCGCGCAGCTCCCCGAACCGCTTCTCGTCGAAGCGCGCACCGTTCCTCCGAGCTTCATGTAATTCAGCGACCTCCGTCGCCCAGGGCACGAGTCGCTTCTCGTCCGTCGTCAGGTCGTTATCGCGCGACTTCTGGAGAATCGACTCCGCGATCGCGTAGTGCAATAACGCCTCCTCGTCCCGCACGTCGGCGTCGGTCTCGTCGCCGCCACCGGCGTCGGGGTGGTCCAGCAGCCACTGCGTCGCGTCCTCCATGGACTCGAGTCCCAGCGACAGCGCCATGGCGACGGCGTCCGGACTAAATCCCATCTGCGTCAGCTGGGCGTGGCTCGGCTGCGTCTGGGCTGGTCGTTGTGCCGTGTTGAGGTTGTTCTCGGCTATGTACGCGTCGATCTCCTCCTGCGTCGCGCCGCCGGCTCTAGCTTCAGCCAGCAGCTGGGACTGCTCGCTCGCGCTGGCGCCGGCGCCCATGGTTTGCTGCTGTTTTTTGGCCGCGCGCTTGCTGCCCTCTGGCCGCGCGCCAATGCTGCGGCTGCCCGCGCGCGCCGCGAGGCACAGTGCAGCGCTTGTGCCGCCGCTGTGCGGACCCCCTGCTCGAGTCGAGGCCGGACGAGGGCTTCAGTGGGACATATTAGTACTTACAGTACTACTAGCCGTCGGACTCGTGCCAAGAATCGTCGTCCTCGGGGGGGTCCTCGATGTCTATAAATTTGGTCCGGTCGTCGGGATCGCCGAGGAAGCGGTCAGGCTCGTAGGACTCGTGGTCGAAGACTGGAAAGGGCACGTAGACATCATCTCCCGCGACACATGACCGCGTCATTCCATCAGTGTCAAAGTACATCTGGCGCACAGCCCGGTGAAAATATGTCCGACCAAAACCTCTGGTGCCTGCGATCCTCGGCAGTATATAGTAAAGCGGGTCGGCACAAGCAAGGGAGCACGCCCACGAGGCGAAGTATTCCACCTTGTTTTCTGTACCGAGCGCACCGGCTCCAAGCACCGTGCGAATTGCCTCGAGGACTTCTTTCCTCTTGCGTGCAGAGTCGCACGAATCATGATACATTGTGGACATGCTCAGGTCGATTCCCTCAGTCACGCTCGCGTCACACCTAAATCCTTTCTTCTTGCGTCCATTGACTGTCAGGAGTATCTCAATACTCATGTGGTTATCCGGGGAGCAGCGCCAGCCATAAGAGCGCGAGCGCGCGATCGCGTCGGCTCCCGATTTCTGGTACTTGTCGATGTAGTATTCGTCTTCTGTCATGCCGGAATATGCTACATCATGTGCTTCCTCGTCCCAACCCTCCGACGAATCGTAATAGCCGGAAAATTGCCACCGCGTGCCGTTGTGCGCGAACAGGTCACCGATGCCCCCGGAGGTTGTGACGCGGAGTTCGTGACCGCCCTCAATGCTCCAGATGGCCTCCGCCCTCGTCGCCCGATAATAGAGTCGGCGCAGGCGCGACGTTTTGAGCCGGACCACCGCATGTTCCATCTCGAACTTCTCCAGCGTCAGCCTGTCGAGCCACGCCGTGTCGGGGCCACCGATCAGCGTTTTTAGCGTGCCAGTGATTTTAAGTTGGATGGCACTGAGGACGACGCGGTGCAGGCGCGTGCTGACGCTCGCCACGCGGAAGAGGCTCTTCGCGTCACAGAACGAGAGGATGTTGCGGAAGCAGTCCTGGTCCTCAAACGCAGGGTTCATGCGAACTGGCGCTGTGTCGACCCCACTTCCGGTCGGCTCCGCCGCGGCCTTGGCCGTCTTGCGCGCCGGCTTCTTGGCTCTCCGACTCATGAAAGTCCTCGCACCGATTACGCGCCACGGGGCAGCTAGTCGTTCGCACCGATTGCGCGCCACGGGGCAGCTAGTCGTTCGCACCGATTGCGCGCCACGGGGCAGCTTACGGCGATTTATGCCAGGCGCTCTTGCGCGCTCTGCACATCATCTCCGCGGCTGCAGAGCATCTGCAGAGCAGCCCGACGTCGGAGCTGTCGTCGGAGGCCTCGCGACCGTCTTCGAAGGCTCCGTAGGAGTCTGTCACGAGGCTTGGCTCGTATTTTACAAAACCTGTTTTGCCTCCTTTGCTGCGCCTGGGCGACCCACAGTGCAGCCCTCAAAACGCGGCACAGAGGTCGCATTGCTCGCCAGCGGACGCCGAGCATCACTGCACTGCGTGTGCACGACGTTGCGCCAGTCGTTTGCTCCCGCCGCCCGATAGCAGGCTTGTAATTGCTGCTGCTGCCACTTGCACACTCTGTGCAACGCGACGCCGCGTGCGCCAAAGAGTTCCAGCGCCCTGACGCCTAGTCGCAGCCATGGGCAAGGCCAAGAAGTTCCGCGCTGCCAAAGTCCGCGCCATCAAGCGCACCGTGAACCCGAAGCACGACCCGCGCCTCAAGGACAAGCAGGACCGCCTCAAAAAAAAAGAGGAAAAGAAAAAGAAGCAGGCGGACCGGCACGTCGACCAGACGCCGGCCTCCATGTTCTTCGCGCACAACACTGGTTTAGGCCCTCCTTTTCATGTCATTGTGGACACGAATTTCATTAACTTCTCGATCAAAAATAAAATTGATCTGGTGAAGGGCATGACCGATTGCTTGCTGGCGAAATGCGTGCCGGTCATACTGGATAGCGTCATGGCGGAGCTCGAGAAGCTCGGCACGAAGTACCGATTGGCTTTAAGGCTCGCGAAGGACCCGCGCTTCCTCAGGATGCCGTCCTATTTGAAACGAGGTACTTATGCCGATGATGATATCGTGGAGCACTGTCGGGTCCATAGATGTTTTATTGTCGCGACGTGCGACAAGGATTTGAAGAAGCGATTAAGGAAGATCCCGGGCGTGCCGATCATGTATATTCAAGCTCGCAAATACGTCGTGGAACGGCTGCCGGACCAGTGAGCTGCGTCGGCGCGATGGCGTGGAGGGCTGTCGTTCGCATTTCTAAGTACAAGTTGTGTTACTTCTGCCTAGCCCATCCACGGAGCATCGTACCGGTTGACCCGGCTGTACCTATAGTCGCTCCACCACCACTCGCGGTTCGGCCTCCAGAACGAGACCACGAGCTTGAAGACGTCGCGGGGGAGCGGCGCCGCGGTGACGGCAACTTGCGCGGACCGCGTCCGGCGGCGCGAGTCGGTACGTCCGGCCGGAGCCCAGGCGAAGAGGCGCACGAGGAAGTCGCGCTCCTCGCGATCGACGACGCGCGCGTCGGCCATGCGCGCGCCGACCTGCCCGAGCCGCGGCGACGCGCGACCCTGTTCGCACAGGAGTCGCAGCATGCAGAGGTCCGCGCGGGGCGCCCAGAGGAAGCCCTTCACGGTTTGGGACAACCATGGTGGGCCGCGCCGCGTCGAGTCTGAAATCGTTAGGTGAGTTTGAAACTTGTGGCCAATTTGGGCGACCGCGGCGCGGCGTTCGTCACGGCGGTCGCTTCTATGATATTCCAGTGAGGCCAGACGCCCCTGAAACGCCCCGGTTCGTAGGATCTCGTGGAGGACTACGGCGTAGTATAGTCGAGTTAGCTAGCGCCACAGTAAGACACTAGACCAGCAAAAGTCAAGGATCGAGACCTCGAGAGGTTGTTAGTGCGGGGCGTAGATCTACATCGTTTTGTGCTACGAGCGCTGCTACAACTATACGTTCGGCTCAGGTCTTCGTCCAGTATACAAGCCAGCGCTGCACACCTGAATTGAGAGAGCGCTCTGCGGTTTTGCACAAGAGATCAGCTGTTCGATCGATACCATGGCTCAATACTCATTCATGCTGCTGGCGCTCGCACAAACAACGGCGCTCAAGGTCTTCGGCACGCCCGGCCGCGGCCCGGCCATCCAGCGCGTCTACCCGTCCGACAATTCGGTAAAGGTGGAATATTGGCTAGGAGCCGGCCAGCTCACGAGTTGCACGGTCGACGACGTGCGCGGCCTGCAGAAATGCGTCAAGGTGGTCTCGGCGGCCGTCTACACGGACGAGGAGGATTTCGAGACCGGGCGGTTCGGCACGGCCGCCGAGGCGGTCTGCGGCGTTGATGTTTGGGTGCCGTTCCGCGTCATGGGCGAGGCCTCGAGCCTCGACGAGGTCGCGGCCTGCTTCGAGACGGCGGCCGCGGGCGATTATTTTGTTGGCACGAAGAAGCCGCGGAGTAGTGGCGGAGGCGGCACACCAAAAAAAGGCGCCGAGTCGGGCGCCATCGCCGAGGGGCTCCGCGGCGCGTTCAACGTGCTCGGCAAGGCCCAGAAGAACCTGGGGATTTTCGGCCTCTCGGACGATAAGGACTAATACAACATGTGCTTATTTATACCCCTTGAACCGGTACGCGTAGAGCGCCCGCCACGCCGCCAAATACGCGACGACGTTGACGATGCCTATGCTCACGTCGACGACGTCCGTCGGCGTCTGCAGGAGGTATACCCGCCCGAGCTCGTAGAGCACGCGGAGTTGCGCCGCGTTCACGGCGGCGTCGAGCGCCCGCGCCGGCGCGTCTTCGCTCACCTGCGCGGGATCCGGCGGTGACCGCGGTTCGCGATTGAATGCCCTTCCAAGGACGCCGGAGACACACAGCGTCGTCGTAGACGCCGCGGTACGTCGCCGGGACGAGCCAGCACAGCAGCCACACGCCGCTCGAAAAGAATAGCGCGGGCAACGCGTCCAAATCCGACGCCTGTACTGGCGACAGGATCGAGTCGCCGGCAGCAAATGACTCGACGAGCTTCTGCGTCGCGCCGGCCGCAACGATCATGCCCGCGTCGCCCACGAAGAGGCGCTCGTCGTCGCGCATCATACTCCGTCGTGTCGCTGGCACGCATCGATGGCTTGGCTGGTGGAAGCCGTCGACGAGCGCTACCAGGCAGCACAGCCTTTGGAGGGTACCCATTGTTGAGCGGCTGCTCTCTGCTGTCCGAGCCAAAGCTTTGCAGGGCTGCTCAAGCGGTAGCCAGGCAACAATTTTATGGCAGTGGCGAGTGGCCAGACGAGCTCTAAGACGGCGGCGGCGCGATTAGGAAATCGAGCTAGTGTCCTATTTGAGGCGCTAGCTAATCGGCCCGAGTTGAGGCGATTTCCTCGTGTGGCGCTCCTGGGGGCAGCCAGGCCCCAAAAACGCGGCGGCGAGGGGCCGACCGGTAGAAACGACCGTGGCGTACGCGGCAGCCCCGGGCGACGCCGCGGCGCGGCGCACTCAACCTGGGAAGTGGCACGCAGCCGACTCTTTTTGGCTGAACGCTGCCGGACTAGCATCAAGAATGTAGATTTTTCGATATGACGTTCGCCCAGAGCCGACGTACGACTGACTAAGAGGGATTTGTTGTACGATGCGGTCTTGACTGTAAACGCGGGCCTGAACGAGGGGTGTTCGACGGCGCGTACGCGAAGTGCGAAACGGGCTCCACGGCTAAAACCTGTTGACGCGGTCCTCCGCGGGGTTCGTGGGAACTGCGCGGACCGCTTGGCTGCTCGGAAAAACCCTCTATGCTGTTACTTTCCCCTAAAAAATGTTAATTCTTATCATTACTAAACGGGTATTCTTTGGGACAGACTCCGGCGAGCCATTATGACCTAACTAGGGGCTTACCCGGGCGACCTAGCGGTCCGCGCAAGTCCCACGATCCATCCGAAGCCCCGTACCAACAGGTTTTGGCCGCGGAGCCCGTTTCGCACTTCGCGTACGCGCCGTCGAACGCCGCTCGTTCAGGCCCGCGTTCACAGTCAAGACCGCATCGTACAACAAATCCCTCTCAGTCAGGCGTCCGTCGGTTCTGGGCGAACGTTATATCGAAAAACCGTCAAGCCACGAAGCCGTGCGGCGGCGCATGATCTCGGGACGTTTTCGTTGCCGAGGGCGCGGGCCCACCAAATCGTTATTGCGCCACCACGACCTCCAAAAATTGGACTGTAGATTGCTCATGTATGATCGCATGACATACTAAGAGCTCGCACCGAACGGGAAGGCGGAAGAGGGCAAAAACCGCCATCGCGCTCAAGCCGCAGGAGGGCAGCCGTGCACCCGCCGCGGGGCAGCCGCCAGAGCAAACATCGGTCGGCAGTGGCGCAGAAGGGTCCTGCCAGGCACCTGACGTGCTGGCGCGCGCCGGGGGCTGGTTTAAGCCAGCCCATTTGCAC
>JACLAA010000268.1_pt1 | contig 25630 bp, 14 predicted proteins | sample 8027891 | NCBI WGS metagenome assembly JACLAA01 (sample SAMN15724900, study PRJNA655200) | protist metagenome | isolation source: fluorescence activated cell sorting (FACS) single amplified genomes of... | place: Spain: Blaines Bay Microbial Observatory, Mediterranean Sea | collected 2016-01-19 | reverse complement strand
AGTTTACTAGCATTGCCTGTGCGAGCAAATTTATTTATCCATATTGTAAATTTTGCTGTGGACATTTGCTTCGTTTGCTGGATTGGAGCTGGGTGATTGCGGTGTTTGGAGTATAGTCTCCATGCTCACGCTAGCCCTGGTTAATGGTTTGTCACAACAGAGGCAGCGCAATCGGGGATTTTGGAGTTTCGCAGCAACCTATTTGCGATGATAATCTTGTTTCAAGTCTTAAAAGGACAAATCTGGTGTTTCGGGTCCACGTCTGTGTGACTTGTGAATTTATTCCGTCGAAGTTGCCATTTGCTACAAGAGCCGCAATTTGACTCAAGTCGTTGCGGTCTATTTTCGAACGTAGAATTGTTTCAAGCTGACTTTGTTCAACTGTCGTCTCACCAAGCTTAACCACTTCTCTTTCGAGGAGACTCAAAGCTATGCGCGTGTCCTCATATCCTGCTTTTGTGCTGATCTCATCTCTTAGTCTGTCCACAGTCTGCGTAGTTGCAGCGAGAGAGGCATGAAAATCAAATTTGCTGTGCATACTTGCTGCAGCGACGTTGTCACAGGACTGACTTTTTGCACGCTCAATTAGTTGCATTCTTTCTTTTAATTTTTCAACGACTGAGTTATCAGGCATAAAGCTAAGCGAGGCTTGAAGAGCAACAAGCCCTGCATTTAAACTAAACAACTGCGAGTTCACCATTTCTGCATCAGGACCGTCCTTACCCACACACCAAGCTTGTAGAGCCAGCATGCCCGCATCGGTCGATTCGTCGCCCTCATCTAATGTCAAGACTACATTCAGAGATCGCAGACACGCTTCAGCCTAAGTTGAAACAGTCAAAGTACGTATATTTTAACATCTGTCGGGCACAGGCGTGCACGAGTTGGCGTGCGTTCAAAAGGTTGTTGACTCCAACTACTAAATTGCTGCCATGTTCAAGTGGTAGTATGTCAGCGTTGGTTTCGTCAATATGCAAGTCGACGCCCACATCCAGTAATGTACACATATTGTCTGAATGAGCTCTGCTATTCATATCCTGCAACCGCTTGTCTTGGCGTAATACAAGGAACAAATTTCGTGCAATGGAGCGTGCTACATTTCGCCAATTCTCCATGTTCACCGGTGTTTCTTTGGTAGTGACTTCAGAAGTTTTCAGCAGATGGTATAACGGTGAAATTCGATTCTTAATCAGACTGGTACCCCCAGGCAGGGCAGCAACATGTCTCGATTGTATAGCATTGCAGCATGTATCTAACAAGCATCGCAACATAAAGCTAGCTCGGGCACGGGCACGAGGGAGCCTGGTCTTATAGGATATTTCTGATTCGTCGAGTTTGTTTTTGGCGCACATCGCTGCTTTGTATGCGTTGGCTCCCTGATTCGCAGCATCTCGAATCTCAAGTTTTAAAGATTCTGAATGTCTTTCAGTCAATTCGCTACGCAAGTTTGCTTTAGTTGCAAGCTCATGCGTATTGCTCATTTTCTCCTCCACGGCCGCAAGTCGGCGAAGAATGCCCCGTGCATTTTCCAAATTTCGACCTTCGTCTCCGTTTATTGCTCTGTTGAGCCAAAATATCATTTGATTTACCCTGGTAAACTTATCAGGTCCTGCTTGCGCTAAAATACAGCGTACGCGGCATTCCGTGTGGTTCGTGCGTATTTCCAGCTCCTGGAGACGCGTGGCAAACGACCGTCGTTGCAAAATGTATGAGCTCGACATGGGAACTCTCCTCCTAATATGTCGCATGCTGAGCTTCAGTAATACCCAGCGCCATCGTTGTTTTGCTCGCAGTCGACTCGTAGACTCGAATGGTACGTGCACACTTTCCAAGGAGAAATCAGGCAAAGAAGACTTTTTTTCATATGCCTGCAACTCAAGGGGGTCGGGTAGCTGGGGACCACTGTCCCACCTTTTTTTCAACACATTTTTTGAGTGACGCACGTAACACTCACGTTCCCGGCGCTGCCTCTCGCTTAGATCGTCCACGGAGACAAACCCTTGGAGGTTGGCGGTCAGAGCACTCATCTCTTCCTTGATGTTGATGATTGCGGGGCCATGGGCACTCTCCAGATGGTGGACGCGAGCAGCGAGCCTATTCACGTCCAGCACAAGAGACTTTAGAACTCGTTCCAGGTAATCATTCTGGTCGTCCCGCGTCATCCTACTTCTAAATAACGCTTGACGTCGTCTGAGAGATACGCTTACTCACATACCGAGCAACTTGAGTCGAACCACCTGGACTACTTGATCTATCCGGAAGTACTATACATTATGTTTCGGACGACCCTACGCTGCCTGACGGCGCGCAGCTGCGAGTGGCATTCACTGACACTGGCACTGGCAGGCTGCCAATCATCATGATGATCAAGGAAAGATCCGAGTCACGGTGGCCCCACGCCGATGGGTTTGACCCTGAATCCCGTTTCGCACCGTGTCCGTGACTCGGGCACTGGTACCTGGTACTTCAAGTTATCATGATCCTACCGTGACGTGCCAGTGGTCACGGTCGCTAGTTTGAAAGAGCTCCCCGTGTGCCCGCTTTTATGGGGATTAGCCGCCAGGGGCGGGGGCGCGCAGGGTTCTGGCACTCGCCGTGACATGCTTGCAGCGTGCGCGTCGAAAGCCAGTCGTCGCCGTGGCTTCCAACTTGAAGCGCCCAACAGCTGCGGCTCCAAAGCAGCGCCCGCGCGACCGCGAATAAATCTCCCGAAATACCACGGGGTCTGCGGCGGGCGCTTGCCACCGGGCGGTCCGGGCCGCCAAGCGATGGACTCGTGCTTGGTGCGCCACTCAGGCTGCGAGGACGGTGACATGTGCCAATGGCATATGTATGAGGGCATTTCAAGTTCCGCAGGGAGAAGTGGCGTCACCGTGTCATCATGATAATTACTTATGTATGGCCCCAGTCTCACTCTCAGCCCTCAGACTACCACTGGCAGTGCAGTCACTGTCACGATGAGTTTGTAGGAGGACCTAAGGAGGTCCGCGGCTGGCAGAGTTACGCGGCCGGGGTGAGGGCTGCAACCTCTCATTCCCGTTGAGCCACAAACATGCCGGAGATTCGAGGCCGAGGGACCTCGACCCATCATGATATCCGAGTCGTGCTCATCTTCCGGTCGACTCGGACTCTGACACAGTGGCAAGGTTGTCTCTGGGTTCTGGGTTCTCATGATCCGCACGTGCCGTGTCTTGCTAGCTCCAGGATTTGTAAACCTGAGTAGTGGGGTTAACTTGGCTTTTGACTTGCCAGAGCCTGAGTCCCCTGGCCAGCTGAAACTTGAAGTTCGTCTCTGGACTTTTATCGGGGGCTCTCCTTATGGAAACTCCGAGTTGACACACATGTACGGTTGGCGCGTGCGCGACTTCAGCGAAATTCGGAAAACCTGAACCAGTGGCGCAAGGCCCTTCCGAGTCGGGAGCGTGCGGATAAACGCCCGGCGCGCCAGAGGCCTCGCCAGCGATATCGACGAGGAAACCTCGGGTTTTGTGCGGATGCGAAGCGTCAACGGAGTTTTGGGCTCCAATGGGGGCATTAACAGGGGTAGCGGTACCTACACCCCAGTTGATCGGCAGACGGTTGTAAGTTAAACTGATCGCGAGATATACATAATAATAAAACGAGCCCGCCGCACTCAAATTAAAATATCTAATTTCGGCATGAGTCCTGAATCAAGCGCGGATAATCTGCCCGAACTCTTCGATAACGGTGCAGACGCAGAGGTCCAGCTGTCGCGTTCGTCGAGTGCTGTTTTTCGCCCATGTCTCTTCGGTGAGGACATGTTGTTAAACGAGGAGGAGCTCTCTGATTTTCCGGAGGCTTCCTGTTATAAGAACAAAACTGGGAAACTTGTGCACGCTTGGTCCCAAATTAAGTCCATGTCGGTCAGATCTAACCGAGATCTGTCTGCATCCAGTCCTGACCCAAGGACTGGAACCTATACTCCTGTACCCCCACCAATGGCTAGTTTGCTGCTAGAGTTGGATGAATCGAGAGCTAGTGAACGTTTCTTCTTCGAAGCGGCTTTATGCCACCAGCCTTTATTGCACATGCTGAATTTATTTTCGCACGATGGCACATTAAGAGTTGAATCAAATCCCCTTAAAGTCGGTAATCAGCGTCCACCTCTATACAATTCTGCAGAACTCGATACCCCAGCACACCATTCTACGCGTATTTCTCAGCCCGAATACACTAGCAATACATCACTGACGGGCACTCATGGAGAACTGCATGTAATACTAACCCAGTTGGCCCTCTATGAGCATCCACTATTTGGTTCTGAAGACAGACTGTATTCCCAAATGCGGCTATTATACGGGGAGTACCACCGTATTCTCAAACTTCAGAAAACTAGCTACCTAAGGCTCCGTCTCCACAAGTTACTGGATGCGGTGCAACAAAACTTGGACACGTCAGTTGAGCACGAAGTAGATGTAACTGAGCTGAGCTCAAGCTGCTTCAAAACCTTAGATGCCTTGGCACTTGAACAACAAGCCATGAATGAGATCGCGGAGGCGCTCTACACTACTTGGAACCAGCTGAAAGGCCTGCGCCAGCATCAGAATTTCGTATCTACTCCTGCGAAGTTAGTTGCCATAAATATCAGTCGGTCTCCTCAATTTGATTCCAGAACAATGCAGCCACTACTCGACAATTTTCACAAAATGCTCACACGTATTGCTCAATATGCCTCAGAGAACCAAAACAGTCCCTCTCAAGAGCGCCTTATTGCACGATTCAAGCGATGTTGTAGAACACTAACAATGAGGACCGATTTTGTTTTGAAGCTGTACACTACTGCTGGGCTCACAGCTGATGACGAAGAATCACTACCAGGCCGAGAGCTCATGCGTCGTCGGCGTGTGCGACAACAGCACCTCTATGCAATTTTATCATTGAATGGTCGGCGGGTTGCTACGACACTACCACAGGCAGTCGCTTGGCCCGCATTCACAATTCGGATTGAGCAGCCTCTAAGATTAATAGTTGCTCGGCATCCTATGAAACTCAAGGTGGAGTTCTGGCGCAGGAGACTTCTTGTCGACGTCCACCTTGCAACAATATTTGTGCCTGTCCCTGGTATATCAGCGTGTCATGACGCTGTGAACGCTGCTTCGCTGGCACCTTTTAGTGAATGGCTGCAGTTTGAGGTCAGCCAACGACAGCTCGCTGGTGCTGCGCTAGTGTCCCTGTATTGGACAGCCAGAGATCAACAGCTGAAAGCCTGCTCCTACGACCCAGCTGCCGGGTCTGAAAACGCTCTCTCGGAATCGCTGCGATCCTCTAACCAACAGCATCCCTGTGGCTTGCGAAAAGGCCTAGATAAGTTGGATGCAGGCATGACAGATGGATGCCGTTGGCTGCGGACACCCGAGACTTGTGCTTCAGAGACGCATAAAATTGATAGCAAAGGTGATCCTAATGATCCAAGGGGCTCCTGTTCATTTATACGCGGGCGCATGATGGGGACCCGCATCAAAGCGGCATCACAAAGAGCTTTTCGTACCGGCGAGTATCGACACCAGGTGACTTCGGGGGCAGTTCAGGCCCGCAAGGTATTTCATTCTCAATACAAGCCGAGTCAAGCACAGCAAGATGCGTCAATGTGTGAGCTACCGAAAGAAGTTCTTGGTTCTCGCATAAGATTTGCACTTGATAAATACAAACATGCACCAATCTCCCAAAGACACCGCCTTCTAAGACTCCGGATGCATCAACCTGCATTGATGAGTGAACCTGTTCCGGCCACAGATATGGCAACTATCGCGAATGCTCTCCTGCAAAAATTCATTATGCAGGACGATATTCGTGGTCAGCGGGCCTTGGGAAAGCAAACAATAGAACATAAATCGGGAGGGGGGGGTACTATAGATACTACTGGCCTGAAGAGAGATCAACAGGTAATGGCATTTGTCAAACAAGTTCAAGACAGCGTCACTGTTCGTTTGCGCACATCACAAAAAGCTTCTTCGTTCCCACTCACAGCCTTAGTCAGCGAAGGACATGCGTTGCCACAACTACGTGCACGTGGATTGATTGATGCTGCTTTGGAGTATACAGCACGCCGCAGACGCTCTCTTCGGCCTTCGCGTCAGCGGCGAATGATGATATCTTCAGCTAGAGATTGTTCATTGCTGGTGCAGATCATCTCCGCTCATCAAGTAGCAGATTTCCCACTAGAACAGACGATGGATAGTGACAATATTGCCAAGGCAGCTGGAAATAACTCGGGGAAGTTTGTGTTTGCTTCCTTCCAAGAGCATTCCCGCCGCACAATGTTGGCAATGGGACGCACACCACGTTGGAAAGAGACCCTAGACTTCCCATTTATTCCAACCTTGGGGGACTTTTCACCAACCAGCTTGATGCATGTTAGCGACTGTTTACGGCTGAGCCTCTTTTCAGAGTCACTTCTCAAAACACCTACCCAACGGGTCCAAGAGATGTACAGAGATCCATCTACCAGGCATGAATTCATTGGAGATATTGAGATACCATTCATAACGCTGTATTCTAACAGTGGGGTCAATGGATACTTGGAGGGTCAATTTCGATTAAGGACACCTCTGATTACAATACGTACCCATGACTTCCAGGGGCAAAGTCCTTCTTCGACATACGAATCCAAGGCTGCGTCATATCTGCACCTTGCTGTGTTCTTGCGCCCCCCTTTGTCAGTACCGTTCAAAGATCCACTTGTCTTTTCCTCAATGGAAGACGAGCGGCTTATTCGGTATGGTGCAAGCTGGATTCAGCAGCTAAGAATCTACTTTGAAAATATGAATGAAATCATTAAAAGACCAGTCGATGGGCGCATATCGAAACGCCTCGTTCAAGCTTTTGGGAATAATATGAATGGAGATGCAGTTCTCATTTGTCGCTACTTAAGTCCACAAACACCACCTCCGGGCGTAAGTTGTCTCAACCAAGTGGCGCGGTTTGTTAGCCTTATCCCATTCCTGGAAGATTGGAAATCATTTGGATGCGCAAGTCTTGATATTTGGTGCACCTCACAGGAATTTCTTGACGTCGGTGCCGGGGACTGGGAAGAGCATGGGATACTTTTGCACAACTTGATCATTTGGTTGCAATTGAAAGGTGCCACTTCTGACTCCGCGTCAGAGGAATGGTATCTGGTTATTGGCTCTGGGCTCCCGGAGGGAGACACTGTTTATGTGATGCAAAAAAACACGCACTCGGGAGACGGTGGTGTTTCTTTCTGGAATCCGTGCACTGGAGATGTATTTGTCGCGAGTCATAAACAATCTCCATTAATTGACATCGGCTGCATTCTCACTGCGGAAAATATATTTGCGAATATACAAGGAGATACCAGTCCTCACTTGCTATCATACAATGTAAAGGACAGCAGCATTTGGCGGCCATTCTTTCAAGATCCATCGGCCCAAAGGGATGATTGGTGCGTTGGATGTAGTTGTGTCTGTAACCCTGGGCCCTCGCGAATTTCACGACCTGCTACATTGGCATCAATTCAGGACTTGCATCTGCGATATGATGCACCCAATATTGTCCACGCGGAACAAATTCAAGTCAAGCTAACAGAAGAAATCAAGGTAAGGCCAATAATATGTCTATCTGTATCTGAATATATCAAATTTTGCGCAGAAATCAGTCCGCCGATGGCGTATGAATTTAGGGAACCGTCGTTGTGCAAGCACTTCTTTCAATGTTGACATATCTCGGCGTTTGCAAAAGTAAGAACATCTCTGGTTTTTTCTTATTGAGAGTCGGTTGTCATAGCTTACTGCCAGCACTAGAAGCACTCCGGGACTCTGGTGAATTGACTGGCGCCGCAATACAGGCACACAAAGAGGATACATTAGGGTTTACTCAAAACGTGGGTATTGAAGCTATTGCAGTCAACCTGCCCTACGCCAACACGAGTGGAGTTCTTGAGCGCTTACGTGCGATGAATATCCATAATGTCACACATCGAGACGTCCAGTTCATTGTAGCGGCATACGTACATCCGATCATAAATCATGTTTGTTCGGTGTGTGGCAGTGTTGCAAAGACTCGTTGCCATGTCATCTTTCATTTCGATGTAGGTTTGGATTTACTATGGCAGGGTATGTCCACCTGACAATAAAGCCTAGATACTGCTTCTTAAAAATATGGATAGAATTGCTGGCCGCCATTTCCTACTGCAGCACTCTTGCGCTGGATGCCACGCATACACACCAAATCAACATTATCAAAACTCGGAGGAGGCCAGAAGGTCCAGGTCACCACTAGCATCTTTTAGAGAGATGACAACATCCAGGCACTTCCTGTGAGCGGAGTAATCAACATTCGGGAACCTGGCAAAAAAGGCCGTGGCAGTGATCCGTCCACAAACAGCAAGGGAGGGGGACACAGCGACTAGTTGTGACTTCCAAACTAAATGGGAGGTCCCCCAGCCTCGGCTCTCCGGCGGGGCCAGGCCTGGCCCTGGGCCGTGTGGTTCCCGTTTTTCAAATTGCCCGGACCCGTACCTGTCGAGTATAGACCACGACTCCTCCGCTCCGAGAAACTAGGGTAAACCTAGACGCGTCAGCCGCTCGGGAGGCGTGGTCTAAACGTGACAGGACCCGTAGTACTAGTACTAGCATGCGCAATGCCCTTCAAGTTGTTGCGAATCTCGCGAGTCGGAAACAATCCAATACACGTTGTTTGAATGTAAGGCCTTCGAGGAAGAACGCGCGGCATTTCTTGCGAGATTATACTCGGTTTGCCCCCTCGCACGGCAATTGACTGATGAGTACCGTTGTCGGCTGGTCATGGGGGACAAGTTAGTACTGGTAACCACGCGCCTCTTGCGGTGCAAACATCCGCCTCCTGAGCTCTCTAGGCCACCAAAGACACAGGCCGGGGCCTGCTAAAACCGCATTTACCCGTTTAGGCCCGGTTTTTGGATATCTAGAACACTGGACATCTAGAACACTAGGACGGGTTTTGCTAAATTTAACCCCCCCCCCCCCTCCAACTTACGCTGAACTTCGCAGGAAATTTGGTTTCGGAACCATGGATCAGGCCGCCGTAAAAGTCTCGTAAAAGTCAAGTTCAGATCACGATTACGTCCCTGACTTCAATCGAGGCATAATTTATAAATAAACTGCCTGCTTCTGGCAACGGGGGCGGCCCATGGGCCAGTGTGCCTGGTGACAGTGACCTCAGGCTGACTTCTACCCTTCGGGGTAGAACAAACTCGCCGCTAATCTGCGTGCACGAGGGCGTGGGTGTGGACCGGGCACCGTTTCGATGAATTGTTGTCCGGTAGTCAGCTAGTCTCGAGACCACCTCGAAACGCCCGAGCCAGGCACCGTCGCAACGTTCGTGGGCCACTAAATCGTTTGCTATCTGACCAAACTCATCTGGCATCCTCTCTAGTCTATCTGGGACCCAAATAAATAAACAAGTAAATAAATACTCCTGGGACGGGCACACCGCAAGTGCCCCGCGTGGCTGTTGCCAGCAGCGATATCTGTCTGTCTTTTATGACGCATAGTTCGTGGTGATGGCCATGGCAGCCTTTCAGGTTTTGTTTTTTCCATGCATTCCTAGTGTTTCTGCGCCCTGATGGTGCTCTTGGAAGAATCAAACTCAATTAGGATGCGTTGCGTGTCCTTTGCAATTGCCATAATATAGCTTTGAGCTGCATCACACGGCTTGAAGTCTCGTGTGGGTACGAGAGAAATGGCATGACATTTTGAAAGCTCAATGAAAGGAATGATTATCATCTGGCAAGGCTTACCGATCAGCTTTGGCTCCATTCTGTTGGCATGTGCTATGGCATCGAGCAAATTTCCCAGGAGCATGTCGGTCGTATATGGGTATATTGTGCTCATCACGCTAGGTTCACCCCAAATACCATAAAGAAACATTTTGGAGCCTGGTTTGACGCTCAAAATGGCCCGAAGCTTTCGCTCCTCATCCATTTGCCAGAATTCGCAAGCAAGCGCAAATATAATGTTTGAGAAGATAGCACGCAGGGACATATTCAATATCGCAGCTGGAGACCGGAAAGGCTTGATATGCAACGAAGCCAGAGAATCACACTTTCTTCGCAGGTCAATGGCTCGCCCCACGATGGCGCCTAGCCCCATGAGGAATTCCAAGACTCCGTCCTCAAGATGCTCCTTAGGTCCCTTGCAAACTTTACTGACAAATTCAAACGTGTCAGTAGCTAGCACACCCAATCTACTTCTATGGTGTTTCAGTGGGACACAAAGGTATGGCAATCCATAATTTTGTTGATTGAAAACATGAACGTGCTCAGTGCTCAAGCCAACGACAATGTCTTTGTTGGTTGCAGGTTCCAGGCAGTTAAAGCTGACCCCCTGACCTCGCAGTAACCTTTTTCCGTACATGTTGCTTTGAGTATTAGACGCCACGCATCTTAGTTCGTCTCCACCAGGTTGAAGTAATGACAAATATACACAACAGCCAGGCAAGCACTGGCTTGAAATATGCAGCACATCATTGAAAAGCTCAGGCAGTGAGATACTGGCCCACTGTTTGCAAACAGCCAACGTTCGATTGAACCCATGAGCTCGAGCACAGCTGCGAAGTTCTCTGTGACGCAAATGCCTTATGTTAGCTTCCAGCAACTTTGTAACATCATCAATGAACGAGATATGCTCTCTGCCTAAAGCGCCTGGAGCACAGGCTACGACAACAGCAAAGCAGGTTCCGCCAGCTGGTCCAACAATGCGCTCACCTATTCTAATTGCAAAATCACTGAATGGTACAACATGCGAAGTTTTCGCGTTGGATCTGGCCTCTGCTCTGAAATGAGCATCAGGAGCTATCGCAACAGTTCGAAACTCCAGTATGCCGTTGACCAGGCGGGCCACAGATGCTGCTGGGTATGATATCAGGTTGCGATTTAGCTTGGAAACATCATTTCTCGTTTGCCCAAAGCGCAGCAGAATAACAATATATTCTTGTTCGAATTGTGACGGGGAGTCCACCTGGTCTGGTGTTTTACACATATTCGTCAGGCGGAGCCGCAATTCAGACAAGTTGCGGGGCAAATATATCAAGGACGAGCCAGAAACGATAGCGGACCCAATGACCTGATGAGACATGTAGCATGTAGTAGACCTCAATTCGACTCGCATTGTGCAGGGTGTGGGATAGATAATACGGGATAGAGATATATTTAAGTTGTTCCATTCTGGGCACATTGTATGAGGCGAGGTTTGTGTCCTGCCATATTCAGAGCCATCTTCCGCACAGAAAACGCAAATATATTGCCCAGGCTGAGGTAGCATACTCTCAGCAGAAGCACGTATTAAGTGCAGGTGCGGACGCTCTTGATATAGTGAAGTGGATATGGCGGGTACCGTGGAGGGACCAAACGCCGTGCTATTTTGAAGGGTCAGATCGAATAGGAGTCTTAGCGAGGGTGATAGCGGCTGATAGCACGTATCAACAAGCGGATATGCTCGTGAGCAGTCGGATAAATGAAGGTAGTAGCTGCCACTCAGCTCCGCAGACCCAATCAAACGAGCGACCTTGAGAGGGTTTAATGACCTCGGCTCAGACTCCACCTTCCAAATTTCAACCCGGAGACGACATGACAACCAATTTACTCTAAGCGGGATCGAGAAAAGCTCTGACTCAAAGCATGATGGATTTTGTTCTTTTGTATAAGTTCGCCCGGTCTCAACATTATTGAGATACATAATACCCACTAGAGGGGTAACTAGCTCATAGGGACCTTGAATGCTGAGCAAGCGAAGCAGCAACGTGATAGCGGTGAATGAAACATCACATTTCCCACTGCTATATATTTTATTACCTTCGAATGACCACGAGCGCATTTGCAATACTGACAGGCGACACGGGAAACTCAGTTGACGGTAAATGGCGCCTAGACCTCTCAGGTATATGTCCCTTGTAGACACCTGGTGTTTGCCGTGACAATGCTCCATCTGTCGGAGTGCAGATAACTCGAATGCTTTGCATTGCATATCAATAGTGGACCCAAGGATCGTAGCGGCTGATTCACAGAAATCGAAGTCACCTGAGCTTAAGGCAACCGACTGCAGCCCCGCATCCAAAACAAGAATGCCACGTGTAGTCACTGGTGCACATATCCAAGGCCAAAACTTTGTACCTCTTGACTTTGAGTAATGCAGCTTGTGCGCTGCCTCGCCCAGTTCCTCAAAAACAATGGGTTGCTTGGTGATTAGACATTGAACCATAAGATGCTTTGATCTGCGCTTGATTAATAAGGTATTTGCGCTTGGTCCCGCCTTCAGAGGCTTAGTTGAAGACCACACAATACGAAGCGGACCATCGTCTGGTAGCACATAGGCAATAAATACATTCAGCCGATTAACTGTTTCTGAAATGTGTGTGCCGGCAACCTGTAAGCTTCGTGACAGCTCAGCAGGTTTATGCTTGATCAGTGCTTCCAGTGCCCGGAGAGTCTTGATTCTCAATAAAGCCGATTGCTCCAAGGTAGATATTTGGGCCAATGGTACTTTGGCAAGTTCACTAAGCTTCATACAAAATGCCATGTCCTCGCGGGTAATTGCTGTGTATTTTGACCTAGAGATAACGAGTTGGCTTAAATGTCAAACTGACGGACTCTACTTTGTACGAGAGAAAAATAAAACTCCTGGAACTGACTACTGCTGAGTTGCGACTATTGAGCACCTTCTTGGTTTCATCAAAAACGGTCAAAAATACAGTATATACTGCATCTGACTCGATGAGTAGAGACGAATCGAGCAGACTCAGATTAGTTGATATCTCCATGCAGCGTATAATAAGACTTGTCATATTTGAGTTTTTGCTCACCGGCAAAAAACAAGCATTTGAGTGTAAGTCTACTAAATTGTAAAGCAAAAGAGACTTCGCAAGCATTGCACACTCGTTTAGTAGCCAAATCATTTTCTTTTTGATCTCCTTGCTCGAAAGCGACACACTATTCTTAGTGAACGATCGCATGTACCGCAGCGCACCACCACGAACTTTATCGTCCATCGCCATTCCTAAACTAATGCCAACAGTTTGTAAGAACCCAATGATGTTCAATTCATCAAAATTAGGTTCGGGGCTTGAAATTGCCCAGGAGCTGAAGTAGATAATACCTCGCATGCAGCCTAAAGGTACCAAAAGATATGGCCAGCAGTGTATGTCGTCGTGCGCCGTCGTTTTGACCTTGCACCGGCACTGTGGAAAACCCCTAAATTGCCTCGCAGGTATGGGCTTGAGTCGCGCAATCGGGACACCAGCTTCACGCACGGGCCTTCCCATCCAATCTTTAAGATCATAAGTCACATCATATGTGAGATGCCCTCGATTTAAATGTATGACAGCCAAATACCACAACTTCCCATACTGGACCTGCACTCTTGTTCCAGGCAGGTACTCCTTTCGCTGAATTTTAACAGGATTTGAAACCGTCAAACTAGCACATATTGCAGGAGGAACACAATCGAATTCTAGGCTTTTGTTCCGACGATACTCAACATTACCCATGATGGTTACACGATCACCACCAAGTTCCAAGTATCCAAGTTGAACAGATGATTGAGGAAAACATTGACTCACACGAGTGCGGAGTGCCGGTATGAGCTCACGCACTGTAGTCCCATGATCTAGGCACATTGAACCAATACGTTGCAATGCAAGCTTGCGCATTTGTGCTCGAGCCTCGCGCAAACTCATCCATTCGTGTGCACTTGTAAGAGCAGAACCCATTTTGTGAATGAAAATGAGATCATTGGCGTCCAAATTGTGAAATGCGCATAATGTCACCAATAGAAGACCCCTTTTCTCTTTTTTTGGTTGATAGCAAGCAAATGGAGTAACCATAGTATGATTAACAAAGGGCATCGGAAAGGTCAAACCGCCCTTGATTTTGTCCCAAAACAAATATCGCTTATGTGCTGGTATCTCCAATAAACGCCTTGTAGTTGACATTGTGCAAAAGGCAAAGTTATGCCCCATCCGAGCAATTACACTCAGTTGTTGGTGAGCATCATATTCCCAAATTTCTGCAGCTTCTGCATGGACTATGCAACACATCATTGATGCAAGACTGTTGTGGAACAGATTTGTGATGGTGATATTTGGCACGTAAGGAACCTGCTTGATGTCGCTGGCATGCACTCTTAGTCGAAGCCTAAGCCCAAACAAACTATTACACTCGATTGGCCGCAAAAATCAACCTTATCAATTGTTCTCCAATAACCTTGCCAGTGTACTCAACAAAACCTAGAAGAGCAGCATCACACGGCACACCGATGCCGAAGAGTGCTGGCGTCGAGCGAAGCCTTTCCTTTATTGTTCGAAAAGGTATATTATGCTCGCACAATCCATCTTCCCAGCAGAGACCATAAACAGAGCCAAGGTGCCCACGTCGTTCAATGCTGGAAATTTGACCGTGGATAACACGGGCAGCTATGCGAGTGCTAGGATTAACCATGCTTTGCTTTTCCATTCTCCAGAATGGAACGCGCCTGCATGCCTCATCGTTGTTTTCCAAAAAGGGAGCAAGTCTCTCATGAAAATCTACTGGGTTGGCATTCCCAGCCAGAATATCGGTATCGATACTCAAACTGTCAACTGATAGTACACCAATTGGCCGCCCAAACTCTGCACGCAATGGCGTGCAAACACAAGGAAAAATATCGCGCGAATTTTTCGAAACATGCACGCCAAGGCGCTTCGCCATGTAAAGATTTGGAACTACGATAGTTTTGTTTTCATCAATGCATTTGAAGGCCATGCCTTGTCCGGCTTTGATACTACACCCCCCTATGCGACCATGTTGACTAGCTGCGACATAAGATATTGATTGTGCTCCTGGATTGAGCAAGCCAGCAGACGCACAACATCCCGCACCGCCGGAGCCGTAACCGAGACACATTTCCATTTCTGTAATGGCAGAATTGAGCAGTGCATGCTCATCGGAGCGCATCTCGTCGCACCACCACATGCACGCTCGCGCTATTCGTGGAGCGGCGTTTCTAAGGGCAATAGCGAAAGAGCGACATTGCTCTAACATGATGGAGTAGAGAGCCGTGTGCGGGTTCGATAGCCGAGGCGCTTTTTGGGCATGAACAAGAAGTCCTGCGTTTTCGACTGAGTTTGTCTGGTGTGCTTTGGACAGCCGCCTAGCATGACGCAAGCGTACTTCCTCCACAGACATGCTTGCTTAGTATTACACACAGTACCGTAGGTACCTACGGTACCTACCGCAGTACGGTATTGCAATGATATTAGTACATAATGCATGTATACGGTACCGTACCGTAGGTACCGCAGGTACAGGTACTGCTTATGTACCACACGACCGACTCATGCCGCGGAGCAGCATGCCCGCGGTGGCGACGGAAGCATCCGAGTCCGAGTCTACACCAGTGCCGGAAGCCTGAGTAGTAGTAACTTGAACGACTCGGACTCCCCCTTGATCAGGATTGGTAGCGTCCGGACCGATTTCGGCTGTCAAAATGCAATAGTATCCCCCTCAGCCTCATGATCAAGGGGGTCAGTCTAGTATCGGCGTTGTGGCGTTTGGGGGGCGTAGATGGCGTTGTGGTGAGTGACGCTTGTCCTAGATGTCCATGTAGACTTAAAGAATGAGCTAGTTGGCGCGTACTGCTCCGAGCGTCGCGTCGGCGCTGCGCATCATACCCGCACTTGCCAAGATGCTGATTTGCATCGGAGGGTCGTCCTGTGCCCGCAGTAACAGCGCGCGGCGATGCCCGTACATGCAGCGCATTTTTAGGCAATTTCAAAGCCCAGACTCTTGATTGAGGTTGATTCGACGGGTAACCTTGGATACGACTCATGTTTGGTAAGACACGATTCGAAACGGTGACTTGGGAAGCTGTCCGAGCCCCGGGCCGGCACTCCCCGATTGCTGGACCTAAAAGTATCTCATACGCCGCGCCCGGGCCCCGATTGCCTGGTCCCCCTTCATTCCTAGGAGCATCCTTAGGTCGATACTGCTTGTTGATTACCTACGGTACCGTAGGTACGGTACGGTACCGCAGGTACCTACGGTACCGTAGGTACCGCAGTCCGAATAATTACTGTATAATGGGATAGTCGTTAGAAAGCCTTTAGAAGGATGTCATCGGGGGCCATAGATGAGTACAAAGACGATTTCGAGGACTACGAAGATGACGTTGATGACGCTGTGGAATTTCAGTCGAGAGCACCCAGGCTGGTTTCAACACTTGCGGAAAGCTTCACAGCTATCCACGAAAACTCTGACCTGTTAAGTCGGACGGGAAAGGCCGAAGTAGCAATTGCTAGAGAAGTAGCAATGGACGACAGGAGGGCAAAGCAGACGGAATCCAAGTCTTTGGCAGATGTGAAACAGCCAAAGTACTTAACTGCAAATCCGAGAAACCTCATTGGTTGGTTTGACCCAGCCGTCCACCGCGCACGAGGGCTCCAGGGCCATTTGGCCTTGGTGTCTGAGCGCTTTATTGCATTTGATCAGCTCCCTCAAACAGAATATCAGCTCTACCGACCTCGACTCTGCAGCGCAAAAAAGCGTATGAAGGAGTAAGTGTCTTTACAACCTGAGGCACCAAGTTATTTAACCATTCTTGCAGGCGTGCAGTAAGTACAGCAGACGAGTTAATCAGCACAGGAATGCAGGCTGATACTATTTGGACTAGAGACGCAGAAATGCAGTTCGCAAATGGGATTGATGACACTGACTTCGAAAATCTCATTGCAAAAAGCCTGCAAGGGAAGGTCTGCAATCGCAAAGGTGGGCAGCTAGCGACATGGTCCGGTGCTAAAACTAGTACCTATGTAAAACACGAGCTGCTTTTGAGGTTTTTGCACCGAGTATCTGCGACTTGTATGGCATTGATTCGGCCACACACTGAAGAACCACATGATGCCACTGTTGAACACAATGCGATACGGAGCCAGCCTAGTAATCCTCCACTTCATGAAGCAGGTCCGTGGGCCAAATTGTGCAAGTCCCCAAAGCCGGAACCGGTGCCTTGTCCCGAGAGGATGTTGGTTTGCTTCACCAGCAGGAAATGTAGGTCAGTAACTAAATTGATTTTTTCGCGTACCCACACTTCCATATTCATCGCACTATTACAAGAACCGCTCCGTCCAAATTACTTTCATCCGAGTAAAGCTGCTCCTCTCTTGGATGACAAGAACAATGTCCAAGCTACAATTTGGGATGTGAGGCACCCTGACACTCCTGTTGCACTTCTATGTGAAGAGTCAGTCTTGACCTGTGCTTGCTTTGCGCCAAGCGGTACGCTGTGTGTAGTGGCAGGTAGTGCGACAGGTTTAATAATCCTATGGGATTTGTCTATGGTTGTTACGTCAAGGCCCGATGGGCACCCAGAAGAACCTTTTATGATGGGAGGCGTGATTTCAAATCCACAAGAGACTGTTCATGAATCCACCATTCTCGAGCTATGCCCTATGCTGAGCTCATGCACATCACCAATACATGATAAATGCTTAACATTCCAGCTGCTCAGTGTTGATGATTGTGGACTTCTTGCTATTTGGCTTGTGGTCGATTCACCACTAAATATTGAAGGTGTCGTTGCACACACGATAGATACAATGAATGCCACAGCCCCTGGGCGAGATCCACGTCTTATCTGTTTGCGTTCTCTTACGGTCTGGTCATCAGTGCCAACAACCCTTGGAGGATCTTTTGGGCAGCCCCCGGCCAGAGAACGCACGGAGTCCCATCTGAAAATATCTAAAGACAATGAGTTCGGCCCTCTCTCACCTTGCATATCAGCCTTCGCTACTCTGCCGGCTAGGTCCGACGAGTATCTTGTTAGTCTGAGCGAAACAGTTATTGCCCCTCCCCCGTATCGCACGGTTGTGTAGGTTTGTCTCAGTAACGGCCATCTAGTCAAGTGCTCACTTCTGGGTATGACAACAGAGCCTCGAATACTATTTCCTTCGACAACTTCAATGAAGAAAGTTGCAAAAGCATATCAAGCATCGCCACAGTCTACCTTACCTGACGGTTTCTCTGGCACACGTGCGGTCTGCCTCGACTTTTCTCCATTTTTCAAAGAACTTTGCATTGTTGGCCAGCTGGATGGTGGCTGCCGAGTACACCACATCAACCTTGCTACGCCACTTATTACATGGCCTTACTATGTTTTCTCTAGATGCACAGCACTGAATGCAACATGCGTGGTCAGCGACCTTAAATGGTCACCGAATGTCCCAAATATTTTTTTTGTTCTACATGCCAACGGTGATCTACATGCTTTCGATCTCAATAGAGATGATTCCGCGCCCGTATACTCGTGTGCACTTTCTGCAGAAGTTGGCTTCTCAGAGAGCAGCCCCCCACTAACAAAAATGGCCATATCCCGTGGGCTATCAAACGCTACTGAATTAGTTTTGATTTCATTCGGGGAAACAATTTTCAAGCGTGCCATGCCTACTGCCAGTGAATTTAAGGAGAGAGACCTCGGAGAATTTCTCGATAGGTTGATTACACTGGCTGGCTCGCGATCTTATTAGCGTTTGCATTATTGCGACAGGATCCTAATTGCGCGCATGTGGGGCAGCTGTATTCAGTAGCGCAGCTGTATTCAACATGAAGCAAACCGCCGTGTGTCCAAAGGCATCGTATCCTCGTCTCATCTGGTCCTAGTGGCTTTATCTTAGTATATACTCTCGCTCTATTCCACTGCGTCTCACCCGCCCCCGCGGCCGCATGTCCGATCGGATGAGACTACTTGTCCCACTGATCCTACTTGGTCTTGCGCTAGTTCCGCGTCACTGGCATGCTTAAAGCCAAGCGCGCGTTGAGAGGTAGCCGTCTCGGCGGTCTGCCAGTGCGAGTTCCCCAAAGCTACTGCTCTGCGCGTGGCGCACTGCGCATGACTAGCCTGCGAGGGTGCCGGTGCAATTAATAAGGGGGAGAGCCGACCACCTCAGTTGGGCTGAACTAGAATTTTTACTAGTAGTAGTATACTGTAACTTATTCGCTCGCACTCGCGATCGCCGACACAAAATATGGCCCCCGCCAAGAAGTCAAAGAAGTCGGCGAACTTCCGCGTCTCATTCTGTCCAGACCGATGTAACAATAAGCAATTAGGTAGAGAATTTGAACTCCAGGCTGCAGCTCGTAATGAAGAGTGGCAAGGTCGCACTAGGCTATAAAACATCCCTCAAGACTCTCCGCTCGAATAAGTCAAAACTTGTGCTTATCGCTAACAACACGCCACCGCTCCGCAAGAGCGAGGTTGAATATTATGCAATGCTTTCAAAATGCCAGGTGATACATTACAATGGGTCGAATGTTGACCTTGGAACTGCCTGTGGCAAATACTTCCGTGTGTCTATGCTAACCGTGATCGATGCCGGTGATAGCGATCTACCGCGCAGTTTCGCTATATTGTTGGTTTGAACTAAACTTGTGTGGTAGGCGATATCATTCGAAACACTGCGGATGCCTCGTGAACGAGCTAAACTTTCCGCCGGCCATCGCCGCCGGCGCATGATTATCGCGGAGAGCAAATTCCCAACTAGCAAAATCCCAAATGACTAGTCACCCACCCATTTTGCTGCTCAGCTCTCCAGGTCCAGGGTAGGAATCGAGATCTGAACCTTGCTTCACGGCGGCCTGACCAGTGACACCGAAACCAAAGTCCTGCAGTCCAACTCTTAAGTTCAACGTAAATTGAAGTAGATGGAGGGGTAATTCCTTCGTACCCGACTAGAGAACCAGTCATCTAGTGCGGGCCGAGTCGGACACGGGCACAAGGTGGTAAAATATGCCAGTGGTCCTGGCCCAGCCGGTCCGAAACTATGTCTTCGGTGGTGTCCTTTGGTTCTTCAAGTTGTCTTCGGTGGTGTCCCACTAGCCCTACTTGAGCGTTAAGGTTTGGGGGCGCTCTACGGCTAGCGCGGAGGCGCATTTGTGCCGCCAGCGCGTGTGGAGGTCCTAGAAACTTGTCCGCGCCTGGCGTAAAGAGCGCGCGTCGGAAGCTAGCCGCCTCGGCGGTCTGCGAGTGCCCAAAAGCTGGTGCTCTGCGAAGGCCCTAAATCGGCGCGCGACTGCGAACAGATCTCCAAATTGCTGGTAGAGAAGCGCCTGACCAACGCAAACAGCGATGCACCTCCAGGAGTCCACCAGCTATCCGTCGCCACATGTCAACCCGCGGCCGGTCGGGAGAGCATATTCGGTGAATGTCGATCGCGGGCCGCTTGGGCACCTATCGGCAAAATTCGACCGGTATGACGTACGTATGCATTCCAGCGGACGTTGGAATGACGCGCCGACGCGCCGCGCCAGTGGAAGGGACTTAAGGCCCGCGACGCCGACCGCGAGGGGTCGAACTCGTCCAAGACGGCCTTTAGGGCGCTAGGCGTATTGTCATAGGCTATATTCGAATACCAGCGCGGGTGGTGGGTTGGGGGCACTCTCTGGTGCAAGGAAAACCCGCACTACCCCCCTCACGCTGGCCCTCCAAGACTACAGCCCCCCTCGGACCATCGCACCGCGTCGCAGCTGCTTTCTCAGCGCGAGGCTGCCCGCATGGTGCCAATTTTTGCACAGCCCATTATTTTAGCATACGGAACTTGCCTCAGTAAAAATTTCCAGCCATTCGGCCGGCGCGTGGTTGTACGCGCATTGCGCCAAAAATCAAATCAACGTCGACTATTGCGATTGACCCCCCTATAAATTTCGAAGACTCCACGCAGTATTAAGATTCGCAGGGTAATTCAAGTTCAAGTTTATCTTAATGATTAGCTAGGACTCGGACTCATGGAGGATGCCAGTGGGAATGTCTCCGGCTAGCTTCTTGGGACCAAGTCACGCCGGCGGTATTTATTTCTATTTATTTATTTGCCAAGGTGTTTTCCTGGGCGGTTGCATCAGCTCACTGGCAGACGCCACCTCTTCCTTCGTTCGTTTATATTGAAATCAATCAGCCTCCGTATGATACCTAAATGAATGCTTCAATAAACTTCAACTCGCCATTGCCCAGCCTTCTTGAGCTTGGCTATGAACTCATCATAATCAATATTCTTCTTGGCACAGACACCACGGAGCATGTCTTGGATACCGGGCATCATACCCTTGAGACCACAGAAGTACATGACTGCGCCATTCTCTAGACGCTTGAAAATATCATCAGCATATTCCTCTACCTTGTCCTGAATATACATTTTGCCTCCTTTGGAGTTGCTCTGCTCCCTTGAGAGGGCATAGTCAAGTTTGAAGTTATCCGGGTGCTTGGCAAGAACTGCCTGCCATTCCTCGTCATAGAGAAGGGCATCTGAGTTGGCAACTCCAAGAAAGAGCCACGCAGTGCCTTGGTATGCTTCACCGGCAGGAGTAGTCTCGGTGAAAAGGCGACGGATAAATCCACGGTACGGGGCAATGCCAGTGCCAGTGGCAACCATGATGTAATCTGTCTTAGAATTTTCCTCGGGCATGAGCATGACCTTGCCAGATGGACCGGTCATCTTGCAGTCGTCTCCAGGTTTACTATCGCACAGATAGTTGGAACATACACCTTTTTTGGCCGGATCCTCCTTGCCCATTTCAGGGTCCCAGTAAGTCGCGCGGCGGACACACAGCGAAGAGGTCTGACCAGACATGTCATCACCGTACCGTGACGATGCAATTGAATACAGTCGAACCGTGTGCGGCTTCCCATTTTTGGGATTAGTACCTGGTGGGAGCACGCCATACGACTGGCCCTCCCAGTACGGCATCTCTCCTTTGTGATCAAAGATGATATGACACCTGCGACGATTAAGGTTTCGCTGATGACTTTGATTTTGTTAGTTGGATTGCGCGGAAAAGTACGTCTCACCGGTCGCCTCGGGCCCAACAATGCGCTTGCAGGAAACTACCTTTGCAGTGTAAGGGGATTTGTTCTTCCAGGTATTAACCGGAACCGTGGCCTGATCCCAATAGGGCGAGGCTTCGAGGAAGTCCTGCTTCTTGCCGGAAGGTGACTCGGTCAAAATCTGACTCTTTGTCGAGGCCGCTGGACCGCCCATGTTACCACCAGCCGTCGGATTCATGTAGTCCATTGAGACACGCGCAGGCGCTAAACGGCGTGCTCGCATCGGCAGCAAGGCATTGCCAGGTGCGAGGATCGCGAGAGAGAGCGTCAAAGTGCCCATTTTACACAATCCTTAAGCGAGTGTGACGTGCGAGGGACCTAGAGCTCACTCAACTAGCCTATGCATGCTCCGCGCAGCACGGCCCCGAGGGCTCGCGCGCTGTTTTCGTTTTTTCCGGCAAAAATCGAGATTGCGACTCACTGCCGTCCTCGTGAGCGCGCATATACGCTCGTTGGCCGCCACCGGCATGCCAGTGGCGCGCGTCGGGAGCGTGCGTGCGGCGCGTCGGACACCCACCGGTCCTACTAGACGAGAAACGCTGCGAGCCGACGCGGTTGCCGAGGGAGCGCCGGAACGAATCACAGATGCACGACCAAACTCCCGGCGCGTGTGTACCTCGTGAACGCGGGTAGTCGGTATCGGCTTTTTTTTGGCGGAGAGCGCACTGGCAAAGTGACGATTTCCCTCTCCGCGGCCCGGGCCCCTCACTCCTGGAATTGCGTTGGAATTGCGCCGGCACCGAGACCTTCAATCGGCCTCGGTCGAAACTCTTCGAGGGGCCCGGTTCAACAAATGGGAACCATGCATACTGCTCGCTTCGCACTCGCCGGTCGCCCAAGATGCAATTGGGACGCAACAGTGACGGCCTCTGATGAAAAATAGTTTGGGGGTGCACCTAGGCTGGGAGGCGAGATAATGACATCAACTTGAATCATATTCTCCTCTTCGTCGGACTTCTTCTCGCCCGAAATATCAACCGTCGTACCTTGGACACATGCATGTCGAAATGGCAACCAACCCGTCGATATGTATGGCATACCACTGTGGCACCAACGCTGACAATAAGGAGGAATAGGCGCCGCTCGCGGGTTGTTGATAATGGCATGGCCCTATCATACTGAAAAAAGACGCATGCTGAAATGCAAAATTTGCTTCAGCAACAGAGAGGGGCATAGTATATATAGTCAACTTAGTGTGCGTATACGCACAACGGTGATCTTAGGGTCTTGGTCTCGCGAGAGACTGTTTCGAGTTCGTGGCGTGTCGGGTTTAGGTTCACTTAGAACTCGAGTCTGCTCCGTTTATTACCGCAGCAACCGGATTTTGGAAATGGACGAGAGCCGACTGTGGAAGTGTGCACCTTAATTTACATGCGAATCGGAGTCACTGAAACTTCGAAAACTTCGATAGATTTAGAGTCTATATTGTCATCATGCACGTGGTGATTAAGCAGCATAGATACATCCTGGTGTGACTAAAGACGCGTGGTATTTAATAATGATCTATGCACCACAAAAGCGCAAATCGGCGAATGTGATTTGAGCACCCGTCGCACAAACCCCTACAAGCCAATCGAACCACTTGCAAGGTCAAAGGAGAGTGAATTGGTATCGACCAAACCACGAGGAGTTGGCCGGCAGTCACTGCCTTTGTTTGAGCCGCGGCTCAGCAAAGCGCATTTGCGGTCTCTACTAAGGCAATAACTAGTACAATTTTGATACGCGCGGGGACTTGATACGAAGGCCCCGTGCGTCGCACCTAAGGACAGCTAGGCCCCAAGTGCCCACAGCTGGCTCTATATCCAGGCAGGCTCCTGTCGCTGCGCACTTCGATGGCGAGCCGGATGTATCTTTGACTCGAATTAGGTCCGAAGGAACTTGCTGGTAGTTTCGAGGCTTTTTTGTCTTTCCTCATTAACTCAGTTATTGAGGACGTTGGCAAATGACGCAAGCTCGAGCTCGCACTGGCGTCTGATGGAGACCACGAGCCATAAAGCAAACTGCCATCGCTGACGCGTGCAGAACTATATTCGTCATATCGTTTTCAACAGGCGAATGTATATCGAGCCATTGACCAGCCAGGCCATGTGCGCAAAAGCAAACCGCCTTTTCGATCGAGCCTGCAGCTCCTCCGTTGGCCTCAATTCATTGCCCAACGGCACTCCGACGTGAATCAGCCCGTTTATATTCGTAAAGCACGAAAAGAGGGCAGTTGAGCGAAGCTACGGTCAAATTAATGCTTCATCGTGTGACCGTCTTGCGTCGCGAGACGATCCTACGGTCTCGGTGTTTCCTAGTGATGGGGCTAACTCTAAGAGTTTTTGGGCTGTGAGCATGCAACTGTCCACGGGCAGCCGCAGAGCGTTCTACGACATCCAACTTCGCGAGGCCCTAGAGCAACCGAAGTCGCGGCGGAGAGGGATTACCGAATGTCGAGGCTGCACACTTCCGGCCGCGATGGCCCCTACGCTCGTTGCACCCCCGTGGCCCGAGTCCGGGTCAACTCGCAAGTGATGATTTGTTTGTTAGCCTGAGCGTGCCATGGAGCTATTGGTAAAACCGGCACTTAGGCTCTGTATTGTAACTTCCAGTTGAATGAACTCCAATAAAGTCGGGCGGCAAACTAGTAAAGGACAACATAAATCGTGACGCCAACCCATTTTGAGTGCGTCTTCTACTTGAAGAGATTACGCGAGGGAATGCGCACTCCTGCGTGCATGACCGGTGCTCGAGCGCCCGCGGGACTCTGCTTTTCAAGATAACTCTGCTTTTTAGCGGGTTTACGCAGCGGCACCCCCTCTACGCACGTCGATAGGTGACTTCTACGCACGCTAAAGATAGATCATTCACTGGCGAGTGAGGCCCGCGCTTCCTGAGCTCGCGGGTTTCTACGTCGATAGCGTACTCTACGCACGAGATTTCGCGGCTGCTATGAGCGCCGAGGCTGCGGTTGCGTATCTAGTGACCGTGTTAGCGTCGTGTGGATACCGATATATCCACATAATCGACGACTTTCGGGACTGAGGAAAACACGGAGCCGCGCTAACGGGCGTGTAACTGTTTGTCCTATAAAAAACAGTAGTTTTCAATTAAAATTAAATTTATTACAGAGCAAATTGCAGAGTAGTCGCGATCCTGTGTGTGGCCCTTATTTAGCTGCTGCATTCACTGGCAAGTTACCTTTACCACCACTAACCAGGCAACTACCGGGTGCGTGGAAGGGGCGCGGTTCCCGCGCTGATGCTTTGACATGCGACCAAGGAGGGATTTTCTCGTTACCCAAGCACGATATCATTACTCACGGGCGGGTCGCACGCGCCTACCAGACTACTAACTACTAGTATAGTATACTAGTATACAACATCGACGCCGGTGGTAATCGCAATGAACTTGAACATCCCTCCCTTCCCGCTCCCGCCCAAATTCCGATTGCGGCTCCATCGCGGCAGGGTTCAAGTTAGACATGGGCCACTATCGCCGTAGCGCCGCATCTCTGGTTGCCGCACAGGCCGGCAAGCTCCTTCGACTCGGACTCGCCGGCGATGATTGATTGCACTTGTCCTCAGTCCTCCTTAATACCTAAACGTCGTCCATTCATGTCGTCGGGTAAAAAGAGGACTCCTAATTAGTCTCTCGCGACGTCAAAACGGTCATGATGGTCGCTGCGGCCCGAATCAGGGGGAGCAAGCCTTCTGTCGATGTATCTTGGCGCTAGGTGCGGCTTTCGCATTAGTAATGCTTTTCTTATGCTTAAAAAGCAAACTCTCGGAGTA
>JACLAA010000252.1_pt1 | contig 25703 bp, 42 predicted proteins | sample 8027891 | NCBI WGS metagenome assembly JACLAA01 (sample SAMN15724900, study PRJNA655200) | protist metagenome | isolation source: fluorescence activated cell sorting (FACS) single amplified genomes of... | place: Spain: Blaines Bay Microbial Observatory, Mediterranean Sea | collected 2016-01-19 | reverse complement strand
CAGGGGAGATACGATGCGCTCTGCCAGAGAAACGGTACAGTCAAGACTTATCGTGATAGCAATAAAGACGATGTTATTGACCTTGACGTACAGTCTATTACTGAAGGCTATTACGGAATCAACATCCATAAAGCAGGGGCTTCCTCGACCCAAGTAGACAAGTGGTCTGCGGGATGCCAAGTGTTTAGCCATAGCGCCGACTTCGAAGAGTTCATGAGCATCTGCTATGCGGCTAAGAATAAGTGGGGGAATAGCTTTACGTACACGCTTATTGAAGAGCCTGTATAGTGGAAGCTTTAGTCGATTCCCTGTTAGCTGATGGACACCTCGGTGTCTTCGCTGCGTTCTTGGTGTATCAGTTCTTTACGATGCAGAAGAGACTGGACAAGCTTGTAGAGGGCTTCCAGGATCAACTCGACGAGATCCGAAAAGACTATGGTGAGCGCACAGAGAAGATGCGTGAGCGGTACGACCGAGTCATCAGCGAGTACAGGGATGCGGCAGACAGTCAGTCAAAAGACTTTCTCATCACTCGAACTAAGGTCCACAATGATATTGTGTCGAAGCTCGAGCGTCTCTTAGACAAAGCTCAGTCATAAGAACTTCAGACATAAACTAATTACTGAGATTACTAATGCCGCTAAAGAAAAGAACGTCGCTCGTTTACTGGCACGCCAACTGCGCTCAACACTATACCGCTTCACTTCAAACTCAAAGTGTTGCTCAGGAGTCCAGTCAGGAATCTTCTGCGTGTACTCAGAGCACTTGCGATGTTCCCACAGAGCGTCCTCGGGTATCTGGAGACCCCGGTACATTAGGCAGACGCCTGCCTGTTTGCTAGCGCCATTGTAGGGCTTATAAAGCCCGCATCGTCCGCATCTTGCCATAAGAAAATACCCCGCTCAAGTTGTTACGCTCAAGCGGGGCCAGGTTTAATTCACTTATGTTGTACCGTAACACTCAGCCAATCTGAGAGCCTACGGCTTTGTCCCACCACACTGATGTGAATTATGTTGCAGAGCAACACACGTAGCTAACCCGCTTAAGACTCAGACCTCCATGATGTCGTGAAAAAACTTATCCGCGCATCGATCGAGTAGTTTTTCCGTTGCGTCGGCTGCGTCATCAGACAGCGCCGCTGCAATCAAGGTGTCGTCAATAAACAATCCGTAACCACCACTGATCGGGTGCACCTCTAAACCCTCGAACCCCATATCCTCCAGGGCAATGATAAGTTGGTTCGCGTTTTCAGCGGCGACATAAAGCGTCGCAAGTTCTTCTACGGTATCCATTGACCTAATATAGCTCATCGGCGAGACCAGCGACCGGGACCACTACGCGCATCGATTCTTGCGCGCTCACCTAAGTCGACCAGGTGGGCCACCCAGCTTTCGTACCTTACAGGCTCGTTTTCCGCCGTCTTGGGCGAAGACGAGAACGCTTCAGCCAAACCCTTTACGTGCCTCATAGTAGGTAGGCGGGCACCCGACTCTATTCGGCTGACCTCAGACTGACTAAGCCCTGCGGCTCTCGACAGGTCAGCTAAGGTCCACAGTCGTGATTCTCTTGATTTTCGCATGAAGCGTGCAAACGCGCTCTCGGACATGTCATCTCCGTTTGAACCACAACGGTAGCCCATAGAGAGTACTGCGTCAACTTTTGTCCTTGACACCCTGTCATGGCTGACATAAGGTTCGAGTCATGAATGGACAACCGCACCTCGACTATTACGTGACCTCGACGCACGACTTGAACTTTCTCGAGCGCATCGAAGGGCTGGTTCCTGGTACGCTTGTCTACGGTCGGATGTCGGGGCATCGGCGGAAGATTCGGCTCAAGAACTCAACTCCTGAACAGCGAGGTCAGTTTAAGTCATGCGAAATTTACGCACCATTGCACGCTGCTTGGTTAGTCGAAGGCTTACTCGCGCACGGCTCAATGGCGTACAGCTACTCGGATTTAGTTGGCATTGGGTCAATCACTGGATGGTCGACCGACCCTACAGAGCTACAAAAGCTTCGTGACCAGGGTAGAGCGCAGGCGCAACGCTCGATTAGCAACGGTGAGCTTCGAGAGCACGTCTTAGACATTGCAACCCCTTATCAGTTCATGGGCGTAGCTTGGTGCCGCACGAGGCCCTGGTCGATGAATGTCTGGGCTTGTGGCTCCGGTAAGACTCTCGGCGCAATCATGGCATCTCTCGGTCGATTTGGTCCGATACTTGTTGTATGCCCCGCTAAGGCCCGCCATGTGTGGTGGAGTCAAGTACAAGAGTACACGCATGTAAAGCCATTCAGAGTGCGTCCGTCGTCTGAGCGGCGCAAGAAGGACCAGACTTTTGACGAGTACTTAGAGGAATGCGGCACAACAACGAGACCGTTCGTAATCATTGGCGCAGAATCTCTCGCGGATAACATCGATATCGCGAGGAAACTCAAGCCCAGCATCTTAATACTCGACGAGATTCACACCCACGGAAGTCGTAAACGATGGACGGCAATCCAAGAAGCTGACGGGAGTGTCTCGTTCGAGCGGCGAAAGACTGCCGCGAGCAACCGTGCGAACTCTGCCGTCGACCGTGAGAACCGTGCGGTAGCTGCGATGGACCTGAGTCGGATGAAGAGTCTGAACCTGCGCATCGGCCTAACTGCCACGCCATTAGATGACGGTCGTCCGCGACGCCTGTGGTCACAGCTTGACTTGTTGGCTCCTGGTGGGTTCTCCCACAGCTACTCAAACTTTGCGCACCGATACTGCGCGGCCCGTCCAGGACAATACGGCGGCCTTGATGACACGGGTGCAAGCAACCTGGCGGAACTAAAAGCTCGGTGTTCGTTCTTCGTGCATGAAGTACCGTACTCAGAGTCACACGCATCGCTCCCTGATACACGCGTTCAGGTTGTCTACCTAAGCTCAAGTGAGTTGAACCGAGCAGACAGGTGGAGCGATGACCAGACATTCGGGCAAGCGGTGAAGGGTATGGTGCGCGAAGCCAGCACAAACCCGTTGGCACGAGAGCGTGTAGTGGAGGCTCGGCTGTCAGAAGCTTGCAGCCGTAAGCGGAAGTATGTTGTAAGTGAAGCGATAGAAGGCTTAAAAGGCGGGGGTAAGGTAGTTATCTTTACCGCCAGGAGGCGCGAAACAGAACTGTGGGAGCATGATCTGCGTAGAGCCCTTAAACGTGGAGATGAAGCCTTAGGCGAGGTTCCAGTCTGGATGGCACACGGGGGTGTGCCCGAGTCAGAGCGGGACATGATGGTTGATGCCTTTCGGGAATCCAGCGGACCTTGTTGTTTAATCGCAACAGGACAAAGCGTTGGAACAGGTGTCGACGGTATGCAGACTGCGGACCTCGCCATTTTCGCTATGCTCCCGTGGAAGCCAGGCGACTTCGTGCAGTGGAAGGGTCGGTTCGACCGACTCGGTGGTAGTGCCACACTGCTAAAAGTTGTTGTCGCTGTAGGTACTTACGACGAACGAGTCGTAGAGATTCTCGTTGAGAAGTTCGGTCCTATTGAGTCCTTCCTTAAAGCCGACGAGCTTGAAGGACTGGGACAGAAGCTTCTCGGTATGGAAGACGAAAATGCACTTGTAAGCAGTATTATCAGCAAGTTGGAGGTAGTGTAATGGATTTAGACGATGAGCGACTTCACCGTAGGCGAGTGCCTTGGGCGATGTTGGCTAAGGAAGGTGTCGACCCTCGAGAGATAATGGTCGAGGCTCAGAAGCGGCGGATGTGGAAGCTTGCTCGGAGCGCCAAGTATCGAGTCGAGAACCTGAGGAGAGCCGCAGAAGGATGAGTAAGATTCTTATTGATGCGGGAAGATCGTCCCGTGGTTGGTCACGTATAGGGTCATTCTTCCGATGCCCTCAGTTGTTCGCCTATCAGAACCGACTGAACATGAGCTTGATTCCTGCCAGCGCCCTGACTCGTGGAAGCATGGGCCACGTCATCCAGGCGCATCAGCACGCAATCTGGGGCGCACGTACCGCCGAGGGCGTGTGGGTCGACGAGACACGGTACCATGATCCCAGTGTCTTCTTGTCGCCTGAAGAATCCGTACACGCATGGTGCGACGCCAATGGTGGGCATGAGTACATCGAGCGTATGATTGAAACGTTTCATCGGTACATGGATAAGCACCCCGAGTGTCCGGGTGACGTTGTTGCAGTTGAGTACCCAGTTACTGCCGTGCTGGGCACAAAGGATAACGTGTGGGGTCTGTGGGTTGTACACCCCGAAGACCAACACTTCAACCGTAGGGCTGCGTACATTAAGGCTTACGACGGTGGGAAGATTATTCCTACACCGCTTAACTGCCCTGGTCACCCTGACTGTGGTGCCGCAATAGTTCTGACCCGTCGCTTAGATCTCGTGATTAGGGATCGTGCGGGTAAGATTTTTATCTGGGACCACAAGCACCAGGCCCGTGTGTCCGTGAATGGTAGTGTCGATGGTTACGCAGTTGACGGTGGCTTTGCCGCGTTCCGCATCATGGGTAAGCAGTTGTATGGTGGGAGCTTCGGCGGTGTCGCACTGAACCTTATTCAGACTCAAGAGCCTTGGAAGGTTGCACGACCGATGGTTCCTGCCACGCCTCATAGGGACAAGCACTTTGCTGACATGCTCTGGCGTGCGGAGCACAGCTTAGCTCGACTGGACATGGAGCTACCTGAATACTGGGACTGGCCTAAGGTTCAGCATGAGACCTCTTGCATTGGCCGCTATGGCGCGTGCCCTGCAATTAAGATGTGCTTCTACGGCGAAGCCGCCACAATTTGACCGGGTCAAACCTCTGACCCCTGTTAGTCTTTCTACCCCCAAAGTCATCCAATGCTGGAGAACGCAATGACACCCGAAGATACGCTACCGAACGTAATGATTACCATTTACGGTAAGCCGAAGAAAAAGAAGACAAGCGACGCCTTAGCCGCGTTTCCCAGGGCATTGTTCCTTGGGGTGCCGTCGGCGATTACCCTTGTGGCTCAGAATGAGTTGGGGTTTAGTCCGTCAGTGCACCCCGACTCACCGAAGAATCTTACCGACCTCGTCAGTATGCTGAAGAGCTTCGCGGAGATCAGCGACAAAGCATCGCATGACGCACTCGTCGTGGATGACATTAGTCACCTGTGCCAGCGCTCAATGCTTGAGTGGACTGAGAATGGGCCAGCCGGACGCAGCGGAAAGAAAGATAGGTTCTACCCCTACCAGCAGCTAAACCAGCACTTGCTGGAAATCGCTCACACGTCTCGGTACCTGGGAGTTCACCTACTTATGAATTTCCACGAGCGGACACCCGGCACAAACTCGGAAGGGAGATTCTGTCCTGGCGGCCCTGATGTGCCTTCGAGGAATCAAATCGAGACGCTACCCGCTTGGTGTGACATCAACGTTCGCGCGATGGTTGACCCGAACTACCCTGATCCCTGGTTCCCAAGTATTTATTACTGCGACCCGACGGACCCTGAGTGGGTGACGGGTGATCGTACCGGTATGTGCACGACGAAGACGCCGGGGAACATCCGTGAGATCCTCCGCGCAAGTGAGAGCAACTACAAATTAAGTCGACTTCCTGGGCTTGAATGGCAAGATGATGTTGCTCAATCTCTGGCAGACGATATGTTGGGTGGTGCTGCAGTACCGGATGCTATCCAGTCAGCAGTGTCAGGTCGGACTGACAACCCACTACACCTACGCTGGGCGTGCCAAGACGGCATTGCCCGTGGCGTTTTGTTGCAGCAGGCTGAACGTTCGCTTTTTGACTTCACGGCAGAAGAGAAGAAGGAAGCAAACTCACCGACGCTTCCGCCCCCACCACCAAGTAAATAACATTCACCCCCCGGTCATCCTGACCAACAACCCAAACAACGGAGCCAACAATGGCTATCAAAATTTCTGGCAACGCATTTCAAGGTATTAGCTCTCTGGGATCTTCAGTCCCGCAGCCGGGCTTTTACCCTGTATCCATCGTAAACATTGAGACTGGAGCTAACGACAAGCCCGGTACTCGACGCTTCCACGTTCAGTTCGAGAACGGATTCAAGATGTTTACGTTCCTCAGCCTACCTTACGACGACAGCGGTAACGCCCTCCCAGGTCTTACTGATAAGCAGGTTCGTGGTCGCATGGCAGCACTCCGCACCGTCCTCGAGTCTCTTGGGTACACCAAGGAGAACATCGAGACTGCACAAGAGATCAATGACTCTTGGTTCCTGAGCAGCATGAACAACGGTCGCTTGGCTTACGTCGAGTTCGTGCCCGGTCAGAAGGGTGTCTCAGGTTCATACAATGAGATCAAGAAGTTCATGAACAAGGCGCAATACGAGGCCATGAAGGAGGTTGGCAGTGATGTCGCCGAGGCTACTCCAGCCCCTGCTGCCGCTCCTGCCGCTGCTCCTGCACAGGCCGTCGCGGCACCAACAACCCCGGCTAATGGCGCGCCTGTGCCTCCTGCGGGTGTTGCGCTGCCTCCGCCTGCGAGTGCTGCACAAGGTATCGTGAGCTAAACAGTGGCATCCTTCAGCCCTAAGAGTTGTGGAGCACAATGCGACATCTGCCCCCTGGGGCCAGAGGGACCACTGCATAAAGATGAATGGAGGCCCGTCGGTGGAGAGTTCCATCGGGGGGCTTCTATCATTGCGATTGCAGAAGCTCCTGGATCAGACGAGGTACAGCATGGTCGACCTCTGGTGGGTCGTGCCGGTAGCGAGTGGGGTAACGCCCTCACCCTGGCGAACCGTAGCCGAGTAGACGTAGACTTGGACCATGTGATCTCCTGCCGCCCTCCAGGACAAGAGTCCGGTGCTTGGCGAAGGATGGAGAAGTCTTTAGACCGACTGAATAAGAAGCGTGTGAAGCAGGGATTAGATCCTCACCCACACCCAGCTACTTGCTGCCGCCCCAGACTACTAGATGTAGTGTCTCGATATCAGAAGGTCATTACCTTAGGTAAGACGGCAACGTCGGCATTGACGGGTCAATCGACAAGCATACAAGCTATGCGCGGTGGACCCATGCAGATCGATGACAACTGGGACTGGGTTCCTACGAACGGGTCACGGAAGCTTCTTCCGATGCTACACCCGTCTTTTATTTTAAGATCACCAAGCTGGCGTCACGTACTCCACGCAGACCTGGCTAAGGCGTTCCGCTGGTTTGACGGCACGCTGCGATGGACTCAGCCTGACTCACTCATCAACCCGTCACCGCAAGAGCTTCGAGAGTGGTTAGGTCAGCGCGCTCCGTTCTGGACATACGATGTTGAGACGGATGGCATCGAGCCACTTGAGTGTAAGCTGCGTACGATTGCGATTGCGATCCCTGACTTGAACGATAGAGGCGCGGCCTCTCGTAATATTGTAGTGCAGAACGCCCGCGCTGTTGGCATCGGCATCCTCTCTACTGACGGGCACACACGCCTGTACCCACCTGACCAAGAGCAAGAGATTGTTGAGATCCTCCGTGAGGCTTTCACCGACGGACGGGTATGGGTCGGACACAACGCCGGGTACTATGACCGCATGGTCGTTGAGACGCAGCTTGGCGTTACGCCTGCGCCGTTGGTCGACACTCTCTTTCATGCTCGGTTCCGGGCTCCTGACCTTCCGAAAGGGCTGAAGACTATCGGCTCTATTCTCACAGACGTTGAGCGCTGGGAGACAACTGAGAAGGGCACAAAGATATCCACAGGTAGCCAAGACGACACGGAGCTTCTTCGATACAACATCATCGACTCTACGGTAAACGCTCGTATCGTTGTCCCATTGATTGATGCTTCGACGAAGGCGGGTGCGTTTAAGCCTATCGCAGACGAGTTGCGTCCAGCAGGTTGGCCGATCGAGCGACCCTGGAATCTGAATGAAGTGGACCACGCGACACAGGAGATGTGTGTAGGGATGCACAAGTCCGGTGTGTGGGTTGACCAGAAGCTACGTATGGATCTCGAGTGCGAGTACGCCATCTCAGTGAAGAAGCGGTACAAGAACCTACAGAACTTAGCACAAGATGTAGGGCTTAAAAGTCTGGACCCCGACTCTGTGAACGAACTGAACCCAGGTAGCGCGGACCAAATCCGAACCCTATTGTATGAACGTTGGGGTCTGGGCATACCGGCGTCGATGGACGCACGAGAATTCTACACGGAGACCGGGGCACCAGGTACAGGGGACGCAGTTCTTCGTGCGCACCTGGCTTCGGGGAGACTGAACCAAAATCAAGAATCATTTGTAAAGGAGCTTCGACTGTATCGGAGAGAGAAGAATAAGATTCTCGGTACGGTATTGATTCCGCTTAGGCGCAGAGATCAAGACCCCAAGAAGGGCTTAGTACATGAGGATGGTCGCGTACGCTCAACATGGAACGCACATGTGACCAGTGTTGGTAGGCTTTCGAGCAGCGGTCCCAACTTACAGAATATCGGTAACCGTAAAGGCCAAGGTCGGCTGAAGAAAGTCTTCGCGGCTCCGCCAGGTCGGATACTTGTGGGCGCTGACTTGGACCAGGCTCACCTAAGAATCACGGCTTGCTACTGGCAGATACCTCGACTGCTCGAATGTTTTGACACCGGTAAGGATCCGCACAACCTCTTGGCCTACGATGTTTTCGGTAAAGACTTTAAGAACGCAAGCGGCTGGGGTCCTGATGGGTTCAGCCTAAACCGCAAGCCAACTGGTGGTGAGGCTAAAGCTATGCGGGATGTCATGAAGACATTCCGGTACGCGTCTATTTACTGGGCCGATCCCAGTACTGTATGGCAAGTACTCACGAGCACCGAGACTGATGACGGTCGGATGCCCTACTTGAAGTTTGAGACTCGAGAGGTTCGACACTTCCACAACAAGTGGTTGGAGGCTGAGCCTGAGTGGGAAGCTGCCTGGCAGGAGATGCTGAGGGTTTACTCGGCTCAGGGGCACATGTTCGAGCCTGTCTTCGGTCGTCGCTCCGGTCCCCTGTCTGACGGCAAAAAGAATGAGGTTGTTAACTTCCCGATACTTGCGGCAGAGTCCTCAGTCATGCGGCTTGCTGAGCAGGAAATAATAAACGCGTTCCCGTTTGACTTCGCCGGCAACGGTACGGGCATGATTCATCAATGTCATGACTCGATTGGGGTTGAGATGCCTCTACCTGATGGCCTTCCCGCAGACTGGCAACCTATTCCCGGTGAAGCTTTACCTCCTAAGATCGAGGCTGCGCGGCGGATAGTTGAGGAATGCATGACCGTAAATATCCCTGGATGGGAAGTTTCAATGACTGCCGAGGCCGATGTCGGTCGAAGCTTAAAAGATATTTAGAGGAAGCTATGTCAAAGTCACAGTGGTTCTTGGCCCACTCAAAACAAGATAACCCCGAAGAGATCGACGTCTGGTGCCAGGAGTTAGCTGAAGCAATGAGCGGCGACGGGTGGGACGCTACTGTCATTTCAGGTAGAGCCGACTACGAGCACCGGTCAGCAGCACTGGGTGGATGGAAGGCTTGGTGCCGAGACATCCCCTTTGGTGTCGACTACACGGGCGCACCCCTATACCACGGTGTCATCGTTCCGCTCGACTCGTTAGATGAGAACCCTACAGTAGGTAAAGCTACGGCTCAGATACTACAGGGATTCATCGATCAATCGAAGCACGTCTTTGCTTGGTGCCCTGACTCAAAGTCATTCAGGCAGGTCACATTAGTTGAGCAACTACCTGAAGATAACTGGGTATCGTGGGCGCGATTAGAGTTTGGGTCTTGACACTGCGGTACGGACTCGATAACATCAGACAACCCAAAGCAACCGTCCTGGAGGACTAATGCGACCATACGTCACAAACATCTACAGTAATCTAAAATCTCCGCTACCTGATGGGGAAGCTTGGAGCATTGATCTTGACCAGCGCACGCTGTTTGTTGGGTCTAACACCAGCCACAAGAGCGGAGTTATTCAGTCTGTAGAGTTAGCGTTAGCTGGTTCTGCCGATGATATCTTCGGTCGTAGTGCTGTGTCCGACGCAGCTTTACTCCTTACCTTGGCGCCTGACAATGAGTTGGGTGTGTCCGCTACGTTGTCTGATAGTCAGGTAGCTTCGTTCCACGCTAAGCGTGAGGGTACGCGAGTAAAGCGGCCTACACATGATGGGCCTGGCGCTGCGACTCTCGTGCATCGTTCAGTTGCTGCAGCTTTATCGGGCTCACCAGCCTCTGCCCGCAAGGCGTTTCTTGCCTGGTCAGGTAACAAGATTGGTGCCGACGATGTGCTGGCGTACTTGCCTGAGAACCTGAAGAACAAATACCAAGACATCTCACAGCACAAGGGGCGAGGAAAGTCTGCAGTCGAGACACTCATAGATGTTGCAGCTTATGCGGCTCAGAAGCAGCGTGAGGCATCAAAGGAAGCCAAGGGTGCAGAGATTGTACTCGAGAGCCTCGGCGACACAGTAGAGGCGCGCCCTAACGAAGAGGACATGACGCGGATGCGGATGGCTGTGGCGGAAGCACGTAGTGTGCTTGACGCGTCTATCCGTGCCGCAGGGTCAGGCATGACGTTGTCCGATCGTGATGCAGCAGTCAAGTCAGCTAAAGAGAAGCACAGTTTCTTCGTTAACCAGGCGGCCTTGTCTCGAGATAACTACGCAAAGGTTGAGGCTACCCTACCCAAGATTGGGGCTAACGTTGCTCACGCAATCAAGATTGTAGACGTCGCTGTCGACCACAGCCTGGACGCGTGTCCCGTGTGTAGTAGTCAAGTTGGCATCGGCCACCTGAAGACTTGCCAAGAGTTTTATCAGAAGCAGCAGAGCGACTGGGAGCAGCAGTCGGCTGAGAAGATCACACACTTAGAGCACATCAAGTCAGACATTGAGTCATACGATAGGCATGTAGTTGAGACTCAAGCTAACGTTGAGCGCCTGGAGAAGGTGTCACTTACCCAGGTAGACTCACGGGCGATACCTGTATCGGATGCTCAGTCGAGACTCGAGGCTGCTATGGATGCGCTCGGTAAGATGGACTTGTGTTGTTCGCAGTGGGACAACCTATCTGAGGCTCGTAATAAAGTACTAACGATGCAAGGTGACGCAGCTACCTACAAGGAGTTGAAGTCGTCCTGTGAGGCTGCCATCGGTAAGCTGCTCGGTGACCAGGCTAAGACTTTCTCTGCGCGTGTTCAGAAGTACCTGCCCGATCACTGGGAGTTCAGCATTGAACTGCTCGACGGTGAGCGGGAAGTGTTTCGTATGGGCATCCTACGTGACGGTAAACTACACGCAGCTTTGTCTGGTGCGGAGTGGACGTCAGTCGTTACGGGTATCGCGATGGCTGTGTCCGAGGGCCTGCCTCAAGACCAACCAGCAGTGCTTATACCTGAGGACCGTGCCTGGGATGGTAAGACTTTGTCGGCTGTGATGCGTGGGTTCTCTGCGTTCGATGGTCAAGTCATCATGGCCAGCACTACCCGTCCTGCGGGTAAGACACCTAAGGGCTGGACTATCGTGGACATGGATGAGGTCAGCGGCTCCTGGTCGGGTGACACCAAAGAGGAAGTCGTTGAGGCCGTCGTCGTAGAGCCTGAGTCGGTGAGTAAGACGAGCCTTAACCATGCAAGCGGTGGGTTCCGAGTGACTACTCGAACCGCAGTTATCTTAGCGGGTATGGGCTTCGAAGAGAGCGACATCCAGATGATGTCACGGGACACGGTGTCTCATATTATCAAGTCGAGTATCTCACCTGATAACGTATGCGTTCAGGAGGATGGCAGCTTCTATACGGTCAAGGGCGGTAACGTTCTTCCGATGCCACCATCACCGAAAGCTTAGATGAAGTGTACTTCTTGCGGGAAGAAGACCAAGGTGGTTGACTCACGTCATAGTGACTCGGTCGCTACCTTTAAGGGGCAGGGTCTCGTAAGAGAACGCGTCTCCTGGTACACCCGTGATTGGGTATGCCGGAGACGCGAATGCTCTCATTGTAGTTCTGTCGTCGTCACCGTAGAGATTCTACTCGACGACCTCGAGAACGGTTGGATCCCCAAGACTTAGTGCTCGTGGATCGAACACTTACTTACTGTACGGAAAGAGAACGATCCGTTGGTACCTGTAATCGTAAGAACTGGTGGAGGTGTTCGGCTTCCACCACCATCTCGTGGGGCTCCCGTGACAACATTTAGCGCAGCATCGAACGTACGATCGTCGACAAAGTTAATCGACATTTGTCCTGCGTTCGTCATGAGTGTCATCGTGCGATGCTTCATTGCAGGTGCGGGTGCAGGTGCAGGTGCTGCCTTAGGCGCTGCCTTCTTAGGTGCAGCCTTCTTGGCAGGAGCCTTCTTTGCCGAAGCTTTTTTTGGTGCGGCCTTTTTCTTGGCTGCAGGCTTTGCCTTCGTCGTTTTCTTTGTGGTGGCCATGGTGTCTCCTTATGACGGTGGGGTAAGTATAACAGGATGTAGTGTGTTCGGGTTTGACACGGTCATGGGCAGCCCGATAGAGTTGGTGAGTCTGGTACTTTATTCCCCCAGGAATGGTCCGACTTTGGGTTGCGTCGTCTGAGTCCCCTGCTCAGGCGGTGCATTCCTGTATAGATGTTTCGTATTAACTTTTGGACTTTTATTTTTAGGTGGTGAGAATGGAAAGTGATGGCTCGGCGACGGTAGAAGAACCTCGCAGCGTAGATAATGCTGAGCCCAGCGAAGAGACAAATGATCAAGCAACGGTAATACTTGCTCGGTTACTGGCCTCCCTTCAGACTGGTGGACGTGAAGACCATAGAGCAGCTTGGGCTTCGATCCAAGATCCCGATATCATGGCGACCCTGGCCGATGGCTGGCGTAACAATGAGTCGGTGATCAGTGCTGCGATCTCCACGATGGAGACTGTGCCTGGTCATGTTCAACGAACCCGTAACCTCAGGTCTGCCGTACGTCGGTTGGCCGAAGAGCGTAGCCGCCGAGACGCGGAAGCGATGGTCGACCAACTGGAGGAGCAGTTAGGCGAGCCGCAGACCTTGGCCCAGCTACTGGCTACAGGTGCGCCACCACCTTCGGTGATTCCGATCCAGGTACTGGAGAACCTTCGAGTACCTCGCGGGTACGACTTAGATACCACAGGTGTGTACCGTCTATCGGCTACCATGGATGGTCATCTTAACCGTACACGCATGGCTCCTGCTCCGATCTTCATCGCAGGTAGAACGGTCGACGTACTTACAGGAGAAGCAAAGCGTCAGGTTATCTGGCGTGGGCCAAGCGGTTGGTGCTCTCGTGTCATCGACCGTCGTACTATCTTGGACGCGTCAAAGATTATCGCGCTTACTAATCTTGAAGCACCTATAAATTCAAACACTACAGGACAGATGGTAGCTTACTTAGCTGACTTCGAAGCAGAGAACAGTCATAGGTTCCCTGTTGTTCGGTCAGCTAATCGTATGGGCTGGCAGCCTGACGGCGGCTTTCTGTTGCCTGATGTGTTTTACGCTGTGAATGATGAGGCAAGTTCTAACTTCGCCCTCACTCCGCCAAGCGGTCTAGAGACCCTCTCATCGGGCTGGACTACTGCTGGCACCTGGGAGGAGTGGCTCGGCGCTATGGAGCTTGTCTCATCATTCCCCTATATGTACATCGCTATGTACGCTGGGGCTGCGGCTCCTCTGCTCTCTGTGCTTCGTATCCCTGGCTTCGTTGTTGACTTCAGCGGTGAGACGAGTGGCGGTAAGACAACTGCTCTGCGATTCTCGGCGTCAGTTTGGGGCCGACCTGCTGAGTCATACCCGACAGCTATGTATTCTTGGGACGCAACTAAGGTTTGGATTGAGCGCACGAGTGGGTTCCTTCAGAATCTCCCACTGATTCTCGATGAGACTAAGCGTGCTCGCCATCCCCGCATTGTCCGCGATGTCATCTATGACTTCTGCCAGGGGCAGGGGCGTGGTCGCGGTGCCGTAGATGGTACACGCCACACTGAGTCGTGGCGCTCGATTCTCATTAGCAGTGGTGAGGGTGCGGCTACTTCCTTCTCACAGGATGCGGGTACTCGTGCCCGTGTTCTCAGCTTGAAGGGTAAGCCTCTGGGCAGTGATGTCGCTATTGGTTCTCGTGTGAGCGAAGAAGCACAAATTACTTTAGCGGCTAACTACGGACACTTAGGTCGACGCATCGTTCAGTACTTGGTTGCGAACAAAGAAAGTCATGACGATATCCGTGAGGTGTTCAGCCGTGCTCGAGCTAAGTACGCGGGCATCGCACGTACAGCAGTTGCTCGTAGACATGCGGGTCACCTTGCTGTGCTCGAAGTGATCGCCGCTATCGTACATCTTCTTGGTGTACCCCAGCCTGATGTCGACCCATTCGCTTACCTGATTGAGTCACAAGAGGCTGCCGCACTGGAAGCCGATCGTCCGTTGGCCGCACTACAAGACATGCTGTCCTGGTGCGCTACTCATCAGACAAGGTTCTGGGGTCGTGCCGACATGGACTTCGAAGGCCGTCCTCGTTCTCCGTCTACAGGTTGGGCGGGTAGCTGGGGTAGCGGAGAAGACTGGGACTACATTGCGATATCAACGCTGACATTCAAGGAGGTCATCCGTAACATCGGTCATGACCCTGATGAGATAATCAGTCGCTGGGTTGCACGTGGATGGTTGAACACGGGTGGCGGCAGGCATCGTACCCGAGTTGTCCGTATCGATGGTGCGCCTACCCGTTGTTACTGCATCGACAGGGAAGCATCAGACTTTGCGCTTTAGCAGTTCCAACAACGGCCATCGCGGCCACGGTACTTGAGAGCTTTGAGAGTCAGCCAGCATGGATCCTGGACCTGGTTGCACACGCGGCAGGTTACCTTGACCAGGTTGGTTGTTCCCATCTGTGACTGGTACTGACGATACGTGGCGAACTTATTCAACTCAGCCTGGAGTTTCGGTGATGGCTTTGGGTTGTGTCGTGAGATGTAGTGCATTTGTCCTCCTCTCTAAAGATACCACAGTGGTATGTGTGTCGCCACTCGAATCTGTATATGTGGTACACCGCAATGGAATCAGGTAGAGTGTCTACATGTCAGATGAATCTACCGTTGATCTTCCGCCGTCACCTACTACCGAAGCGGCGCCAGCTAATCAGCCACTACATTTAGTGCCTACTTCTGTTGTCCCTGCAGGAGAGCAAGAGGTTGCGGCCATGCTTGCCGAGCAGGCCAGGTTCAACGACGAGCCTGAGATGAAGTCTGTCGCGGGGCAACTGCTTGCTGCCGGGCATTCAGTTCGCGCTGTTGCGCGTCGGCTTGGCATTCGGGCGTCGACAGTCTGGTCATGGTCGAAGGATGCAGACATCGTGGAAGCCATGGCTGCTGGCGTGGACAGGCGACGTGCGGTGCTCGGCCAGGGCCTCGAGGAGGCGGCAGAGCAGGCGCTCGGTGCGCTGCTTGAGGTGGCGAATGATGTGGGTGCTCAGCCTAAAGATAGGGTGAAGGCATCGGAGGCGATACTTGATCGGTGCGGCATTACTCCCGAGACCGGCGGCGGTGCTGCTGCAGTCGGGATTACAGTGGATGTCGACTTCGATGAGCGGCTGGCCAGGATAGTTGCTGGTGGTAAGGCGCAGACGTAGACGGTCCAATAGGATACACTATTAGTATAAGTACCTCGGAGGGTAATTATGCATGGCGCACCGAAACTAATGATCATCGCTAAGAGAGAAGTTGCTGGCGATGAGATGCCTGACTTTTCTGGGAAGAGCTACCACGAGGCGCGCAAGTGCATGATTCACGGGGAATCCGAAAAGATGGATCCCGTTGGTGATGGCGATATGGATCTGAGAGAGACGCTGATGGACATATCAAAGAAGCTGGAGAAGGCGTCGGCTATGCACCAGGAACAATCGGAGCAGCTTCGTGCCCTTGCTGGAGATGAAAGTCGCCGGTACTCAGGTCGGTCCCACGATGACGAGGGTAAGGAAAAGAAACACTCCCCCGACAGTTATGGTGACTCGAAAGAGTTGACATAAAAAAACGCCCGCCCAAGGAAAGTGTGAAACCTGGACGAGCGTTAAGGGCTTGGTATTAGGAAGCCCAGATGTTTCGGACTGACCAATGGTCAGCCCCTATGTACCGTGACGGTCAGTGATGGTCAAGGTGATTGTCACTCGTCGTTCAGTCGGTCTTCGATGTTTGTGATTGTGTACAGCAGTTTGTTGAGTACTGTTGTCTGGTTGGTGTGTGCTTCGACTAATTGTGCGAGCATGCTTGGCTCGACGTACCCGCGTCCAATCTTGGTGATGATGTCGTGAGCTACTTCCTTGTGTAGCCATCTGGTTGTGTTCCAGGTTTCGTGTGCGGTTGCGAGCATTGTCTTTCGTTCGTCGGTCATGTTGTGCCTTGTGGTTAGTGGACTAGGAAGCCGATGACCGGGACTCGGTCATGTTTGGTTGGGTCACAAAGTCCGCATGTGTTGCAGTCGCGGTTGCCTACTTGTGCGGGGCATAGGGTGACTGGTGTGCCTGCGGGTGTGGTGTACTGTTCGCCGTCCCACTCAGGGGTCTTGCGTAGCTGGGGCTTGTTAGACCCTGGTGCTTTTTGTGTGGTGATGGTGACAGCTGCACGCCAGCCGGCCATCATTGCTTTGTCTGCTTGTTCTAAGGTGTCGCACGATGCCATGCTTAGGCCCTTGAGGTGTGAGCCTTTGGTCTCGAAGAAGTGGTTGTAGATGAGCACGCCTTTTAGGCCGGCGGCTTTTGTTTTGTCGTGCCAGCTTTGCACCGTTGTCCGGCTGAATATGTTTGGGTCGCCACCAACGGCGGCACGTACGTAGCGAGCGGTACGTCGTGCGTTGCGTAGGGCGTAGTCCAATGTGTATTCTTCGGGGTGTTGCTGGTGTCGGCGTCGCATGGATTCGTGAGCGCCTTGTGTTTGGCCTTGCCAGTAGTAGCAGCCACCGCCGGTCTTGGTGACTGGGTCTTTGCGGCGCCACTTGCATCCGGAGCATGATGCCTCTGTTTCGGCTTTGGTTCCACCGACGTAGCCTTGGGGGATGGAGCCGGTCTTGACGTTGCGAGACTCGGGTCGCCACAGCATAGTTGGTGTCATAGTTGTGCCTTCTTCGCAACTGCGCGTTCACGGGTGTACGCTTTGATTTGGGCGCTGACTTTTTTGGACTCGTCGATCGTGAGCCATACGCAGCGTCGTCCGTGGCAGACTCTTGCTTCGCGTCCCATTAGTAGGCCTTTTGCGATGTAGTCGTTGCTGAAGTAGGCGTATGTATGTACGTTGCTCCATGTGCCGTTTGCAGCTTTGCGTGCTTCGAGTTGGTGTGGTCGGGTGCTATGTGGTCTTGGCGATCCGGTTGTCTTGAGTGTTCCGGGTGGGGGACCTTCGATAGGTTTGGGGGCTGGTTCAACTGGGTGCTTGGCCCAGTCGGCTTCGTTGGTGCTGGTCGCTTCGATGTAACGTTTGCTTGAGACGTTCATGATACGGCTGGGGCTGGTCAGCAGGTCTGTGAGCAGTGCGTCGGCGTCGCCGTTGGTTGGGTCTGTGTCGGCGAACATGATTGCTTCGATGGTGACTTTGTAGATGTTGGTCATTGGTCTTGTCTCGGGGGTGGTGGGGGTGGTGATGTGTCAGGTTGGTTGACGTCGCCGTTGAGGCTGAAGGGGTTGTGCGGTGGTTCGGCGGCTGCTGCCTTTACTGTCATTACGATTACGCTCATCAACCCATCGAGCCGTAGTTGTTCTTCTTCCCGACAACTTTGTAGTTGCTCCAGGTGTTGTGTTAGTGGGTTGAGTTTGAATAGGGCTTCGGCTTTGGCTCTATCGGCAATGGCGTAGCGGTATGCGGAGATGTTGTCGGTGATCAGGTGCCACATAATGGTCCGCCGTCGTCGATTGTGATGCTGTTGTCGTCATCATTGTGGGTGTAGTCGAGTCGTCCTTCTGCAAGTGCACGGATTTGCCGGGCCGTTGCGTAGGGCATGAGACCGGCCAGTGCGAACATTCGTGCTGCCACGTCGCGACCCTCTTCGTCGAAGGTGTGTCGGTCGCAGGACATGCACCAGTCCATTAGTTTTTCTGCCGATCCGACGCCTATTGCGATGCGGTACTCGGTTGTTTGTTCTGATGTCATTGCTTACTCCGCTTGTCTAATGCTTCGATGCATAGGTGTTTGAGGATGATGAGTTCGTCGAATGATAGGCATTCTTCGATGAGGTCTGCGTCCATTGTGATTGTCGTCTCGGCCTCGAAGTCGTTGACTTCTACTGTGACGCAGTAGGATTGGACTTCGATGTCGACCTCTGCGTATGGGATGTCTACGTTCATTTGCCACTGGAAGCTTTGTTTCATTTGGTTCCTTGTACGATGCGCAGTCCGGATGCGACGTCGCTGAATGCTGATGGTTCTTTGTCGATGTCTTCGATGATGAGTTCGCCGACGAATGATGTTGAGCCTGCGCGTGGTGATTCTTTCCACGGCATGACCTCGTTGATGCGCTGCTCGAGACGTGGGTGGTTGAAGACGGAGAAGTCGCCTTTGCGTATACGTGGTAGGCGTTCTACCAGGTACTGGTAGATGGGTTCGTCGATGTGGTCGAGGAGGAACTTGACCAGGTGTTTCGACCCGGATGAATCTCGGCGCATGGACATACCTGGTGAGCCCTTGGATAGTGTGCCGAGTAATGAGAAGCTGATGTCGATTGGGTAGGTACCAGGGTCTACGTCAGTGGGGAACTGCTTAGCGTTCTTGTTTTGGTTGAACTTAGCGAGTGCGGCTAAGGCGATTGGGTCGATGGTCATGCGATGTGTCCGAGGATTTGTACGGATGGAATCCGGATGTCTTGGGTTACGACGAAGGTCGTGGATAGGAAACCCATCTCGCTTTTGTGGATGGGGTTGTTGTCTGCGCGGTACACGAACTGGTCGTGCTTGTATGGGTTGTACGTGATCGATGCGCAGTAGCGGTCCCACGGTACAGGGTCTGGGTGTTTGGGCATATGCACTGTGCCGCGTGCCATGGCGTGTACGTTCTTACGCTTCTCTTTGCGTACGCGGTCACGTCCTGCTGGCTGCACTACCCAGGTCACATCACGTAAGGTCACTGCTGTTTTGTGCGCGATGACTCGGCCTTTGTACCGGATGCTCCAGGTCTTTCGTCGCAGGTTCCAGTAGGCTTCTACTCTGAGTCCGTCGTGCAGTCGTTGCATGTTTTCTCCTGTGGGTCTACGAGTTCGTCGCAGTCTGGTGATGTGCACTGGACGCAGATGCATTCCATGGTGCCGCTCTTGTGGAAGTAGTGTTTGCATGTAGGGCACAGCGTGTAGCCGTTGCCCCAGTCGTCTGGGTAGGACATGGGTTCTCCGTTGGTAGTGGGGGATTTTTGTTCCGTTCACCGCAGATCCCGAACTGCGCGAAAGCATCACTGGGTGTAGGTCACGAGGGTGTAGGCGATGTCCTCGAAGCGACGGGACAACATCTTCAGTCGTTTGTAAGACTTACCCGACACATGGTTTTTTATGTTGTTGTCGCTGTCTGCAAACCCGATGGCCTGGAAGAGCAGTGCTGCATCTGACTGACTGATTCGAAAGTCGAACGTCTGGTTCATGTTTAGTTGTGGGTTCATGACTACTTGGCCTCGTCAATGTTGATTTCTGTTTCGACTCCTGTTTCTGGGTCGGTTTGTACGACACACTTAGGGAAGCACCACATGTCGTACTCGCGAGAGTACTGTCGGTACCAGCAATCGCGGAATGTCTCGCCATTGCGTGGAGATAGTTCGAAGACCTGTTGTCGGTAGATGCCGATTGAGTTGGGGCCACGAGATGACATGGTGAGTGTGTACATTACTTGGCCTCGGCAACGTCTACGTACTCACGGATCTGCAAGTCGAACGCTGGGATGTACGCGTCTGTGACTGACCCACCTGCTTGAGCGATTGCCTTGGTTGCGTGGTCGATACCTGCGAAGTGACGGAAGGCTTGACCTGGTGAGCTACGCTGACCTGCTGCTGTGACTGCTTGGTACGCGGAGAACAGGTCGTTAGTTCCGTGCTCGTTGTGGAGCTTGCCGTCGTGGCAGTCGCGCCAGTACCGGAATGCTGCGGTGAATGAGTTGGGCTTGATGAGTCCTCGAGAGAACAACACACCCATGTATGCACCGAACAAGTCGTCCTGGACGGGGATGTCCTTCCAGTCTTCCATCATCTGGATGCGCTCGAGTACTGGGGTGATTGCAGTCTCGGTGATGTCACCCAGCATGTTACCCAGTGTCTCGAAGACGTTGGTGGTGTGCTTGGCGCTGATCATATGCTCGCCGGAGAAACAACCGTTAGCGCAGATGAATGGTGCGCTGCCGATGGCTACCTGGTTGGCGATGGTCTTGTCGTAGCTCGAACGCATGGCGACTGTGATTGCTTGGCCTGTGTGTCCTGATCCGAAGCCGATCATACCGAACATCTGATTGCCGGACTTGTTGAGAGCGTATGTCTCGAACAGTGGTGGAGCGTTCAGTATGTTTGACATCTCGTCTCGTGCGCCGTTGATTAACGATGCGTACGGAACGGCTTGGTACTGGGTGTTGCCGGTTGTCGGATGGTATGTGCAGTCGGGTACGGGTACTGCACACACTGCTTCGTATGGTGCGCGGTACGCTTCAGGTGCGCCGACGGTCATGATTTGTTGTGACTTGAGTTCAGGTAGTGGTGCGACTCGTGCTCGGGGTATTGATGTGTTGAGGCGCGGGGCTGCGGCTGGGGTTGTGTTGTGGGTTTGCATTATTCATGCTCCTGTATTGAGGTTGGGTCACGGCACGGCACTTGCACGCGCTCGCATTGTCCGGTTGCGGGGTGGTACCTGTGACGGAATTGATGGGTCCATTGACCTTCCGTGTTGGGTACCGTCCCCATGTATTGCCAGTAGTCTGAGCTATTGACTGGTCCGCGTCTGCGGGTCTTGAAGGGTGTTGAGTGTACTACTTGCCACGCGTAGTGCCACTCGTCTGAGTCTCGGGTCATGCATCGGAAATCTGCCATGTGTGGATCTCACCTTTGCGCGGGTTGCGCGGTAGCTCCTGGAACAAGACATTGAGTTTGTGTTCCGGTGAAGCGGGTATGAGTCCATCGTATACAGCTAACAATAACGCTGCTTTTGCAGGTAGCATTGGTATGCACTGCTCAGCGTTGTCGGTTTCCTTCTTGATGAGAACTTGATTGGGTTGTTGTCTTTGGTTTAGCCACGCGACATACTTTTCGCGGTGGGTCTGTGGTCTGCGTTGCAGGGTCCGGGTTGGTTTGGATGGCGAACGTGTACGTTGTTTTTTCTTGTCGGTCATGAGACCCCCTCCTAAAAGGGGATGTCAGAGTTGTCGTGTGCGAGACGCTGAGGTGGTGGTGCTCCGTTTGCTGGCTGTGCCTTGGACATGAACTCGACACGGTCGGCTACGATTTCTGTACGCCTACGCTCTACGCCGGTCTTGTCTGTGTACGTGCGTGTGCGAAGCTTACCGTCGACAGCTACCTTGGAGCCCTTCGCAAGAAACTGCGCACAGCTTGCTGCTTGGCCGCCGAAGACTACGACGTTGTGCCACTCGGTATGGTCGACCCACTCGTCTTGCTTCTTGACGCGCTCGTTAGTTGCGACGCTGAGGTTACATACCTTGGTGCCGCTGTTGGTTGGTCGTAGTTCAGGTGCTACTCCCAGGTTTCCAGTGATGATTACCTTGTTCATTATTCCTCCTTGTTGGATGATGAACTGTTTTTGATTGACTCAAGTGAGTGGCGGACTGCTCGTGTCCACCATGAAAGTTCTTCGCCGTAGTTACCCCATGTCACAGATCGATCGCGATACTGGTTGATGAAGTCGCTGATTTCTAACTCGACCGTCTTGGCTACTACGGTATCGCATGGCTCGTCACGGTCGATGACTCGGAGGGTAAGTCCGGTTGGGTCTACGTATAGCGCCAGGTTGGATAATGCGCCGAGGGTGATGTACTGTTCGTACTGCACAAACGGTTGCATGATTATCCCTTGTCCGTGCAGGTAACCAGCCAGGTAGATGAGATCGCTGGGTGTTCCCTTCCAGTGCCGCCATCGTGCGATGACCAGTGGTAGTTCGTGCTCGGTCAGGTGGGTCATGTTTGCACATAGGTAGGTGATGTGCTTGAGGTGTGGTTCATACATGTGGGTATGTATCCTGAATAGTTGTGGGTGAATGCGGGTAACCGGACATTAGTTGTCCACTACTGCGCCGTCTTTGTAGTGCCAGCATAGGCAATCGAACACATCGACTACCTTGATCTCTTGAACTACTGTTCGTCCTGGTCCACGAGTCAGTCGCTGTATCGCTGAGCGCACTGCTGACATGGGTTCGAACTTGAACTCGGTATGTTGTTCGCCCGAGATATCGGTCCAGTAAACTGAGAATCGTTCCATCACTCACCTCCTTCGGACCACAACCCAGATAGTTTTTGTCGCAGTTGGTTCAGTGCAATGCGTGCGTCTTCCTCTACTTGCATGGCTTTGGTTAGGTCAGCTGGGTGTACGTCGCCGGCATTTTTATAGCGGTAAGCAAGACTTTGTCTTGTTGTAAACGCCTCGTCATGTGCATCCATGAGGGCTTCTATGTTTGGTTCCATCACTCACCTCCTACGGTGGTCAGTTGGTTGTTGTTGATGCGGACCAGTCCACGGTCCAGGGCCTCTTGCAGGAAGCTCTCGTGAAACCTTGTGCGCTCACTAAGGGAGCCCATCGCCTCAGCCCTGGTGCTCCATGTGGGCAGGCTTCGGATGTCGAACTCGTTGTCCTCACCCTCGCACTTGTCGAACGTGTACCAGTAGACAAGTGGGTCAGGGAAGTTGGTTCCCTTGTAGACGTGGTACACCGGGACTTGATGCCAGTGCCGTTGGATTTGCTCCTCGGTACACTGAATGCAAACCTCGAAGGCTTCCTCTGGTGGTACGTATGCAAGTGGCATCAAGCTTCTCCTTCATCGACTTCGTGGTCGCACCAGTCTCCGACGTAGTGTTCTTCCAACGATCCACAGTTTGTGCAGTGTGACCCGTCCCATTCATGGCTCGCAGTTGCGTCATAGATCAGAAACTTATTAGCCGCACAGGTCATGGTGCAGCACACGGGATCGCCTTTCGGCCACGTCAATCGTTTACGGTCACCGCACGATTTGCAGTACCGTTTAGTAGAATCCAGCGGCATCACTCACCTCAATCGTTATAGAAGTTCTCAAAGATGGGGGGAGGTACTTCCTCTGAATCATACGATGCAACCAGTGTGGCGCTGTAGTGCACAACTGTTGCGGCTATCTGGTTCAATGCGAAGATTAGTTCCGACTTCTTTGTGGGCAGTTCGAGTACGGATACTTCTATCTCCCCGTCATTTTCGGTTTCTTTTACGAAGGTTTTGGCTGCTCGTGTAGCCTCTGCTTTGTTGGCGTAGAAGCGAACCGTTGGTCCGTCGGTGTGATCCCATCGATATACTTGGTAGAGTTTCATATCCGTGGTCCTTGGTCGTAGCGGTACCAGGCTGAGCCGTACTCATTGCGGTCGCGTATGGCGGCGTCCTTGGCTGCTTGCTTTCGTCGTTCTGCTTTGAGCTTACGTGCGGCTTTGCTCAGTGGCTTACTGGCTTTGTTGTTTAGCCAGAGCTTTTTGTACTTATCTATCTGTGACATGGGTTGTCCTTATGAGATGAAGAGTGAGAGAAACATCAGCGTGTATGTGCTGAAGAGAATGCTGGCGTATAGTTCCCAGATCATGATGTACCTTTGTCGGGTATGGGTTGAGGTTCGATGGTGATCCACTTGGTGTTCTCTGGCGTGTAAAGTGTTTCGGCGCCGTCGTACTCGTGGATCCGGTATTGGTTGCCGGGTATTGTTTCGACTATGAGGTCACTGGATCCGCCGTTAGCGGCTTTACCGAAGAGCATCTTTACTGCGACGAGGTCCGGGTCGTGGCGGGGAACATCCCATGGGTCGAACTCGCGGCCTGTTCGTGATTCCCATGCGTCTGCGGCTTCTGCGCTTAGGCCGAACCCACCGAAACATTGATTGATAACTACTTTATGCATTAGTATTCCTTGATGGTTGTGAAGGCGGCGCCTTCGTTACAGAGAGAGCAGCAGATCTTTTCTTTGTGGGCGTATTCGTATGTGCCGAGATCGATCAAAGGATGGACGTCGATCACACCGCTGTATGTGTTCGCATCTTCTTCAGGTATGTAGAACCTCATGCGTCCATGCTGGTCGACCCAGTCGGAGATGTCATCATGGTCCCAGGTATAGGTACGACACTTGAGGTTGATACACTTAGCCAATACCTGGTTGGGTAGAGTTGGTAGTCGGTCTGCTTCTATGTCACAGTCGCAGCAGTGATGTCCTCGACCGAAGTCTTTGAGGCAGTGTGGGCAGTAATAGTTCTGGTCTACTTCGTTTCCCGCGTACATTTGATATGCTCCTCGATGTATTCGTGGATGGATCCTGGTGATGACAGGTGTTGCTTTGCTGCCATGATATTGTGACTCGCATTAGTCAGATCAATGATCGCTTGGCGCGCACAGTTCGCGGCGTAGTTGTTGATCTCGAGCCACGCACTTGTGTATATGAGCTTGCGTTCTCTGTGACGTCGGCCGCCGGTAGTCTTCAAGAGGTCTTCGAGATGTCTGATAGCTTGCCCGATGTCTTGGTACATGTCGCCGACAGAATCATGGAAGAAGATATAATTGTTGGCTGCAACACAGGAGTCACGTTGACAGCTTCGGCATCGCCCATCGAGATTTGTTAGCTCGTCGATGTCTTGCTCTAAGCACACTCTACATTTATTAGTCGTAGACATTTGATCTCCTGGAACGTGCGCCCTGTTGTTGTTGCGAACTGAGCCGGACGCCCGCTCATTGTTTGCTCAACCCTCGGGGGTTTGTCTCCGAAGGATTTGTCAGTCAAAGTCCCTGACCGTGGACGCCTCGGTTGTGGGTTCGCAACAGCTTGTGGTCTGGGCTGTCGTCGATCAATTTATGTTTAGGCATTGAGCGCCTGCTTGATAGTTGCAGTTGGACATACAACATGTGTCGCTGGTTTATGCTTTTACGCACGACACATTCTTGGACTATCAAGTCTTACCACCCGTTCTCTTCGGTACGAGGTACCCACTCACGCATTTCGTACTCACTGTTTACAGGATCTACGATGCGCACTTCCCAACCTTTTTCTTCTTGGTTGATGCATTGTTGTAGGAACTCTTCGTGTTCTTCTGCTGTGAATCCTGCACCTAAGCGACCGATGCCACCACCACCCCAAGGCCCGTCATGAGCTTTGTATAGGATTGCTGAGTACATGAGTCGACCATGCTTACGTTCTGTGTCTGTCATTGTGTTTCCTTATAGACACTACGGGTAGCGTCTTGACATGGTGTAACCACCAACATGCAGGTGGTAACGCGATAAGCTAGGAACAACCTGTACTATCGAGGTGTAACCCTGTTACCCACTTTTTTAGGGGGTAGATAGAAGTGCTGAGTAGCTCGAGACAATCGATGAATACTGTATAGATGCTGATACGCCTGACTGACGAGCGCTTATTTTCTATGTATTCAATTATGTGGTTACAGTGGTTACACTTCTTTATATATAAGTATGTACCTGGCATATGGTGTAACCCACTTTGGGTAACGTTTGGGTTACTGGGTTACAGTTAAAAACTTTATTTAGAAAGCTAAAGAATAAACTAAAAGTCGCCGGTACTCTGATTTGTAAATGCCTG
>JACLAA010002568.1_pt1 | contig 25710 bp, 14 predicted proteins | sample 8027891 | NCBI WGS metagenome assembly JACLAA01 (sample SAMN15724900, study PRJNA655200) | protist metagenome | isolation source: fluorescence activated cell sorting (FACS) single amplified genomes of... | place: Spain: Blaines Bay Microbial Observatory, Mediterranean Sea | collected 2016-01-19 | reverse complement strand
TAATAGCTTAACAGCAAGTTTACATACGCAATACAAAACCTTAAAATAAATGAAGTTTTCCTTTCTTTCTGTGTCTACTTTGCATTACTATTACGACGCATGAGGAGCGCTTCTCGTCTTCGTCTTCTCAAAAGTCTCGGTGGTGGTAAAGAAGACAAAGCAGTAGGAGGAGGAAGTTTGGGATCATCATCGTTCGTATTCTTTCGTCGGCAAACGACGCCCTTTAAAGGGTTTTTGAGTCGTTCGTTAAGAACAACATCAAACGCTCGCGATGATGATGATGATGATGATGATGTAAAAAATCCCCTAAGAAGAAGAGGAGCACACGAGGAGGAGGGCGTGGTGGTTGGATTGGAAATACACCTCCAACTGACCTCGTTGAAAACAAAGCTATTCTCCCCTGGTTCTGTTTTAAGAGTAGATGGTGGTTCTGCAAGTGGTTCTCCTGTCGTCCACGCGTTCGACAGAGCGGAACCTGGCACGTTACCGTCTCCGGTGAACGAAGCTGCGGTGCAATGCGCGTTGAAACTCGCGACGGCGTTACACGCGACGTGCGAGAAAGTCTCCGAGTTTGATAGGAAACACTATTTCTACGGAGATTTACCGCACGGGTATCAGATCACGCAACACCGGAAACCGATTTTGACCGGTGGGAGGATTAACGAAAACGTGAGGGTGGAGCGGGTGCAACTGGAGATGGATACTGGGAAGACTTTGTCTTCTTTGTCTTCTTCTTCTTCTTCCGAAAAGTCTTCGAATGTCGTCGATTTATCCAGAGCTGGAGCGACGTTGTTGGAAATAGTGACCAAACCGGATATCAGAAGCGAAGAGCACGCGGTAGAAACGGTTTCTGATGTTATTCAGATGGCGAGATATTTAGAAATTTCAGACGCAAACATGGAAGACGGATCGATTCGGGTTGACGTGAACGTGTCGGTGAGAAGAAGAAGAAACGACCCCGACAGTAACGATGATGATGCTACTACTAAAAGTACTAGTGTATCATCGGAACGCACGGAAATTAAAAATCTGAACAGTTTACGGTCGATTCGAAACGCAATCAAGTACGAAAAGGAGAGACACGGTAGGTATTTAGACGGCGTCGTCGGCGCGGAGAAAGTTGAGCGAGAAACGCGGTCGTGGGACGAAAAGTTGAACAAAACGATCGTTTTGCGATCGAAAGAATCTCTGTTGGATTATCGATTCATGAGAGAACCAGACGTTTTGCCCATCGTATTAACGGACGAGGAAATTGAGCTCGCGAGAAATTCGGTTCGAGAAATGCCGAAAGCGGCGCTGGAGAGGTTGAAAAACCTCGGCGTTTCCGAAGAGCACGCGAAGTTTCTCTCTTTGCATCCGTCCTCGGTGAAATATTTCGACGATATCGTATCTCTGTGCGTCATTGATGCCTCCGTCTTTCCTTCTCTATCAAAAGAGGACGTGAAGAGCGTCGCAAATTTTGTGTGCGTTGAAATTGTCGGCGCGTTGCGAGACGCCGGGGTGGGTACCAAAGGGAAACCACCGTTTTTAGGCATTGAATCGAAAACGAATTTACACCCCGAGCGCGTGCGCGACGTGTTGAAGTCGCTGAGAGTGCACAAAACTATTTCGGGTCGCATGGCGAAGGACGTGATTAAATTATTAGCTCGAAACGATTCGCGTTCGATCGATGAAATCCTCGAGCAAGAGCTCGGCGGATCGCTCATACAGAACAACAACGATAGCGGGAAAGAGAATCCAACGAAAGAAAAATCCATCGGAAGCGCAGACGAAGAAGGCGAGCAAAATTTAGACGCGACGTGCCAAAGCGTCGTCCAAGACCTCGCGGAAGAACGCGAAGCGATAAAGAAAAATCCGAAAGTCTTTGGCGCTTTCGTCGGCGAAGTCATGAAACGCACGCGAGGCAGAGCCGACCCAAAACAAGTCTCCGCGACGCTTAGAAAACTGTTAGACGAATATTAATGAAGTAGCTACTCCTATTAGAATTGTATACTATCATAATTTAAAACTCTTTTAGCACAGATGATATATTTCCACGTAGATAGAACGCTTCTTCAACAGCCAGCCTCGAATGCTTTCTTTGCCTCCACCGAAATTGGATCGTCCCCCACGTACACGTCCAACAAAGCCTTGGCTAACTCGTAACTCTTAAACGCGATCTCTGTCCTGGAGGACAAAGAACTCTTCATGACCATCGCCACCTCCCCGCCGGTTTCGAGAAACGTAAACGAAATTTGAGCGCCCTTCTCGAGTTTGCCTCCTTTGCCCAAACCATCGCGAATCATCTCCATTTCTTCCAAAGCTCGCTCCTCGCACTCTTCTGAATACTCCGCGGTTGTTGTCATGAAGTTTCCTTCGTCGTCTTCTCTCGTCGCCATGTCCGTCGCGATCCGCGATATTCTCGGCACCAAAGCCTCCTCCAAAGCCTTGAAGAAATCTTTCTCGTTTACGCTCATGTTCAGTTTGATTACAATCTCCTTCTCGAAGTTTCCGTTCAAGAGTAACAACCCCTCGTCGTCGTTTATTGCGTCCTTCTTAATGCTATTCATTTTCGTCTCGTCCGCGTACATTCCAACCGCGTACACTTTGACATTCAATATCGCGATTTTCTTTTCTCGAGAACCGACGCCGAGGAGTTTCAGAGCGTTCGAGGTCTCCGGAAATTGGATTTTGGTTTGAGGTTCGATGACGATGCTCGCCAAACTCTCGGTGAGTATTCGATGACGATGACGATGACTCCGCGGTGATGCTGTTTTTGACGCATGTCGCCTCTCGATATTCGTGATAGGAGTGACAAAGGAGGACGTTTTGGCAAACATATTGATTCGTGCGTGTGTTATCTGTGTGGATTTTGGTGCAACTAAAGATACTCTAAAACGCGTCGCGATCCGACATCACATCATCCTCTCTTCTAACTCCTATTGCTATTATTCAAAACTAACTCTATTCTCTTTCGACTGATTCTTTCAACTGGACGATTTCATCCGGGGTTAAACCTTCGAACGGATCGTCGTCGTCGTCGTCTTCGTCCTCGCTCGGAGGACGAAGAAGCCGCGAGGGCGAGGCGCCGGCGTCGCCGCCGCCACCATTTTTCCTCAAGGCACCAAAACCATTCTTCTCTTGCCTGAACGCTTCCAGCGCTCTCTTTTCTCTCTTTTCCTTTACTACTCTTTTCTTCTCCTCTTTCTTTTTCGCGCTTTGCATTGCAAAGTTGCCGAAATACGCGAAGAGACAGAAGACGCAAAGGACGAAAATACCATTTTCCGCTCTCGAAAACGTTCGATTTTTGTGTGTTTCCACGTCCACTTCCACGTGTGCGAAGAGCGGCGAGGACCATTTTTTAACGTCTCGTTCCGCGATTTCTTCCGCTTTTCTTCGTCTTTCTTTATTGTCTTCGTCTTTGGTGGTGGATATCGACCTTCTACCGCGTGAAAACGGCGAGGACAAAGCTGATGCATTAGGTAAAGAAAGCGGGGGAAAAATCATCATCGTCGGAGAAGACGACACCAGCAACGCTCTGTGCAAAAGAACTGATGCTCGATTAGTAGTATCACGACGAAGGAGAGAAGAGAGCATTGTTCTTTCCTCTACATTCACCTATGTATTATCTATAACAACTGATGCTCTGTTTTGTGCGGATGTTGCTTTGCGTACTTTTCGAGTTCTGCTCGAGTTCTCGTTCGAGTTCTGATTCTAAATTCACCTATTCTATTTTATCTCTAACGGATGATGACGCTCTGTGTTGTGCGGATGTTGCTTTGCTTATACTTTTCGATTGAGCGCACTATATTAATACTCTCGCTTTCTCTCGGCGTTCTCGTCGACGTCCTCGTCTTTCGCGGTAGTAGTATTACTCGTATTCGTAGCATGTTCGCTCTCTAAAACTTCCACGATGGTATCGACCAACCCTTCGGATTCGCGAACGACGTTCAAACCTGGATCGGCAATCTTCCGCAGCAAGACGTCTTCCAACTCTTCTCGCAAGGATTTGAACAAAACGGCGACTCTCGGCGCCGCGCGGAACTTAATCCAGTTGTCGCAGCTCGCGCGGAACTTTTCGTGCTCGACTTTGATTTTACCTCCGAAGAGGAGCAACGGGAACGCACCGATGGCGGTGGCGTCGCGGATGTAAGTTTTGCCGGTTTTCATGATTTCGTGGTAGAGGAGGTATGGTTTTGAGGAAGACGCGTAGCCGGCGCAGACGGAGGACGGGTGCATGTAGACGTCGTCGGACGCGTCTCGTTTCGTTCGGACTTTGACAGTTTGATATGGAAGTTGGACGGATTTGGCCGCGTGTAAGTCGTCGGAGATGGCGACGTTAGGGTATAAGCCGCCGCAGACGACCGCACGAACGAGCGTTTCGTTGGAGGCGTTGCACGAGGCTTCGCGGAGCGCGGCTTCGGTGCGTTGACGACGGTTGGTGGTAGTTACGTCCGTTTGCGCCGCCTGGTGTAAGAAACCCATTTCGTCGAGTAATTCGCAATACTGTTTCCGCACGTCCGCAATCTGCCGCAAACTTACCGCCGATAAGAAGTGCGTGCCGCAATACTTTCTCTCCCCTGAAGCGCCAAACTTTTTCTTCGCCTCGAGCCAACCGGCGAAGGCTTTCACCAACGTCAAGTGATCGCTCGAACCGTCCGGGAGACTCATTTTTTTCTTCGCCGCGTCGGCTTCGTCTCGTTTATCCATCGGTGAAATAAACGGCGATTTGAATCCTACGCACGCGGCAATGGTAAGAATGGGATCTAAAACGCCGAACGCGCACGCATAGACGAGCATTTTGCCGAGTCTCGCGTCCACGGGTAACCCGCCGAGATGGACTCCTAATGGCGTGACATTTTCGCGATCGTCGATGACGTCGATTTCTTTCAGAGCTGTCATCGCAGAGCTGATGGCCATTTTAGACGGCGGTTCTATGCATTTCGATAGGAAAGCTCTCGGGTCGGTAAATCCCAAGGAGTAAATCTGCAAAACCAACGCGTCCAAAGGCGCGCGGGAAATTTCCGGGATTGCGAAATCCTCCAAAACTTCCGCTTCTGTTTTCGAGGAATACAAGTGGAAACAATAACCGGGTTTGACTCTTCCGGCTCGACCCCTTCTCTGCTTCGCCGAAGCTCTGGAAACCCATGCGGTTTCCAACGACGACGTGCGCGTCTTCGCGTTGAATCGAGTCTCTCGCACTTTACCGGCGTCGATGACGTACACGCAATCGTCGATTGTAATTGACGTTTCGGCGATGTTCGTGGACATGACAACTTTTCGAACACCCGGCGCCGGTTTCGAAAAAGCTCTTTTTTGCTCCTCCGCGGTCAGCGTGGAATGCAAAGGTACGAGTAAATACCTTGGTGGCGCATTCTTCTTTTTATCGTCGTCGTCGTCGTCCTCGGTTCGAACCGAGCTTGGAGCGCGGTGCTCGCTTTCATATAGCGACGCGCGCAAGCGATCGTGCAACGCTTTAATCTCGCCCATCCCTGGTAGAAAGACTAGAATAGCGCCTTCCTCGTAATCTTCGGCGATGTGCGTGACGAGCTGTTCGATTAAATCCAAGTTCACGCAATTCTCGTCGACAATCTGCAACTGACGCATCGTGCTTTCGTCGTATTCGCAGTAATATTTCCTCGTTTCATCTGTTATTATTGATTCATCGACGAAACTTCCCGCGGCGTCGGCGAGTGCCGCCATTTGCTTTGACCTGCGATTACCTCCTCCCGAAGCGCCTTTCTTCTTCGCTTGTTGTCCTGAAATTGAAAATTCAGAGTTTGGTTCGCATACGTACCCGCACGCTTCGATGGCATCTTCCAATCGATACTCTTCCACTGGGAACGTTTTGCCTTGCATCGCGACGCTTGGAATTTCACCAGGGACGACTTGTCTGAAGTAATTCCCAAACAAATCCGCGTCGACAGTCGCGGACATCGCGACTAGATGAAAATCGTCTCGTCGGGATGCCACGTCTCGTAAAATAACGAGAAGGAAATCCGAAAGTGCATCTCTCTCGTGGACTTCATCGACAACGACGTGCGAGATGCCGGTCAAGTTTGGATCTTGTTGTAAACGCCTCAACAGAACACCCGTCGTGCAAAATAACATTCGCGTCTTGGCGCTCTGTCGAGACTCCAGACGAATTGAATAGCCCACGGTATCACCAATCTGTTCGTCACGTTCATCCGCGACGCGTTCCGCGACGGCGATGGCGCTGATTCTCCGCGGTTGTGTGATGATGATTGATGTGTTTGCACCGTTTCTTTCGTCGAGTATGGCGTTTTCGTAGATGAACTGCGGCACTTGCGTAGTTTTACCACACCCGGTTGCGCCCGAAATGACGCACGCGCGCGACCGTTTCACGGCTGAAATAACTTCCGATCGAGCTTTTCTCGCCGGTAGGTTTTCGCGAATCTTTTGCATCTGTTTCCACTTCATGGACGATCTCTTCGCGAGCTCTTTTTCGTGAAGCGCGTTGGATATTTCCCTATCCCGTTTCTCTCTTTCGGCTTTTTCTTGAGCCGAGTCTTTCTTCGCGGCGAGGGAGACTTTATCGACAATAGCCGAAGCGATTTCGTCCATATCTTCTTCATTTTCCTCGTTTTCCATCACGTCGTCTGAAGCGGCCTCGCGAGCGTCGTGTTGCGTTTGCTTAATTTTCTTGGCAAGCCACGACGTTTTCTTTATTATTGGTTTCGTCGCCTTTTGTTGCTGTTCTTCTTCTTCTTCTTCCTCTTCTCGTTCCTTTTGTTTCCTCAACATTTCTTCGCGTTTCGCTCTTTCTTTCGCGGCGGCAGCTAAAGCCGCTTCTTCTGCAGCGGCCGCTTCTTCAGCTTTCTTTGCCGCGTTCGGGACGATTTTCTTCTTTTTCTTCTTCTTCAACATCGATACGGCGTTCAAATCGGACGCGGATGACAAATCGACTCGAACCGCGTCTTTAGCGAGTATTTTTCTCTTCTCATGTTCTCGCTCCCACCGTTCTAATCTCTCGTCCATGGTTTGTGGAACAGTTGGAGCTATCGCAGGAACACAAAGTTCCCTCTCTTCTTCCTCCTCCTCTTTCATTTTTTCCTTCTTCATAAGCTCCGCGCAATAGGTGATGCGTTGTAATCGTTCCTTTTCTTTTTCCTCCTCTTCCCTCTCGGTATTTTCTAATCGAGCGTACGTGCGTTGTATGTGCGCACCACGACCGGTCAATCGAAAAGGAACATCCTCATTCTCTCCGTTGCCATTATTACTCTTGGACGCGACTATCAATCTTGAACCTCGTTTCGCTCGTTTAAACTTACCCGGACATTTTGCTTTCAAAATCGCAAATAGGTGTTCTCTCAACCACGAGCATAAGTCGTAAATCACCGGTTCACCTCTGTTTTCGATAACTTTTGCCGTCACAATCGACGCGAGAGCAGAATTGATCGCTCTCTTGGCCTCGTTCGGTAAATATGAATGGCGACACTCGCAAATAGCCGGTTCGAACGGGTATCGACTGTTCTCCGGAAAGTAAACGTCAAGCTCGGCGTTTGGGATTTTGATCCTCTCGCTCTCTTCCACAAGTTCCTCGCTGTTTTTCTCGTCGTCATTTTCTATCGCTATCGCTATTGTCCACGTTTCCACGTGGACGTCGTGCGGTCTATCGTTACTAATTTTGAAGTTCTCCTCGCCTTCGATGGATTCCAACGCAGCTTTCTCTTCGCTTCGTAAATCTTGCACGCTTTCGAGTTCTTCTTTGATTACAGCTGTGCTCTCGTGCGGAGGCTGTAAAGACCTCAATAAATCTAAAAACGCGTCTTCCTCTATCCATCCGCTTTTTTCTAAGGCTAACATGGACTCCGCGGTGCCAAATCCAGAGTTTTCGCACCGTTTTGCCATGGCTCTTTGGAATAATTTCACGGTGGGATCATCCACCATGACTTCCCCGTTGTATTCGTTTGATCGATCGACGACGTTGTTTAAATTTCTCGCGTTCACGTGTAAAGGCGTCGGAATAATCTTGCTGTGTTGTCTCTCGGATTTCGCATCGAGTAATGCGGCAAACGCAGCTGGCATTTCCTCTCGAGGTACGCTGAGACACAAAAAATCCAACACGTGCGCAAACCGCTTCGTTTGCGACACCTTAATTTTTTGCGCGCGTAAAGCTTGTCTCATTTTCTTCGCTTTCTCGTCCTCCTCGTCCTCTTCATCTTCCTCTTCCTGTTCATCGTCGCTCAGCTCTTCGGGATGCGCCTCCATCGCTTTCTGCACCCACTTCTCCGAAAACCCCTTCTCCACCGCTCGATCGAATACTCGCCTCTCTCGATTTTTCTTCTCCCTCACCTTCTTCAAGCGTTTCTGCGCCTGCTCGCGTTCTCTTTCCGCCTGCCGAAAGGCCTTCTTCGCGTGTTTCTCGTGTTTCTTAATCAACTCAACCGCGTCCACGCTCGAACTACCCCTGCTCACATCGCCACTCTTGTTACTACTGCTACTCATCAAACCTCTCGGCACGGCGTGTACGCTCGCCTTGGACAAGTCCGCCGCGTTCCGCTCGTCCTCTTCCGCCTTCATTCGATCATCACGACCGTTCGTCGTCGTCGTCTCCTTTGCTTTCTTCTTCTTTTTCTCTCGCATATCTCTCACCTGCTTCGCCATTCTCTCTTGCACCGTCTCGTCCGCGTCTAAAGTCGCCACGTCCGACACCGCGTCGTTTATCGTCTTCGCCAAAGAAGGCGTTGTTGTTCTCCTCGAAGAAGAAGATGGAATTATACCTAATCCATCCGTCTCGAAATCATCATCCTCTTTCTCATCTCCTCGCCACCCGCGCAACGCAATCGTCTCGTCGTTTTCATCGTTGTTCGTTTCACTCGATTTATTCTTTGTCTTCTTCATCTCGTCCTCGTTCAAACCCTCATTCATCATCATCTTTACCGCTTTATTCATGATTTCGATAGTGCCTCCTCCTCCTCCTGAGGAAACTGCGCATCCTTTCGTAAACGTCGCTTTCTTCGGCTTTTGCGGCTTCTTGCGACCAATTTCCGGCTTCGTTTGCGAATTCATCGTAAACTCTTCCTTTTTTATCGCGCGATACGAATGGTTCTTCCTTATATTTTAAAAGTATCGCGCTGATGAATGAATGGAAGAATGTTCTTCTGAGGAAAAATAACGAACTCGTTGTGAGGAGAAGAAGGCGAGCGAAAGAGCTTGAGATGAAAGCGATCAACGCAAATACAGTATTAGTATAGCGAAGATGATGAGATTACAAACGCGCGTCTTCTTTTTCGATTAAAAATAAGCAGAGTTTTCACCAAACCCGTAACAATTGTCAGCCTTTCGTGGTCACAGCTGCAACCGCTCCCTGGCGACTTTCGCGCTCCCCTCGACAAACGCTCTCTCTCGTTCCATCTTTTCCTTCCTTTGCTTTTCGATTTCCATTTGCGAATAGTTCGCCGCTAACTGCTTCGAGGCTCTTCGTTTACCTTTGTTCAAGCTGAAGAGCAAGTTGGAGAATCTTCCGGTGACGATCCAGAAGAGCAAACGCATCGCGTACGCGAACGTCCAGAATACCATTCGAAACGGCGTCGAGAGGACGAAGAAGAACGCTTTTTCTACGGAGACGGTGGCGGCTTGGAAGCGGACAGTCATGAACCACCGCTCGATAAAATTCGGCTGGCGTTCAAAATCGCTGGAAGTGATTTGCAATTTCTCTTCCTCCGCCGCCAAGGCGGCTTTCTGTTGCCTCGTTAACGGTTTCTCCGAGAAGCTGAATAAAACAGATCCATCCGCCAGATCCTGACGCTCGCACTCCAACGCCACCATCATGCGCTTCTTGATGTCGGACATTTGCTCTTCTCTTTCTTGTTTTTCTAGTTGTTGTTGTTGTTGTTGTTGTTGTAATTCTTGTTGCCCGCTCGTGCTCGCTTCTTCGTCCTCGGGAACCATGCTCCCAAATGCCGCGCTCCCTCCGTTCGCGTACGAGGAGGACTGTTTGTTGTTAAAAAACTGTCTCGCTCGCATCGCGTTTTCTGCTCTCGATTTCGATTCTCGCAAAGGATTATTCACGGTGCTACTCCTCCTCGTCGTCGTCGCAATTTCCGGTTTCTGTCCGTCAAAGTCCTCCAAAACGGAGGAACCACCAAACGAGGGGGAGTTTAAGCGTACCTTCGAGGACTTTTGTATGTTGTTTGCGCTGTTCTTGTTGTTGTTCTTAATCCAATTTCGATCGGGTGTCGCGCGAGGATGATGATTTTTCGTCGTCGTCGGATGATGAAGAGAGCTACGACGCTGGTAATGCTTCCTCATCGAAACCGAGGAAGACGAATCGTTGGAGGTGCGTGATTTCGTGCTGACGCCGCGGCCGCTCAACAGCGAAACGGTCAGTGCGGACATGCTTTATGAGTGTGTTTACGCGCGTGTCTTTCGTGGAGGAATTGTGAGAAAATTTGAAAAGATCTCTCTTGTTGAAGGAATGAACCAACAAAACGACATGCGCTCGCTCGCGTCTGTGTCTATGTCTCTCTCTCTCTCATTCGTTTTTGTAGAAACTTTATTTACGCTTACCAAAAACTCCCTGACGACGCGGACGCGCGACCCATTTGTTCTTTCGCGCCAGTGAGCGGAACGTACGTGACGCCCATCGCGTCAAACTCGGTGACGCGACCTTTATCGTCTTTGTCGTAGACGCGCAAAGATTGCCAACCTCTTCCGACCGGGCACACCAATCTTCCGCCGTTTGCGAGTTGTTTGAGAAGTTTTGTCGGTTTTTCCGGCGAAGCGGCGCCGACGTGGATGACGTCGTATGGCGCGTACGGGGGGTACCCTTCGCGACCGTCGGCGACTTTTAAGACGACCAGAGGTTCCGGGCCTTGCAAGTACTTGCCTTTACCGTCCTTTTTGGTATTTTCGATGGAGAAATCCACGAGATCTTTGATGTGTTCCACGCCAACGACGATTGGGTATTTCGTATCTGATAAGCCCGGCCGTCTATCCTCGACCTCTTCCGCGCGAATAGAACCCGCGGCGTACGAGTCGTGGTGATCGAGCATGGCCGCGAAACACGAAGTGAGGTACCCAGACCCACTTCCAACGTCCAAAACTCTCGCGTTTTCCGTCACTCGATCGTGTACCAATTCCAAACACGCCGCGTGCATATGCGGCGCAGATATCGTGGCGTTCGATCCAATCGGCAGCGGATGGTCCTCGTACGCCGACTGTCCGGAAAACGGTACGCAATAGTTCCCTCGATCTACCCTTCGCATGGCATCGATGACTTTCCTCGTTTTCAACACTCTGTTACGCACCAAAGCGTTCACGAGAGAATCGTTATCGGTCCCGTGCGATCGCCAAGCCATCCCGCGAGGTATAATTCTTCCAGAGCTTCTCGAAACTCTCGATGTCCCGCTGTTGGTATTGTTGTTAGTATTCTTATTGACCAAGTTCCCTACCGGAGCAGCCCCACAAGTTGCGTCCGAAAAATTCGCCTTTGACGGAGAAGAAGAAGCCAAAGAAGAAGAAGAAGAAGAAGCGGCTGCGGCTAAAGAGATGACGACGAGTTTCAAAACCGTCGCGCGCTTTAACGAGAGAAAGACAGGCCCCGCGTTTGAACGAGAACAACAACTGTACATGTACGATAAGTGAAGAGTTTTTAGATACAAAATTTTCGCGCGTATTTTTTCCCAAAGTCCTCATTGGATAAAAGGGAAAACCATTCATATTCTTGAGTGTATACACACGACTCGAGATATACTTAATACTACGTTGGAATTCCCACATTGGAGCACGGGTTCCTTTAACGCTGCTCTGGTATACCACGACGCGTTTAATACGCGAGCGATCGTTTTAAGTACTGTCTTTAAACTTGACACGCAAATACTCATTTACACGAAGATGTCATCCGAACAACAACAACAACAACAACAAGAACAAGAGCCGAATAATGCGAATACTCACAATGAATTCAACGCAATCATCGGCCGTCTGAAAACCGCCGCGAAATCAGACCAAGCAGATTTCAACGCGATCTCTGCCGAGGAGTTACAGGAGCGATTGCGGAAATCCCGTCAGATTGGATTTAACGTCCAAGCGAGTTTGGAAATCGAACAGGCGAGGAAACGACAGCTCGTGGAGACGTTTTTGAAGAGAGAGATGAAATTACCAAACACCGAAGACGAGGAGGAAAAAGAAGAAGAAAAAGAGAAAGCGGGAGAAAAAGGTGTCTTGTCGCCGTTGGAGGCGAGTTTAGCGGCAGCCAACGATACGAATGATAACGACGCCGGCGGCGACGAGGACGACGAAATCTCGCGATTGAAGAAACAACTGGCGGCGTCGCAATTGGACGCGAGGAAAAGTTTGCAAATCGCGAAAAAGACCAGGGCGATGTGCGATAGGATGGTGGAGATGTTGAAGGAAAGTGGGGTGGAGCAGTTAGAGCCGCCCAAGTCGATTTGATTTGATGTCTGTGTGTTTGATCGTCTCTCTGATATTATATTTACTAGTTTATTCAATTAAAAATCAAGTACCAAGTTAGTTTCACCAAATTCTTCATTCCATTCTCCGCTTGTTTTGTGTGTCGTTCGCTTTTGCCCGCGCAAACGCGGACAGATAAGAGAGAGAGGGAGTGAGCAGAGAGCGCAGAGAGAGAGCGCAGAGGGAGAGAAATGTCGCAACAACACCAACCTAAATGGAAACTCCACAAAGGCCCGTCCAATCCTTCCGTCTTGGTCGGGGAAAAGGGGTTCGTATACGCGCGGAATGAATTCATCGACTCCGAAGACGTCGAAGAGAAAACGACGTCGTTTTACCAAAACAGAGCGATAGAGGCGTATTGGATGCAGGAAAATCAACGCGCCAGAGAGAGGGGGAGGAGGAGGATGAGTGGGAAAAGTGAGAATATTAACAACAACAACGTTACCGTGCAGTCTCGAGTGGAAGCGATGCGAAATAAGACGAAACACAAACATTTTCAGTCGAGTTTGGAGGAGGTGTTGAAAGACCCGCTTCCTCCTCCTCCTCCTCGTCGTTGCTCGTCGTCGTCGGAAAAGAAGATGCAGAAAGAGAAGGAGGAGGAGGAAAAGGAGGAGGAGCTCGAGACAGAAGAAGAAAGAGACGAAGACGAAGAAGACGAAGAAGACGAAGACGTGAGAAAGATGGTGGATGAATTGAAACGACTGAGGAGTAAAGCGGCGGCGGCGGCGGCGGCAGCGAAGCGAACTACGACATCGAATAGAGGGGAAAACGACGACGACGACGACGACGAAGAGGAACAACCGTCGTGGAAAACGTGGTATTTCCCGCCAACGCACGAATACGGTTCGTTCATACCGAAAGTGAATAGTAAGAAGAGTCCGCTCGGTGAGGTTGAGGAAATTCCAGAGAGAGTTGTGATTAATAATAATGATAATAATAACAATAATAGTGTAGACGACGACCGGGAGAACGCGCTTCGCGAGAAGAAGCGGTTGGAGAAAGCGAGGCTGTACCAAAAATCGAGGAACTTAGAGACACACAAGTTATGGTAAAATTTCTTTCTTCACTCAATAAAATCAACGGTTAGTATATATGTAAATAATAATAATAACAACAACGACACAGTGTAGAACAATAATATATAGTTTCTCTCTCTCTCTCTTATCACGCGTACGACTGCCTGGCCCCGTTCAAGCATCCGTAGTGATACCTCGGTTTCTTCGCCCTTTGCGGCGCTACCCCCCAATCTACTATTTCCCACCCTCTACTCTCCGCGTGTTTCAACAACCTCGGATCTGGATTTACCGCCACGGGATACCCGACGTGCTCCATCAATTTCACGTCCGAATACGAATCCGTATAAAAATAACACTTTTTCAAATCCACGTTATTCTTTATCGCCCACTCTTTCGTTCGTTCGTATTTTTCGTCGCCGTAGGCAATCTTGGCCAACTTCCCGTTCAAAACCCCTTCCTCGTCCATTTGCATGTGCGAACAAATCACGTCGTCCGCTTCTGTTTCAAAACCAAACATCTTCGCCGCGGTTTCCGCCGGATGCTGCCACGTTGACGTGCACATAATCACTCGTTGACTTCTGCTTTTATGCGCTTTCAACACCGGCACGCACCCAGGTCGTATTCTATGCTTCATCTCCTCGTCAAAAAATGACTCCACGTCTCCTCTCAACTTATCCGCGTGGACGCCTTTATACGTTTCCGCGGCATCTGCCCCAGCTCTTTCCGCGCCTGCGCCGTACCCTAAAGCGTACCTCCCGAACCAGTAAATCGCCGTCAATATCATGTGCGCGCCGACTCTCCCCGAGTTCACCTCGTGTTGCACCCACAACCACGACGAGTTCGTATCCACCACCGTGTGGTCTAAATCGAAAAACGCCACCGAATCGTTCTTATCGTACGGTAAATCCACGTCCGCTATATCGCTCTCCATCAGTAATTCATCGATCGTTTTCGCATCGTTATCTTTTTCTATCTGCTCGCATTCAATTTTCGTCGGCGAAAGCAACGCGTCCGTCTTGTCCATCTGCCGCGCGGGAGAAGGAGGTTTCGTCCACACCGTCTTTGTTTTGTTCGTCGTCTGAATCGTCTCACCGGTCCCTCCTTCTTTTTCTCCCGCCAAATCCTCCTCGTTCGTTTTCGTCGTCGTCTCTGGAATCTCCACGCTCAGGGGGTCTCTCTTCTTCTTCTTCGTCGTCGTCGTCGTCTGCTTCTTCTTCGGGGAAGAAGAGATGCGGAGATTTTCCATCTCTGATTTTTGGTGATGAGAAATGATTTCGATGATGATGTGTCAACAACGAACGACGCGCTCTCCGTTGTCTGCGGGTGGTCCGTCTTCTTTTACGCTCTTCTTTTACGCTCTCTCTCTCTCTCTTTTGTGTGTGTGTGTGTGTGTGTGTGTATATGTGTGTATATATATAACAACAATACGCGTTCCTTCCTTTCCTCTCCGTTCGTTTCCTAAAGGGTCGCGCGTCCAACCAAAGTGTGGCGTGAAGGACACCACGAAAATCTCAAATACGAGTTTATGAACTCTCGTGTGTGTCTCGTTTCTCTCTCTCTCTCTCTGGTTTGGTGGTGTTGTTACTTTTTCGTCGTTGCTTTCTTTCTTTGGCTTTTTGGACGTTTTTTTTCCCCAAGAGCTGCCGAAACGTCGTCAAAGTCTCGTTCTCTTTCTCTCGCGTGTTGTCGTGGTTCTTTGAGCACACGCACTCTATTTGCGCGCAGAGAAGACAGACAGACACTCTTCGCGCAGAGAGAAAGAGAGAGAGTTTTTGGCGGCAGAAGAAGAGTTTTCGAGAGAGAGACGAGATGAGAGACGAGATGAAGAAGAACGAAACGTTTTGTGTTGGTGTCGTTTACGTCGAGTAACAAAATGTTACGCAGAGCGGTGGTGTCCTCCGCGAAGACGAAGACGAAGCGAGAAGAGCTGTTGTTCTGGACTGGTGTCGTCGAAAAGGCTTTGTTTTCTTCTTCGACTGCAGATGATGACGAGAGGAAGACGGGAGGACGAAAGACGAAGAAGAAATCACCGAAGATACCAACGCCGTCACCTCTACCTCCTCCTCCGACGACGGCAACATCATCGTCATCGAAAATCGTCCCTTCAGAGAACCATATTGAAGGAACTCGGCACATTTTTCCTGTTTCAGACTTTCTCAAAGAGAACAAGGAAATCCTCTCCATCTGCGGCCTTTCGTTCGCGTGCGCGATGGGACACGGTATCTTAGCGCCTACCATTCCGTCGTTTGCGAGTACCGAGTTACATCTGTCGGGTGCGCAGATTGGTTCTATTCTCAGCGCGTTCGCGGCGGCGAGATTGTGCGTGAACACGCCGGCTGGGTATTTTGCGGATAAGTTTGGAAGGAAGAAATTGTTGTGGTTCGGTCCGATGGTTACGACGATGGCGAATATGAGCACTTTTACGAGCGGATCTTATTACGAGTTGTTGGGAGCGCGCTTTTTAGCGGGAGTTGGATCTTCAATGTATACGACTGGAGCGTCGGTAAGTTTGAGCGATATCGCGAAAACAGAAAACAAAGGGATGATGAATGGAGGAAACGCAATGAACATGCATCAAGGCGCTGCTTTGGCTGGAGCGGCCATAGGCCCGGGGTTGATTTCCGCGATGTACGCGTTAGGTGGCGAGGATATTCGAACGCCTTTTTTATTCGCGACGGCGTTGAGTGGAAGTTTGAGCGCGGTGGCGTTGTACGCGGCGCCAGAGACGAAGCATTTATCGTCTTCGTCGTCGTCGTCGACGACGACGTCTTCCACTAATGAAGGCGGTGATGAAACGACAACATCGACGACGCCAACATCCGAGAAAAAAACACAGCTCTTACAACCCGGCGGTTCGATGACGATGGACGCGTCTCTGACGCTTAACAAAGACGCCATAGAGAAGCAAAAGTCACCGTCGGCTTCGGCAGATAGTAGGCAGTTGGGTATGCTCGTCAAACGTTCCGATTTCTGGTCGGTGTGTTTCTTGAACTCTGCTTTATTTTTCGCCGGCGCCGGCGGAAGAGGCGCCGTTTTACCTATATTAGCCATTTCGCACGGCATGGACGCGCAAAATCTAGGCATGCTCTTCTCAGCTATGGCCACGACGAGTTTGATTGGATTAGTCCCTTCCTCGAAACTCATCACTACGTTTGGTGCTCGAAACGTCATCGCGCCGACGACGGTTCTCTCTTCGCTCGCCGTCATGGCCATCGCGGGAAGCTCCACCGACGCTGGTTTCGCCGCAGCGTGCGTCTCGTGGGCCGCTGCTTCGAGCATCATGGGTGCTGCTCCGATGACATTTGTCGCCGAAATAGCCCCAAGAAAAGCTAGCGGAGCCGCTTTGAGCATATACCGCAACTCAGGCGATGTCGGACTGTTACTCGGCCCCGTTTTAAGCGGCTTAGCGGTAGATTTTTTCGGAAGCGAAGTCGCTTTGGCCATGAACGCGAGCGTCCTAGTCTCCGCGGCGTTGGCGTTCCACGTGAGTAAAACAAGTCGAGAGAAGATGAAGAAGAAGGAAATGCTCCAACAAGAACGGCACAGAAGTAGTAAGTAGCGCGACATAATAGAGTACATAGAATGTGAGTAGATTTTAAAAGAGTCGGGCGTTCATCGCCGCGTAGAATAGGAGAAGAACTTTTACTCGTCCGCTCGGCGTCGAGGCGTGGGCCCGTTCCTCTCTGCCGCCCTCTCCTCCACGCCGTCATCTGCACTATTATTTTCACCACCACCACCACCACCAGCATCCGATGATGATGACGATGACGATAAAACCATCTGGCTAAACCGAACAATCTCTTCCACCTCTCTCCTCGCTAACTGTTCCTCCTCCTGGTCGTCGAAAGAAAGTTTCACGCTCTCCGCGGTTTTCCTAAACTCCTCCGCGGATATCACGCATCCGCTACTATTATTACTACTACTATTACCGCTACTTCTCTCGACGAGCTCCTTGACCGACCATCTCTTCTCCCCGGGGCCTTCGTTTCCTAAACTCTCGTGCAAAGACGATGATTTTGGCGGCAAAACATCATCACCACTCGCACGACTCCTCCTCCCACTCCTCCTCCTCAAACGACGCTCAATACTCACACTCCCATGCATTCGAGAGGAGAGGAGCGCACCACGTTCGACGGAAAACAACGACGCGCGCGCGGACGAAGCAAAGCCTCTCGTTCCTCCTAGTAAAACCGTCAAAGTCGTCCTTTTTCGCATTTGTGTTCCCGAGAAACGCGAGTGTGTTTTTTGGAGGAAAAATTCAAAAAACGCGACAGAATTCGCGCGCACATCGACGCGGTGTTCCACACGGCTTTTGCGTTTCCTTTCTTTCGACGCGAACGCGTTAAAAAAGAACGAGAGACACTGAGAAGGAGAGCGTTATACATATAAAGATGTATTACAAGAAAAACAACAAAGGGGCGAACACGTACGGCGAAGCCAGACGAGGCAAAGGCCAGAATCAATCCCGTGTCCTCGGCGCGAGCACCGCTTCCATCTCGCCTTTGGAGATCGCGAGAGAGGAGGACCATTTGGAGGAGGAGTTGGGGTACCGCGTGCCCGGTTTGAACAACAACGGCGGTGCAGAAGGTGCAGACGCGGAGGACGTGCAGCTGGGATGGTTGGTCAACGCCAGCGCGGTACGTTTTAGTATTCGTAGTATCTTCTTCTTCTTCTTCTTCTTTGTCTGCGTCGTCTTCGCGAGCGCGATCGAGATGCGAAAGAGCAGCCCGAGAGGGAAAATTCAAAAATTTTCAAACCTGTACCGAAAGAGGGCAGATGAGAGAGCGCGCTTGATTTTTTACCACCACTCTCGGACGACAACACACGAGCGGGAGGAGTCTGCCGGTCTTCTCATCGTCTCAAAGTCGTCTTCGCGCTTTTCGTGTTCTTCTTCGTCGTTTACGCTCTTCTTGTTCTTCTTTTTTGTCTTCTCGGTTGTCGATATCGCGCGGACCCGAATAATCGCGACGACGAGTTAGCGCTGACGCGTGCACGCGCATTCTCTCTCTCTCTCTCTCTTATTTTATGACGCGTTCGTGTTATTACGACGCAACAGACGACGGTGGAGTGCAAACAAGCGCAAAAGCCGCACGCGGCGGTGAACTTGTACTTTTCCTGCCAAGACGGTTCCGTGTTCAAAGTGCAGAAGAAATACGCGCCGTATTTTATGCTCGCGACTTCGCCCGGGAGCGAGCACGAGGTGGAGGCGTACGTGAGAAGGAAACATAAAGAGCACGTGAAAGAGGTGGAGTTAGTGGACAAGGAAGATTTGGATTTGAAAAATCATCTGAGCGGGTTGAAGCAGACGTATTTGAAGATTTCGTTTTACACGCAGAGCGGCATGTACGAGTGTCGGAGAGAGTTGTTGCCAATCGTAGAGAAGAACAAGGCGAAATCGAACGCATCGGTGGCGTATCAGGCTTTGCACGAGCAGGATGCGTTAAATGCGCACGAAAATGGCGGTGGGAACGATGCTATGCAAACAGACGCGAGAGGGAAGAGGGTGTTTGAAAATTCGAAAAAGAAGACGTTCACGGATTACGAAGACGCGATGTTGGATATCAGAGAGTACGACGTGCCGTATCACATGAGGTATATGATTGATTCCGAGGTGAGGTGTGGACATTGGTACGACGTGAAAGTTGAAATTGGTGATGGAGATGTAATCATTACGCACAGGCCAGATTTGAAGAGAAGAGCGGAAGTGAGAGTGTGCGCGTTTGATATCGAGACGACGAAATTGCCTTTGAAGTTTCCCGACGCCGAGTTTGATCAAGTGTTTATGATTTCGTACATGTTGGACGGGCAAGGCTATTTAATTATCAATCGCGAAGTTGTCAGCGAAGATTGCGACGATTTTGAATACAATCCGAAACCGGAATATCCTGGGCCGTTTATCGTGTGGAACGAGCCGGACGAGAAGGCGCTATTGCGCAGATGGTTCGATCACATGCGCGACGCGCAACCGAACGTGTACGTGACGTATAACGGCGACTATTTCGATTTCCCTTTCATTGAAACGAGAGCGAAAAAACACGGGATGTCCATGTACCGAGAAATTGGCTTTCGAGGGTCGGATTCCGGGGAGACGAGGTCAAAGTTTGCTTTGCATTTGGACGCCTTTCACTGGGTGAAGAGAGATTCGTACTTACCGGCTGGGTCGCACGGTTTAAAAGCAGTCACGAAGAAGTTGTTGAAATTTAACCCCATCGAGGTCGACCCGGAAGATATGCTTCCATTTGCGCGCTCGCAACCGCAAACTATGGCGGCATATTCGGTATCTGATGCCGTGTCTACGTATTATTTGTACATGAAGTACGTTCATCCTTTCATCTTTTCGTTGGCGACAATCATTCCGCTTACGCCAGATGAAGTTTTACGAAAAGGGTCTGGGACGTTGTGCGAGTCTTTGCTCATGGTTGAAGCGTATCGGGGAAACATCGTGTGCCCGAACAAGCAAAGAGGTGCGGGCGAACAGCATTTCAACGGCCATCCGCTGGAAAGCGAGACGTACATTGGAGGCCACGTGGAGTGCTTGCAATCGGGCGTGTTTCGCTCGGACATTCCGGTCAAGTTCAAGCTGGAACCGAAAGGGTACCAAAAACTCATCGACGCCGTTGACGACGATTTGAGGTACGCGCTGGAGCACGAAGGTAAAGGAGCGACGGAAGATGACGTCGAAAACTACAAAGAGATTAGAGAAGGCATCGTGAAGAAGCTGGAGGAATTGCGCGATAACCCGAACTGCGAGGTGAATCCGCTGATTTATCACTTAGACGTCGCGGCGATGTACCCGAACATCATCTTGACCAATCGATTGCAACCGATGGCGAACGTGAACGAAGATATTTGCGCGTCGTGTGATTTTAACCGTCCAGGTAAAACTTGCTTGAGAGAAATGGAGTGGACGTGGAGAGGCGAACACTACTCCGCGACGAGCTCGGATTACGCGCAAATCAAAGCGCAGTTGCAGATCGAAAGGTTTCCGCCGCTAATTCCGGGCGAACCGAAACGGTTTTGGAAGGATTTGAGCAGACAAGAGCAAGAAATCGCAAAGAAGACGCGCTTAAAGATGTACTCGCAAAAAGTGTACAGAAAAGTCATGGAGAAGCCCGTGGTCGAAACGAAAAAGAGTTCGATTTGCATGAAAGAGAACAGTTTTTACATCGATACCGTGCGAACTTTTCGCGATCGGAGATACGAGTATAAAGGGTTGAACAAACAATGGAAAGGAAGACTGTCCGCGGCGAAACAGGAAGGGAACCCTATCGAGACGAAAGAGGCGGCCGATATGGTGACGTTGTACGATTCCTTACAGCTCGCGCACAAGTGTATTTTGAATTCTTTTTACGGGTACGTCATGAGAAAAGGCGCGAGATGGTATTCTATGGAAATGGCTGGAGTTGTCACGCTCACTGGCGCGCGCATTATCCAAATGGCAAAGCAACTCGTCGATGACATTGGTATGCCGCTCGAGTTGGATACCGACGGTATCTGGTGTTGTCTTCCGGGTACGTTCCCGGAGGAATACACGTTCGAGCCGAACAGCGACGGGTCCGGAAAGATGAAGAAAAAATTGAAGGTTAGCTATCCGTGCGTCGTTCTCAACCGCATGACCGATTTGCTAACCAGAAACGATCAATATCAAACGCTCGTCGACCCAGAAAAGCAAATTTACAAGCAATCTTCGGAGATGTCCATCGAGTTTGAAGTTGACGGTCCGTACAGGGCGATGATTTTACCGGCGTCGAAAGAAGAAGGCGTGCTGATTAAGAAGCGTTACGCGGTTTTCAATCACGACGGGTCTTTAGAGGAGTTGAAAGGCTTCGAATTGAAAAGAAGAGGCGAGTTGAAGTTGATCAAGGTGTTTCAATCCGAACTTTTTGAAGATTCCGGGAGTTCTCCATTTTTAGGAGGGCAGACGCTGGAAGAGGTGTACAAGAGAGTAGGCGACATCGCCAATCGACTTCTGGACATGCTCGACACGAAAGGAGAAGAAATTGACGACGAACAACTCATCGATTACATTTCGGAATCGAGCGTTATGAGTAAATCGTTGGCAGAATACGGCGATAGGAAGTCCACGTCGGTGACGACGGCGAGAAGACTCGCACAATTTCTCGAAGCCCCTGATCTCGTCAAGGATAAAGGTTTGGTGTGCAAATACATCATCTCGGCGAAACCTCACGGCGCGCCTACTTCGCAAAGAGCCATTCCGGTTTCCGTCTTTTCGAGCACACCTGCGGTCGCGAGGAAATATTTGCGAGAGTGGTTGAAAGATGCTCCTCCGGGAGAAGCTGGCGAAATGCCAGACTTGCGCGATATTCTCGATTGGGAGTATTACAAAGGTCGTTTGCGCGGCGCGGTGCAGAAAATTATCTCCCTTCCGGCAGCTTTGCAAAACGTCAAGAATCCGTGTCCCGGCGTGGTGCACCCGGATTGGTTAAATAAGCGCATTCGCGAACTCAAGGATAAGCGCAAGCAGATCAAACTCGATTCCATGACGGGCTTCAGCAGACAGACCAAGGATGAATACCTCGAGCAATTGAACTTTTCGGAAGACGAGGACGAAGAAGATACGAGAAACGAGGACAACGACAACGATGATGAACACGACATGGAAGACTTTGGCGCGGCTAGAATTACACCGGCGAGAGGCGCGCGCGTGCGCGTGTTCCAGAGACACCGCGACACTGGACACCATCACGGCGGGCCCAGAACGCCTCCGATTGGTAACATGAATTTGCCTGCACCGGATCCAAACAGCGATTACGCGTCGTGGCTCGAGCACGCCACGAAAGGCTGGCGCATAAAGCGCAAGGAAAAGCGCGAGCGAAAACATCGAGAAGATCTCGAAGATCAACGTCGCGAACGCGAGGGCCTTCCTCGTCAGAAGCGCCGTCACAGCGCAAACGACGATAGTGTCATCGGCCAAATGGACTTGTTTCTCGAGAACGTCGACGAGTCTTTGGCCACCTCTCCGTGGCAGATTGTCTCCATCGATGATTACTCGCGAGGCAACGCGCCTTCATCCTTGGAAGATGGCGGCGCCGAAGTCGAAGAACCTCCGGCGGGCGTTTTCCGCGTCTGGGTCGTCGCCGATGGCGCCATGCGTTCCGTTTTGCTCTCTGCGCCGAGAAAAGTGTACGTTGCCACGCACCATCCCGATCCCGAAGGTGATAGAGGTTTGAACGGGAAAAAGCGCGTCAACGTTGCGTTACCGCGAGCACAAAACACGAATAATTTCATGACGGCAGACGGCACGAGCACGTTGAATGTCTACGAAGTTGAGTTTGACGCTTCGAAATTGTCCGCGGTTCAATACGGCAGAGACGTCGCAGCGTTACTCGCGGATAAAAACGTAGTTGGCGTGTATGAACGAGACGTACCGTTAGAAGATTGGTCGATTCAAACCATCGGGTGCGTCGCTCGAGTGAAGAGAGAAGCCGCGAATGAAATATTAGACGATTTGAAAAAGACGCACAAAGAAGGGTTGAAGAAGAAAGTGCAACCTATGTTGGAAGTATCCGCGACGAATTTGGACATGAAAACGACGACAGAAGTGAACTACTTGCCGTCTATGATGGACTTTACGGACGATCGCGCGCTTTCATCAAAGGGTTTGTTGCGCCACTGCTCGATTTATCACGCGGCGTTGGACGGCAAAGGCGTCTTTGCCGCACACTTTCCAAAGAGAGGCGGTAAAGGGACATCGAAAGGTTTGCTCATATTGCTCCAACCTGGAGGAAAATCGGTTCGCGAAGTTGACAGTGAATTCGTTTCGGAAATGTTTGAAGGCGAGAAAGGACGCGTCGACGGTAACGAGGAAATGGAAGAAGATCGAGATTCTGAAAAGTGCGAATGGCGCGTCATTTACGCCAGGACGTCTGCGGCGGCAGCGAAAAACCTCAACGACGCAGTCTCTGAGTTTGCAAATGCCTCGAACGGTCCAAGCGTCGTCTTGCTCGAAGCACCGCCTGTTGGTTACGGTATTCCTGAATTCGATGACGACGACGACGCTTTCGCTTCCTCTTGCGCCGGCATGAACAAGAACGCGAAAGCGGCGAAACGTTTTGAGAAAGTGCTCACCGCCTTAAAAGATTCGCCCATTCTAGTCGTCCCGTTCAACTCTGGCGACATCGAGTATCTCAGTGAAAAAGGCATCGCGTGGCAACGCGACGCTGCGCAGTTAGCTGCTATCCGTCTCGCGCACACCTCGAAACATTTGGAGAAGTCTATCCAAATCTCCCGCTACGCGCACATTCCTCTCTGTAATCTCGATTCGGACTGGTCCACGCACGTTTTAGATACATTCTTCGCGCGACGACTTCGCGATGAACATCAAGTTCTCTGGTCTGGGAAAAACGGCAAGCCAGACTACGGTGGTGGATCAATGGATGATCAGCTTAGTTCGACGTTGACTTTGGAATCGATGGAATCGCCAAGATGCGAACTTTCGAAATCCGGCGTTTACAGATCCGTCTGTTGCGAGCTGCGCGTCCATCACTTGGTGGTTTGCGCCATCGTGAATTCACACATCTTGAACGATCTCGAACAAGGCGCGTTGTTAGGTTTCGATGGAGGCAATGCTACCGTCGCCGACCGCGGTGGACACGACGCGTCGAACGCGTTTCGGACGTTGAGGAAGATGGTGGCAGAGATGCTCCGAGACGCGTCAGAACGAGGCAACGAAATCGCCGACGCCACTTTGGCGCAGCTTCGACGCTGGATATTTTCTTCCAATTCGAGAATGCGAGAACCGGGTTTACAGCATTTGGTGGAGTTGTGTTCGAGAAAAGTGTTCACGTTACTCATATCAGAACTCAACCGATTAGGCGCGGATGTCGTTTTCGCGGATACGCGACGCGTCATCGTGTCGACGAAGAAGAATTCGTTGGCCTCGGCGTCGGCATTCATCACGGGTTTACGTAACGCGTTAGGTACGCGGGAGTTATTCAACTGGCTCGAACTCGAACCCACGAAGGTCTGGCACACGCTCTTATTTAGAGGACCGCACGATTTCGGGGGTTTGGCTGCAGACGAGACCGTCCTTCAGAAGTTGTTCTTGAACAACGGGGCTGGGGAGGCGCCGATGGAGACGGAAAACGTCCCGACGGATACACAACTCGATCCACATGCCGTCGAAGGGGACGAAGCATCGCTCGAAATGCACTGGAACATCGCCACTTTTCTTCCAGAGGCGTTGAGCGATCACTTCAAAGCGATCGCTGGCGACTTTATCGTCCTTCCGTGGAAACGCGAACGCGAACTCGGTCCCGATGGTCGCTTCGGTGTCGCGAAAGAGGACAAAGACGTGTCTGCTGCGCAGACGGATAGAATAAAGGCACAACTGGAAGCACCAGATGATTTGAGCGATTTGGAACTCAATGAGGACGATACCAATGAAGAGAACGCGGACTCCGCCGCCGAGAGGAGGGCCGACGCCGACGATGGGAAGGAGAACGCAACTCCAGAGCAAACGAAAAAGGAGAGTAAATACCACGCGGACGACGCGAATAACCAAAATTTGGCTAGAAACAGACTCAAAGTTGAGGAAGAGAAAGCGACATGGCTCTGTGCGCAAATAGATTCGCACTTTACGCCGAAAATTCTCCAAGTCGCGCGCGGATTTGAAAAGCACGCGTCGAGATCCACGCACGGCGCTACTCGTCTCGACAAGAGGTACTTGTTCCCGGAAAATTTGCCCGGAGCGCATTTACCAAATCACCTTCGAGGCAACGCGGCGTTAGCGTTCGTCAAAACAGTAATTGCCGTGCTTTCTCTCGATGACACGATCGAAGATGCGGTTGCCAGATGTCGCAAAAATGCACTCAAGTTACTCTCCGTTCCAGAGTTTGGTCCGGAAGCGAGGTTTCGCGAACCGTGCATCTCTTTCGCGTTACGCGACGTCGTGTGCGAATGTTGCGGCGACGTTCGAGATTTAGATTTGTGCAGAGATCCAGATTTAGCCGATGGCGAGTGGCGCTGCGCGGAGTGCGAGAATCGATACGATCTCCAGTGGATTGAGATGAAACTCTGTGACGAAGTAAACGCGCGCGTTCGCAAAGCGCAGACGCAAGATTTGAAGTGCAAAAGATGCACGAGAATTAAAGTTGGTCACGTCCAGAACCGATGCCCGTGTGGTGGTTTGTTCGAAACCACTTCTAAGCCGGGCGCCTTGCGTGATGGTTTGCGCGTGTTTCGGAACGTCGCGAGATGGCACGAATTTGACGTTTTAGCTTCAGTCGTTCACTTCTGCGAAAATCAAACTTAAAAA
>JACLAA010006034.1_pt1 | contig 25739 bp, 16 predicted proteins | sample 8027891 | NCBI WGS metagenome assembly JACLAA01 (sample SAMN15724900, study PRJNA655200) | protist metagenome | isolation source: fluorescence activated cell sorting (FACS) single amplified genomes of... | place: Spain: Blaines Bay Microbial Observatory, Mediterranean Sea | collected 2016-01-19 | reverse complement strand
AGCGCATCGAGTTGGCGCCTATCGAATTCGCGACGCCGCCGACGGCGACAAGGAGGAGGAAAAAGACGAGAATAAAGAAGAAACGAGTTCCGTTTGATCCCGAAATACACGTGCACCGCTCGACTCAAACATATACTACCCCCTGTGTTGTTCGCGAAACGTTTACGGATTCACCGGAAACCAAGGAAAGTGAGACGTGTTGGCAAAAAGAGGAAACGCGGAAGGAAGGAGGGAAAGCACCGGGACGGGCGAGAAAACGCGTTGGTCGCGCGTTCTTGAAACAGGCGGAAATCATCGCTGATCGCCAGATTCGGGCAAGTCTGATGCTAGAGCAAACGTTGCGGTATAGAGGGGCGCTTCACGATGGGGATGAACTACCCTTCGATGCTTCGAAGCAACTGACCCGTTTGTGCGAGTACAAGTATCCATCGGCGTCATCCTCCGAATCTGGAAAAGAGAAGAGAGTCAACGCGATTCGATTCCACCCTCGTTTTGATGGCGTCGTTGCCATCTGTCACGGATCTGTTGATGCAGGAAATATTGTTTTGCGTGGTGATGACTACGACGAGAACGTAGATGAGAACAAACGCAACCTCGAATACTTCAATAAAAGGGATCTGGAGAAACGTGGCGCCGTACACGTTTGGACGCTTCGAGACGCCACAAAACCAGAGGTATCACTCACTCTCGAAAGTTCCGTGACTTCAATAGCATTTCAGAGCGTCCATTACAACGACGCAGAAGAGCATTTGAGGAATAAAAGCAGGCGCATGCTCTGTGGATGCCTCGATGGTAGTATACGGTGCCTCGATATCGCGTTTCGAGGCGACAAGAAGGGTAGCGCCTCCCACCAGCACCAAGGACTCCTTTACGAATCGCGACCGGAGCATTCACACAAAGAAAAAGTTTGGGCGGTTGAATTCTTAGATGATAACGTCGACAAGGAAAGTCACTGCGAGTTCTCCGCTGTAAGTTGCTCTACAGATGGTGCGATTCTCAAAATGGACGCGCGCGCATTAATTCCTAGCGAATCAATAGGCACTTTGCGCATCTTACGCGACGGTCAAGATCGAGGCGAAAAGCGTTTTCTGGAGTCGAGTGGCGAAACAATACTAGGAAAAAGTCTCGTCTGCGATGATCCTCGAGAGATTCAAGCGACGTGCTTAGATGTCATCGACCAATCTTGCCTTCTCGTTGGAACCATACGCGGAGATATTTTCGTTTGCGCAAAACGCTCGCTCGATGAAAATGACGGGTACAGCGAAATGTTTACGATCACTAAGAAGATAAAAGCGCACTCGATTTCGTCGTTGTACGCGGCGATATATCAAGTTAAGAAGCATCCGTCAGTTCCCGGCGTCTTTGCGACAGCTTCTGCTGATGGAACAGTCCGTGTTTTTCGGGTGTCGGATCTGGAACACGAAGCAAACTCCGTCAAGCGAGCTCGAGATACACACGCGAACAACGCAAACGATCTCTGGCAAGAAACATCTTCATCAATCTTCAAAGAAACTGATGCGTCGCAAATATTTTCATTCGCACCGGTACCTTTGCGAGTTCAAAACGGTTATGGTGCGAGCAGCAGCAGTAGTAGTAGTAGTAGGTCGACGGCGTCTTCCGTATCGCTCCCGCCAGTGAACGATATCGCGTGGGATACAAACGACGGGAGGAAACTCGCCGCGGTGTACGACGATGGAACGTTACGTATTTGGAAGTGCGAGCGAGCAGTGGCGCAAAAAGGCAGTAACATTAAAAGCGACAACGCTCGAAACGATGCATCTTTGACCGTAACTACCCCGTGGTTTGAAGAGAAGTTTGACGAAATAGGTATTCAGCAAAAAAAATCGAAGGAGCGAGGAGAAACGAATGAGAAGAAAAATGCCATACGTCTCACGGCGGTCAGTTACTCCAACACGAACGCGTCGCCAATATTAGCCGTTGGCGATAATTTGGGAAGCGTTCACTTATTCTCCGTCGCTGCCGCTCAAAACGAGGAGGAAAGACAAGAATTAAAAACCGAGATCGACCACGTATTCTCCCTTCCCGATTACCACAGTAGGTAGGTAAGGACAAGGAATGATAAAAATTATATTTTATATTTACAACACGCATATTTATAAAGATGACATCAACTACACGCACGAACACCTGCGCTCATTTTACTCTCTCTTAACGATGATCTCGTCCACGATCCCAAACGCTTTTGCCTCCTCCGCACTCATGAACGTATCCCTCTCCAACGCCTTTGCGATCACGTCCTTCTTCTGTTTCGTGTGCTCGGCGTAAATATTCGTCACCTTCTCTCTCAACTTTAAAATCTCCGAGGCTTGAATGGCAATGTCCGACTGCGTCCCTTGCACACCTCCACTCGGCTGATGAATCATTATCCGACTGTTCGGTAGCGCTTTTCTGTGCGTTCCCGCGGACAAGAGTAAACTCCCCATCGACGAGCACTGCCCAACCGCTAACGTGTGTATCGGTGCTTGCACGTAATTCATCGTATCGTAAATCCCAAGTCCCGCCGTCACGCTTCCACCGGGCGAGTTGATGTAAAAATGTATCGGTTCCGTGACGGATTCAGACTCTAAGAACAATAACTGCGCGACGATTAATGCGGACATGTCGTCGTGGATCGGGCCGTTTAAAAAAACCACGCGTTCTTTAAGTAATCGACTGAAAATATCAAACGCGCGTTCGCCTCTCGGGGAGGATTCGATGACCATCGGGACGAGCGAGGCGTAGCTCGAGCGAGCGGCATTGACACTCGCCCGCTGCCGATGCGCAGCACAAGCCGATAACAGAGACCTTTTGGCGGCGCGTTGGAGGCTTCCGCGGAACATGTCTGTCGTGCGACCGTGCGTATGTGCGACCAAATAAAAAAAGTGACGTCTGTGTTGTAACGACTTCTCTCTCGTCTACTAATAAAAACGCGCGTATACGTGCTGGTGAGGTATTACTACTACCATACTACTACTACTACTATTACTACGTACTACTTTGTCTCTTTGTCGTCATCGTTTCTCTCCTCCCTGCGCTTAGGGTCCTTCCTTCGAAAAAGACTCCTATCTCTGAGAAGATCGACGTCGTACCTTCTCCGCTGGAGAATCTGGAGGCTTTCGAGTTTTTTCGCGTAATAGTCGCCGAAGAAGAGTTTCTCGCTTTCTTGGACGCGTTTGACGACTGCTTCGAAATTTTTGGGACGAACCAAGCGGGTTGGGTGCATGAGGTCGTCCGCGAGTTGACGCAAAGATGCGATGGTTTTTTCGTGGCCGTCTTCTGGGAGGTTTATGGAGACGAGTCCTTTATCTGCTTCGCGCCGCTCGTGGGTTCTTTTTTGTAAGTGTTCGTCTCGTCGTCGTTCTCGTTCTTCTCTGCTTTGCGCAGGCGTGAGTTCTCCTTCGGTTTTGCCTTCGTCGTTATCGAGGTGCGTCGATGGTCGGTAACTCTTCGGTTCCATAAATATTTTGTTGCCGGCGTATTGCGTTTGGCCGGCTTCAATGTTCTCGCGAATCATAACGGTATTTGAGCCGCCTCGCGTGCCGTCGTAGTTGACTAACATGTCGTCGAGTAAACACCCGAACGCTCTGGCTTCGTTCTCTCGAACCATTTGTGAAAATTGAGGATTCTCGTCGTCGTCGAAAAACATCGCGGCACCGAAATCTCCTAGTTTCGCCGAAGGGTAATCCTCGTCGCGGTCGATGAGAATGTTGTGCGCGTAGATGTCGCCATGGCAGACGCCATTTTTGTGCAGCTGATTGATACCTTTGGCGACGTTAACGGCGACGGCTAGAATTTCTCGCGCGGTGAATTTTCCCTCTCTTTCATCGAACACGTCTCGGGTAACTGTTTCGAAGCTGGGCGGCCCGCCCAAGTTTTTCCAATCCGTCGGGTCTAAGTATTCCATCACGAGACCGCGTTTGCCGTCTTTGGTGGTGAATTTCGCCAACGTTTCGATGACGCCGCCGCTACCAACGGTTTCCTCTTGCTCATCTTGTTCTCCCTCAACTATATCACTCGTTGTCGACGTCGCTAAACTCGCGGCGGCCATCTCGTCTTCCGGCCTCCCGTCGCTCGTTTTCCCCATGTTATTATACACTTTAATCGCGACGTTGAATCCGTCCATTTCTCCTCGATACACCGTCCCACTCGCGCCGCTGCCCAATTTTTTTCCTTCATCCACCCCTAAATCCTCAAAATTAACGACGCGTTTGACCGCTCGTGTACCTCTCTCCATCGCGTTCGCCGCCGCTTTTTCCGTGCACGGATTCGCCGCGAACGCCAACCACGCCAGCTTCGGCAACCGGTACAAAAACTCCGGAAATACTTCGATCCGATTATCGCTCGCTCTCAATAACTCCAAATTTACCAATTCGCTCATAAAAGTCGGCAATTCCTTGATTTTATTCCCGGCTAACATCAACTTCCTCATCTTTCGACACTTTCCTAAACTCTTCGGCAACACTTCAATCTCGTTATCGCTCAGAATCAACCATCCTAAAGACGCAATCGGTAACGACTGCTCCGGTATCTCTCGCACTTTATTCGCTTTGAACGAAAGCATGAACAAGTGCTCCATCTCGCCCAGAACTTCTGGAACTTTCCTGAACTCGTTCGCGAGGCAGAATAAGATCTTCAGGTTCGGTAAATCCTTCGCGAACGAATCCGGCAGCGCGTTTAACTTGTTTTTCCCGAGATTGAGAAATTCCAGATTTCGTAACCGCAAAACCTCTTTCGGTACCGCGCGCAAACCGCACTCGCTCAAATCTAAACGCGTTTGTCTCTCTCTCTCTGATTCGTTCATCGAGCGGAGATGGTCGAGGATTTTCGCGCACTTTTGTTGTGCTTCTTCTTCTTCTTCATTGTTGTTGTTCGTCGTCGTCGTCATCCTCTCGAAGGAGGAAAAGACAGACGACAAAGACGACGAGAAGAACGCGACAGAAACGAGAACGAGGACGAAAAAGAGAAGCACACCGAGCGTATTCCTTCGAGTCGCGGTAGTCTTCCACCTCTTGTTGTTGTTATGATAAAGGTTTCGGCAAACGAACGACGACGAGACCCGAAAAGGATGCCGTGACATCGAAGTGACGAATCCCCACAAACTTTTCCCCTTGAAGATGGACCGCTTTTGAGAGATGGTGTTCGTCCTCTCATCATCCGCGATGAAAACAACGACGACCGCAGGACCTCGTCGGGTTGTTTGTTTTTCGTCTCCCGGACGATTTGAAGAAGCAAAAGAAGCGCCGATTCCCCCGGTGAGATCGAAGAACGCGCCTTTGTATTACAACTGCACTTTGGAAAAAGGAACGCACGTGGAACACAGCGGCGACGTTATTGTCGTCGGAAACGTCGAAAAAGATGCCTCGATAACGACGGAAAACGGGGACATCGTCGTGTTTGGATCGCTGAGAGGAGAAGCGATCGTGAGGAGGAGGAATAAGAGGAGGAGTGATGATTTAGATGATGATTTAGAAGGAGGAAAGATATTCGCGTTGGACATGCGACCGGAGGTTTTGGAAATAGACGAAACGCAAATGCCGCCTCCGGAACACTTACTGGATACCGGAGTGAACGTGAAGGATAAACGCGCGATGACTGGAATACCGATGGTGGCGGAGAAGAGCGAGAGGACCGGGGAGATTACGTTTTCGAAGTTTTACGGCGGCGCTTCGAACGACGACGACGACGCGGAGCGGTATTACGAACGGAAGGAAAAGAATAGTTTATCCGCGGAGCAGCTGGAACGGTGCAAACGCGCCGCGATGGTCACTGGGACGTATATTTTAGCTGTCGGCGTGTGTTTATTCCTCTTCCCGAGACGCCTTTTCCACGCGGTCGTGCCGATCGGCGAGACGTTGTCCTCGGCGGTTTGGCTTCGCGTCGTCGCTACCGCCGCCATCGCCTTTGGTCTTTACTATCGCGCGGTCGCCGAAAACGGCGAGACTGGCTTTTACAAAGCTACGGTCACTGGACGCTACTTCGTCGGTACTTCTTTACTCTTCTTAGCTTTGTTTTCGCAACACGCGAATTTAGCGCTCTTCGCCGTCGGCCTCGTCAACTTCCTCGGCGCGTTCGCCATGAAGAAGAGCCTGGAGTTTGGAAAACGAACGAAAACCACCACCAACACCACCACGCGTAACGACAAGAACAAGAACAAGAACAACAACAGCTGGGCAAACCCGTCCATTTAGTAGAAATTACTGCTCCTCGTTTAATGAATGCTACAGAGAAAAGGCAAATTAAAAGGGAAAACGAAGGACACCCGTTTGGCACTTTTTTGCATTTTCGCCCAAATTTTGGTTTCTTTCGTTTGGGGGACTTTTTGAGCATTGAGCGAATAAATTTCAAAAAATCTCTTCATTTTACAAAGTCGTCTTTTACGCGCAAATTGCTTTGCAAAGAACACCAAAGCAAACACCATGCGGTGCGTCTCTCTTCTTCGTCGTTCACGTCGTAGAAAATATATGATATAGTTTTAGTCGCGCGCGAATATCGCTGTCTTTCGCGCTTTTCTCGTTCGCGTCGTGGTCGCCTCGGCACATTAACACACGACGGGCAAAATGCTCTTTTTTTTTCCGTTGCTTTTCCTCTCTTTGTTGTTTCCAAGAAGAATTTCTCTGACGTCTCTCTCTCTCTCTCTCTTTTTATTATCACAGTGAAATCGTCCACATACAAGCCGGACAGTGCGGTAACCAAATCGGGGCGAAGTTCTGGGAGGTGCGCTTTTCGAGAGTCAAACAACTTTGTTCCTTTCTTTCCTTCGACGATGATGAGATGAACACCATTTTCCATTTTTCTCTCTTCCCGTTGGGTGAACGTTTTGAAAAGGACGAGACCAATTTTGTGACGCTGAACACTCTTTCTTTCTTTCTCCCAACCACCACTGAATCAAAAAACAACAGGTCATCTGCGATGAACACGGCATCGATTCTACCGGCACGTACGCCGGCGATTCGGATTTACAGCTCGAACGAGTGAACGTGTATTACAACGAAGCTACCGGAGGTGGGTTTCTGATTTTTTGTTTTTCTTCTCCCCAAATTGTTGCTCTCTTTTGTTCCCCTTGATTTTTGAAAATTTCGCGCATCGTCGTCGCGTTTGGCGAATCCATATCAATGATGCCACATGCGCTGACATTTATCATCACTTTCTCTCTTCTATCGCACACAACTATATATTATGTAGGTCGATACGTTCCGAGAGCGGTGTTACTCGATTTGGAACCCGGGACGATGGACTCGGTCAGATCCGGCCCGTACGGCCAAATCTTTCGCCCGGATAACTTCATCTTCGGCCAAACCGGCGCCGGGAATAACTGGGCGAAAGGGCACTACACGGAAGGCGCGGAATTGATTGATTCTGTTTTGGACGTCGTGAGAAAAGAAGCGGAAAGTTGCGATTGCTTGCAAGGTTTCCAGGTGTGCCACTCGTTGGGCGGCGGGACTGGTTCGGGTATGGGGACGTTGTTGATTTCTAAAATTCGCGAAGAGTATCCGGACAGAATGATGTTGACGTTTTCGGTCGTGCCGTCGCCGAAGGTTTCCGATACGGTCGTTGAGCCGTATAACGCGACGTTATCTATCCACCAGTTGGTTGAAAACGCCGACGAGTGCATGGTTTTGGACAACGAGGCGTTGTACGACATTTGCTTCAGAACGTTGAAATTGACCAACCCAACTTTTGGCGATTTGAACCATTTAATTTCCGCGGTCATGAGTGGCATCACGTGTTGCTTGCGATTTCCGGGTCAATTGAACGCGGATTTGAGAAAGTTAGCGGTGAACTTGGTGCCGTTCCCGAGATTGCACTTTTTTATGGTTGGTTTCGCGCCGCTCACGTCGAGAGGGTCGCAACAATACAGATCGTTGTCCGTTCCGGAACTCGCCTCGCAAATGTGGGACGCAAAGAACATGATGTGCGCCGCGGATCCGAGACACGGGAGATACCTCACCGCCTCTGCTTTATTCCGAGGCCGCATGTCGACCAAAGAAGTCGACGAACAACTTTTCAACGTCAAAAACAAAAACTCGTCCTACTTTGTCGAATGGATCCCGAACAACGTCAAATCGTCCATCTGCGATATCCCACCGAAAGGTTTGAAAATGTCCGCCACTTTTATCGGGAACACGACTGCGATTCAGGAAATGTTCAAGAGAGTTGGCGAGGACTTTTCGTCCATGTTTAGGCGCAAAGCGTTTTTGCATTGGTACACCGGCGAAGGCATGGACGAGATGGAGTTTACCGAAGCCGAATCAAACATGAACGATTTGGTCAGCGAGTATCAGCAATACCAAGACGCGTCGGTGGAAGAGGAGGAGTACGACGAAGACGACGACGACGAACAAGCGTACTAAAATAAAGAGAGAGAGAGAGAGTAAAAATTTTTAGCGTTTTAGTCACACACACACACACACGAAAGAGAGAGAGAAAGTTTGTATTGCGAGAGAGAGAGAGAAGAGAGAGAGAGAGAGAGAAAGAAAAACGAGGAGGTTTGCGGATGCGCATTTGAAAAGAAACATCACGAAAGAGAGATGGATGGAAATGTTGTCGTCGCTCTACGAACAAGAGGAGAGTTTATTACCTTACATAGCTGTACCATGAAATTTAAGAACACATTTTTGACTTCACAAAACAAAAAATCAGTCTTGGACGAACTTTTCTCTCTCTTATCCAAAATACGAATTCTTCATTAAAGCACAGCACATACGAAGAAACAACCATCATGGCTTTTTCTGTCCGCGCAACGTCCTCCTCCGCTCACCACATCGCACGCAACGTCGTCTCCAAAACGCGTTCCTCGTGTTCTTCGTCCTTAGCCTCGAAGCGTTCCCAAGGGATGCAGGGGAAAAAAATGAGTCCATCCTCGTCCTCGATTCCGTTTCGTTTCAGCAGCAGCGGCAGAAAGTCCGCGATGACTGTCCAAGCGGCGGCGGATGGTCCGGTGTGCGTCGTGACTGGTGCTTCTCGTGGCATCGGCGCGGCTATTGCCACGCAGTTGGGCGCGCAAGGCTGCCGAGTTGTCGTCAACTACGCGGCGAGCTCGGGACCGGCCGAGGAAGTGTGCAAAACCATCAAAGCGTCCGGTGGGGACGCCATCGCGGTGCAAGCGAACGTGGCGAAGCAAGAGGAAGTCGACGCGTTGTTTAAAGCCGCGGTGGACGCGTTCGGTGAGGTGAACGTTTTGGTGAACAACGCGGGTATTACCCGAGATACGCTGATGATGCGCATGAAATTAGCCCAGTGGCAAGAGGTTATCGACTTGAACTTAACCGGCGTGTTTTTGTGTACGCAAGCGGCGTGTAAAATCATGGGGAAGAAGAAACCAGTGAAAGGGAGAATTATCAACATCACTTCCGTGGTTGGCGTGACCGGGAACGCCGGGCAGGCAAACTACTCCGCGGCTAAAGCCGGGGTGATTGGGTTGACGAAAACCGTCGCGAGAGAATACGCCGGGAGAAACATTCAGTGCAACGCCATCGCGCCTGGGTTTATTGCGAGTGATATGACTGCAGAGTTAGGGCCGGAAATCGAGGCAAAGATCTTGACGACAATTCCAGCCGGGAAATACGGTCAGCCGGAAGATATCGCGGGCATGGTGAGATTTTTGGCGTTGGATCCGGCGGCGGCGTATATCACCGGCCAAACGATCCACGTCGACGGCGGCATGGTCATGTAAAAGAAGAATGTGAGAGGTCTTATTCTTCCACGTGTCAATCTTATAATTAATATTACCTTAAAAACACCGTATATCATGTGCACGCTTTTCTCGCCTTCACGCCGTTCGTTCGTCGACATCTTCACAAATAAGAAGTGTGCCCGAGGCACGCAAAACTCAACATCGAGAGGAAAAAAAGTCAATGGCTTCCGTCGCCGCTTTCGCCGAGACCACTCATTCTCACCTTAACGCGCTCCCCGATTCGCTCCTCGACTTGGCCAGAGACGTGCATTTGGTCTCGTATCAACCGTCCGACGATGTTTGCGTGCAAATAGTCCGCAAATTTTCGTTCCGAACCATCCTTACAGCGCTGAACAGTTACAGTTGTCCCGCTCCTCGAAGAAGAGAAGAAGAAGAAGAAGAAGAAGATGAAGACGACGAGGAAGAAGAAAACGGGGAGAACAACAACACGAATAATACGAATAATCTGGAAGTACTCTGCGAACTCGTCGCAAAACTGAGCAAGTGCGACCGCGTGATAGAACTGCTCCTCTTTCCAGATGATGCAGAGGACGAGAGAGGAAGTCTTGGCGGCGGGTGCGCTCGAGAGGAAGTCTTGGGTGCGCTCGCGAAAGGAATAACAAAACAGGACGCGTTTGAAGAAGGAGAAGAGGAAAATGTATACGCGACGACTTTGACGAGTCGAGCGTGCGCGGTGGCGCTGATGGAGATTATGAAGTATTGCGCGAGAAGAAGCGGAAGAAGCGCGGATGATGATGATGCGAAGAGCGGCGCTACTGCGGACGAGATTTTCGATCGGCTTCTTCCGCACGTTCTGGAAGGGATGTTGGAAACTTCCGACGAGAGAGTGCTCGCGGCGTTGGAGACGGCGGCGTGCGCCGCGGTGGGAGAAAGAGGGAAAATCGGCGAAAGAAGGAGGATGCGAGTGAAACAGATGGTTTTGGGGATGGCGGCGACGGGGAAGTGCGCGCACTCGTCGTCGGTGGCGAAAAGTCGAGCGTTGACTGCACTCGCCGCGTTGTCTTCTGATTACTCCGAAGGAGAAGAAAGAGAAGGAAACGAGAAAGAAGAAATTGTGAGGAGGAAAGAGATTGAGGCGTTCGAGGACACCACGCGCGAAAGCGTGAAGTGTAAAGACGCGTTGCTTTTGGCGGTAACGCTAGAGAGTTTGGGAGAGCTGTGTGAACGAGACAGGCGAGTAGCGATGAAAGTGTTTCGTAGCGATGAGTTGAGAGAGGTACTTTTCAAAAATGAGAAAGACGACGACGAAGAAAACGAAAAACGCGAGGAGGAACGATCGATGCGCATTGCAAGTTTAACGTGCGCGGCGAGGGTGTGCGGTAGCGCGGTGATAGTGTTAACAGCATCTGACAGTAATGATATTCGAAGAGACAATACCGAGGATGCGATATCCTTTGAAACGTGCGCGTCTATATTCGTCGAAAATGCGACGGCAATGTCTTCGAACAGACGGAGTAGCGACGAATCCGCCGCTGCCGCGGACGCGTTGGGAACTTTCTGTGCAATTGCGTTGTCGCCCTCTTCCTCTGCTGCTTCTTTTGCTATAGTTCAAGCACTCATGTTAAGCACTTTGGACATATTAACGACTCGATCGTTCTACAAGTCGTGCGTAGCCTCAATTCACGCTTTGGCGAACGCGTCCTTCTACCCGGCGGAGATAATGCAAGAGACGAAGACGGAGAATAGCCAATTGCTCCAATCGCGCTTCAAAAAGCTTAAAATAGTCGACGGTACCGCTACCATGAGTGTTTCTTCCTCCAGAACAGATGGTAGTACTATTACATTCGAAAAGCAGCTCCGCATGAGTTGTTATTCGGCTTCGTCGTATCGCGGTACTCCGGCTGAAGCCATCGCGAAAGCGCTCGCAAACACTCCGGGGATTCGAGGAAACGAAAACGACGTCCAAAAACGGATAGCTTTATACCGATTGGCGCAAAGTTTAGGCACGCGCGCGTGGTTCGCGAGAGACTGTTTGATGTCGTCCTCCACGGAAGCGTTGATAGGCTCGAAAAATTGTTTTGAGCCGACGAGCGAAGCTATGCGTTGGAGAATGTCAGCTTTGAAAGCTATAGCGATTGGCGCGATGGAAGCGAGAGCGTTGGATATGATCGACGAGAGTCAGTACATTCAAATCAAAAGTACGAGCGAAATGAATGCGTTCTTAGGCGTTGGCGGCGTTTCCAAAGCGACCGCAATCCCGGACGTGGCAACGCTTCCGCGGTAAAGTAGTGAAGAAGCTTCGTAATAATAAAATATTGAATTCAAAAGTTATAAATCGTAGTCATAATCCGAATCATTCGAAAGTCCATCCTCCTCCTCCTCTCTCTTTCTTAAAAAAGAGAAACTTTACGCGTTTTAGTATTGTTTTTGGAGCCTTTTCATCGCCTTGTTTTTCGCGATTATATTCTTCAAACTGTCGTGATCGATATAATCCGATGTGGAAAGTTCTTGCCACTGGTTCAAGGAAAGCGTCGATGCCTCGAGTTCCGCCACATTTTTCTCTCTCCCTTCCATGATGCGATCCGCGAGATGAGGATCCGCAGCCCGCATCAAGAAGAGCGTCATGGAGTGAAGTTCTTCGTCGCTGAAGAGCTCTTTTTGTAACTTGCTTTTGCTGTTTGTGCTTGCGAACTGATCGGAAAAGCACGACGTGACAACTCCCTTGAGTTCGGCAAAGTCTAACTGACCTTCGCCGTCTTTGTCGGCAACTTTAAACGCTCTAGACGCCACGATACTTTGCGCAGTGTATCTCGCCGCTTCCAATTGAATGTCGCACTCCTCTTGGATGAATGACTTGTACGTTTTGGACAAGTCACCCAAGCCAAACTTGGCCAGGAGATTGACGATGGTACCCGCGACGCCTAACAGGACCAAACCAGACGTCAAAGTTAAAATGATAAAGACGGGATCCAGCGCACCGACCAAACCGGTTTGTTGAATGTCGAACAAGATGCCATACTTGTACATATCTTGGTAATACCCTTCGGGTGCACCGTCGGCAGCGTCAATCGGATCGGTCAAATCAGTTGGATTTGATCTGTACGTAATTTCCTGGCCTTTTGAGAACCATCCGAGAACGGGCGACACGGTTACGATTGCGTACACGTCGTCGTCGCCCATTTCCGTGTGCACTTTCTTGTGCAAATCATAGTTGAAATATCGCACCAAAATGTTCAAACGAACGCCAGACAAACGCGGGTAAGGATACTTTCCCGCACTGTTCAAAGCAGTCCCCGTTCCTGAATAATCGGCACCGCCTCCCGTCAACCCTTCCAACGTCCCTTCAAAATTTCCGGGTTGTTGGTCAAACGGTTTGTCCAAATCCACGCCGGCCAATTCCAACCACTGCTTCATGGTCAACTGAACCGACTGACCCGGCGCAAACTCGTACTCATTCACGTCCGAATCTTTCTTTTGAACGTAGGTTTTCGGTTTCGTCCCGGAATACTCTCCAGAAGTCGTATCGTACGAGTGATCGAACGCCATCGTGCTCCCTTCCATACCGGGAATGATGTAGTTATTCTCCTTCAAATGCGTGCATCTGCCATCGACAACTTGCTGTGCAGCTTCCCCAAAATTACTTTCCATCGCCGCTTCCGGACACGTATACGTCACCGTTTCATCGGCCGCGAGTACTTCAGTCGCTTTGTACCTCGCCACCAAAGACTGGTGCGCGTGCGTCGCAAAAAACATCACGTTCCCGCTCGGTAACTTTGATATCATCTCCGCCGCATTGAAATATCCGCAATTCACGTTGTCATACACGTAACTCGCGGAATAATTGAACATGTACTTGCCGGTGCCGGTGGCGCTTCCGGCTGCCGTATTCGTACACTGCTCGGAGGTAGTATCCCATTCCTTTTGCAACTTGTAAAACTCCTCCCCGCCGCTCCCCCACGCGGACGCCACCCCAGTGGGCACTTCCGTCATGATGTACGATTTCCCATTGACCAAAGACGTCACGACGTACGCGGTGACTAAACCAAGCAACGCGTAATAGAGTAACGCCAAACGCCAATCGCGAATTAACGTTCTCTTTTCCGTCAAGTAGGACAGTTCGAGGACGTTCGCGCGGAGGAATTTCATTAAAGGTGTCATGATGTTGATATCAGAATTTGTTGAGCGATCCCTTTATTCTAATTGTGCAATTCGTTTTGAATTTCTACACAGAAAAGATTCCAGACTCTTCTCAGGAGACTTTGATACTATAAAGAACGGTTTCTTGGAAAAAAGCCAAAGAGTAAAAACTTCTTTTTCCGCTCGAGGAGTAAAAGGTCGGGTAGTTGTCGTCGCGAGTCGCGCTCGAAACAGCAGCGGTTGTTGTTCTTTTAACGTCTACGAGTAAAGAAAAGAAATTGTGTCTCGTTGTTCCCTTGATATTTTCTTTCTTTGTGAAAAAAGTCGGATTTTTTCTTTTTGCTCTGGCAAATTTTTTTTCTTTCGTTCTCCAATTAAATAACAATTAAGTGTGATTGAATATGAAATGTGTTCTTCTTTTTGTTTGTATTACAATGACGAGGAGAGATGAATAACACCGATTACGCGGCTGAATTGGCGTCGTGTCGTAACCCTAAAATCTTTTTCCTCGTTTCCACGTCGCACCCTTCCGCGACGGATTCGTAATCCACGGTCATTTGGACCGAGGAAGAAATCGGCATGACGAGTTGAGAAATTTGGTTCAAAAAGTTCAACTTGAAATTCACGTCCGGGCATCCGGTGCCGGTGACGAAGAACGCCGTGTTTTTATCCTTCTTTTTGTTGATGTGCGTGATGTAGTTTTGGACGACGCTTTGGTCAGCGACGCCGATTTTGGCCGACAGTTCGCTCAATTTCGGGATGACGTGTTCTTCTAAGAACCCTCTCTCGGCGTCTTCGCCTCGGTAACTCGCCTCGGCTTTTTGCCACACGTTTAACAACTTCTTCGCCTCTTTACTCGGCTTCGCCATGATCATTTTCGTGTTGACCGTCTTCTTTGCGGCGGATTTAAATCCGTAATCCGAAGACACGACCACGTCGTGGTCCAACAACTGATCGTGGATCGTTTGCATCGGGTTGCCGGTAAACACCACGTCCGGCTCTAAAAACACCGCCGTGTAATCCGCGTTGACCAACGTATACAACGCGTGCACTCTTCTCCAACTCAACATCGACTTCAACTCGTCCGCGTCGGCATTCTTCGACCCTTTGTGCAACGCGTCGTGTAAACTCTTATCCACGAAAATATCAATAGGATACTCCTTCGCTTGTTCTTGAATGTACGCCTTGGTCTGGTCGTCGGCGACGACGATGGTCCAATACGGAAGCACCCCGGGCGCGACGTTCTTCAAAGACAACATCATCAAGTTCGCGAAAAACCAATACTGGTGGTTGCAAAAAGTGATGATGCGAAACTTCGACCCGCCGCTCGCCGACACTAACTTGTTCACGTGTTTCACCAACCCTTTTATTTCGCCTTCCTCGTTGGTTAAGTGCTTCTTCCCGAGCGATTCGTAGTGGTCGTTCCCCAACAAACCCGCCGCGACGTCTTTGAAGTTCCCGACAGTATTCCCCCCGCCGTTGGCAATCGCTGGCGCGGAGTACCCCTTGTGCCCGCCTAACGATGAGGAGACCGTCATTTTTTGTGCTCTCGAGGACGAGAGCGTGGCGGATCCGAGGACGAGTAACGCGCACGTGCACACGAATCCAAATCCGAAATGTTTCAAGCTAGGGAGTACAGTGAAAGACGAAGACGCGCGAAACACAGTTCTTCTCTCCTCTTGGCGCTCATTTTCCGCGTCGTCGTCCCTTCTTTTGTTGTTGTTGTTGCTGCTCTCGAGAGCGCTCGTCGTCGTCGTCGCCAATAAAGGCGCGTTCTCGGTGTTCATGATTTGATGTTCTCTCTCTCTCTCTCGAGGGTACGTCCGCGGCCTCTCTTTTCTATATATATCGCGGGAAAAATGTCCTTTCCTTTTCTCCTCTTCTTTTCTCTTTACGCGTGATACTACTACGAAAAAAGCACTCGCTTCAAAGAGTAGTAGTAGTGTTGATGCTCGGTTATGTGTGTTTTGTGCGCGTGCGTGTGCTTTGTCAATACTCGCCGCGCAAAAGTCGTTCGTCTCTCTCGAACGTATATGTGCCGCCCCTTGCGTACAATTTTGCTTCCCTGGTGTTGGTGTTTCGACAAAGATTAGGGTTTAAGACCCTAAACTAAAGTGTGCAAAAAAAAAAGCACTTACGAAAAAAAAGAGACTTTGGAGGCGCTTCACTTTCATCGCATCCTCTCTCGCAAACATGTCGAAACGACAGCAACAGCAACAGTCGCGGCGGCAAAAAAAGACCACCACGACTGTCGCGGTGGAAAAGAATACGAACCCGTGCGTTGTTTTTGTTTTGTTGTGTTGTTCTCTTAGTATTTTACGTATGATTTTTCTTCTCTTCGCATCACATCTCAAAGTTTCTTTCAGCCGTCACAACAACTGTCTTTTTTCTCTCTATTCACTTCTTTTCGCTGACGCGCGACTCCTTCTTCTTCTTCTTCTTCTTCCGTGTTCTCGACGTTCCTTTCGCGTTGGTTTCGAAAAAACAGGGTCGTGAAAAGGATTCCGGTGTACTTTACGCCTCGTCTTCTTTCCGAGAACGACGATTTTGTTGGCGACGAAGATGAGGATGATGATGATGACAAGAGAGAGAACAATAAAAAGCGAAGAAAAACGATCGACCAAGCGATCGTGTCGTACCCGCTGAGACCTCCAAACCGACCGTACGCGACGGCGAGGTGCAAAAGAATCTCGCATAAACCAGTCGCGGGATGGTTGGAGATGAAAGTGCCGACCGCGGACGACGGCGTCGTCGTCGCGAAGAAGAAGGGCGGCGGGAACCGCGGTCGAACGCAGAGGAAAGGAAGAGGAGGAGAAGAGGAGGAAGAGGAGGAGGAAGAAGAGACGGTCGTCTTGCGCTCGGAACAACGAACGTCGTGGGAGAAACACGAGGGTCAGAAATCGATTTTGGTGGCCAGGATGAACGAGAAAGGAGAGTTGTTTTTGACGCCGGCGAACGTGACGCACCAGATGCGTCCCTCGTTTACGCACATCGTCGGGGAGAGAGCGCTTCAAAAGCAACACCAACAAAAAGTCAAACAAGAAAAGGAAAACCACGAGGAGGCGACGGAGACGGTGCAAGAGGAAGAGAGAAGAATCGCGAAAGAGGAGCAAGACGCGTTGGAAAATGAAAGACAGAGGGCGATGACGGCGGCTACTACTGCTACTAAAATTGTTCCAGTGAGCGTTTCCATCAAAGCGAACGAAACAGAAAGGCAACAAGAACGGAGAAAAAATTCCTACCAGTTTCAAAACTCCGAGCGTGAAAAAGAGACGTGGAGTGAATTAGAACCGACGTATAAGTCCAGCGAGTATACGAAAATAGTCGTCGAGGACTTATTCTCGAAGAAAACGTCGGATTGGTGCGGCGATAGAATGGTCGGCGCGAAAGAGTATTTAGACAGCATCTGCCCGCAGCGAGGTAACGCTCGAAAAGACTTACCAGATTCAGAGAACGACGAGGAAGAAGACATCGACAGCGACGAAGACGACGCAGAGGAAAACGACGGCGACGATAGAATGGACGTCGACGAGATAGATAACAACAACGAAAACGAAGAGGAACGCTTAATGAATGACAAATCAGGCGATTTCGACGACATTTTCGTGAACGAAGAGTTCCAAATACGAGACGTGTTGAAACTCAAAACGGTCGACGAACGCTTGGATGAACTCTTCGCGCGATCTGGAACTTCCTTCATGAAGTTTTCCGGCATCAAAAAGCTCGCGCCTAGAAATACGAAAGAGAAGGAGTTACTCTCCGCCGTGGCCGCGAAAGCGTCGTTAGTAAACGGCGTGTGGGTTGTCAACTCCGCGTTGCGCTCATTCGGCGACCGGAACTACGAACGCGTCCGAGATTCAGTCCTTTGTAGCTTCTCCCGAGGGAAGAAAATTCCAGTGAACGACGGTCACTACGCGACTAAGGAAGAACAAAGTTTGCGACAGAAAGCGTTGAGCGAACTCGGCGCAGAAGTTCGCGGACCGGCAAACCAAGGAACATTGTTTGAGTTCTACCCTAGCCGCGATGATCTCTTCTCGCGAAAACACGATGGCGTCGTCACGCAACAGAAGGACAGATGGGAACGCATCTTGGGATTTTTCGAGAGAGGGAAAGACTTCTCGCCTTTTGAATATCTCGAGAAAGGTCCGGAAGTACCCGACGTGGACGAGAACGCGAGGAAAGCAGCGAGGCGAGCGTGCGAAACGATACTAAAACCATGCTTTGGTTCTACTTCTGCCGCGTCGAAGAAACTTGAATTGTTACCGTCTGTATCAGACATCCGAGACGTTTTGAAGCGTTGCAAATCCCGATACCACGCGCTTCGCGAGCCCGAGTTGTTGCGTCTCATCTCCTCGGAACCTTTGATTGTTATCGGAGGACACATTATTGGCTTTCATCGCGTGATGAATATTAACAACGCCACGTCCAAGGAAGAAACGCGAACGAAACGCGCGATCGTTCGTGAATTGATGCTTTCTACGAGCGGTAATATTAAGAAAGATTCGGTTTTGAAAGCGTGCGAGAAAATTATCAACGTCGACGCGGCGAAAGTTTTACAGGAAATGTGCACGTCCAGCGGTGGAGTCTGGTCAATCGATTTGACGAAATAAATCCAGGTAATAACAATAGAATAGTGATAACAACAACAACAACAGTAGGAATACTGTTGAGAGATACACATGTGTAGGTAAAAGCTCATATAATAATAATAGAATACATGGATTGACAACCCCCCTCTTCGCCTAAAATTTTGTTCATGATAATAATAACAATAAATCTCTCCTTCTTCTTCTTCTTCTTCTTCTTCTTCTTCTCCTTCTTATGTAGTCATACATAATCCTACTATTCCGATCCATACACGTCCCCGACACCGGTATACGGAGATACCGAAATTTCACCCGCGCCGTACTTCGCGACGAATTCTTGCGTCGTCAAATCCTTGTCCTCCGGGTCCACCGAGTATGAATCGATATATTTTTGCATCACCTTCACAAAGTGTTGCGCGTGCTGCTTCAACCCGTTCGGTTTGATGGCATCTTTCGTGTACTGCGTGGCTCTTTTAGAAATCGCTTTAATCTCGTCCGGATTATTCATCGCCCAAATGTATTGCTTCTTCAAATCGGACATGTCTTCCATGATCGGGACGTAATGTACCCACGGCTTGACGTCGTCGTAAAATGAATCTCTCATCGCCGTCTCGTGGTGAAACAACACGCCCGGCATAGCCAGAAACTTAAACGTGGATAACCACGACGTACCACCCCCGCCTCCAATGTCCAACAAGAACTTGAACTTCTCAAAATCGCAGTTGTCGTACAACTTTTCGCGATCGAACATTGGCAACTTGTTCTCTAAGCAATTCGACTGCGGCGACCTCATGTTGTTCGCGCTAAACTTACAGTCAAATTTGTCTGGCTCCAACGCAGATAAAATAACCGCTCTCAATCTCGGCGGGCAATTCCACGCTTCGCCTTGTAAATCGCCCGGAATGCCTTGTCGGAACACCTCTCTTTTGATTTTATCCACGTCCACTCCCGGTTCGCACAAACCCGCGTGTTGCGTAAACCTATTCGCATCAACGGTCCCAATATCCGCGTATTGCTCCAAATAGTGCCAATCTGAACCTCTCCACACCACCTTATCGATCAAGTTATCGAAAATCTCGTCAAAAGTCTCCCCGTTTTCGCCGCGCTCGACGATATCCAATCTCTTCCCGCTCGCGCACATCGGCAAATCCGGATCCTCTTTCTCCTGGGAAAACCACTCGCACTGTTCAAACTTCTTCGAATCGTACGCGTGCGCAATGCACGGTGCAAACGGCAACGTCGGAGCTTGCTCTAACCCGCTCACTTTCCACTTATCCTTCGGTACCGTCCCGAACGAAAACATCTTACTCGGCAGCGTCGGGCACCCGTTCAACTCGCCGACGCACTTATCCTGCGGATAATCTTGCGTCACCCACGCGAAATGGAACGGGTCTTTCCCTTTCGTAAATCTATCTCCAAACTCTCTCGGCATGATCGCGTCTAAAAACATCAGCGCTCCAGTCGATCGATCGTCGATGTTCTCCGCGTACCCGTTTTGCGCGATCGTCCACGATTTCCACCCTTCCTGTTCGCTCCACGTGGTCAAATGCGTCGGCATTCTTTTCTGTTCCGGGAGTAACATGTTTCTCGTTTCGATGATGTCCGAAAACGACGTCGATCGGCGGCGGTGTGAGCCCAAGTGCGCTAAATCTGAGAGTCCCAAGAGGCTGTAACTTTGCGAGTTCTTTTCCCCGACAGAGGCGGTGGAGGATGCTTTGAGAAGCGCGAGGGAGAACGCGGCGACGGAAACGGTCGCGATCGCGATCGATTTCAGCACGGAGACGTTGATGAAAGACGGATAAAAAGATGAACGCTCACGATTTGAAGTCGTCGTCGACTCAAAATCTTCCGCGAACGACGAAGACGACGTCTCGTTTTCATCGATCACCAACAGGCGCGAATGTTCATCCATCCCTCCCCGCGGCATCACCATCCTCTCGAAACCAATCAATCAGCTCTTTCTCTCTTTCTGTTTCTGCGATGAGAGAATAACAACGCGACGATCGAAAAATAAAACGAGCGACACACAAAACGCGCTTTAGGACCCTTCTTTCGAAGCTAAAAGCAGCGCGCCTGCGTTTGATCTTCTGTTTATCGCTGCGCGAGAGAATACTAAAGAGAGATGCGTTTTTTCCAATCTTCTTCTTTCGAAGGGTGTTGTGGGTTAGGGTTTAAGTCAAAACGACTCGCACTAAACTCTACGAAACTAACTCTACGACACAACCGCAGCGCTCCTAAAAGAGGTACCTCTTTCCTTTGCGAGAGGACGCTCCAATCACTTTTCTCATTTCACACCCTTTTGGGTGTTTTATTCTCGGGCGGATACCGTTTTCACTCTGGGTGGTGGTACTCTTCGAACGCAACTCTTCCCGAGAGTGCGCGTTTTATGCGCCCCTCCTTCGGAGTCCCGCCGCTTCCGCGGTCGAGAAGCGAGCGCGTAGAAGAAGAAGAAGGGAAAACGTTTCTCTCTCTTTACTCTTTCTTCTTTTTACTGGCATTGCTACTGCTACTCTCTGTTGTTGCATTCGTTTTCATCACTTGCGAATCCGCTATCGTTCTCATCTTTATCGTTTTCTCTTTCTTGGTCAAGAAGATCTCGTCGAGAATAAAATCGACGCCTTTCGCTCTTTTTTGTTTCCTGAGCTTGTGTTCTCGCATGACTTCCTCTTGTCGTTCCTCGGCGCGTTTGAGTTTCATCTCTCGCATTTTCACGTGCTCTTCTCGCAAGCGTTTGTGTCCTTTTAACGGTCTCAGTGCAGGAAACTTCTCTGGTTTCCGCGCTTTGTCGTGCGCTTTCGCCGGCCACGGGACGTTTAACTCGATCGCTTTTTTCCGCAACTCGGCGAGTTTCCGCAAGGAAAACTCCGGTTTTTGCCATTTGTTCGTGTTTTCTAATTTCCGAGGCAGCATCGCGTGCGGGAGCTTCGAGAGGTGTTGCTGGAACTTTTGCGACGCGTTGCGATACATTATTGGTACTCTTCTTCTTCTTCTCAGTATTCTTTACTAAATGCGCGTCGTGTGAAGCGCATTCGCGCGCGCGCAAACTCTCGGTTCTTTTTATGAACGATTTTTATCCAATTTTTCTCTCCATTAGTCGAAGGAGGAACACCACATATATACTCTATGTCTCATCATCACAACCGCCCGGCGATCGTCGTCGACAACGGCACCGGGTACACCAAACTCGGGTTCGCCTCGAACACGGCGCCGTCGTTCGTTGTTCCAACGTGCGTGTCCGTTTCTGGTGGAGGGGTGTCCTCCTCCTCCTCGTCCGTTTTAACACAAAGCAAAAAGGAAGAGAAGGATGAATCCAATTTCCCCGGTAACGGAAATTCTAAGAAGAAGAAGAAGAAGAAAGCGTACGAGTATTACTCTCATCACAATCACGCGTCGAAGTCTTTGCAGGATTTAAACTATTCCATCGGCGAGGACGCGCTCGCGCAGATTAACTCGAAAACCATCAAGTGGCCGATATCGAACGGCATCGTGAACGACTGGACGTCCATGGAGAAATTTTGGCAAAAGACGTTGTTGAACGTGTTGCGAGTGGAGCCGGAGGAACATTTTTTCTTACTCACGGAACCGCCGTTGAATCCAGCGGAGAATCGAGAACGAATCGGGGAGATTATGTTTGAGACGTTTAACGTGCCTGGAGTGCACATAGGCGTGCAAGCGGTTTTAGCCTTGAATGCGAGCGTGGCGTTGAATGCGTCCGCGGCGGCGGCTTCGAGTAAAAAGAATAGGAACGGAGACGAAGAGAATAGCGGTAATGATACTAGTAAGAAAGATAGAAACGACGGATTAACTGGAACGGTGATAGATATTGGTGATGGGGTTACACATGTCATACCAGTCTGCGATGGGTACGTGGTGAGCAGCGCGATCAAATCGGTTCCGTTAGCTGGGAGAGATTTAACGAGATTCGTGCAAACGTTGATGCGAGAAAGAGGGGAAAACGTTCCGGCGGAGGAGTTTAGCAGAGTGGCGCAAAAAGTAAAAGAAAAGTATTGCTACGTAAGTAAAGATATCGCGAAAGAGTTTGAATTGCACGAGCGGAACCCGAAGGAGTACGTGATACGAATGGAAGGCGTGCGAGCGAAAACGAATTTGCCGTGGCAAGCGGACGTGGGGTACGAGAGATTTCTAGCGCCGGAAGTGTTTTTCCGACCGGATATGATTGCCGAGAAAGAGAACGGTTTTGGGCAGTTTTCGTTGCCAGAATTAGTCGACAACGCCATCCAAGAGTGTCCAATCGATAGCCGACGGAAACTGTACGGAAACATCGTTCTCAGCGGTGGCTCGACCATGTTTAAAGGATTCGGGAAACGAGTGAAGAGAGACGTGAAACGAGTCGTCGATAAACGGATTTCTGAAAGCGAAGTAAAGAGCGGGAATAGATTGAAAGCGAAATCGGTGGACGTGGAGGTGTTTACGCACGATATGCAACGGTACGCGGTGTGGTTTGGTGGGTCCGTTGTAGCTTCTATGCCGGATTTTTACAAGAGCTGTCACACGAGAGAGGAATATTTCGAGTACGGCTCGCAAGTCATGCGATCGAACGTTTTAGAAAAGGAGGAGGTATTCTTCTGAGTGTAAATATATTGAAAGTGCTATGTGTATATGTAACAATGTACCTAGATACTTGCACAAGCGTACCTCTTTCTTCTATTTTTCTACTATGTGCATTACGCGAATGGATTCTTCGTCGCGTTCGTGAACACGCTCTTTGCACGTTCGCGTTCCTTCATTTCGCGTCTCGCCCTTTCCTCTCTCATTTTTTGAATTTTCAACGCGCGCGTTTGTTCGTCCTCTTTAGTCTCATCATCCGAGGAGGAGAAGGAGGAAGAAGAAGACGAACGCCGCCTTTTCTTTTTCTTTTTATCTTTCTTCTTTTTCTTCTCCCTCTTCTCTCTTCTCCTTCTTTCCGAGGGTGGCACGTATCCGTCCCTGAGCATGACTTTTGTCAGCGTCGGACGATTTTCAAACGGTTGTTCCTTATCCGCCAATCGCAAGCGTTCTGTTTCTTCTCTTTGCATTCGGATTCTTTTCGGCAACGAGCGGTGCTTTTTGCCACCATCGTCATCGTCATCGTCATCTTCGTCGTCGTAAAACGAAGCATCCGATTTCGCGTACCACGGTTGCCTCAAGTGCGTCCCGCTCCCGCCTAATCGATTCCCCTCGTCCTCCTCGCTCTTCTTCGCTTTCTGTTTCCTCTCCAGTGAGGCCAGCGCTTTTTCGTGCTCCTCGAAAAAGTTCACGTGTTTATTCTCGTGCACACTCTCTACGCGTCCTTCTCGCCCACTCTCCTTCTCTTCTTCTTCTTCTTCCTTCTCTCCTCGCAACGCTCGCAACCGCTTCTCTTTCTCCTCCTCCTCTTTTCGCGCCGCTTCTTCTCTTTGCTCTCGTTCCAGTTGCTCTTCGTCTCTTCGAACGCGTTCGCGTTGTTTCCGACCGTACACGTTCCAGGACTTTTGCGGGAGAATGTTCAACCCTCCGTGTCCGCCCATTAGTATTCTTACTCTTTCGAGTCGTCGTTCGACTCCGTCGACCTCCTGTACTCACAGAAGAAACGTATCTCAACACGACAGGCAAAATCTCGTGTTGCTTTGAATCACAACGCTTTCCTCTTCGTCAAATACGTCGAATGAGAAGAAAAAGCTCAGCAACAACACAAGAACAAAATTAACTCAACCAATCCTTCGCGTTTTGTTCCGCGCGTCGTTTCTCTCCTTCTCCCAGTGTCGTTTCTCTTTTCGCTTTCAGTTCCGATTTCTTAATCGCTTTCCCGAAGCTCGAGTTCGAAAATTTCTTCTCTCTGGCCTCCGCCGCGTGCGCGGCGTTGTCGCGCGCTTGTTGCAACTCTCTCCTCTCGTTCTCCTCTCGGAGCGCGATCGTTTCGGGATCTTCTTTTGGGAAACAGGAGGAGAAGCAGTTGCCCATTTATTTGTCTTCTTCTCAAGTAGTAATATTCGTGGGGGTAATATTCGTGCTTTTTTGTGTCGTTCCGTGTGTTTGTGTTCAACTCTAATGCTAAAACTCTCTTTTCTTCTTCATCCGAGGAGACCAGAGATGCTGATTTTACCCCCACTCTTTTCTACCGAATCATCGGAAACCGTTTCCGTCGTTTTTGTCGTTTTTAACGACGCCGGTCTCGCGTGCGTAGTACTCGTCCGATGGAGAGCTTCCGGTCTCGAAGAAGAAGGCTTATGGTAGTGCGTTCTCGCTTCCGCGCACGTCGGCAACGTTTTTAGGCGTCTCTTGTTTTCGTACGGGTGTTGCTCGTAAAACATCTCCATTTGCTTCTCGTACTTCGCGGTGATTTCCGAGTGCAGTTTTGTGTCGATGGTGTTCATTTCTTCGATCATTTTGTGCAATTTCTCGTCGCCTGCGATGTTATCTTTGTGCTTGACATTTTTCACGTTGGCGTGTTTGCACCAAAGCTGCGCTTTGGTTTTATAAAAAAGCCGTTCGCCGACTTCCGGGAAGAGCGAAGCGAAGATGCGCCAGGTGTACGACTCAAACGCTTTTTCCAAAGGTATCACCGCTTCGAACTTCGAGAGGATTGCTCGCGCGCGATTGAGATGTTCTTCGGTGATTTTCTTCGGCGGCAGCGTGTAAACATCCGGACCTAACAACGTTCGCGTGACAAAATTGTTGATACCGGGAGTACCTGGCATGATGTGACCGAGATTTTCTCGAAAATTCAATAAACTCGGCCCGAACCACGCGCGTTCACCTTTATTCACACCGGCGTAGGATTTTTCGACAAATCTTTTCGTCGCGTTCACGCCGTCGAATCCGTGTCGAATGCTCAATTCGGATTTATATCTTTTCAACGGATCTTTGAAAAACATCACGTATCGAAATTGCGGACAAATGGTAAAATCATTCGCCTTCTCGCCTGTTTCCGCTAAAAGCATCTCGCGGAATAGAACGCGAAATTTCCACTTTTTCGCGTATTCCGCCATCGCTTCGCAATCGCGTTCGTCCACCATCATGTTTTGCACGTGTTCATCCTTCTGGTCGCACGAATCTAACGTCTTCATTTCTTCTTCGGTCCACTCGCCGGGTCCTTTATAGTATCTCGACCAATGCCACGGCATGTTACACATCAAGTTACAATTCCCTTCGAATGTTGTTCGTACTCCGCCGCCAGAGACCGAGTTACACGCCGCCGTACCCCCTGAATTCGATATGTGAACGAACATCACCGGTTTCTCGCTATCTGTGTTACTATTCACTCCTAAATTGTCTCGATACATATCCCCGTATTTCGTGTGCAACATTCTACTCTCTCTCGCCCATCCTCTCTCTGCCATCGAATATCTTCGTTCCCACTCAGCCACGAGTTCTTTCGTCGTCTTTTTTCGCGTCGTTTTTCT
>JACLAA010000641.1_pt1 | contig 25770 bp, 18 predicted proteins | sample 8027891 | NCBI WGS metagenome assembly JACLAA01 (sample SAMN15724900, study PRJNA655200) | protist metagenome | isolation source: fluorescence activated cell sorting (FACS) single amplified genomes of... | place: Spain: Blaines Bay Microbial Observatory, Mediterranean Sea | collected 2016-01-19 | reverse complement strand
CGTGCCCGGCGAGAGCTTGTTTTTCAGAGATGGTGGATTGAAATGTAAGACCAAGGTCCCGCCGAACGTGCGACCCGGGCAAAGGTTCAAGGTCCGAAAGTCCGAGTGCTCCGTGAACGGCCAGCCGGCAAAAAGACCACCGAGACCTTCTAGAGCTCAATCCGCACCTTCGCGACGAGACCCGAAGCCCAAGGCCTTCCAAGCCCCTCTGAACTTCCCCGAGAAAAAACCGCCTCAAGATCCCTACAACGGAGTGGACAAGAAGGACCCGTACCGAGATCCTTTTGTGAGGGACCTGCCGAACGTGACCTGGAAGGACAAGCAGCTCATCGAGCAGTACAAGAAGCGGCGCGATGCTGGTCTGGTTACTGATGAGGCCTATTGGCAAGAACAGGGCTTTAAAGCGGTGGGCGACCCCTCAAAAATCAGCGAGAAGAAGAAGAAGGACTACGGCTTCGGCGCGCCGAAGTGGAGTCCCTACTATAGGTCGAACCAGACGAAGGAGCAGATCGAAAAAATTGCTGCTGCGCCTGTGGAGAGTGCTCTCGGTGACCAGGAGTGGTGGGAGCAGTTCGGCTTCAAGGGGGCCGTGTCGGAGGAGAAGAAGCGCGACTACGGGAATGGGGTGCCTGGGTGGTCTCCTTACAGTCGTGTTCGATCAGGTGGTCCGTTGGTCAGAACAGGACTACCGGCAGATGCCTACTGGTTCTCGCAGTTCGGCTTCAAGATGGGCCAGGTCTCGGAGGAGAAGAAGCGCGACTACGGCTTCGGCATCCCCTTCTGGTCGCCGTACAACCGTCCTAAAGGTGGACAACGCGCGGCGTCGGCGCCTCCCACTCGAGGCGCATGAGCGAATTCCTCTCGCCCCCGCGTGAGCGTCACAAGGACACCGCTGGCATGCGTAAGTCACAAGGACACAACAACAATATTAGCTAAATCGGGGTCACGTCGACGGCGTGGAACGGGGTCGGCGTAGGGCGCGTAAGTATGCTAGAGGCGTCGCGTCGACGGCGTCATCGTCGGGGCTACGTCTACCCCACCAGAACGCCATCGCCGCGCGGCGTCTAGACATGGGCGAGTAGGGCGACGAGGCCCTCAAGTGTGGAGCCGCCACGTCTCGACGCGCGGAAACTTCGCCACGAAGACGCCCTCCCTTCTCAAGTAGTCCGTCACTTGACTACACCCGCTCACATCCAAGGAAGTCAGTTTCAGGCAACCTCTTGACAGGGCATCAATCCCGGCGTCCGTGACGTTGCGATTGCCGTGGAGCGAGAGCCAGGTCAGGTTCGGACAGCACTCACCGAGCGCGAGCGGCGCTTCATCGTCGACCGCAACGCACCACGAGAGATTGAGGATCTCCAGCCTTGCGGCTGCCGCGCGCGCTATTTTCGCGATCGCATCTCCACTAACACCGCGGCTCCCGGTGCAGTCGAGGCGCCGCAAATGCGACGCCCGAAGGCGACCGTACGCCGTTAACCCGGCGTTGGCGTAGCACACGAGGCCCGTCAGTCTCAGGGAAGCAAGAGTCATGAGAGACGCGTCGGTGAGCGCGGGGCACCTTGTAACGTCGAGGAAATGCAAATGAGGAGCGTGCTCGACCAGAGCCTCGATGCCGGCGTCGCTAATTAAGGAGCAGCCGGAGACGGAGAGCTCTTGTAAGGTACTGGGCAGCGCCGCCAAGGCGTCGTCGCCCAGCCGGACGTGTCGGAACAAGCCCACTACTTCTAATCTGCTGCAGCTTCCTAGTAATCTTGAGACTGTTGCTGGGTCCGCGTCCGGCACGCCATTTAAGTTTAACTGCCGCAGCGTCGCGTGCTGCGTCTCGGCGACGGCGTCGAGGATCGATGCGGCGCGGCAGAACTCGAGATTTAATGAGGTGAGACGGTGCTTCTCCAGCAATGAAGGGAGCAATGCTGTCGCTTTTGCCGCTCCTAGCTTGGCGTAGAGCGGTCTCGCGTCCAACTCGTCGACCACGACACTCTCCCGGATGATTTTGCTCGTCGCTTGGGCTCGGCCTTTGCATTGTAAAGAGGTGAACGGGAGGATCAGCGGTAATGCGGCGTCGAACGGCGTCGTAACCGCTGCGGCGTCGGCGTCGGCGTCCCCCGCCTGGGCAGGGGTCGCTTCCATTTTGCTGCCGCGTCGACAGGCGTGCTCGAGAACGGTTCCGACGGATGCCTGGGATGTAGAACGGCTGCAAAACCTTGCGGATAGAGCGATATCAATGGCGTAAGACCCAAAGCAGCGCTTTACCAGCTAGCGGTATGTAAGACACTAGCCAGCTGCTGATTCACTTTCCCGCTGCTGAAGTTGGAGCTGGACTAACGTCCCAGCTTGCCGCGCGGCCATAGGCATTCTTAAAAAACGCAGCACCAGCGTGCCACAGCGTGAGAAGTCAGTTCGCCCCCGTTCTGGAGATTGAGTCAGCATTCCAAAACTGAAGTCTAGCCATAAAAGCGGCGCGTCGTTGTTATCGCTGCTCATATCGCGTCACAAAGAAGATGGGCGGCCTCCGCAGCCTCTGGTGGCGCCGCGCCGCCGAGCACCACAACGCCCAGCAGACGCGCATGTGGGCCGAATACAACTCGCGGGGCTACGGCGAACAACAGACGACGGCCCGGCCGCGCCGGCGCCCGCGCACGGAGCCCCAGGACCCAATCATATTTGGCGTGCTCATGGCCCTTGCGGTCGGCGTCGCGTGTGTCCTGACGCTCGAGCCGACGGCCTGCCCCTACGGCGCTTCCAATATTCTCGCGGCCCGCGACCCCTGGCAGACGGCGAATCGTACGACGCCGCCGCGCTGGGCCGACCTCAACAAAACAATCCAAAACGGCTTTACCAGATGCGGGAAGTACGCGAACGACACGGAGCTGTTCGTCGACGATTCGAATCAAGGCGCGGGCACGGCCTACGGCTACTCCTTTACTGAAGTGGAGGCGCTCGTCTCAAAGGCCGAGAGTGTCGTGGCGCGGCGCAACTACGGCGGCGAGCACTTCCTCGAGGCGCTCGTCGGCCACGTGGCCAACGGGTCGTCGGTTTTAGTAGTGGGCAGCGCGGAGCCCTGGCACGAGGCCGTGTGCCTCGCGCTCGGCGCTTCGAGGGTCACGACCGTCGACTACGGTTCAAGAAAATACGAGCACCCGCAACTGGACCAGGTCAACGCGAGCTTCTGGAACCAACTAGACGACGGTAACCTCGCGTACGACGTCGTCGTCGCGGCGTCGTCGTTGGATCATGATGGCCTGGGTAGATATGGAGACCCGATCGCGCCCGACGGCGACCTCCTGACGATGCGGTTACTATTGAGAGCGCTCGCGCCCGGAGCGAAGGTCATCCTGAGCGTGCCGGTGGGCCCCGACCGCGTCATCTGGAACCTCATGCGCATTTATGGAAAAGACCGCCTCGCGAGATTGATCGACGGCTACGACGTCGTCGAAAGAATAGGCTACGACGCCACTAAACTCGATGACGTGCCCGAGAATGTGCTGCGGACGTACGAGCCGGTGCTCGTGCTGCGCGTGCCTGATCAGGTTTGCCTGGCGGAGGCGTACTGGTGCAACCTCCAAAAAAGGACGGTCTTCGGCCATTCCGTAAGGTCCTTGCTGACGCCCTTGCTGGTGGCGCTCGTGGTCCTGTCCGTCGCGCTGTCCTTGCGGGCGGGCAAGTACCGCGCGGCGGGGGCGAAGCTCGTTATCAACGCCATTTTTTTTGTGGTCACGGCGCCGGACTACGGGGGGGGCGGTCGTGCTCTTCTGTCTGCCCGTGCTGCATATCTACTTCCACCGGCCGCCGCGGCCGCGCGTCGTCGACTTCGGCCGCGCGCCGCGACTAAGGTGATGATCTTGCCGTGTTTCCCTCCGGCCCTTCGTCGTCGTAGTCCTCCGGTTCCGAGAAGTCCCTTTCGCGCGCGCTCAGAGCTAGCGGCATGTACATACTAGGAAGCACACACAAGGTGCAGGGCCCTGCTGCCGCTCTAGAATAACCTGGAAGCTGCTCCGGTAATTCGTTTGGCTGCCGTAAGTAACGTGTAGCCAGTGCTGGCCGACTCGTTTGCCAATCGCGACGCCGCAGAGCGCTCTCTCAGGTAGGCGATAAAAACGCACGCACGCACCCCGACGCGCCCATCGCTCACACAAACCACCGAAACCATGAAGGTCCGCCAGCACTCGCTCCCGGTGCTCCAAAATTTATTGAAGCGCGACCCGTCCGCCTACCGCGAAGAGTTCGAGGCCATCTGGAGGCAATACTTAGCCGCATTGGAGGCTTTTAGACTGGGCGGCGCGTCCCAAAAAAAGACGCGCGGCGACGACGAGCGGAAGCTCGGAGATCTGGCAACGTTCGTGGCCCACTGCGGCGTCCACTACCAGGAGGCCTCGAAACGGTTCGCCACGGACTTAGTAGCACTACTAAAAGACCGCTGCGCTACCTTACAGCCGGATCTGCGCTTGAGGTTAGCGCAAGCGGCAGCGTTAGCTCGAAGCAAAGGTTTACTGGATCCGCTGGTCCTAGCGGACTTATGTTTTGAACTCATCCGACGCGTAAGAGACAAAGCGCTCAGGCAGTTCCTGGCGGATCACGTGGTCCGCGACTGCAAGAAGGCTAGTTCAGGAACACTAGGACGGAATTTGCGACGCTGCGTCTTCCGGGCCGCCGAGGATCAGTCGGAAGCTAATTCTGCCGCATCTGCAAGAGTAGCGGTAGACGTCCTAGTAAGGTTGTACGCTTGTGGATCGTGGACCGACGCGGCCACAGTTAATTGTTTAGGAAGATGCGCCGCGGACGAACGAGCACGAGTCGCTCTCGGGGCGGTCTACTTCTTCCTAGGGGTGGATCGAGCACCAATTTTAGATTCCGAAAGTTCTGAAAACGAGAACGAGGGCGAGAAAGGAAGGGACCTGAAAAACGCTCTCAAAGCGGTGGACGAGCACAAGCATTCCAAGAAGACGCGGGCGCGCGCGCGGCAGACGAAGCGCGCGAAGAAGGCCGCCAAAAAGAAGGCCCTCGGGAAGTCGGAACGGGCGGAGCCGAAGTTTCCCGCGATGCAGCTGCTCGACGACCCCCACCGCCTCTGCGACGCGTTGCTAGCTCGTGCAAGAAGACAGGTGGATGCTTTTGAACAGAGGGTCGCTCGACTAGATTTATGCTCGAGAGTAGCGTGTACGCATAGATTGCAACTAGTGGCGTTCTACTCGTACATGCGGCGCTACCTGAAGCCGTCGCAGGAACAAGCGCCGCGACTCCTAGCTTTGTTCGCGCAAGCGTGTCATGAATTAGTACCGCCGGACGAGCTCGTCCCGATCATAAGACACGTCGCCGACGCGTTCGTGAGTGATAGGAACGCTTCCGAAGCGATGGCGCTGGGTATCAACGCTCTCAGGGAAGTTTGTGGACGGTGCCCCGCCGTGCTGGACGAGCCGGAGATGCTGGGATTGGTGCGCGATTTGGCCGCCTACAGTAAACATAGGGACAAGTCGGTTGTGGTCGCCGCTCGCGGCTGGATCAATATTGTAAGGGAGCACCACCCCCAGCTCCTGCAGAAGAAGGACCGCGGTAGAGATAAAGCTCGCTCGAAGGCGACGCCGTTGTCGTTCGGCGCCGACACTGCTACGTCATCAGTGCCGGGCGAAGACCTGCTGCGGTTATATGAAAGGGGCCAATTGCCCGAGGAGTTCGAAGATGTTGTGGAAGCGTGCAACGACTTGGAGGGCGGCGGCGACGGCTGGGTTGATGTGAGTGATGGCGAGGAGGACGGCGACAAGGCGGACGCCGACTCCGGCTCCGATGATGACGAGGACGACGACGGCTGGGTCGACGTGGACCAGGGGTCCGATAGCGACGCCGCGAGCGATGCGGGAAGCGACGACGAGGAAGAGGTAGAAGACGCGCCCGCCGCGCGCATCTTGTCGGCCGAGGACTTCGCGCGCATCAAACTCCTCAAGGCGCGGGCCGACGAGCTGAAAGGTACGGCGACGAATCGAGGATTACTCTCAGGTGCCGACATCGTCCCCGAAGCCGTCAAACGACGGACCACCGTCGAAGAGCGGAAGGCCCGCCAAGTCTTGGACCGAGAAAAGTTCCAGCTCAAAACACATGCGGGAGGCAAGACCAATGCTGAAAAGAGACGCACGAAGAACTTCCTGATGGTGCAGAAGAAGAAGTCGCGGCTGAACGGCCTCAAGAAGCGGAAGCTTGGTTCTGGGAAGGGCGGCAAGCAGCAGCTCGGGAGAGATAAAAGGAAGCGTAGGAGATTATAAGTTACGCATAACCAGCGAGTAATGAGGCGAAGGAGTCGGTCGCCTTGGGCTTGGGCTTGAAGGTCCTTCCCGTGCCCGACTCCATGCGGTGGTAGGTCCAGCAGTGGTTCTGATCCACATGAACGTGCTTGTCGAACTCGAGCGCGCACCTGTGTGTGTGTTGGGTCGCGGCGATGGCGTCTTGAGGCGATGGCGTGTGGGTGGCACCCGACGCCATCGACGCGATGAGGGCGAGAAGGGACGCGGCCGGCGCACTCCGTCACCGCGTTCCGCACCGACTCGTAGTGGCCATAATCGTCGCCTACTAAAATAGCGTCGGGAAACGCTCGCAGACAAGCCTGGATGTCCGCCTTACAGGGCGCGTAATGGTGGTCCGCGTCGATGTAAATAATTTGGGGTTTGATGCCTTTATCTTTCAGAACTTTGACGCCTTGTACTGTCTCCATCTTCATAGGTACGACCTGACCTCGGTATGAATACAAATTCGCGAGGAAAGTGTCCCACAACGGATGGTTATTCAACAAATTCTCGAGCTTCCGGTCGCCCATCGTGCTGTAGTGGTCCCGTTGTTTATCTAGGATGAAAGAATCGTCCCAGAGGTCCACGGCGTAAATGGCAGCATCAGGGCATCGTTCGCACAGCCACTCCGTGCTACTCCCGTACCAGCTCCCCAGCTCCAGTATGACTTTCACTTCACCGACATCTGCCAGCACCCGTTCGAAAACTCTTTCATGCGTCGGTAGGAACCAGCCATGTCGATATCGCGGCTCCCTCGGTCGGCCGCTCGGCCAGCCGATCCCGTTGTCGAGATCCCGCTCCAGCTCGATCTTGACACGCTTCTTCTTCTTCCTTCTATCGTCGTCCTCCTCGCGTTCGCGCTTCTTTTTCGGGTCTATTATATTCTCAGTCGGTGGGGGACCCGGCGGCATTGGTGGCAGCACATTCTCGGGCGGCGGCGGGCCTGGGGGCGGCTGCGGTATCGAGGCGGGCGACCCTGGTGGTTTTTTGTTCGTCGGCGAGGTGGGGGCCGACATCTCCTCTTGCTCTTTTGGTAATTCTTTTTTGCGTTCGCTGCGATGGCGTGAGGCTGCTGCGCAGTGCAATCGCTTTGTGGGGGTGCTCACACGTCGTCTTGTTAGCGAAAGCTTGCCGAAACCAACGATGCTGTGCGTAGAGGTGCTCGGCACAACGTTCAGCAGATAGCAAGAGGGCTTGCAGCTGAAATACTGAGCGCCGGGCTCAAGAGCGAGCTAGCGGTCGGTAAGACACTAGGCATCCCTAGCAAGAATTCAGGAATCGCAAGCTTAGTGGGGGCATCTAACACTGCTCAAGGCGAGCCCGGCGGCGAGCCGCACTCGGTGCAGCCCAGAGTCTCGTCCGGGAGGCACTCCACCACCGGCCCGCCCTCGGCGCGGAACGAGTAGACGAAGATCACCTTCGCTTCGAAGACGGGGATGAAGATCTCGGTCACGCCGTCGGCGCCCGTGCGGTCGTAGCGCGTCTCGACGGCGCCGAGCGTCGAGATCGTCACGCCGGGCCGCACGTCCGTCTGCGTCTTGCACGTGTCTACGAACTTGACGTTGATGTCGAATATGACGTGGTCCTCGTACTCCAGGTCGCCATCTTCGACCTTCCCCGCCGTCGCCGGTGTGAGGATCCAGACCTTCCCCGCTTCGTCGCCACCAACAACAATGCAAGGCCGCGTGGAGGGGTCCGCCTCCTGCGCGCGGCTCGGGTAGAACGCCTTCGCCTTCCCGGGCGCGAGGCGGCTGACAGGCGCGCCTTGCACGGACGGCTGCGGATAGATCCCGTCGAAGAGTATACTCGTCGTCCAAGCGTCCGTGAACAGGTCGCCGGCCGGCTGCGCGATCGCGTAGACCGCGCCCGCGATGGGTTCGGGGAAGGCTTCGCAGTTGTCTTGCTGGTGGTTCGTCGCCAGCACGTCGAGCTTCCCGTCGAGGTCCAGGTCGACGAGCTCGATGCCGAACGGCCTCCCGCGGCCGGTCGAGATCGTGGCGCTCCGAATGTTGTGGGCATCCGTCGCGGCCCAGCCGCCGGCGGCGGCGCCGTAGAGATATATCTCGCTGCCGAAGAAGGACGTCGCCACGATCTCCTCGGTGCCGTCGCCATCCAGGTCCGCCGCCTGCAGGAAGATGTCGGGGCCGCGTCCATCGCCATCGAAGGTCGAGTCGAGCACGGTCGCGTCCCACGGGAAGGCATCCGTGCCCGGGTTCCGGAACCAGACGAGCTGGCCTTCCAGTTGGACCGGTGGATTCCAGTTCGACCGCACCGTGACGATGTCCTTGTCGCCGTCGCCGTCCATGTCGATGTACACGACGCGGTGGTAGAACCAGTCGCCGCCGTCGCCGGAGATGTTCTGCTCCTCCCCCGTGGCCATGTTGATGACGCTGATGCGGCCGGGCCGCGCCCCCGGGTTCAGGAAGCCCTGGCACACGACGAGCGCCTCGAAGGGGAAGACTCCGGCCGGCGCCAGCTCGGCCTCGTTGGGCCACTTGGGCGGGGTCGCGGCGTCGGTGAGCACCTCGACCACAGCGCCGCCCGGGAACGACGCGTCGGCGTCGAGCATCGCGCGCGCGACGAGGTCATTATTGAAGAAGATGAACGTCGGCGGCGGCGGCGGGAACGGCGGCGGCGGTGTGAACACGACATTCTGGAGGTTGAAGAACGACGTTATCGTGAGCGCCTGGCCATCCGCGTACTCGTTGACGTGAAGGAACGCCGGATTAAACTCGAGCGCGAGCACGCGCGCGAGTAGAGCTCCGGACAGCCCTCCTTTCGCTCGTAGGAGCTGAAGCCGCTGGCGAGTCCTAGCGCTAAGGCCGTAACAATGCGAGGCATCTTTCAATGGCTTTGAGATCTAGACTATTTCTATGGTTTCGGACCCAGCGAACGAGTATCAGTATCAAACGCACTGTGAGATACTACTGGGAAGATTTGGGTCACGCTCGTTGCGTCTACACCGCAACAGGCCTCAAAAATCCAAAATCTGGCGGATCTGCAAAACCCGTCAGAAGCTTAAGCTGCAGAGACCTAGCACGCACGCCGTCGTGGTCTTTCTTTTCTATAAAATACAACCAACAAAAGATTACAACTAACGCACCAACAACAAGACCCGCCGCGCCGCCGACGAAAACGCCCGCCGCGACTGAAGCCACGCCGGCCGCCGCGCCTCGAAGCGCCCGGACACAGCCGAGGCGACGCAACGAGACATAGAAGCCAGCCGCGGCCGGCGGCCGACCAGACCGGGCGCGTAGTGCGCGTACTTCGCGGAGTCGGTCAGCGCCAACCTACCGGAAGGAGGCGGCACGACGGGCTCGGTGAGCATGCACCAGCACGTGTCCTCGACGAGTTCGACGCCGAACGCGTCGAGGGCTTCCAGCGTTTCATTCGAAGCTTTTCGTCGCGTGGCGCCGCCGAGCGTCGCGACGACGCGGACGGCGTCGTGCTTCCTCTTGTCGGCGACATATGAAGCCAGGGCCTCCAACTCATCCAATGATAAATGAGGGCTTCCCAGAGCCACGAGATCGACCTCGCCGTCACCTGAGCATAAATCGGCCCAGGCTTTTCCGAGGTCGTCTTCGCTCAATGTCATGGACGGCCGGGGCCGCTCGATCAAACCGATCCGAGGCGTCCACGGCGCGTGGAAGAGCGGCGCTCCACTGGTCGTGCCGAAGGCCGCCGCAAACGCCTTGAGGTCGTCCTGTGTTGGGGACGCCTCTAGTTTTACATAAGGAATCTGGGAACCCGCCTGCAGGCCCACCACATAACCTAGCAAAGGCCAGAAGTCGTTCTCGCCCGCACGCAGATCACACACGATATCGAGTGACGCGTCCCGCTCGATATGAGCTCCCGCTAGCGGCGCCCTTCCGGTAAGAGCCGCGCACGCGTCCAGATAATCGGCGTATTTTTGTGTTTTCGCGCCGATGACCGAGTTGGCGTAGACGACGGCGTTGCTCTCGCCCCAGGCGACATGTGTGGATTGGGAGGGCGCCGAGTCCAGGAGGTACGGTGCGCACGTGAAGCTATCGGCGCAGCCCAGGGCCACGTAGGCGTCGGCGACGCGGGACGCGGGCTCGCCCAATTCACTGGAAACGCCCAGGCGGCGCCAGTTGCGTCGGTCCACCGAACAACTGTTGGTGGTCGTCGGCACTTGTACATGGCCACCTAATTCAACAAGCTTCTCGGCGAAGGCGAGGCCGCCCGGCCCGACGTAGGTACAGGCGTCGATGTGCGCCGCGGAGACGTCGACCAGTGATGCCGCCCCTTGGATCCTCGCCGTTTCGACGACGATTTTCATCGCCCTTTGCACGGCGGGACCATTTAAACCATTTAAAGCCTTCCGATCCGCGTCCGTGAGGTGCGGTGGTGGCAGTGGCGCGTCGTGCGTCTTTATGGAAACGATTTCGCCGTCCAAGGCCTCCAGAGCATCGAAATCAGTACATGCCAGGATGAGTGGAGGCGTCGCGTCGAAGAACTCCCTGGCTACTAACGCCCCAACCGCAACGACGGCGTCGCGGTCTCTCAACACGATCGCCCGGGGCGCCGTTCTGTTCAGGACGAGCTCCAAGACGATCTGCGAGGCGGTGCAGCTCCCGCGTCCCGACGGAATGGCCAGGATCGTGTCGGTGATTCGTCTCCCGCACAGCGGGTGCCTCTCGTCGATAACTTTGCCACTGACGGGGTCGACGCCGCCCCAGAATGACAATCCCGTGCCGCTGAAGGCGAGGCGGCCCGTGGCTTGTGGTGCGGCGCCGGCGACGAGGGCCGTGCCTTCTACGAGGGCTGTTTTGCTTGCCAGTGTTTGTGCTGCCATTTGGTGCGAGCGGCGGACGTCGTCGCTTTCAGCTCAGCGGTGCGCTGGCTGATCAACGGTATCCGTGCGCTCTTGTACGCAGCGTCTGGAGAGCGGTGCGGCGACTCGCGCTGAGTTAGCACACCGTCGAGCGCTTTGCTCTGCTGAAAAGCGCTGCAGGTGTTAAGAGCGGCTACGCCTAGCACGGCGCGCACGCTTCGTGTACGCACCGCCTCGGTGATCCTCTTGCAGTTGCCCATTCCTTCGAGAGCGCTTCGCGCACGAGTGAAGCAGTCCCATCTCAGAGCACTGGCACTCTCGCTTGCAGAGCCGTGAAGCGACGCGCGTAGAGGCCCGCAAGCATATATCAAACACTTCGCGTCGACTCGGCACGTCACCACCGCACGGATGGCGCTCCGCATTCTGGTCGTGTCCCTCGCCGCGGCGCACGCGTTCGTGTCGCCGCGCCGCGCACTGTCGACGCCGCGACGCCCGCCGCCGCGACCTGCAACGACGATGGCCGCGCGCATCCCGTGGCGTACCGTGTTCGTGTGCGAGTACACGGCTCCTTTGATAGTATTCCCGGCTGTATCAAAGGCGGGACCCTTCTCGACATTAGCGTCGACGCTCTGGACGGTGCACTTCGCGAAACGATTGGCAGAAACTTTATTCGTGCACAAGTTCTCGAAGGGCACGATGCCCCTCACGAATTTATTTAAAAATTGCGGGTATTATGGAGGCGCCGCCGCATTAGTAGGGTGGGACGTCAGCCGCCGCGGCCCCTACAGCTCGCAGCTCGCGAAGCTCTTTTCGCAGCTCTCGCCGACGACGAAAGTATTTGTCGGTGCGTGGGCCCTCTGCGAGGTGCTGAACCTGTACACGCACCTCCACCTGGCGTCGCTGCGAAGCGACGGGTCAAGAGAAGCGAAAATTCCTACGGCGTGGCCCTTCCGAAAGGTATGTTCTCCGAACTACTCGTTCGAGATCGGGTCGTGGATTTGTTATTCCCTGGCGACGCGGTCGCCCGCATCGTGGGCGTTCACGGCTCTGGGCGCGTGGCAGATGGCCACGTGGTCAAAACAAAAACTAAAGCGGTACAAGCGGAAGTTCAAGGACGAGGAGGCGTTCACGGCGACGCGCGCGCTCGTGCCGGGGGTGTTTTGACGTTGGCGTAACCTGTAGGTCTAGTTCCTACGCCGCAGTAGTACGCGTGCCGCGGGGACCGGCCGTGATGGCTCTACGTGTATTCCAGGAGGCGTCCTTCGTCTGGGTCGTACGTTTTGTTTTTGTTGTGGCCGCGGCCGGCTCAATGGAGTGTGTTCCCGCCGTTTTCTTCACCAGGACCAGGTTGAAAATAATTCCGTACGCGATTTCACCTTTTTTGTAGGACGGCGGAAAACGGCCTTAGATAACTGTAGGTCTAGTTCCTAGTGCTCTTCGGCTTGACCCCATGCTTGCCGCGCGACTCAGCCTCAGCCTCAGCAAGCGCAGATTAAGGACAACAAGTCTGCTCCTCTGTGCGCCATCAGCGTCCTCGACACTCGTGAGAACGCTCGGTCGTCGCGCTAGAGTCAAGACGACACGCGAGAGACCGTTGGCCGGCGCGATCAAGGCCCCGTGCGCTCAAAAGCAAAATCCCTGTTCCTAGCTCTGTTCCTAACTGGGCGCCGCGGAGACCTTTATCGGCGCAAAAGAGCGCGGCGCAGGGCCTCTGAGGTTGCCTGTACCGCCGCGGCGCGCCGGGCGGCCGCCCGGAGGCTCGAGGAAAAACGGGCGCGGCCGAGGGCCCGAGACGACGTCGGATCGCGAGTGACGCGGCTTCCCCTCACGCAGGCTCCATCTCAAGAGAAAAACACAAAAGAACTACCATGGCGAACCTCATCGAGACGGCCATGCACGTCCTGAGCTACTTCTGCATCTTCGTGATCTACGGTACGTGGCTCGGAGCAGGAATTCGACCGTCACGCGCCGGTCCGACGCGGCCGCACGAAGTCGACGCGCCCCGCGCGAGAGCCGCCGTCCCGCGCAGGCCTCTATGTCATGCAGGATCGTTTAAGACCGGGCCAGAACCCGAACGGCGACGCCCTCGCCTACCGCGGCATCGGCTTCGGCATGCCGGGCTCGATCGTCGACATCATCACGATTTCCTTGGTCGTCGGGTTCTTCAACGGCCTGTCCGAACTCTGTGTGGAAATCAAATTTCGGGCGCCCCACGCCATCGACGCGACGTGTTTTCCGTAGCTGCGTCTGCGCGATGGCGTGGCGATTCCACGCCATCGACGCGACATTGTCCCCGTGGCCACGTCGGCTCGATGGCGACACAGGTCCAACTTCGTCGTCTTCATCGGCGGCGGCGAGGAGGCCCTCACGGGCAAGACCAAGCTCCAGGCGGCGATCCTGTCGGCGACGCTCTTCTTCTTCTCCACGGTCTACGCCTTCAACGCGATCCGCGCCCAGAACCGCTTCGGCAGCCACTACAAGTCGACGAAGAAGCACACGGACGACGCGAACGCGCGCGCGAACACGGTCGCCGCGTCCGCCGCGGCGTCCGACGAGCCGCCGTCGCGTCGATGGCGCGGACGAGTCGGACGACGCCGGGACTCCCTCCGCACACAGGTTCCTCCTCATCGAGCTCGTCATCACGACGATCCTCGCCGTCCTCGCCGCGGGCGTCTCTGTGCCGATCATCGGCTCGTCGGACTCCGCGGCCAAGAAGGAGGACCGCAAGGAGGACGGCGCGCCGCCGAAGGCCGAGGAGCAGGCCTAGAGCGGCGCTCTTTCGCGGGGCCTCGCCGTCGGCTCCGGCCTCGTCCTGAACCCATCCACCACTCCCATCCCCCGGCCCGTGGCGGCCCTCGTGTTAGGCGCCGTCACTGCTCTACTGCGTAAGAGCTCGCCATCAAAGACCAGACGATTTCCCACAACTTACGTCACGATAGCCCCGGATCGAGGGACGCCGCCGGCCGCGGTTCGGGCTCCGGCGGCGCCGGCGTCAGTAAGGCGGCGAGGCCCTTCGGCGCCGGCTTGGCCGACGCGGCGGCCATTTCTATCCTAGCTTCTGCGCGCGCGGCCTTGCGCTCCAGCCGCGCGCGCAGGCGTGCCACGGCCGGTAAAAAAGAACGGGCGGCGGTATACATGCCCGAATTCCGGTCGGCCACGTCCGCCACTATTGTTTCTGAGAGCGCCAAGGCGGTCGCGGTCACGCCCACAAGGACAGCACCGCCCGCCGCGCCGCGATCGAGCGCGCAGACGACCGCGACCGTCGCGGCACAGAACGCACCCAGAGTCCTCAGCACGACCCAGTGGCCCGAGGGGAAGCGCGGCCCCGCGCCCGCCGCCCGTCGTTGCGCTCGGTACTCGTGCAGCCTCTCTAGATCCGCGCGAGCACCCAGAGGCGTCGGCGGACACCGAGCATCAGCCAGAGCCGCGGCGCAGTCCGCCAGCGGGTCGACGAACCGCTGCTTCTCATTTGACTTAGGACGACGCCCGCGCCGATGTTTATCATCAATAGATGCTTCTAGTCTTCGACAGTGCGCCGCGGCCGCCGCCAATGCCCTTTGAAAGTAGATTTCCGTCTCCGGGGCGTCTAGATCATTCAAACCACCTTCTAATAACTCTGCTGCAGCTAACTCCGCCCCGACCGCGTGTAATTGGGTTTCTTGGCGCGTCATCGCGGCGCCTAAAGTCGATCCTAACAGTACCGAATACAACACACCCAAGACAGCTAACGCTGCTTGTAAAGGTTCGGATGACACGTTCAATTCATCGGTCAATTTATGGGCGTACTTCGAGATGGCGTCGGCTGTCACTAAGTATAGAGAACCGCACACAACCCCCAAAATGACGCACCAGGCTAAAACGTTCACGACGGCGCCGGCCGCCGGCTGGCCGCCATCTAACTCCTCCAATTCGTTTTCAGTGCGTAGTAACGCTTCGCTCCGATCAAAAAAGTCTCCATGTCTCGCGCTGTCGCTGTTGGACGCGCCGCCGAGCTTGCGTATGACGTTCGAGGCGCCGCGCATGGCCGTGACGCCGCCTCTTGGTAAGTCGAGGGCTGCTGCGACGGCGATGGCGCCTATCATCAAGACGTGCCGCATCGTGAGGTGTCCGTATCAGAGGTGTGCTTGTGTTTTTCACAGCACACGTCGGCTGGCGTGTCGCACACTTCCCGCCCGTGCAAGCACGTCTTCAGATGGCTTTTTCCTGCTCCTTGCTTTCGATTACCAATCTTCACGTCCACGGGAGGCAGCCTGCTTTACCATGTGCATCACTGCCTCCGCAGCCACCCGTGCGCCGCGTGCCCCCAGCTCTTTTCTTCCGGGATGGATACTTGCATTCGCAGCAAGAATCTCACACCCGCGCTCGGAGGCCTCGCTTTGCTAGTGTCTTACAGGCCGCTAGGACAAAACGAGCGCGCGGACGACGCTCAAACGAGTGCGTTCGGTGCTCACGCGTGGTAAAAAACACTCTCTGCGCTGTGATAATACAGCTCTGCTTGCGTTTTTGCACGCGCGCGCCGATTTTGGCAAAGCAGTGCTGTGAGATCGATCTCTGCGCGGCGTCGCCGCAGCGGTGGCACAAATGGAGGTCTCCCACTGGCAGAACACGGAGCAGCGCGAGGACAAATATGGGGACCACGGCGGCGACCACCAGGCGTACCTGCAACAAAAGCGGCGCAAGCTCGACGACCAACGAAGGAGGACGGAAGGGAACTGGTTCGCCGGCTGCGTCGTCTGGATTGATGGGTTGACGGACCCGCCGGCGGACGAGCTAGAACAGCTAGTCGTGGCTGGCGGCGGCCTCGTCTGCGATTCTCGGGACCGGCGCGCGACGCACATCGTCGCCGTGAACATGACGGCGGCGCAGACGAAGAAACTCAAAGCGCGGAAGCGGGGCTTCGCCAAGCCCGCCGTCTGTCCGCAGTGGGTCGTCGACTCGGCGGCGCGGCGCTGCCGGCAGGACCCCGGGCCGTACTTATTGTGGCGGGCTTCTGGTCCTACAGATGAAGCGCTGGCCGTCGTGCGCGCGCGGGCGAATTTGCAGAAGGCGGGTTTCATGGAGCAAGTTGTGGAAGAAGAGGTTGTTGATGATGTGTCGTCGGTGTCGAGCGCCGAAGAAGAAGTTGTGGAAGAAGAATACGCACGAGGGCCGTCTTTATTGGGGCGCGTCGAAGCCTGGGCCGCGGTCGGGCCCGCCGTCGCCATGTTCCTTGGCAAAGCGGACCCGGCGAACCGCGCGACCGTTTTATTACTATTGGAGCTGGCGTCCGAGCTCGTCGAGCGGTCGCGGTTGGAGGATGTGGAGGGGCTCATGAGCCTGCTGGAGGAGCACGCCACGGCGCACCCGCCGTGGCGCAAGGCCGCGCGCCTTTTGTTTGATCTCGTGGCGTTTTGCGTGAAGGAGAGGTACGGCTCCGAGCTCGCGGTCCTGCGGGCGCGTCCTGATTGGGCCTTCCTAGGGACTCCGTCGCAGTAGAGAGGCTATGTGTAAGTAGTTGTCCTTGTGCGCGTCGACGGCGTCGGGGGGGACGCAAAGACGCGCCGATGCGATGCTGCTGCTGAGGCTGAGGCTGAGGCTAGTTACGTCGCAGGGTTCCCCGTACCCCTCCCGCTCCCCTGCTTGCTTGCTAGTGTCTTACAGGCCGCTAGCCCACCCAAGCGCCTGTTTGCTAGTGTCTTACAGCCGCTAGCAAGGCTTATCGACGCGCTGCGCGTGCTGCGCGTGCTGGCCTGCGCGCCCTTTAAGTACATCAGAGCGGCTTCCCGGAACGTCTGCATAAGATCGGCATCGCCGCGCATAAAAATTGGAACGAGCAGCCATCGCTTCCCTCATTTTTAGAGGGAGAGCACTGACAGAGGTGCTGCAACAAATCCCCCAGCGAACGCACCGGAGCCGGAATAAGTGTGACAGCGATGCGCCTGGCAGCGCTAGTCGCAGCGCTATACCCCGCGGCTGGGCTGCGCCTCACGAGGAGAGCAATAGCGCCCGCGGCGACGGCGCTCATCACACCAAAACCGGCGTTCGCCGACGAGGAAGCCGACGTGAAACCTAAGAGGGTCCAATACGGCCCGGGCACGGTCGAGGTGCCGGGCACGTGGCGGATCGACGGCGAGAGCATCAGCGAGTCCATCTTGGGGACAATCACGACGTCCGTCCGAGCGCGGAGCGCCGCGACCCAGGCGCAGTCCATCGACCAGTTTGGGAACATAGACAAGCTGGACCTGACGAAGCTGGGACTGCGGGGCAACCGCGGGAACGGCGACGTCGTCGCCGCGAAGCGACGGGCGGACGGCGACCGCCTCTTCTACGAGTGGGACCTCGCCGTGCCGCCTCTCAATGGATGTGCTAGATCCGAACAGGAGTTGATTGTGTGCCCGCCCGTCGAGGTCGCGTTGATTAGTGCTACTGTAGCAGACGGGCAACTCGTGGTCTGGGAGTGCGGAGTGGATCAGCGCCAGTGGAAGAGCTACGGGAAGTCGTTGAGAGCGGTCCGGTCGTCGTTTCGGTTGGGGGGCTAAGGCTCGTAGAAGTAGTCCGCGGCGTGCGAGCCCGGGCTAGAACTTTGGGGCCCCGTCGGTAGTACGGCTCCGGGCCGTCGCCGAGGGGAGGTGTCGGAGCGCCGCCGCGGCGCCGTCGCGTCTGCCAAGGCTCGCTCGGCTCGCCCGCGCTGCGCGGGCAGCACAAGTTTGCCGGCGCTGGGCAGCCGCGCCGCCGTGCTGAGCGACCCTCGCCGTCGCACACGCGGGACGAATCAGTCCACGCACGCGCCGTCGACGACGCGACGCCGCCAGCGCGGCAGCCCCGGAGCCGAGCAAGCCCCCCGAGCACTGGTGAGGGGCAGCCCAGGCACACAGGATGTTGGACAAGCTCCTCCCGCCCAAGCTCAAGAAGAAGCCGAAGCTCCAGCGCCAAGCGACCTTCCTGGACAAGCCCAAGGAAGCGCTGAAGAAGAGAAAATATGGGAGGGACTTCTGGGAGCTCGCGACGTTTTTGCTGTTCGTAATTATCTACGGTATCTACCTGGGCCAGACCTTCGAGAACAAGTCCAAATATTACATATCGTTGTATCTGGAAAACCAATTAACTGGAGGGGAATGGCACCCCAAGAAGTACTACGGCAATACGGTGACGAGCGAAGACTGGCTGTCGTGGGCTTCATTACTCTTGGTACCTGCTACCTTTCCCTCGGAGAACTACCTGGGCAAGAACTTTTCACAAATCAAACAACAGTGCGGTTCCAAATACAGCCCAGATTGTGCCCATGCCGCTCCGGGCTTCATGGCCGATTGGGGGCCGATCCGCGTCGGCAAGGTCCGGGTCCGCCAGCTGCGGATGAAGATGAATAGTAAGTGTGCCATCCCGCTTGAGTTTTGTCCGGCGGGCAAAGTCGACGACTTGTGTGCGGACCAGGGTAAGGGCTGCGTCGGTCCTTACGTCTACGGCGACGAGACGCCGACGGCGCGGTGGAGTCACGGTGAGGAGAAGAACGAGCGGAAGCGAACGCTCGTGCAGACGACGCCGCACGGCGAGAATCCTCGCGACGATACGCCTATAAAATATGAACAGGCCGACGACTCCTTGAAAGACCTGTTCTCGGCGTACTGGTCCATAGGCACGCAGGAGAACTATGCGTATGGCGGCCACACTATTTATCTCGACTCGTACAATCCGGCAGAGGAGTTCCAGTCGCTAATTGATCAGAGTTGGTTCGACAGACAAACAAGGGGCGTCTGGGTCGAGTACGCGTTATATGCGCCTGATGCGGATATTATCTCCATAGTACAGTTGGGTACTATATTCACCCCAACCGGTGATTTGGTCCCTGAGGCTCGGTTTACGCATGCCGCGATGAGGGACCTCGAGTTTCCCATGGACACGCCTGCGAATCAGCTCTACACGCTCAATCAAGCCATCCTGTACGTCTATATCTTGTTCAAGTTGATCTATGAAGTGTATTGCTGCTACGAGTTTCCGCACGGGTGGTGCTGACTCGGCGTCCGTTTCCGAACTTTTCCGAGCTTCAAGTTGCGTCGACGCCGTCGGCGCGATGCCGCACCGCCTCGACGCCGTCGACGCGGCCGTCAGAGAGTGCCGCACCGCCTCGACGCCGTCGACGCGGCCGTCAGAGAGTCTACGCGTGCCGTGAATCAAGGGAGACAGTTTCGCGACAGTGTCCGTTCCACACAGGCACCACTACTTCACGACGGACGTGTACAACTGCATCGAACTAGCTAATCTATTATGCTTCGTGCTTACTTTCGCATTAAGGTTAGCCATGCAATCGGAATTTGACCGTACTTTGAGGAAGACCATGGAGTCTGGTAATGTTGAGGGAAGATTTGACGAACCCATAAGATTGAGGGATTTAATACTACACTACGACCGGACCTCGGCGATCAATGCCATCCTCAGCATCATGAAGGCGTTCAAATACGTTAGATTTAGCGCAACGTTAACGCTGCCAGTGGACACGCTCATGGCTAGTATGATGCGCATGAACGTCCTATCCGTGTGTATCGGTATCTTGTTGATCGGGTGGGGTGTCACGATGAACATGATCGTCGGGTACGAACTCAACAATTATAGATCGTTCATGGAGTCCGTATTGACGCTCGTGAAGGTCATTTTTGGCGAAGCGGATTTTGGCGAGCTGATGGAGGTGGACAACCGCATGTTCGCTTTGATGACGTTCGGCATCTACTGCGTGGTGGTCTTCTTCATTATTTTGTCGATGTTTTTTGCGATGGTTTCGGCGGCGCAGGAGGCCATCGAGGAGGCGAATGCCAGTACCGAGGATGAAAAAACACCAAGGGTGTTGAAGGACCTGGCCCACTTCTTCCGGCCGACGTGCAAGGTGCTGGGGTACGTGCCCATCGTCGGGGCGCTCGTGCCGGATCAGCGAAGTCTCCTGAAGCTTGCCAATGAAGAAAGTGAAGATGAGGAGGACGAGGAGTCCAAGGAAGAGGAGGAAGAAGAGGAGGAGGAGGAAATACCGGAGGACCCCTTCGAGGACCGGAAGGCGGATAGCGAAGATTTCAAGCGGAGCGTCTCTGATCCTTCTGTGGTTGTCCTGGAGGCGTTGCAAGACATCGGGGCCGCGCAGAAGGAGTTAGCTGACTTGCTGCGCGTGGCGACGGCTCGCAAGCGGGCCTCCATGGAGGTGGATCGCGTGCGGACGGCGTCTCGTGGAAGTCGCGGGTCCATGTCGCAGCCGCCGTCGCGGGCCGTGAGTCGCGGGTCGCTGAACCTCGGGGGCATCGACATCCCGAAGCGCGAGTCGCTCGATAGCCCCCCCAAGTCGCCGCCGCCGCGGACGCCGGGGTAAGCTTCCAATCTCTAGCCATGCACTGGCACGCCGCACTGGCACGCGTCGACGGCGTTGAAGTGCTCTCGCGAGCCGCTGCCTGCAAATGCCATTCTGCTAGTAATCTTCGTACTTACGGACTATGTACTTGCTTCGAGCTTGCGTCGGAGGGTCGCGAGGCGGTCCTTGCCGTCGCTGAAGTAGGGGATGCCGCCGAGACGGACGTACTCTTCCATGAGCTCGACGGCGCCGGCGATGTCGTTCTTCGGGTTTTCGAGAATAACACTCAAGTTCCAGCGCGCGGCCGTCAGCTTCGGGTCGAGTTCGATCGCCTTCCGGAACATCTGCTCGGCGCCGGCGTGGTCCTTGCGCACGTTCTTCAACAGAGCGCCGAGGTTGCTGTACTTAGCTGCAGTCGGTTTAAGTTCGATCGCCTTCCGGAAATGGCGCTCTGCACCGTCGTAGTCCTTGCGCACGTTCTTCAACAACATGCCGAGGTTGTTGTGCGCCGCCGCGTGCTTCGGGTCGAGCGCGATGCACCGCATGTACGGCTCGTATTCAGCTTCGCAACTATTCCCCCCGTTCTGTTGGTGGTACACGTACCCGAGCCAGGACCACGCCTCACTATGGTTCGCGTCCAGCGCGACGCAGTTCTGGAACGCAGCGATGGCCTCGCGCCACTTCTTGTTGTCGCGATGGCGCATACCCTCGTCAAACAGCGCGCGAGCCTCTCGCACGTCGTCTTCGCTCGCACGCCGCCGCGCAGGTGACACAACGGGCGGCCGCGCCTCCTCGAGCGCATCCAAGCGCCGCTTCAACCAATCCGACACCTCGTGTTCCGCCGTCAGCCGACGCTTGGCGTCGCGGACCTCGCCCTGCAGGCTCCGGATCTCCGCGGCCTGCGCATCTAGCACTGGACCCAGCAGGACGAACGGGCACACTTTCTCGTGGGCGGCCGTCTCGGCGCGGCTGCCAACAAACCGGCACCGTTCGTGCGAGCACGCAACGGGCTTGTGCGGACACGTCGCCTCGTGCGCGTCGATGGACTCCAGCGCGGGCCGCGCCGTGCACCCTTGCGACGCGTACTTGCACGTCACCGGCTGCGACTCGATCATCGACCGGACCTGATGATTGCCGTCCAGGACGGCGTCGACGTTGCCACGGCGGATCGCGATCCGTGCGTTCGACAGCGGGCAGCGCGGCTGCACCGCCAGCGCCTGCCGGATGCACGCCCGGCAGTACGTGTGGACGCTGCCCCGCGGGGAGACGGGGTCCTCGAAGACTTCCGTGCATATGGAGCAGGAGACGGTCTCCAGGACGTGGCGGCCGGCCTCGCTCTGTTCCAGCTCCGCCGTCAGGCGCTGGCGCTTCGTGGGGGGGCCTTCTCCTGCGTCGGCCATGTCTGAGGCTTTTAGGCCTTAGGCCTTTAGGACTCTTCGATAGGAGTGTGAGTCTTGACAGCGACGAGACGTATTAGAGCGCGGAGCACACGACAACAAGCGCGATACAGCTGCAAGAGAGCGAAGCAGTAGCGTGCATAGACATACTAGGATTCGCAGCACTGAGACAAAAAGTGCTCGTTGTGCACGCTATACGGGTGCACGGATCAGCCGGCATCTCTACTCGACGCCATTTATCATTCCCAGGCTGCTTCCGCTGTTGAAACTGCGTCGCGTGCCGTGGAACCAGCACCACCAAACTCGGAGGCCAGATTAGAGCTGCCAAAAAATGCTGCTCGCGCGCGCCCTCCGCCAGACGCGGCGGCTCCGGTCGCTGAGCTACCTCGCCTCCATCGACCAGGGCACAAGCTCGTCGCGCGTCATCCTCTATGACGCCGAGACTCTCGCGCCCGTCGCCTCGCACCAAGTAGAACTGCAGTCGGCGACGACGACGCCCGAGCCGGGCTGGTCCCAGATGGACCCGTCAAAGATCCTATCCAGTGTCGACGAAGCGGCGCAAGGCGCTCTGCAAAAGGCGAACGCGTCGGCGAAAGACGTCGTCGGCGTCGGTATTACCAATCAACGGGAGTCCACGGTCTGCTGGGATTCACAAACGGGAGACGCGTTATATGATTGTATATTATGGCACGACGCGCGGACGCGGGACGTGTCCCAAGCACTCCAAGATAAGTTGGGTGGTATTGATGCCTTGCGAGGTGTCACGGGGTTGCCCATCTCGACGTACTTTTCCGGAGTGAAGCTGAAATGGCTCCTGGACGAGGTACCATCAATACGTAACGCCCTGGAGCAAGGTACTTTGCGGTTTGGCACGGTGGATACGTGGCTCATGAACCACCTCACTGGTAACCATATCACTGATTTTACCAATGCCTCCCGAACGCTGATGATGGATCTAGCTTCTGGTGAGTGGGATGCAGGTTGTATCGAGGCGCTGGGACTGCCTGCCTCGATGATAACCGCTCTACCTACCATAAAAGGCTGTGCCGAGCCGTTAGGTGTGATAAATAAGGGCCCTCTGAAGGGTTGTTCCATCACAGGCGTCTTGGGCGACCAGATGGCGGCGACGGTTGGGCAAAGATGCTTTGCGGTCGGAGATGCCAAAATAACTTATGGCACCGGGGCCTTTCTCCTGACGAACGCTGGTGATAGTCCAGTACCCTCGAAGCACGGTCTACTCTCAACAGCATTGTACGACTTTGGTGGAAAGAAGACGTACGCGCTGGAAGGCGCGGTCGCGTGCTGTGCGGTCGGACTGAATTGGTTCCGCGACTCGTTAAATATGGTGACAAATGCGCCGGAACTGTCCGATCTAGCTTCTTCCGTCGAGTCGACGGAGGGTGCCTACTTCGTGTCCGCCTTTTCTGGTTTGTTGGCGCCGCGCTGGCGCGACGACGCTAGGGCGGCATTGGTGGGCCTGACATTAGCACATGACCGAAGGCACGTCGCCCGAGCCGTCTTGGAAGGAGTAGCATTGCAGTGCAACGACGTCATACGAGCGATGGCCGAGGACACGGCCAACGAAGCGGCGACGCTGTACGTCGACGGAGGCGTCGCGCAGTCGGATGTCTTATTGCAGCTGCAGGCCGACTGTGCTGGGATTGAAGTTGCGAGACCTTCAGACGTCGAGACGACGGCGCTCGGCGCGGCCGTCGCGGCCGGTTTAGGGTCTGGCGTTTTTGGTTCGTTGGAGGCCGTGCCCATTGACACAGGCGGGACGACGCGCTTCGATCCATTGATATCGCCGGAGGCGCGCGCCGCGAAACTAGAATCGTGGCGGGCGGCCGTCGAGGCGACGTACGGGTGGGCGGACCGGGTTTGACCCCCTGGCTGCCGCGTAGGCAATTTTTCTATCACATGATTTCTTACTATACACTAGCCAGAGTCGCTCCTCTCAGGACTTGGGCTTTGACTCCGAGCCTTCGGGCCGCCGACGCTCTGCACTCCACCTATGATGTGCAAATTCAGGAGGTAGCATGCGCACTGACAGTGTTTTTCTGAACTGAATCATGTCATGGACTGATGCTCTACATTTTATGTTGCACTTGAGCATGGAGGCTTTCGCTTCTTGGCATGCTGCGAGGAGGAACTCCACGTGCTTGAGCTTGGGCGGTAGGCTTGATTGTACGGTCCGCGACGCGAAGGGCAGCGCGCCTTTCGCGAGCTTCAAGTTTTTTTTTATCGTCTTCACATTCATGCACACAAAGTCCTCCACAGGTTTGCCGGAAGCTGCACAACAGAAGCTGATGTACTTCTTCCTGCTTTCATCCGCCGGGACCAGCGCGGCTGTCGGAGCGCCATCGTACGTAAAACCACAGGGGGCTGTGAAAGGCCCGCCGCCGTAGCGGTGCATGTAGCTGTCCACGCTGCTTGGCGGAGCGTGTGTCTCCATACACGTCTCCGCAGCAGGCGACTCCGCGGCGGGCTCCGACTCCCGCTTCCGCTTCTTCCTATCCTGCTTTTCCTGCAGCGCCCGCTTCGCGTCCTCCAGTTGCCGCTGTAGGGCCGCCACCCTCTGTTCTTCGGCCTCGATCCCGTCGTCGTCTGAATCCTCGTTCAACACAGGTGGCGAGACCGCAGGGGGCGCCGGGCGCCGCGGCAGTCTCGCAGGAGCGACTTGCGGCTCTGTGTTCCTGGGCGTGGCAACCGTTCGAGCCGGCGCCGGCGCCGCGCGCACGTGCGCTGCGCGCACTTCACCCTCGTCACCGTCGTCCCAAATGATCTCGTAGGCCCGGCCGCCGTCCAGCACCGCGTCCACGACGCCCGGATACCACCGCTGTCCCCACAACGCCTCCACGCGGTCGCCGAGGCCGAACGCCGCGATGGGCGTCGGGGCGGCGACTCGCGACTTCTGGCGGCAGCTGGGGCACGCGATCACCAGGCCCCGCCGAGTAGGTGCCGATCCGTTCGCGTCGGCAAGCTGCCCAAGGCAGCTGGCATGGCACCGGTGGCCGCATGATAGGACGGGCGACGCGGCATCCAAATCCTCGAGGCAAATCGGGCACTTGTCCATTGCTACGCGCGTGGCAGCCTCGAGCACGGAGCTAGCGTTTGACGCACTAGGTTTTCGAGCCAAATCACAAGATCACGCGAGATCTGGAGCGCGCTGCCCGCAGTTGCACGGCAAAGACATCGCAGGACGCTCTCTGGCCCATTCCCACGGCGACGGCGGCGTGAGACGACAAACGGAGCCAGCAGCAGATTTGGGCAGCACCCACGCCGTCGACGCGACCGATAAACATGCGCGGCGGCTCGGGCCTCGCCTTAGCCTACGTGCTTGGTCTATTTGCGCTCGCCGCGACGCGGCGAAGGGAAGGGCTGCAGCGCGTCCTCGTGCGCGCCAAATTACTGCTGCCGCCCGCGGACGCCGATTGGGGCCCTTGTATACAACATGTGCCGTTCGCCGAGGGCGTCTCATTGAAAAATGGCGACGCGCTGCGGGGCTGCGCCGGCGAGTGTGCCGTTGGGACGTGCGAGCCGTCGCTGCTGCGGCTCACGGCGCAGGGCGCGCTCGTTTTGCATCGCGGCGCCGATTCATCAGCACCGGTCGCGTGGAAGCTCGCGACGGAGCCGTGGTGGCGGCGCTTCGGGCCGCCCAAGCCCTACCGCGCCACGATCAATGGTGACGCCGTCGAGCTGTATAGCCAAGGCGCGTTGCGAAAGACGGCGCCGTTGACGCAACTGACCGCTCTCTCGGAGGCGATCGGCTACGACGCCCCGCCACAATCAGCAGTAACCAAAATCTAAATAACACACCTAGTTTTTTACTTCCAAGAACTAGATCTGCGACGGGTAGAGCATCACCCGCACCGGCCCGCCGATCGCCTGCGGCGGCAGGTTCCGCCGGAACTTCGCGCGCACCGTGCCCGAGCTGCCGTGCGGCCGCGTCACGCGCCCCCAGATCACGCGGAACTTCGAGCCCTTTTTGAGCGTGTGCGCCTT
>JACLAA010004282.1_pt1 | contig 25779 bp, 21 predicted proteins | sample 8027891 | NCBI WGS metagenome assembly JACLAA01 (sample SAMN15724900, study PRJNA655200) | protist metagenome | isolation source: fluorescence activated cell sorting (FACS) single amplified genomes of... | place: Spain: Blaines Bay Microbial Observatory, Mediterranean Sea | collected 2016-01-19 | reverse complement strand
CGACGAGATGGCTGAAGCTACGCCGACATTAAAGTCCTTGATCGGGAGGTCTTTCAACACTCGAGCGATGCTGTATTTAGCGCGTGATATCAAACGCACCGTTCTCCTTGAATAAGCACGCTGTCCTTGTCTCCTGCCGTCAAGCCCTCAAAACTCAACCGATTTAACCAGGGCATGCAAGTAATCCTGCAATCAACTGGTCATCCCAAGCGGCTGCTGCGCGATCAGCAATATCTAATGCCTCTAGATGTTCTGGTCCCTTCGAGCTGAACTTGCGCGCGAAAACCTGGTGATATCGCTCTGCGCACGTCTTTGTCGCACAGTCAGAGGGGGGAAACCACGCCTGTGCTATCCAATCCATTTTTCTAGCTGTGAAGCAGCCAGGACGAGTTGCTTTGTAATCGCTGCCTCGTTGTTCCTCATTGCACCGTTCGTCGCCATCTCGCCACAACACCCACCTTTGATTTCCACCGGCATTTCCAGTGCTGCAAAATTGACTGTTAAACAGCACAGTTTGGAAGAATGTCTCCTCCGGGCTGAACGCGCTGGAATACCACTTGTACATGCCACGAACCGAGGCGCAATACGCCTCATCTTCCTTCTTATCCGCACCGAGAGGGCCTTTTACGGTGGTATTCCTCGCCCAGGTGGAGTCTCCAACTGATAGACAGGTCCATACGTATCGGACGAAGTCGTGGTGAAGGGTCCAGAAGGCGGATCCTCCGAATTCCGCCGAACCTATCATCGACGGCTTGAGTGAGCTAGCCTCGTGGAAGACATAGCCACTGCATTCATCATGAATAGATTCGTCGAGGTCTTGACTTGGACAGCACTGCTCACTCGGGCACTCGATGAACCATCCATACAGCTGTCGCCCATTAGCATATACCGGCACTTGCAAAAAACTCTCCATCCACGACTGCACACCCCTCGCTGCCAGTAGACGCTCGGTGAATTCCACACTCTTGATTGGGTAATCTGAAGCTGAAAGATTGATGACAAAGTCCCATGGCGGAATGTGAGGTTTTAGGAGGTCTCGCAAGGCCAGGATGTGTGAATGAAGAAGACTCTGTCCGGTATATAGCACGTCAACGTTTGACCGTCTGATTTCCAGGTGTTTTACTGGGCCATGTCGTGCAAATATTGCGCGGATTCGTTTCGTGAGGAGATCCACCCGTGTAGTTTGCTCCCCTGTGTCTGGGTCTATCACATGTGGGTTTGGCCACGCGTCAAAACTGAAGTGGTACAGGTGGTGCGGGCGGAGGACTTTTTGCAGCAGTCGACTCAGCAGAGTGACATTTGTCCTCTGGTGTAGCTGAAACATGAACGCGATGGTTGCCCTGCATCGCTTTGCACCGCTGCGATTAAGAAGCGCAGGCGGCAGCTTCTCATTGGGCAGCATAGATTCCGACTGGGAATACGATTCCGTCGGCGCAAGCGATGCGATTGGGCAGTGCAACTCGGCGAAGGGATGCCGCGGAAAATGTCGGTCGAAGCGCTCGCGAATGTGTGCGGCTGTTTCCTTTATCTTTTCTCGGCACTCGGCTGTCTTGGCGCGCGGCAGGGTCCTCTCGAGCAAGCGTCTCGCTTCTGCTTCTAGAACAGGCGCGAGCGCTGGCTCAATCGCGGGGTTGGGCTCTGACAGCAGCGTGTTTGCACCGGTAAGTTTGTGGATACCAAATTTTGGGGTTGAAGCTGCCAGAGTGGTCGACGCGATCCATGTCGATGCCATCAGCGCAAGCACGTGGAGGCACCAGGCGAGCATAATTTCCCAGAAATATACCTCACTGCCGCTTCGGATGTATAAAGATGCGAGGATCCACTTTCATCTTAGTGTATTATGCGGCGATTCGATCAGAGATGAGATGAAAACTGGCAATATGCATCACGTTAGTTTAAATATCGCCTTGACGGTCTAGCTAGCTACTAGCTAGCTTATAGCCAGATCTGCTGGAGGACGTGTTGCGTGAATGAATATGGTCAGGCGAAAACGACAGCTTATCGGAGGCTTAGGCCTTCTGTGCATGCACACAGACGGGATAAGAAGATTGACCACTTCGAGGCATATATAGATAGCTCTAGAATATGTGAAATGATTGTCCTAAGGAAAACACTTAAAAGAAAAATCGGCAAAGAATTATTAACTCAAGAATGGTGGATTATACAGTTTCTTGCTTATCTTTGAGAGTACTTCCATGAGGACGCATGACCAAGGACTTCCACACCGTGCTCTACGCCTTCGCTCGGAGGAAGGTCTCCACCGTTCTCGGCGACGACGGCGCCGGCGACGAGGGAGAGGACGATTTACTGATTGAACGCAAGCGACACATCGCGCGTGAGAAGAAGAGAATGATATCAGCCATCCAGGCTGCGCGGATCGCCTACCAGGCTAGGATGATCAGGGCAACAACAGCGCAACAAGAGAGACAGCCAGGACGGTTTGGCGCTCGGGGGTCCACAGGGCCCGCAAGCGTAGATCAGTGTTTTTTTTTCATCCCAGGGGATTTTTATTTGTAATAAAACGCACGCAAGCAAGCAACCTTGAACCATATATTTTTCCGCATGATCAAAGGGTTCTCTTTGGTTCGGTCACCAACATGTCAGCAAGCACGTTCTAACGCGCCGTCTTGGCAGACACGACATGCACCACGCCCTGATGCGCAAACGAAAACAACGCGAAGCAATCGTGCTCATCACGGTCTCCGCAGCGGCGTTGCGGCTTTGTCTGACTCACCAAACGATAACCGTGAATGTTGCGTCGTTTTCTCTTCAAGATCCTATAGGCGGCATAACTCTGTTTCCACGCGTTTTTTCGCGCGAGTCTTGTTCGGCACATCAAGATTGCGAGTCAGTCAACCCTCTCTCTGAAACGACTTTTCGAAAGGAAGATAAAATCACAGTAGTGCTGATGGGATACAAACCCGCTCGAAGTCATAATTACCTACAGCTCTTCAAGGCTTACACCAGCATGAGAAATACGGTAGAAAGAGTCGTGTTCATCTGGAACAACCTCGAGATAGACCCGCCTCCGGTTCCGCCAGACGTGCGTCTCATCCGCGCCAGCCGTAACGACATGATGAACAGATACACGTTGACGAAAGACTATCCTCACACGAATTCCATTCTGACCGTGGATGACGACGTACTCCTCTCTGAAGGACTTCTCAGATGCATGCTGATCCAGTTGCTTGCCCACAACTCTTCCATCGTCGGCTTGGACGCCCGAAGCGTCGAGCCCGGCACGGGATACTCTACATGAGCCGACCGCCGACCCTGGATACACCGGTCATCATCATCGACAAGACGATGTTGATGCACGAGCGCGTGCACCGTCGAGCGGCAGACGTACCGGGCGCACTTCGGAAAGCCGTGCACCAAGGAGGAATCTGCGAGAGCTGCGACGACTTGGTGATGAACGCCGTCGCGACCGCGGCTTCGGGGGTGGGACCGGTGCAGTTGCGGCATAACGTTTGGCCGCACGTGCGCATGCGGCTACCTGCACCCGGAGGCTTCTCGTCTACGTCGAACTGGTACGGTCCTGAAGGGCGTCGGTCGGCTTGTGCGCGTTGGTTGTTTCAACGCTTCGGTGACGACGGTTTGTTCCGACCGAGGCGCGTGCAAAAGCAACTGCAGTGCATCGATTAGAATATTAACGTTGAGGTGATAATAATACTTGCTGATACGATAATAAATGACGCTAGTTGAGCAAGTATAGCACGTGTTGTGCTGCGATCTATCGTAATGAGCGAAAAGCCTCTGTAAGTCATCACGCATCGCTTCCTTGCATGCAAACAACACGCATGAAATCAAACAATAATGCCGACTTGTCGACGTCGCGTCTTCGTTCGTGCTCCGCCATATTCTGTCGCTCCCCGTGAAGACTTCTTTTTGTCGGGCGCATGGGGCGATCATCTTTCTTTAGTCGCTGTCTTTCTATAATATGAACTATTCTTGCTTCCGGACGGATATCTTCATCGGGTTACCAGCCGCGCCCCGGCACGGCGAACCTTCGGGGTCCATGGCGGTGTACTAAGCGCGCGCTCGGCGGTGATCTCTTGGCTGACAGCCGTCGAAGACCGTCAAATAAAGACATCGTTGACCCAGTAATTCATTCCATGATCGTTCCGCGCGAGCGCGTCGCGCCGCGTTCTCCCACGGGCGCAACTGCAGTGATCCATCGTGGTTTCAACCTCCTTCGATGTCCGAACCCCGACGTTTTCGCTTTCGGCTTCGTGAGACGGCCATCGCGTCGAATAACGCTTTCGCGACGAGTGGAGAAAATGCGTTCCCGGCCATCGCGTGACCGACACTCAACTTCGCATCAGGCAGCCTTTCGTACGCGAATCCCATCGCGCATAGATTCTCTGCCGGCGTGCACACTCGACTTTCCGTCGGATGCATCACGCATCCTTGCATTCCTTCGGGACTAGACTTTTTCGTCGGCGACCTGGCCGGGCTATTCGACTGCATGCGACGATATCCGAGCTTGCCCGTGGTTGTCAAATTCTTCTCGTACCGTGGCACCGCGTTCGCGGCTCGGATGGACTTTGGAATCGTGGCGTAACACGCGTTCAAAGTGGTCGGCACACCGTCCATGAGGGATTGAACTCTCACACTCTCGATATGGGCGGAGTGCAGGTTGCCTGCGACGTGTGCTTTCCTGGGAGGAACATCTGGTGGCCCGAGGGTTTCCAACACATCTGCTAGCGTGACACAACGAAGAAGACGTGCCTTCTCGCGGCTGTCTGCGCCGGTCTACGCTCGTTTCGACGCAAACGCCCATCGCACGCCCCTGTCGTGCTGATGAACGTTTTTTTTGGCGTGGAAAGGTTGCAGATTCGGAGGAAGAGGGGTTCCGAGGTGCGTGGCGAGCAGCACGAAACGTTCTCGATCGCTTCCCGCTCCGAAAGCCCAGCTCGAGAGCACGTAACACTGTAACTGATACCCGCAACCGGCGAGTTGCAAAAGAAGCGTGGATAAGTTTTGTTTGTACTTCGGCGACATCACCTCGGGAACATTCTCCATCACGGCGTACTCAGGCTGTAACTTCATGACAGCTTGTCCCCAGTATTTTAAATGGTTCCGTTTCAACCTCGCTGCGTCCCCGGATGAATGTGCGTTCAGGCTGGAAAACCCTTCGCAAAGCGGAGATCCGGCCAACACGTCCACCGGCTTCGTCTTCAGAGCATCGAGAAATCTTTGAGCGTCACCGCCGTGTTCCACGACGTGTCCGGGCAGCCCGAGTATTGATTCGACTTTCGCGACGAACGTGTCGATGTTTCCGCTCCCGCGCGCGTAGCTCGCGAAGGCTTTCGCTATTTCCGGGTCTGACTCGACGCCGGCACCCCATCCGAGACACACCCGCTTCGCCGTCGATGTATGACCGATGTGCGCTCACGAGGGAGAAAATGAGCGACAGAACGCGTTTGCTCGGGGCATGTCGAACCGTTTCCCAGTCAGCAAGTACACACACCTAGGCGCAAACTTTGACGCGCACGAATCGAACAATTTCTTCGAAGACGCTTGCACAACCTCGAACGCCGTTCTTTTACAGTGCTGTGGCACGTGCAAGGCGAAGCGCAGGTCTTGCGACCCGTTCGCGCTCACGGCGAAAACGGATGGCTCGGTGCTCGAAAGGAACCGCGCGGCCGAGTCTGATGACCCATCGACATCTGTACCGTCTACCGGACAGACGTTCCCGTCTACCCCATCCCAGAGCGCGTTCGAGCGATCGTACAAACACGCATCCTCGCCTGCGGCTTCTCTGCATTGGTCGCAGAAAAATGGTTTCGCGGACGACAAGGCGGCGGGCCAGTGTTGCGCGTGCCAATTTCTCCCGCATCGGTCGCACCGGACATCACGGCAGGTTCCATCCAGTAAACCGCAGGCGACGCAAGGTGCATCACGCTTCACTGGAAGCACTCGACACTCTTCGCAGTACCAGTCGCCTTCATTCATTCATCGGACATATGGACATACACTTAAGGTGCTGGACCCTATCGCAAGTTTCGCACACGAGTCCAGACTCGTCGTCGACCTGTGCGCACGAGAGACACGGTATTGACGCGTACGTGTCGATCACGTGTCTTTGGTCCTCCGAACAGCAACGAGAAGTCTGATAGTTTCGCGAGGTTCATGGATAACTTGGAACTTCTTCGTGACCTCGGGAGTGTGCATGGAGAACTTTTCATCCACAGATAGGTGGTTCATTTTGGGGCAGAGAAATTGAACCTGCTTCTGCGTTTTTTCGCCTCCACGAGCCATCGTCTCAAAGTCTTCGAAGGAGAGTTCTCACCTTTACTTTTTTTGTATCCTTTACATTTTGTGATATCGATCCTTACAACCCTCTTTAGAACTGTTGCTTAAGTTTGGCTTGTTCTTCAGCTCAAAAAGCTTTTCAATCTTACCAACGTTGATAAACTCTTCAAGCATCATGAAGAGCTTATCCAGTTTGCATGTTTTATCCCGTTCAACAGCTTCTGTTTGGTTGTTGTAATAAACCTCTTCATGGCATTCCAACATATCTGGAGATGGATGGTTAGGAAATATGACGAACCCATGAAGAAGTGTCCACAGCACCGCTGAGGGGACACTATAAATAGACCTCAAAGAAGTAGCTATCACAGTTGCCATAAGTGAGTATGGCGGGCTCCGGATAACCACAACACGACTCGGCTTAAGATGCGAATAGTCTGATGATTACACTGATGATTACAGCAGGTAAAGTTAGATAAAGCACAGGAGTAAAAACAGCAGAAGCAACATCAGCCAAGAAAGCCAACCCCCACGATTCAGTTCGCTTTTCATCGTAAGGTCTAAAATATTTTTTTCGTTTTAATTGAACGACTCTACTTTCACTTTCAGGTTCAGCCACGAAAACCTCGGCTTCCCAAGGCTCGTTAATCTCAGCACGACGTCGGAGCGCACGGAGCTGGATTTCGATTGGGCGTCTCTTCGACTCGCCTTCTTCCCGACCTCACCCGAAGACACGAACCTCCTGATTTTGTGGAACGCAGTATTATACAAAACGATTTCAGTTTTCTTGTAGTTTTCTTGTAGTCGGCGAAGTCCTGAAGATCATCCATGTGAGTGCGCTTCTTGTTATCGGGCCGATCAAAGAAGAAGAGGAAAGACGACAACACATCCATCCTCATGCCGCGCGTGCTTCGCAGATCCTTAGGAAGACGCAGCGGCAGCGGTTGGCGGTTGCGGAGACGGCGGCGACGGATAACGCAGCGGGACTGTGCTCAACAAGCTCCAACCATCAAGAACAAGCTGTAATCCTGGACCACGCGGAAAACCTCGCCTAGGGCGGGAAATACGCCCAAACCATAAGAACCCTGAAAGGCTTCGGCATCGTCGCGAACATGACCGAAATAAACTTAAGAGGCAGACGCGCATGATTCAAGCGTAGCAAGGCGAGTTCGGACGTCGAACAAAGTCACGCCACCATCGCGCACGTCCGATCCAGCGCGACAACACGGCATCGTCGTCCCAAAGAGACGGATGGCGCGCAGCGAAAAACGCTTTGGTTCAACGAGTTTTGGAACCACGGAACAACTGACGCAAAAACTTACGAAGGTACCTCGAAAGCAAAGATACACATTTAGAAGGTTCCTTGAAGTTTTAGTGCTATGTATGGTTGTCTTCAGTCCGGTCAGTAACGACCACTCCGCTGCCAGGACATGATGTCAATCAATTATACTTTGGAGCAGCTGATTACGCGCTTCTTCTATCTGTTCACCACTGATCTTTGCATGGTATGTGATGTTTTTGTTTTTGTCTGAAAAGAGCGCAGTACAACTCGGTCCAGGCTCGGTACATAATCGCACGAAAGCAGCTTCTCCTCTATCCAAATGTATGTCGTGCCTAACAAGAGACAATTTTAAGTGTGTCTCAGTATTTATCGGTGTAGCTGCTAAGATGGGTAAATCTACTGTAGGGTCAGTCAAGTAACTTGACGCGGAGAATCGAGTGCACCATGCCCATTGGTCACAGATACCTCCAAAGTCATTCTTTTGGCAAGGAATCCAGCAACCAGTGGTATTCACTCGAGGATGGGGAAGAAGCCAGAGAAGGTCTGCTCTGCCAATACCGATGTTCTGATAGGCATGATTGCTTTCCTTCTCACTTTCTACGATGAGCTGCTCACACATCCAGCGATCTTGAAGTTGATACGCCCCGTGCCCTGACATGTGTCCAGGCACACCACCCAAATGATTACCAGGGGCAGAAAGTGTCCAGTTTGGTGCGTTCGCGTCGAGAAATTCCTCGAGAGAATCAGATGACATCGTGAAGTTCCGCACTTCCACATCCTGTGGGATACTGGAACCTTCCTTCAGAACAAGGAATAGGTCAGCTTCCATTTGTTGCAGAACATTTCGTTTCAGAGCAGGAAAAACTTTAGGAAATGATTCGCCTATCAGACAAACGGCGTTTTTCTTTCTTGGTGGAGGTCTGTCCAGGTTGCGCTCGTCAACGATGCTAGGAGTCCTTGGCAGTTTAGAGGGCATCCTCGAAGACACTGAAGGCCACTGGTATTGAATATCTCGCAAGTCTTTGCACCATGCTCTTGCTAAATTAAGATCTGTCATTTTTAGAAAACCAGCTTCGACAGCCTTCTCGATTATGTCAAGGTATGCCTCTTCAAGAGAAACAAAACTATCACTGGTCCATTCGAGCAACAATTGAAGAAGGTCGTCCACCATGAAGTATAGATCCTTCTCGTCATCGAGATCCGTCATGTAAGAGTGGGGGTTACGATATTGGCGCACTAGTGGAGAGGTGAAGCTGATACGAAAATCAGTTTCCCATATAAGTCTGCTCGTGAAATAGCTTCGCCATATGTCTGACACACGCCCTGTCACTGTCACTGGCAGCAGTAAACCAAAGAAGGATGGTTTCTTCATCAGAACAGCTTGAGCATTCCAAGGAATGAATGTGCCACGAGGCGGAAGAAGCAGAGTTTTCGCCTTTTCAAAATATACTGGCAAAGGTCTGGACAGCCGATATATGGCATCTACATCAGGATCATGATCTGCGAGAGACTGAAACACAGCAATGTTTTCCAGCGAGACATTTTTTATTTGATGCACGTGTGAAGAATCATACGCTTCAGTGTCCCGGATAAACCCCAGTGGAAACCCACGAGGCCACACAAATGCATCTTTTCCAGAATGGGTCGCTTCAAAGAAAGGATAAGGATTGAAAACATGATGATCGGATGAAATGGTTGTGATATCAAACGAATTCAGTATAGAAAAATCTGCTGAGATAGAAAGATGATTGTCGTCGTCAAAGTCGTATATTGTTTGTGCACCACTTTTTATAGCAAACAAAAAGCCTATGCTTTTCCTGCCAAAATGGTTCCATGGAATATACTTGGAAATCTCATATCCCAGAGACGTCTGGTCTCCTGGGGAAAGGTATACGACATTTACATGATTGGACTCGAAGTCCTTCCAAAGAGAGTGATTGGTTTTCATGTCCCCAACAACGACAAGATTTGTTTCGAAGTGCTCAACAAACTGAACCACCGCAGGGTTTACCTCAAGGATAGTTGTTGTAACTCCCCACAAGTGATGTTGAGGAAAATTGAACTCCCTTGCACTTCCAGAGAACGCTTCTTCCTGTGCATCATCGGCGGAACCTCGTATGATTGTTGGTATTCTGTGCAAAGCGCCGATAGCGAAGTTTTGTTCGAATCTTCCAGGAAAGAGAACAAAAGCTATTGCAACTACCATGGGCACTAAGAATGTTTTGAGCACAGTGGACAGAATCTTCGGTTTCGATTTTTGAACTTTCTGAACTGAGACAGGGCGAACGCCAAGCTTACTTCGCATTGGCGCTTGTCTGTAGAATGCACTGCATAATATGACCGCAGCAATACAGACTAGCGCGTATTTACTCTCTTCTGGTTCAACAAGAGCCTCGTTGAGGCCAGCAGATGCCATCTTGCAAGTGATTCCAAGAACAGTAAAACTTGTTGCACTCAGTTCTGATCTCAGTGACATGCCCGTGTAACTCAATACAGTACCTGCGAGACAGCTGAGAGATAATATGACTATATCAGCTACACTAGATGTCAAAAGTGAATCAGTAGAACCCAAGTCAAGTACACTGAATAGTGACAAGATTGGCACAGCGAGAGCATTTTGATATAAAGTTCTTTCAAAACCAGAGCAAGGGTACTCGTGTACAACATACTTTATGTATATCATGTCGCACACAAAACTGCACAGCCAGACAGTAGACCATTGCATCCCCACGGCAGTGAAGAAGCTAGTTCCGTCATCCTTCTGTTCGTTTAGTTTCAGGAAAGCATAAGATGATCCAGAAACAAAAATACCGAAGAGAGGAAGGAGTGAAGATTTTGTTGGAAGCTCACGCCCCAAAAGTAACCAGTCTAATATGGAGATCAGCAAAGGAGTGGCACATCGCAATACGATGAAAAAGTTGACACCAGTAGCTTGGATCACTCGAACATTACTGTATATGGTCAACAGGAAAACTGCGGCTACAAAACCATAAGCCTTCAGTGTTCGGTATCCTGGCCAAAGAACTACTTTGATAATTCTTAGGGCTGCTAGCCCTAAGATGAACAGCGCAGTGCTCAAGAGCTGCACCAGGAGTAGGAGACACGCACTCGAAAATGCCGATATCGCCAACTTATTCAGGACAAGCAGGCTTGCTGAAGACACTGCATAGCAAACGACTTGACAAATCATTGCGAGGTTCTTCATGTGCACGGCAAATGCGGCAGTAGTGTACGTTCACTGCACTGGAGGAGGATATTATCTGTGAAATATCCTACTTCTGAATTGCAAAGTTTCAAAAGGGTAAAAAATCGAAAGTTGGGCCTGATTTTTTTTCCCGTTCTCGCCTCTCTCAGAGCTCGACGTTCTTCTCGGCCAATAAAAACGCGGAATCGCACGATGCGCGCGTGTTGAGCGCGTGTGATGCCGACTTCGAAGCGCTTTTTTTACGCGATACGATGGCTTCAGATGTCGGGCAAGGTCCCCGCGACCCGTCGCAAACGTTCGAACCGCCGCACGCGTGCCGAGGCGCGGCGATGGCGGAGACCGTTTTCGACTTTTTCTGACTGCAAACGGCGTCTGCGTCTTCGCGTTCGCCATCCGCACGGCGTTACGCGCCGGACGAGCAACGTCGACCTCAAAGCGCGCATATTTAAAGCGAGAAGGCTACTACAGATGTTAGACGATGTCTCACAACTATCGCGGGTTGCTCTACTTGCCGTTCACGCGCCACGCCGCTCCCGACAAGCGGCGTTAGTGGCCCTTCTGAAAACGCTCGCTCCTCCCTATAAAATAAAATTATCACGGTGCAGCGAAGCGCACCACAGGCAACCTGGTTTGTCATATTATCAAAGCCAGTGTTCGGGCCGAATCCTTAATACGCTAAATACTGTCACTTTATTGGCTGGGTTCGGCGAAAAGCGCCCAAATCGCATTTTTCGAATATGGCGGTTTCACTCACAAATGAAAAAATCAAAACGCTCGGACTAAATGTTCACTGGGTAGGGTGGAAAATTCTCTCGACCAATCAGATTGCGCCCTTCAGCGTTACATGTAACGCAGAAACACTGGGTTTAAATATTATATTTTTAGTACAAACTTACTGAGAGTGGTTAGCGAAGTACGGACTTAATTAACGACTTTCGTTAATTAAGTCGCTACTTGGTCATCGGCCTAAATTTAGGAAATAGCGACTTCAATTTCTCACGATTTTTTCTGTATTTCTCGCTCTCGATTACAAAGTTTTAAACCGCGATTGTCAGTCCGCCCCCTCAGATGCGTCTCAGCCGCGCGAGCGGCGTCGACGGTAGCGCGGCCGGCCTGGGTCTCGCGGGCGCGGGCGCGAGTACGGGGCGGGTAGCGGGAGAAACCATCGGGCGAGTGATGAGCATGATTCGATCCGCCACGCACTTCACGCGCGCGATCTGGATCCTGCCCATGAGAAAAGATTTCGTGCGCGAAAAAACCGCTTGGTGAAACTTGATCGAGGCGGGGCTGGTGTTGTTGTCGTGGGGTCCGGCGTCCGCGTCCGCCTTGACCTTCGCGAAGGTGTCGATGAGGCGGTGGAAGTGCCCGTGCATGCGCCCGCCCGCCTCGATCCCGAGGATCGCGACCTTTTCGTTCTGTCGGCCGCGGAGCGCCTCGTCGTACACCTGCCTTTTCTGAGCGTCGGCGAACTGGAACGCCGCGCCCGCGCGCAGACACGTACATGCCTGCGTCGTCTCTCGCCGGCGTTACGGCTGTCATCATCGGCCTTCTTGGTGGCATAAACAACGCGATGAACGCGACGTTCAAAGTCGTGTACGCGGTGATGAGAACCACGATCGTGAAGAAGACGAAAATTAAAATGACCGAGGGCAATGCGTTGGAAACACCCGCAACTTATGAAGGTGCACAACCGAGCAAGACCCCTCAACAAATCGGAGTGATCGAAGGCGAAGCGATTAAAGCCCCCGCGACTGATGAAAATGCGCGACCGAACGAGAGCCCCGTGTGAAGGTGGCGCGATCCCGATTTAAGAAGTCGGTCTCGCGCGACACGCCGTCAAGATTGTCGTCGTCGTCGATGGCGAACGAAGTTTTAACCGGGTTGCTTGCTTGTTTGCAAAAAAATAATCTTAAAAGAAAGATGTTCGCTGTTCACATGCATGCCCGACGAAATAAAAAAAATCACGGCGCGTGACAAAATATAAGACGGAGAGCGAAGACGCGACCGACGTCGACAGGTCTGCATTTTGTTTGATTTCATGCATGTTTGCATGCATTGAAGCAATGTGTAATGACTTACAGAACTTATTCGCTCATCACGCACCACAACACATGCTATATGTACTCGCACAACTAACGTCATCGTATCAAGACACAACATATATAAACACGCACCACCGTACGTTTTTCAAAAAAAGGACATTAATCGACGAACCGCATCTGCTTTTCGCACGCTTCTCGGTCGGAACAGATCGTCGTCGCCGAAGCGTTGAAACAACCAACGCGCGCAAGCCGACCGACGCCCTCCAGGACCGCACCAATTCGATGTAGACGAAACGTCTCCGGGTGCGGGTAGCCGCATGCGCACGTGCGGCCAAACGTTATGCCGCAACTGCACCGGTCCCGACCCCGAAGCCGCGGTCGCGACGGCGTTCATCACCAAGTCGTCGCAGCTCTCGCACACGACACCCTTCTGCACGGCTTTCCGAAAGTCTTCAGGTAAGTCCGCCGCTCGACGGTGTACGCGCTCGTGCATCAACATCGTCTTCCCGATGATGATGACCGGTGTATCCAGGGTCGGCGGTCCGCTCATGTAGTCCCCCGTGCCGGGCTCGACGCTTCGGGATAGTAGTGCGTGATGAGAGCGAAGAAGTTCTGTAACTCATCAAACACATTGCTTCCTCGCGTTAATTGCGAACATGCGTGGAATCAAACATAACGCAACACGCAACAGCAGGCGTTTACGAATGCCGAGCTGTTGATGACGTCGTCGCTTCAATCTTCGCTCTTTGTTCTTGTTATTATTCTGTGTCGCGCGCCGTGACGATATCATTTCGTCGGGCGCGTGGGGCGATCATCTGTCTTTCCGTCGCCGTCTTTCTGAGAATTTGTAGACGGTCATTCTTGCTCTCGAGATTACATTATTCTTCGCGGGCAAGTCACGATACCACGCTTGACTATCGGTGGGCTCAAAATAGTAGTAGCCTGTTGGAGCACCGTAGTGGCGTGGCTCTCTTTTTGTCATCTCGCTCAATATCGCTTCGCGCACCTCGCCGGTTACAGTATCCGCTTCGCAGAGAAATAAATTGCCCTCGCGAAACAAACATGCGGGTGCGTGGCGAGAGCCGTATCGTCGCAGCGGCGGGTAGCGCCGCGCGTTGATATCCCGACTTCTTCAGAAACGGGACGGAAGAAGAAGGGTGATCAAATTTTATGTACCTTGATGAGATATGAAAGTGTCGTTCGTCGTTCGTCGGGTCATCATCAAGCGAGAGCCGAGGCGCCAGCGCGTTTTTGACGCGCGACGGCGGCGATGAACGCGGTGACGAAGACGAAGAACGGCCACGAAGGGTCGAGTCACACGCACGCGCACCGACCCTGTTATTACGTGATCGCGCGCTTCTTCCGCTCAACCTCATCAGGGCTGAGCGGCAGGAAGGGCGTGATTATTCGCAGCGGAAACGGCGTTCGCTTTGCCGGAGGCGGCCTGTTTCTGACGGCGGCGTCGGCGAACCCAGCACCATCTCGCGCAGCATGTACCGCAACAACACGCGAGAAGAGCGGCGGCGGCGAGAACGGCAATTCCAGACGCTTCGTCCAAACCTTCGATGGGGCCATCATCTTCGTTAGCGCTTAGCGAGTCCCGAATGTCGCCGATCGCGGCTTCCTTCGCCGCGGCGATGACGTCGACGATGGGGCACTCGTTTGAGCCGACGTCGACGGTCGCGGTCTCCCAGTCGGCCGCGACGCGGGCGGGGCAGAAGAAAGCTCCGACATCGGTGATCTTGCCGCAGAGCTGGCTGCCGACGCGCTCGATCGGGATGGACACCGGGGTGTACTTATCGACGCCGGCGACGGTGGTCCGCTTCGCGAACGCGTCCGCGGTGTACCGGTCCGCGAACGGACGCTCGGGTTTGGTCTTGAGACACGCGCGTACGCCGTCGAGAAGTTGTTGGCCGGTACCGAGAGAAACCTGGACGCACTCTCCTAGCAATTGGCCCACGAGCACGTCGTCGTCGTTTCGAACTCTGCTCCAGCATCCAACATCCTGCAGAGACGCGTCTTCAGCCTCCGCCTGCGTCAGGCGGCGTCGCGCGGTGCGACGGCGACCGGCGTTGGAGGCGTCCCCGGCGCTCGAGAACGTTCCCAAGCACACCGCGGCGAGGGTATCGTTATCGGTGGGCACGCGCACGATCGCGGTGTCGACGCTGTATGAGGCGTCGCCGTCCGTCGAGTTCGCCGAGGGCTGGAGGTTGGTATCGCCGGGGTTGCCGATGGTCATGTCCGTGCCGTCATACGCAGTCATGTTGTTCAAAAGCTTCGAAGCTTTGTCGAGAACCTTCGTGCGCGCGGCGAGATCCAAGCCGCTGCACACGCCCACCAACTGCCCGAGGGATTCGCCAACCTGGCCGTATTGGCATCGCGTGAACACCGAGTAGGCTTCTTCCTTGAGGCTGAGCTCGACGCTCGCCAATAAATCTTGAACGCGCCAATAATCGATGCGCCCGCTCCAAGAGTTGCCGCCCGCCTCGTACGCTCGGGCCTTCCAGGTGTTGTTGCTGGGGACCATCGCGGGAACGACCCACGTGCCGTTTACCCAGGTGTTTTCCGACACCATGCGACCGCCGCAAAGCGTGCACTGTTCGGCGTCGCGCTCGCCGGTCCATCCCGTCTCGGTGCGGCCGCCGACGCACGTCTTGGCGCTGGTGCAGAATGTCTCCTGGGAAGTTATGTCGGTCGACCACCATTCGCCGTCTGCGGCGTCGCAATCGGCTTCGCTGGCGATGTAGTAATCCGCGCACTGATCGTGATTCACAATGTAGCGTTTCTCATCCTGGCAGCGTGTCTCTGTGACCTCTGTCGAATTTCCAAAAGCGTCGAAAACGTCGATTGTGTGGTTCTTGGCGTCTGGGTTCCCGACGCACGTGTGGCCCGGGCACTGCCCAGATACTTTATCCTTCGTCGTCACGCAGACGTGCGAGTACGTCGTGCAGTTATACCACGAGTTTTCTGTTGCATTCCACGCGCATATTTCCTCCTTCAGCTGCGGACCCCAGGAATTGGAGCAGGTGCCTGTCTCCGTCGCGCACTGCTCTGCGGTTTTGCAAAACGTCTTTTCCTTCGTGGCTTTGCAGTTGAGATAGTTCGAGGCGTAACCGTGAAGTGTTGTTGTATTCGCGGTGGCGGCGCCGCACACCGCGTCGTCGATAGTCTCGCACGTGATCCATTTGTTCGGCGAACTGCATTCCGAAGAGACCGTGACGTTGTCGAAGCGGCAGAGTTGCAGAGCGTCTTCGGAGTAAGTGCCACCGAGATCGGTGCATTGAGCAGCCTTATTGGCATCGAGCACGCCCGACTTATAACACATACCGCTCAACGGTGAGCTCACCTCGTTGGAGTTTGGCGCGCGGCAGCCGCCGCAACCAAGACCCTGTGTCTTGCACACGCCGCCGAGACTAGTGCACGTGGCGTTATCCACTTGTTGGTTCTTGCCGATGATGTTGCAGTATTCAGCTTCACTCGTCGCTTGAGTGTCCATGGTACCGGGGGGTGCGGGAGATGCGTATCTTGGGATGCCGTGAGTGGCAAAGTCGTTCATTGTCATGTAATAAGAACGATTATGGAAAGAAACGGGGGTGCTCTCAATCAAGTTCACGTCGTCACGTTGATCGTGAGCCATGAGGGAATCGCCGTTGTTTCTCCCCAGTCAAGACCCGCTATTTTTCGGTCCGGGAAAGCACTTTTTCGAAATGAGACTGAAAACCATACGATGCGATTTTGGGAGTCGAGGCGCGTTTTGGGGTTTATAACTTGAAAATCGGACTCCCCATTCTTTATGAAACGGAGGAAAGTAAGAAAGTAAGTAAGAAAGTTCTAGATCATCATTTCGTCGAGTTAGAAGAAAAGAACGAGTTTTGAAGAATTAGAACGTTTTTAGAAAGTTTTTTGTGAAAATCGTTGCGATCACAAAAGCACCAATTTAGAAAGCTAGTTTTCGTAGTGACATGCCTGCTATCGAGAGCTAGCTATTTGAGATACAAAAAATACAAAAAACAAATTACAAGTGCGAAGGGATAAACAAGGCAAGGATTTGGCAATACAGAGGAGGCGCAGCATCATCGCAGTCAAAGTCAGACGATGCCCCGACGTGTTGTTAGGGGGTCGAAATTGTTAGCGATTTGCACCGCATGTGCGTTTGTGGTATTTCATATTTTAAACATGTCTGAAAGGATAGGACTTCGCCGAAAAACGCCACAAGGAACAACCGATTTTTATAACGACAACTACCTAACCTGGCAAAAGCCGATGAATGTATTTGGCGCTCGTGTAAAGGGGGATCTGCTACATACATTTGTGACAAAAAATGTGAACACTATTCTTGAATTCGGCTGTTCCGCGGGATACATTCTAGCAGGCCTACATGGAAGCATTCAGGAGAAATACTGCGTTGAAGTGAACAGTGTCGCGAGGAAGTACGCTTCACAAGAACACGGTGGGCAGATCAAGGTTTTCGCGAACACAAAATCTGTACGAAGAATGGGAGTAACAGTGGATTTCATATATTCAACCAGTGTTCTTGAGCATTGTGAGTGCCCACTTTGTGAGCTTCGAGATCTGAAAGCGGTGTTACATCCTTTGAAAGGGGTTCTTCTGATAGGAGTCCGAAACGATGGAACCGACTTAAGGCAAACGATTGATCACTTCAAGACGGATCCTAACAATCACTTGTACACGTGGAACGAGTTACTTCTGTCCAATATGATCAGGGAGGCAGGCTTTCACGTTTGCAACACTCGTGGCCAATATGAGGCCTGGGTGCCTCCGTTTGAACTCTCAGCATACAATAAAAATCGCAGTTTGTTTTGCCAACGTGGACTGTCTCAAGGTTTACAGACCAGCACGTTCTACATCTGGTCGATAGCTGTGCTGCCAGGAAATGAACAGGCATGTGATATTCTTTCCCGTCGCCTAGACCAAACTCAAAACTGCTTATATTTAGAGCTAGAAGCCTCCGAGTCAGCATGAAGTATCTGGGCATGAAAGAAGCTGTTTCCATCACTTCTCACCTCACGGTTGAGAACCTGTCGGAAACGGTGTTGCATTATGCTGAACCCTGCTACGAAAGATCGCTATGCTCAGTTTGCCGCAGACAGTGTTGATGACGGCGAGCTTCTGCTCCGCAGGGAATACGAGCGTGTTTGGAAGGGGCTAAGGGGATAGCAGTTTTGCACGGTCTTGGGAACGCGCCCACCTGAGCGTTTTCTCTGAAGCACACACCTCACACAAAACCGCTTCCTGCGCTCACCGCCGCGCCCACGGCACCCTCGCGCGCGACCTCACCTCCGTTTTCGCACGAGCTATGTCGGATAACGCGTGATAGACGGCAGTAGACGGGAAACACCCGGAGCGGCGGCACGAGCGGGCCAGAGCGAGAGGATCTGACGACCTCGAGTCCCCGGTGATTCCTCGGTTGGTGATATGATGGGGGCGATCCCCGATTTCGATACACGGGGCACGGTCAACGAGCGGAAAGAGCCGCGAAGGCATGCACGTAGTCTCTGCGACCGCGCGGTGTTGGATCATTGGTCCATGAAAGAGCGCGAGGACTCGCGCGCGATTTCATGGCGTGTGTGTGTGTCGCCACGCGCGCGGGGAGGTCATCGAGTTACATCGAGTCAAATCGAGTCAAATCGACTTCGTCCATCGATTTTTCGTTTATGGGCTAAATAATGAGATTACTAGGGCTCACACGAAGTAAATTACTGTTGTTTTTGTAATGGGAGGGGATTTTTGAATAAATGTTTTAGACAATTTTCCTCGCTCTAGACACTACGAGAACGAAATCCCTAAAATCGCCCTAAAACCCAAAATATCTGTCTGAGCACCCTAAAACTCGGAAGAGGATTTTAGGGCGCCCTAAAATCGCCCTAAAATCACCATAAAAATTGACATCACGAGACCAATTTATTTTACGTATGGTATCAGTCAGAAAAGTTTGAAAATACAATGTACAAGTATTTATTTATTTCGTCCCCGTCGTCCTGCTCTTATCTTCTTCGATCGTGGAAGGAAGCTGTCAGAGATCCGGGGGCAGCCCCTGCGCCCTGGACCTCCACTCACCCGAGCCGTCACGTCACGATGTAATATCGTGCATCTCTATGAATTTCTATCTTTGAGCGATTAAACCCTTGATTTGAAGTGGGATGATGTTCTGTGTCTGGCTTGAAAGCATGCATCCATCGAAGATAAAAAGCCTGGCTGGGAGTAAATTTTCCTTCATGGAGACCTCGTCTTGAGCTTGAGAAACGTGTTTGCAACCTGGGGCGACGCAGATTTCTTCAGTAACGACTATGCTATAGGTCGGTTTTGCTGATGTCGCTCCTCGCCCCCGCCCATATCACAACCCCAGCTTGTTACAGTCCGTTATCTGTGTTGGCACGGTGTAAACAAGACGTGTCTTGGGTCGTCCCACGCCGCCGCCGACAATCGCTGATGATGATGATGATGATGGGTCAGGTACGTACGTGTCGAAAAATTGAGTGGCACCACTGACGATACATGCCTTTCGAACCTTACTGTGTGGATGTGACCGAGCATGCTTGGCTGTCTCGCACAGGCTTCGTCGACGATTCAAGCCGAATCCGTGTGCGTCTCGTGGATCGGGAAAGCGGCGTGGCATCACGCCGCAAACCACCGAGCGGTCCCGTATCGACGCCGCATAGCGCCACTGGAAGGTTTTTGATGGTACCTCGTTCTGTGTGTGGTTTCGACTTGCGGATCTTTTGTCGCATGCATGTTGCGATATACAGTGGTCTCAGCGCTCTGTAGTAGCCGCCGTGGACATGCATACGATGTCAACCGCGGACGGAAATGTCGCCAGCCCCTCCTGCGACGACGCAGGCGGCACTTCAGCGCCGCCGTCGACTTTTCGCAGAACCTTTGTGCTTCGCAAGTTGCCTTCAGATGATATGTTTGCGTCCTGTACAGGCGTGTTTCATGGTAGTTTATGATGTTGGAGGCGTATTTCATCACCCACCCCCGCCCCACTGTATTCGAAGAATTGGATGTCGGTGAGGCGGCACTCTCGTCGCTCTCGGTGTTCAGAGCGTCGGGAACGTCTGAGGTGAAGAGCAGAACAGCGACTCGCGGGTAGACGCGTCGGACGTCGATACAGATATTTCTTTACGTCTTATGTACAACATATATTCTTATTGGTACTTGCTTGTCTGATGCTGGGTCTTCCTCACTTCAGGCAAGCTCCACTTCTATATACTACTAGCCAAACTACGAACACGAATTTTCTAAAAACGTTCTAATTCTTTAAAACTCGTGTTTTGTCTTATAACTCGAATAAATATTGACCTAGAACTTTCTAAAAACGTTCCAATTTATGGTGAATTTGAGGGATTTAGTTATCTTAAGGAACATAATAAGAATTAGTATTAATTATTTGTACAAAGAATTAAACTAATACGAGATGATGCGGTAGAGTGACGTTAGTTGATAAGGATTCGTGCTTGGCTTAGTTCGAAGGATTTCGACACGAACCATGAAGCTTGGGAGACGCATGCGCACGAGTCTGATACAACAGAAGAAGAACCTAATTTTTACGTATCTTTGTATCGTGACACTCGTGACATTTTTCATACACTTCATATCGCCAGGTGCAGATGCTGAACACGCAACGGCGAACACGTCTGTCTCAAACACCTTCAACCTGAAAATTATTGTTCTTACGATGAACAGAGTACATACCTTGCAAACCCTCCTGCAGTCTCTAACCCGAACCGACTTTAGCGGGGATGATGTCGACCTGCATATATGCTTCGACTTTCATCCTGACCAACAAGAGGCGAAAGACTTCGCGCAGTCGTTCAACTTTAAACACGGGAGAAAGAAAATTTCGGTTAGTCCTGAAGCTAGGGGCCTGGCAACATCTTGGTTTGAGGCTTGGATACCACGTAATGACTATTCTCGCGCTATAATACTTGAAGATGATATTGAACTTTCGCCTGACTGGTATAAGTTCTTAAAACGTCTCTGGCTCGCCTATGGAGAGGTTGAAGACCTCGCGGGAATCAGCCTACAAAGACAAACACTGATTCCATATGTTCCCTCTCCAGAACGACACTTTGAAATTGAAAACGCACACAGACCATTTATGTACCCCTTGGTTGGGTCGATTGCATTTTCGCCGCATCCGAAGGTTTGGAGAAGGTTCTTGACGTGGATAAATTCGAATGATTCGAGTTCACACGATGTCACAACCCCTGGTCTGATAACTTCTGACTGGTGGAACTCTCTTGACAAAAAGCACATGTGGACTCAGCATTTCATATATTACTGCGTCATACTTGAGTATTACACTCTATATGTAAACCTACATGGTGGCAGAACAGCTGCTGCTCATCTTCGTGCGAAGGGGGTTCACTTTCCAAACAGTCAAGGGCACGATTTTCCTGTCGCAAAATCAATCGATACCCAGTCATATATGTCCGTCCCAGAAAGGTATCAGTGGGATGGCACGATCTTGGACCTATCTGCATCGGCTACGATAAATCAGGAAATCGTTGACCATACTTTGGGGCGAGCCGCGCAAAGCATTTCAGACAAGAACGGGTTTGCCTATTTAATGTTCCTTAACCGTGGATTCCTGGAAATGGTGAAAAGTTGGGTGTGTAACATTGAACGACTCGCACCAGAAGTGCTACATTCAGTTATTTTTATTTCTTCTGACACGAAGACCACGAGAGAGTTGCACGCCTTTGACTCCAAATTATTGGTTTTCACTCTTCACTCACCTTGGACTCGTGCTGCAGATTTCGGTACTTTCGCCTATTACAATACTGTTCTTGAAAGGATGCGGGTACAGCTCAGACTTTTGCAGCTCAACGTCACTATTATGATAATTGAAGCTGACCAAATATGGTTTGAAGACATATCAACAGATGTGCGCGATGCATTTCTCACATCAGACCTTGTTGTAGTTGAAGAGGGATTAATTGAAGTTGGTGACGAGAAGATCAAACGCGTGTGCGGAGGCTTTTATGGCATCAGGCCAGCCTGCAAAAAGTTCTTCGAGTCTTACTTCCTAGAATACGAAAAAAGTTTACGGTTACGTGCAAAAGACAGTCAGTCAGCTGAGAAATTACAGAACTTTCTGGATGACCAAGCATTTTTGACTATCAGTGCAAAGCAAAACGCTGTTTCGATGAAGTTCTTGCTTTCATGTGTTTACGCCACGGGCCAATGGTATGACGCATCTTCCTCAATTCGGCGCAGGTGCCCAAAGCCAAAAGTTGTGCACAACAATTATATAATAGGCCGAGATAACAAGGTCTTCCGTGCTAAGGCGAATAACAATTGGTATCTCTCCGATAATGGAATGTGTTTGAGATGAGAGAGATCTTTGCTTTCACTGCGAGAACGAAATCGTCATCAGTTATGCTGAGATAAACCGATTCGAACCTATTACCGCCGAGTTTGCGAAGTCATGAATTCTTCCGCCAATTTTGAAACTTGCGTACGGATTCAAGCCGACTGATTGACGCGCGGTTTCAACACGCGCCTACCTTTCGGGCGTAGGCCAGGCAGTTACCGATCGGTAACTGCCTGGCCTACGTGTAAATTTGGTTCACGTATAATTGGTTCGAAGCTCGAGGCCAGCCGAGGCTGGACGGAACCTCGAGAGCTGTTCGAAGCCTCGCAAAAACACTTCAAAAACGTTTCTGCAGTGTCCGTTTTCCATGTTTTCGCAGGTGTGCCCACGCTCATTCTGCAATGCCGTTCGGCAAAGGCGCTCCGATGGTGACGACCCCGGGGGAGCGCGTCATCCTGCGGGGAATATCCGAGCAGGGTCCGGCGGGACGGCTCATAGATATCGGCGTCGAGTTCAAGCGCGTGTGCCGCCAGACCCTGAACGCCCCGCAGATATTGGCAGCATTGAAATTTGATGGTGATGCTGGGTGCAACACGATTACGAGCAAGGCGACAAACCGGTACACGCTGTACGATCCGCAAGTCGTGGACATGCACCTGGGCTACCGCAAGGCCTGCTGCAGTGCATCAAGGACGAGTCCATCCAGTTGGACAAGCTCGTGTACCAGGACGAATGTGCTGAGTATTACAGTATCGCACCGAGAACCGCCCGCGCGGAAATGGGACGTGAGGTCCACATGGAGGAGTACCGTGCGAAAGGCAAGGGCAAGCTGAACGTGTTCGCGACGATCGGCATCGATCGCATCTACAAGGTCTCCCGAATACACCCTCGGCTCGCGCAACCCGAAGACCGTGGACACGCCGCACCTCGGCGGCGAGTCTTTCACGCTTGTCTTGCGCTCTTTGGAGGTATTGCAACGAATGGCAAACCAGTCACCCTGTCCTCGGGCGTTGGGCACGATGTCGCTCTTGAACTGGTCGTTGACCTTCTTCCCGTATTTCGCTTGAACCGCGATTGTCTGTCCGCGTCAGTGACTGTTCGGAGCACTTAAGCGATGGCCCAACCGTTTGGCTTGACGCCGCCGGCTACCTGGGCATCGACCCGGATCCTGTCTTCCGTGGAAGACATCTCTCAACCGTAGGAGGTTCCTGCATTTCCACTCAAGAAGATATTGTTTCAGTTCCAAGCGGTGGTGCTTGATAAAAACAACCAGTCAGACGGGCGGATCACGGAACCGCGGTTCGTAGCAGGGTACGTGTGCTGCTTCTCGCGCTTAAACAACTTCTCGATATTACTGTTTGCAAAACTGATGTCCGGGTTTTTCAAAACGGATGTCGTCTCGATTTCTCAGCGGATTTGTCGAGTGGATGGACGAAAACTTTGGCTGGCATTTTCGCAAAAACAACATTTTTTGCATATGGCGGTTTCACCCACAAATGAAAAAAATCAAAACGCTCGGACTAAATTTTCACTGAATAGGGTGGAAAATGCTCTCGACCAATCAGATTGCGTCCTTCAGACCCCCGCGGGGGTCTGAAACACTGGGTTTAAGAAATACTTTCCTCCGTTTTCATAAAGAATGGGGAATCGCGTTCGCGTAACGAGTGAGGGTCGATTTTAGCCCTAGTTCGATCAATCTCGCTTTTCCTACCGCATCAAAATCGATCCCTCGAGCGGCTCTCTCTCGGTCGAAGCGATCGCTCGCCGGCGTCGCGCCAAAGTGCGCGGAACCCGTTCTCGAAAACTGCCAGTTTTGCATATTTAGACTAAATGCCAGATGGGATACAACCACCCCAGTTTTTCCGGGGGGGCGCCCACTCAGTGCGCACGCGCGCCGGCATGAAGATGCCCCTGTGACGTCCGGTCGGCTCCATCGCGTTGGCGGCATGCATAGACGTCTTCTGAGCTAAACCATGCCACTTCGGCTGCGGAGGCAGGGCCAGGGCTGTGCTGGGACGCGAAAACACGCTAACAAGGCACTTTTTCACCATTCAGTGTCCGGTTGCTGCGCGCGGGGAGGCTACATCACACCATTTGAAGTTCTCGAGTGGCATGGAATTACCGACATCTCTAGAAACCCAGTCTGAAATCGAGTTTGATGGAGTTGAATCGAGTTTCGAGTTAGAGTTTGTGATAGCTGGGCACTAGTTACCTCTAGCTAGCTACTTGCCTCGAAGCTAGCTGGGGATAAATTTTTTCTCCCCAAATTTATCATGTTTTCATACGAACAGCAGCACACTGACCTTATATGTCTTCGACCTGACGGTACACCTGCTGTAATCATGTGGTTGTTCTACGGAGTTGATCTGCTCCTTATCATGTGAAATATGCCACAAGTCATAAAATTGAAGGTGTACCTTCTTCAACGCCTTAACGCCTTGAATTCCTCTACTCACTCAGCCACAGGCTTTTCCCTCCTTTGGGTGATAAAAATATCATCATCTTTGGGGTTATTTCGATTGTAACCGCGTTATAAAATAACCAGGCCCATAGCCTGATATTTCGGCAGACTGGAACGCATACGAGTTAGCCGAGGGAAACGACTGTGCGTATGAGCAAACAGTGACGCGAGGTGCGTTCTGGAGATGTAATTTTTTTCTTCAAACCACGCTCGGATACCACGACGATCTCTCACTTCCCTAGGCGCCGAGGGCACCCCGCTGGCGCTTCTTCTGCCGCCGCCCCCTCCCGTTCTTGGGTTGGGATGGGTTGAACACGACTGCGCCCGTAGCGGGGTCGACTCCGCACTCGTCCGCACGATCCGCGGGCTTCGAATGCTTGAGGTCAAGCTCGCGGACGAGGCGCTCCACCTCGCCCACCATGTCCAGGTACGCATTCTTGTTTCGCTTCCCCACGTCGCACAGGGGCCTGCACGCGGTCGCGATGCATCTCCACCTGTCGTTTTTGGGCGGCACGCGAGGACCGGCGTCCTTGGGATTCTCGGCGACCTCGCCCGCATCCCACCCGTCGGCTTCCGGGGCGTCGTGGTAGACGTCGTCGTCCTCGCTGTCATCTTCTGACCCGCCCGTCCGTTCTCTCCAAAAAGGGTGCATGACCTCATTGTCCAGCTCGTCGCAGTTCTCCGCCACGCGTACACGCGCAGGATGTGACGGCACGGCAAGCCCTGGTTGCATTCGCACCGCACGGAGCAGGTGCGCGTCGTCGCCACGACTGCGCGATCCTTGTTCAACACACCGGTGTGCACATGATACCGCAACGTCGCGTCGTCGTCGCGCGTGGCGCGCAGCGGCTGCGCCTCCTTGTATTCCTTCAGCAGGTAATCGAACGCGCCCGGCGAAACCGACGTACGCACAGACTCCAGCAGCGGCGGGTGTTGCACCGCCTGCACCGCGTGGTGACTGATCCTGACCGACTTCTTCACCGCCCCGTTTGCATCCATCACCTTCCGCTGAGCATCCAGGTGCGTTACGAGTGCGAGCAGCTTCTTCGTGTTCCCGAGGTGGCGCTTCAACAACGCGTGCCACGACTCCGCCGTGTTGGAGGTGAAGTTGCCCCTTGACTGCGTCTCTCTCGTGTACACGCGGGCCCAATTTTCTTTGCACCCTTTCATGGTGGCCAGCCACTCCCAGACCTGCTC
>JACLAA010000251.1_pt1 | contig 25803 bp, 20 predicted proteins | sample 8027891 | NCBI WGS metagenome assembly JACLAA01 (sample SAMN15724900, study PRJNA655200) | protist metagenome | isolation source: fluorescence activated cell sorting (FACS) single amplified genomes of... | place: Spain: Blaines Bay Microbial Observatory, Mediterranean Sea | collected 2016-01-19 | reverse complement strand
CCTGGCGCAAGTCCGCTGAAGGCTCTTCAACCGAGTGAGTTGCCATCTGAAAAACTCTCTGAAATAGAAGAAATCCTTACTACATGGCATGTTCCTGGCTTGGGGAACGTCCTGAAAGCTCGATTCAGAACTCGGCATGTCAGCCAACCAAAACAATGGAAACTGAAGCGCACGTGGTGTGAATCATCAAAACGTATTGTGATGCACATACATCCAAAGTACACTGAAAAACCGAAATTCTTATGGATTTCTGGAGACTTTCTTGACTTGTTGCCAGATAGAGTGCTAGCGAAATTCTTGCGATCGACGACCGGTATGAACATGATAGCGTGCGCAGCCGGAGGGCTTCGAGAGGTCGCTCCTTCTGGATTACAACGTGTAGATTCACAATACTTGTTCAAGGGCGAAAATGGTTTTGCCCGCTTTATTATCAAGAGGGTGTACAGATTTCGTAGTAACGGCCAGTACTTTGGTATCACGCAGTATCTAGACGTGTTCAACGAAGCAGAGTTGGAGGTGCTCGAAAAGAAGATACAAGTTGAATTGAGGGCAAAGAAAGATTTCGCTCTCAAGAAGTCTGAACCGTTCACTTCTGACTGCTTGGATGGCTTTAGCAAGAATCCTGCTCATGTTCACATCAGTGCAAATATGAAACGTTTGAAGGTATTTTATGGTTTCCGGTACGAGTACAACAAGTACCACCCCAAGTGTTCGCCTTGTGTATCACACTTGTCGCAAACTTCAAAGGATGCAGAGACTCCAAAACTATTTGCTGATGCACCGCAAATACCTCCTTGGCTCATGAAAGTATGCAAGCGTGCTGTAAATGTTGGTGCGATTCCTGACCTAGATTTCGTTGATATAGTTGTCGTTAACATGTATGCAGAACCTGGTCAGGGTCTTGCGGTGCACATCGATCCATCTTCTCTGTTCAAGAGGCCTATCGTGTCTGCGAGATTTTTTGGGGAAGGCATACTGTCATTTAATGTCAAAGCCCAGTACGTTGGGCATCGAACGCAGAGTGTGTCCATTCCCCGTGGTGCACTAACTGTGATGGAGGGTTATGCTGCAGATTGTATCACTCATGCTGTGAGGGATGCAGATGTTACAGAGAAAAGCTGTAGTATTATCATGCGAGGTTGTGTCCCGGCAGCTATTGCTAACGCCAAGTAACTAGCATGTTCTAGCATAATACCCTGTTTGTTAAGAGACATCACGCGTGGTTTTCGTCAACTCACCACTCGAAGAAAACGACCAGCACAACGAACAAGGTGAATGACTTGTTGGGGACTCGTTTGGTTCCAAGTGACAGCAACCTCATCTCATGATAGTTGCTCACAGCCAATAGAGATTACAGTAATGTGTGTTCAGACAGGACTACTACATGACACCGCACTCGGCGTGGGAACACATACACGCTTACCTCCTGAAGAACAAAGTTATCTGGGAACCTTTTTACAGCGATGGCACGTCACCAATAGACACCTCGGGTTTCGAGTAATTCATGAAGACGAGCATTTCTTTGAAATTGATGCAGGTGACTACGTGGTGAGTAAGCCATTGTTTAGTATTCACACCGATCTGCCTCGTCGTCTCGCTCACCTCCAGAAATCGTTCGTGCTCATCATGCCTTGCTCTGTGCTGACCACCCTATATTTCCAAAAACTCGATCTAATCTGGTGTGTATATGTAGACGAATTAAGTTTCCCTTGATGACTAGTCCGTGATCAGTGACAGGCCACCGAAAACAGGGCGATTTTTCCATGGCGTGCATATCGCCTCGAACAACGCCTGGGTGACGAGGGGTGAAAAAGCGTTGCCTGCAATCTTGTGACCAACACTTAGTTTTGCAAAAGGAAGCCGGTCGACTTCAAATCCGAGACACGCCAAAGCTTCGGCTGGCGTGCATACCCTCGATTCGCAAGGGTGCACGACACGGCCTTGAAAGCCGTCGGGTCGGAACTGCTTCGTGAACGACGGAGCAGGTTGATCCAGTTCAAGACGACGAAACATCAATCTTGCACACTTAGATCCACCGTTTGCCAAGTCGTGTTCACCACGTTCGATGGAATATCGCTTTCGTACCTTCTTTGAAAAAGCAGCATAGCACGCTTCATTTCCCTCGGGTAAAGCGTCAAGTAGAGCTCTGGTGATGTTGGACTCGAGCCGCTCAGCATGAAGATGTCCTTCACCTGACGCGTCCCGCGGAGATGCGGTGGGTTCTCCTAGTTTCTCAAAAACATTTCGAACTGAAACAGTTGGGAGCAGATGTAAATCTTCACCCATATATGCCCCTTGTTTCTTTTCCGAGAGAGCCCATCGAACACCTTTGAATCCCGCGTGACCATCAACGCCTTCAGCGCAATCATGCGTAGGTTTTGGAGGGGGGGGAACCGGAACTCCAGTACGTGTGGCGACTAGCACAAACCTCGTCCTCGAGCTTGCAGCCCCAAAAGCACTACATGTCACGATGTAGGATTGTAGCTGGTACCCGTGCATGGCGAGTAACAAATTCAGGGCGCATAGGTGAGGTTCATTTCGTCCTGCCACGAGTTCAGGCAAATTTTCCATCATCGCATATCGTGGTCGAAACTTGAGCACGGTCTGACCCCAGTTGCGCAGATGCATTCGCTTCTGCGTCGCGTTTGCATTTTTCGGGTGCATGTTCAGTCGAGCAAAACCTTCGCACAGCGGCGAACCTGTCAAGCAATCCAAAGGATGCTGGGAGAAAGTTTTCAGAACATGCTCAGCAGCGCTTTGTCTCGGACAAAACTCCTGTTGTATTCCCGCCAAGTTTTCAACCTTTGTGTGCGCCACTTCTGCGTAACGCTGTGCATACCCTTGAAACACCTTAGCAACATCGGCGTCAGATTCTACCCCAACACCAATGCCTAATTTACCACAGCGTTGTGCGCCATCAAGCCAACATCCCAGTCCACTGTACGTTTCACAGACGCCGAGTCCTCGCTTGCTTTCGAACTCTTCTTCGATACGATGTGAACCTTGTAGCAGGTCTGTCGGAACATCGACCAAGGACATGGTTGAGAAATGAACAAGCATCGGCACAAGGGCAGAACAGCCCTGAGGAAGAGACCAATTTTCGACGAACCCTACGTGCGCTTTCAAAGGGCCAAATTTTCGACCCCAACACCTTTCGAACACATCCCCCCCGCTCCGCACGTACCTCGCCAGCTTCGCCGCGTACACCTCCGGCCTCGACTTTCTCCTCTCCCTGGCGGCGATGAGATCGTTCACGACCTGAAGCGAGGTCAGGCCCTCGAACAGATTCTCTGGGATCGGACCCGACAGATCGTTGTCACCGAGCCACACCTCCTGAAGCGAAGTAAAGCCCTTTTTTTTTATGGACATTTAGTGGAAAAACCGTAAAAATTGCAAAATTTTTTATTCTTTTTTTCCCTCATCTGTCGTGTCGTAGTCTTCTTGCGAAATCGTGAAAGCCGTGTTCTCTCGGACCGCCATTTTTAGGTTACGAAGATGACGTACGCACTATCCTGTACACCTCTGCGAAGACTGTCATGGACAAAAAACTAAAGCGAGTGAATCTTCTCCGGGCGCTTATATACGCCTAACGAGCGAGACTTGTGATGGCCTCCCGAATCTTGGCGCCGACAGCGCAGACGATGACACCGGTGACCAGCCCCTCCAATTGGACGGGCATCGATGATCCTTCCTCACGGCACACATACGATCTGACTGGGAAGCATGACTGTTGGATCATCGCAGTCTTTTCACTTTTGTCATGCGGCTTGCCCTGCCTCGGTTGGGTCTTTGCAGAGAAGGTTACGCTGACACTAGAGCCCGAAGAGGTGTTGGTTTCTCAGATAAACTGCTGCGAAAACAAGCTTCGACGCATCCCTTATGGTGAGCTTGGCAGCGTAGAGGAGACCAGGTGCTGTTGTGGTTGGGTTGGGCTATATCTTGGCCGCATCATATTTCCTGGTTGGGGCCATGAGCAAGCACTCGTCGCCGAGGTCGTGGGAAGATTGAAAGCGCGCCAGAGGTTACGCGGGGATACGGGACAGATCAGACGCTCAGAGCACAACGCGATAATGCTTCAGGAGATAAATAACAAGCTTGACTGCATCATTTGCCATTTGAATATCGACCACGGCAATTGAGATAAATGTAGCATGGATTAAAGTGCCTTAACAACAAGGAAACAAACACCCGAGAGACACCATGAGCAAGACGCAGACCCGTGATCAAGGACGTTGAGCGCCACGGAATCTATTGCAGCTGACTTATGAACATCCCCTCTCGTTCACAGAGCGCGCGCATTGCACATTGAAAGCATTTCGAGCTCAGCGATAATTTACTAAGCAGAAGATAAATTACGGGATAGCTTAGACATGCGTAAATCGAAAGGTTTTTTTGTCAGCTTTATGCAGTAATATAAAAAAAAACAAAAAAAATAATATTTTTACTTCACATACACGTTGATAGAACTCAGACGATTTGACGATTGGACCAGTGGACGACGTGGACGGGGAAAATACCAAACTAGAGACATATTACTCTCTATAGGGGGAAAAAGGAAATGTACTCGTCCACGTGGTCCACCCAGGCTCGCGTTGTCATGGTCACCGTGCAAAAGTTGAAAAGTGTTGGAAACTGAAATTTTGGTTTTCATAGCTCTATCTATATAACCGGCACTCGATACCCGAAAAACACGTCAGTTTTCCAACTTTTGCTACGTATCTTTCGCAAGCTTGAGACATCTCTGTACTTTCACGTGCACGTGAGCAGCAACAGAACATCTTGCCCAAACTCGCATGCACGCCGGGCGCGTGTCGACTAGGCTGTGTCGAAACACGAAATCATGAAGGTGGCGAGTCTTTTCTCCGGGATCGGCGGGCTTGATCTAGGGTTGGAAGAGGCTGGACACGAGGTGATCCTACAGGTCGAACGAGATCCACACTGCGTGCAGGTTCTCCAGCACCGCTTCCCTGGGCGCGAACTACATACAGACGTCGCTGGCATCCATGCATTGCCCCCAGAGACAGAGCTTCTCGCAGCTGGCTTCCCGTGCCAGGTATGAACCTCCCATCTCTGCCTAAGCCACGTCACGTCAAACTCTCTGACACTTCAAAAACCTTCTCACAGGACGTGAGTATGGTTAACCCAACTCGCCCTGGCCTCCAACGAGGCAGGAAGACCGGGCTGTGCTCGCATGTATTTCGTTTGCTACAGAATCGCAAGGTGCCCTGGGTATTATTGGAGAACGTTCCCGGTCTTTTGCTGTGGCATCTCTCTGGCGATCAACCCCAGGAGCCCGCTATCTCATACGTTGTTGAAGAACTCGAGAACTTAGGGTACAGCTGGGCTCACCGTGTGATCAGTTTGACTGGCTTTGGTCTTCCCCAATGTCGTCGTCGCGTTTTTATAGTCGCGAGCCTCCATGGAGACCCAAGAGACGTGCTTCTATCTGCTGAAAGTGCATGCAAAGGTCAATGCATCGATTGGAACCTTGAGGGAAACGATATTGGTGCACCTCAAGAGTGCTACACATGTTTTCAGACTCCTCCGCATCGTCAACCGAAAAAAACCATCGCTTGTGTGGATCTTGCGGAGAAGCGCTTTGCTCCAAGTGTTCACGAGATACATACACTGACTACGTCCAACGGAAGGCGAACCTGTCTTGTCGAAGACCTTGGAAACGGTAAGGGCCACGCCTTTGGTCTTCACATAGAGGATGCGGAGCGAATGAATGGATTCCCAGTCGGTTGGACAGAACCCTGTGCACCCCTCGAAATTCCTGGCTTCACTGGATCTCGCTCCTTGACTACTGAGGCACACTTAAACAAGCGTTTCGAACTTCTCGGTCTTGCCGTATCTATTCCTCAGGCACGTTGGATGGGTGAACGACTCAAACGGCCTTATGAGTTAAAGTTTTCTCGCTCGATGCACGGCAAATGTTTTAGAACACCTGTCCCTGGCGCTGATATTGACAATCGCAGTGATCGTGACAGCTTGAACGCTTGGCCTAAAGTTGCGTGGAACATGACCGATTTCGATGCCCCTCAAAATGAGCGCTGGCAGTCAAGGCACGCTCTTGATGGTTGCAAAGAGTGCCCGGTGATCTCTCCATTCATTCCACTTGGGGATTTCCATCTATATCGACATGTCCGTGTCAATGCCGAAACAGCAAAAGGATGCCTGCAACGCTTGGAAGAAAACAATGTCATGATGCCTGAGTTTGTCCGTGATGGTCTACGACGATCCGTCGGGGAACGGCTGAGGGTGAAACCATTTGATAAAGTTGAGAAGCGGATGACATTAAAAGAAGTGCAACTTGCCGGTCAACTGGTGTGGATCCCGACTAAGGCAGGTAAAGTGTCGTGTTACTGGCCAGGGATCGCTTTGCATTTAGACACGGATCGTGACCTCATACCGGATATTGGTATGAAGGAACTTAAATCTGGCCAAACTGCTGAGACCCATAGGTTTGCGATATACTTTGGTGAAAAGACATTCGAATGGGTCAAGGTCCATACTCTTCTCGACTTTGCCTCAAACGCCGACCGTTTGAAAAGAGAACAGAAATTTATGTTGTCCCGGTCAAAGTACAAAAGCGCTCTCGACATAGCCTTCGAAAGACTCGGTAAGCACAATACAAAAGTAGATGGCGCTATGCAGAAAAAGTATGAAATCGATATTGCGGAGAACAAGCTAAAGGAACGGCTCGGAAATTTGCGCGACACTCCTCCTACAACTTGTGGAAAGTGCAACGTCTGTTTGGCACCATCTCGTGAACGAGTCGAGTTCACTTCCAGTAAGCGCCCTCTTCGTCGACGGAGTGCGAAGCTGCCGTCAAAGGTGGGAATGCACGACGACGTGTGTCCTCAGCTCCAGGTATGTTAATTATCCCCACTTCACGTCCTGAACGTGTCAGGATCCCTAACCCACTTCTCCCACATAACAACAGGTCATCACAAGAGCGAAAAAAGGTTCGATAGGTGCTCAACTCGCTCTCATGCGAGAGCGCGCTGTTGGACAACGCATCATGATGTATTGGCATATAGATGATTCGTTTTATCCCGCGACCATCACCGCATTCGACGAGTTACACTATCGTCACAGGGTAGAACATGACGATGGCGACATCGAGCCCGCTGTAAAGCTGTGGGAGGCACAAGTTAACCTCGAGGTATGCACTCTGATACAAAGCTATTTACAACAAGACGGCTTTCTCATCCTATATTATTTCACAGGTGGAACCCAATATCGTCCAGACACCTTCATCTATCGCCCGACCACGCACTGATGTATTAAGCCCTGAGGAGAGGGACTCAACGAGAAGAAGTGTGCGTAAACGATTCCCCCGTCTTCCATACGATCAGACTCACCAACACAAAAGCGCGCGTGCTCTGTGAGCGAGGGGGGATGTTCATAAGTCAACCGCCATAGATTCCGTGGCGCGCAACGACGTTGATCACAGGTCTGCGTCATGCTCTTGGTGTCTCTCGGGCGTGTGTTGCCTTGTTGTTAAGGCACTTTAATCCGTGCTAGAATTATCTCAGTTGCCAAAGGATCACGACGCGCATTCGCAGGATGATTGCAGCAAGCGCTATCGAAAACAACGCGCCAGTCTTGCCCTCGCGTTCACGACCCTTCAACATGGCATGCTGACCGGGCTGCCTGGTTCGCTTGAAATCAAACAAGATCCGCGCGATAGCTTTGACTTCATTTTCCCGGAACCGCCGCCCCTCATCCGTCTCATCGCCAAAAGCACGGCGAAAGTCACTGTAAATGCTCGCGCCCTCTGGGATTATATCATTCGCAGTTTCGATCCATTGATCGTATAATCCCTGCTCGTCCTGTGGCAAAGGTATCTCCGAAGTTTCAGGATGGGTTGATAATCGACGTTGCATGACGGGTTCGCGGCCAGGGTCAGGCATGCGTGTTCCCTGTAAATTGCCATCAATACGCACAAATGCTTCAATCGTTCCTTGCCGTTGACGAGGACGAGGTGCTTGCCTTTCTTGCTCAGGACTCACACGCGGACGTACGTTACGCTGCTCCGCCCCCCGATCTTCCCGTGCCCGCATTGCAGCTTTCCTTCGCTGCAAGTCTCGTATCTGTTGATAATGCCGCTCGATCTGTGCATCAATATCTGCATCTCCCAAGGCCTCACTTGGATCTGCTACAGGCGCCGCCGCACTTTCTTGATGCGATTCTAACATCTGTGATGCTTCAAGCGGCGCGAGCTGCGTGCTCTGAACCTCCTCTTCTTGCACCTGGGTCTCCTGGATGACTTCAACCGAGTCACCGCTCGAGTAGTCTTCCTCATCCTCGTCGCCTTCGTCATTGTCATCCATGGTAAGATCGATTGGTGTCACTGGATATTCTGGCCCGTGTTGATGTGGTATCGCTGCCTCGTTGTCGTTCTCCTGACTCCCGCTCTCGGATTGCAACTGAAGGTTCTGAAACTGCTGTTCTGCAGCAGCCCGCTCAGCGTCGTGCCCATCCATCAAATGGTGTAATAGGCTGTCCGGGATGACTGGGTCGTTCACCTCAGGCATCGCGCCCAGAGTCCCGGGTAGAGGAGACTCAAGTGTCTGTAAAGGGTAAGTTTCGTTCGTTCGTTCGATCTCGAAAACCGAGCTGAGCCAACGACGATACGTGGGTCTCGAGGATGACACGACTTGATGCTTTGTGTGACACTACCACTGGCTTCGATGACGAGCCTTGTGATCACCACGTGAGAGGGTCGTGCCTGGTTCCCGGTGCAGTCTAGAGTGATCGCGACGTCACGTGCTCAGAACCTTTTGGCGAAACCGGAAAAATAGGTTATTTTTTGTCGACACAGGCTCGAAATTGTACCCGCTCAGCCTCGGGGACCCCACCATCCTCTGCAGCGGGCCGTGATTGCGTCACCGTATTCGGGAGAAGGCTCACTGGGCACGCCGGGCATGATCGAATCTTTCCCTTCTTATTGAAAGTCGTCCCGTTGTGAGCGATTACCATCGAATGTGCTCAAATGTGCAAATTCGAGCAAACGTGATGCATTCGTTTGCGCGCAGGTGGGAATGCTGCGTGGGTCGCGAGAATTGCCTGAGACACACTATGGCCCGAGTTTTTTTGAGTTTTCAAAACGCGCGTCGTCTACCTCCCTTCACTTGGGCGGAGGCTTGAGTTCGCCGCCGAGCTTCCTGTAAAATCCGGGCGGGCCCACCTCCGCGCCCTCGTGCTGCGGCGTGATTTCGACCTTGTTGATCTTCGTGCCGTCCTCGGTGAGGAACAGCGCGAACTCCTCCGGCCCGATCTTGACGTTCTTTTGTGACGTCGGAATCTTCTCGAGGTGCGGGAGGGGCGCAAAGGGCGCGCCGGTGTGGTCGCCGCTCACGAGCGTGAGCGCGGCCCACGAGCCGTTGGCCTTCTGCTTCACCGATTTGGTGGGCGCGAACGTGAGGTTCGGGAACGAGGCTTGCAGGTTCTTTAGCGCACCAGGGAACTTCGATTTGTCCAACACGATGGGCTTGGCGTATCCAGGGACGAATTCGCCGACGAAGCGGAGTTCGAAGTCGTCCGAAAGGACCGCCTCGAGCGAGGCCTGGAGCTCGGGAGTCATCGGCTTACCGTGGAAAAACTTCGCCACGGGGTCGGGAAGGGGGACGGATTGCATGCAGCCCATGATGTGTGTGCGTGTGCGAGGGGGAATGGCGGTCGGAAAACGATGCGATGACTTTTGTACACCTATAAGTATAGGTGTACAAAAGTTGAATACCGATGTCTATATGTCTTTTAAGTTCTCGAGGGCCTTCTCACGCCTTCTCCACATCCTTGCCCGCTCGCATCGTGTCTTCAGCGGTGGATACCTTAGAGGACGACCTGCGGGTCACCACGACGCAACAGACGAGGACCGCGACGAGAAGCACGACGCCGGCGCAGAGCAGTGCGAAGACGAGCGTGGTCAGACCAAACATGAACGTGTCGTCCTTCTTCTCGTCCTCGGACGTATCGGCAACGTCGATGACGGCACCTCTTTTCGGCGGCCCGTCGATGACGGAGGTTCCGGGCTTGAGGCTCGCTTCGTATCCCGGGGGGAACGGCTTGTTGGGGTCGTCGGACACCTCGGGGTCGTACATGAAAAATGTCCCCTTTTGCCATCCTCGCTCGGAATCGTTCTCGGGCGAACCCAGCACGGTTCGTGTGCCGTCGTCGAGCTCCAGGGCGAGATGGATGTCGATGAGAAAGCAGTTCATGTCGCCGGCTTCGCAGAATGACATGTCCTCAGCCGGGATTCCCTTGAATTCCCCCAGGACGACGTTATTCCACTTGCATAATGACGGGTCAGTCGGGTCGCAGAGAGAAGCGAGGTAAAACGACGGACAGTCCACGGGAGCGCCTGGCCACGAAATTCCGAGCTCGCCGCTGGGATCGGCGGCGGCGGGTGTCTCGGGTCGACCCTCGCAGCCGCCGTGCTTACGCATAGTAATTTTCACCGCTCGAACCTCTGATACGGCAAGCGTGGGTGCTCCAGCCATGCCCTGGAGCTCCTGAGTGGTGCTCGCGGGGGATTCCTGCGCGGCCGGGACACTTGGGTGGTTAGGATTTCCCGTGATTCTCGCGTCGCTTGCGCTCAGACCGCCTTTGCCCATCTTCTTGGCTGCAAGTCCCGCATGCATGGGGAATGAATCCGGCGAGTCGCTGAATCCTGTGAGGTCGCGCATGGCGTTTATGAAGCAACTGCCCGAGCAGCCCCCCTCTCCATCATCCCCCGACGCACAAGTTGGCGCACAGGCGCCGAATTCTGCAACCATGTCATCGTAGCTACGCGTGAACTTCCCCGTGGAGTAGGTCTGCGCGAAGCTGATGATGATCTCCTTCTCATCTGTGGTCGAGGCCGTGTTGACAACGTGCATCTTGCAACCGGCCAAGTCCATTTCGGGCGTGATTTCCGTGAAGTTCACTTTGGTGCCGTTTGCGAATGAAACCCAAGCCGCACGGGAGGTACCGGCGGTGCCAACATTGCTGATATCGAGTGTAGACGTCATGACCAGCGACTTGTAGTGTGCCATGTCGCGGTAGTGCGGGCTCGTGCTCGCGGCGTAGTCGCCGAACGAAGACGCGTGCCCGCTGTTGATTTGTGTGCCGCTCAGCAAGCCCAGGATGGAGAACTTGAAATCTCCAGGGTTGATCGAGACTCGGGGACAGACGTAGTTCTCGCTCTCGGACGTCTCGCCGGGCTTGTAGTTTGGGCAGCCGTTGAGCATGTAGTGCGAGCCGGACGAGATGAAAAACTGATTCTCCCCCAGCGTCGAGCTCGCGCCGTTATTGACGTGGTAGGAGACGTAACCGTAGGCCATTTGGCTTCGCATCGCCTCTGCACCGGTCAATGCCTCGGCGCCCAAATCCTTGTCACCGTATAGCATGGTGGCAGCCGCCGCGGTGGCGAAATCGCCGGCAGTGTGACCCCAGCCTGTACTGGCGAAGACGCTGGTGGGTTTGCCCCAGTACGAAGCATTGTATCCCTCAGCTCTCCTAGTATCTGTCGGGACGAGGATGACCGAGTGATCTTGCAGGACGACGTGAGACTCTGGGGGGTCGCTCGAGCCGGTATCGTACGCGATCTGCGTCGCCACCGGCGTCCCTGCGGTTTCTTGCACGATGCGGGTGTTGCCCTGCCTGCTTTCACCCACGGTCCCCCCACTGGCCGTCTGGGTACCGCCCAACCATTTCGCGGAAGCGGGTCGGGCGAGGATGGTCAACGCGAAGAGGACGACGGCGAGTCCGCGCGAGCGGGGTTCGCGAGGAACCCGCCGAGCGCGATCGTCGATCCGATACGTGCGTGAATGCATGATCGCTGGATCCGAACGATGGCCGGGATGCGTGTCGCGTGCGGACGCGTGTGCGACGCCGCGGAGTCCGACCTTTTCAGTGCCGTAACGCCTCACGTGACCGACACGACCTTTACGGTTCCGAAACGCCCCGCGGAACTTTCTAGAAACTACAAACTGCCCGGTCGAGGAAATGCTGCGCGGAGTCGGGCCTTTCTGTACAACTTGCTTGGTTATTTCTTTAAGCTCCTTTAACATCTTGAGTCTTCGATCAAACTTTGAAGGTACGAAGGTAGTTTTTAGCCACTTTCATTTTACAGGTGAACGCTACGAAGTTGCTGATAAGGATGCACACAGAAGATGTTCTCGTTCAGTTGTGTGGGGCCGCCGCCGCAGGGGGGTGGTTTATCGTCAACAACCAAGCCGTAAAGATGTGGCTCCGACATCAACTGCGCCGCATCTTCTTCGTTGAGAGCAACGGCGATCCAGCGCCGCCAGCACCGTTGTGCACTCTCACCTGTTGGTACAATCCAAGAGTTTGACTACGTCTTTATGTGAATAGGATACTTTTGGCGTAATGTCGCGTTTGCGTTGGTTTGCCACTCGCGGAGATCCGCGTCGAACGGTAGAAGAAGCCGTTTTGCTTGCTCCAATCCCCTTCGCATGAACCAATGCAAAGTACAGCCGAGAGTGGCCAGGCTAGTTACAAGGCAGCAAAGGTATTTAGGGAATGCTTTAGGGCATGCATTGCAGCATCCCTCCGGAAAATGTCTGTCTTCGATCTCTGAAAGTTGTCGAACAAATATTTATTGTGAAACAAAAAATATTTTTTGTTTCACATTTTCACTTATAGAGGTCTTTAGAAGTAGTAAAGATTTGTCCAACCCTCTTTATCACGTAGTTTATCTTCCTCCAAAACCCCCGCGTCGGGCAAAGCTACTTCAACAACACTTTGAAGCGTCCAACCTTCTTGTCCAAGTTCTTTAAGCCTGGTCAATTCAAACTCGCGATACTTTTGAAGAGCTTCAAGCCTCATCTGCTTCATAACTTTCTGAGATTCTATCAGATGCCCCCGAATGCGTTCTTTTCGAGCCAAATCTTTAGCTTCTTGAACTTGCGGAGATTGCCTTCCAGGCCTAAGACGTTGGTCATCTTCGTCATCGCTACTCTCAGGGTGAAGACTGAAATCATGTGGATACGGGATATTGATTTCGAGTTCCTCGACCTTGTATTCGAGGGCGATTCTCGAGATTCCCATCTCCTCGTTCGTCTTAGAAAGCTCCAGCTTCCGGTGTAATCTCTGCTGAAGTTCCGATGCCTCAACCTCCATAGCAGACATAGTTTCGGCCATTCTGCGTTTGAGAGCATCGAGTTGTTCTTGCTCGTTCATCGTGTAGGCACGCGTGTGAGAGTGCGTGTTGCGTGCGGGGGGAATGTGAGGATTATAGTTTTTTCGTGACGCATATATTTTTTCGCTTGATTTCACCGTCGATGACTTTTTCTTCCGCAATGAACCTCACGCGGACGCAGATGTGATGAGCACGAAGCATACCCTTACAGAGAAAGACGTCGTATCCGCGTTCGAGGAGGACGGATATGATGCCTACAACAACTGGGATCTTTCACAGGTTTCCTCCTCAGGGTCTTTGTTCAGAATATTTGAATGGTAATTCAGCCAGTTGTCAGGCGAAGTTTTTTTCCCGCCGCGATATTCTACAGCGAATCTTCTGAGCAACATTTCTTCAGCAACATTTATCAATTTATCATCTTTCATAATCTCGACATCTGCCAAAACTCTTCCGTACTTATCGGTACCTAACACAGACAACTTGACTTTCTGATCCATTATGAGCTGTTTCAAGTGTGTTTTTGCCATCTTTGCGATTTGCCTTTCATCCCCACATTTTGATCTCATTTCCGGACAATCAATTCCATTGACCCTAACGGAGAATCGGTACAGTGGAGATGCTTCATACGGTAAACGGCTCGCGACAGTTAAACTATCGCCGTCGTAAACCTTCACTACGTATCCCTCGTTAATTGGAGGGACAAATTTGGTCGTCTGCTTGTAATTCGGAACGATTTGTCTTTTTAAATTCTTCTTTCGCCATGCACTCGGAGGTCCGTCGAAACACGATGTATTGCCTGGAAGTGGAACGCCATCACCCGACGAACAACCTATCCCCATCCATACTTCCATCCCATCTTTACGCTCGTACTTGGCAAGCCACGCTGTTGCCATTAAAAACATTTTATCTGAAGCGACCAGTGAGCTCGTGTCCCAGCTTGTGATATCAGCGTCAAACGCAGGAGCATTAAAAAACATGGCTGTCATGCTCTGGACTTGACTGACGTCCCATCTTGATATATCTTGGTTGAAAGCATCTCCAAAGGGAAAAAGCATATATTTCATATCCAAGATGTTGCTTACGTCCCAGTCTGGCATGTTGGTCGTTCCAGCACTTCCACAGTTTGCTGCCCCTGAAGAACAACATTGTTCTCCAGTCGGCACTTCACGCAGGCATGCGTCTACAGCCTGTTTAAAATCAACATATCCTTCAAACGTAGCGCCACACACCTGCCCAAAGAGGGCGAGAACGAGAAGGGATCGAAGATTCGATCGTTTGATTCGTCCACTGGGATGGTAAAGCTGTTGATGCCCCATAGTCCTGTTTGGTCGCACGCTTCACCCAGTCTGGTTACTCTCCGTTACTAGGAATACACAAGCGCCCGGAGATCGGGCTGATCGGTCGAGCTCCCGTCGACATTCCACGCATGCAGGTCTTGCTGCAAGCGAAACACGTTGCACTTCCCTTTTACTCTCTTCAAACCCGTTGCCTTTCCCATCCGATAGTGCTCAGCCGTCTCAGCCGTCCATGCGAGTTGAACGATAGGTTTCGACTATGTCGTCCAAGACGGTACCTTCTCTGCGCACACCAATTTGCAGCCGATTCTGTGCGCGTCGATGGAGGGCGACTCGCGCACCCGAAGGCACGTGCGCGTCCCGTTGTGAAAGATAGCTTTCAAATCGTTTTTGGAATGTTTATTCGGCCCCACCACGAAAAATCCGGGATCGGCAAAGAAAATTACCCCAGAATTTGCGACCGACTGCCCCGCGCACGCATTCTAACACATCTAACACGCTTTAGACTAATATATATATCGATCATCTCATACATATTATGCAGCATGCATTCTGCCTGCCGGTTTATTTATTTGCCTCTGGCTTGACTTCATTATTAGCTATTGTCTTGCTCGGGACGTGGCCCGTGGCCCTGTTCGACCTTTTGAGGAAGAAGGGTTTCCGGAGGCTAATGCTCAGGCTATTCCATACCCAGTGTGCGGTGGCGGCTTCGGCAAGATGTCGTTTCTCTCGGTCATACCGTATTCCTGCACACCAACCAGCCCGAGCTCGACACTTTTGTCGTCCGAACGTCGCTATTCGCGCGATGTCGATCGTCTCTTCACACGAACGAAGAAGCGGGGTCACGCTCTGCGTCGAGGGAAACATTTCTGCTGGGAAGTCGACATTCCTCTCCGATATCATAGAGGGTTCTAAAATTCTTAAGGTGCGTTTTCCATACCGCCCTGTGGCATTCTCTTGAAACGCGCTCACCGTGAATTCTATGTTCTTTTTCCCCAAAACAAAATCTAAATCTTTGAGCAGGACTCTGGCACAGACATAGTGCTGGAACCAGTAGACAAGTGGCAAAATGTGAAAAGTAAATCTGCGGATCTCTGCCTCTCGTGTCAAACATATAACATATTGGACGTCTTCTACGATGCGCCTGAACGCTACGCATACACTTTCCAACACTATGTTTTCATGACGCGGTATTTGCAGGAGATTGAATCACGAAGGGAGAATGTTTCCCTGCGCATCTTGGAGCGAAGCGTGTTCTCTGACAAAATGATATTTGTTGAGTCTGTGCATGAAAACGGATGGATGTCTGACATGGAACTCGCCTTGTTCAATAGCTGGTATGACCCGATGGTCCAAGTATCGCCGAATTTGGTTCCAGAGGGGTTCATTTACCTGCGAACTTCAGCTGCTACCTGTATGCGTCGACTGAAACAACGTGCGCGAGGGGAAGAGACAGGAATCCAACTCGACTATCTTCAAACCCTCCATGAAAAGCATGAAGCTTGGCTCTATCCTCCGGCAACGAGAGAGGACCCCTCTAATGTTACATATGCTGCGGATGACAACGTATTTACTGCGATTAGAGATAAGGTGAGGTTCGTTGACGATGACCGCGTCTCTGCTTTGACCGGTGTTCCCATCTTGGTCTTGGATTATGACGATGACTTTGATGTTTTATCTGACGAGCACGTGAAGCAAAGCTACCAGAAACTCGTCGAGGATTTCGTCAGTTATGTAAGAGAAGGGAGGAATAGACGGTGATCTGAATGAAAATATTTCTTTTGCATCGTCCATATGCTTGCTCTTATTACCCGCTTAATCATCATTTTGTTTAGCTACCTCTGGCTGGATACTAGCCATATCCCAATTTGCAACGCTCCCTGTTCTACTTATGTCTGTACTCAGCGCGGAAATGAAAAGCCGCCGCCTTGAGGAAAGTTTTCCCAAAGCCCATCGCAAAAGCAAACGCGAGGGCAGAACGAGCTCTTCAGCTTGCGTCCTTACCAATTATCGAGTGTCATGCGCATATGCGTCGGAATCAAGGTAAGCGAAATCAATAGCATCATCTATGGACGCAATGAGGTTTCCGGTCGCTGATGAGTTCACGATTTCCTCAGCAAAACTTCGACGCAGAACACTGACAGTGTTTGAAAAGTTTGTTGGTCAGTTCGAAGATTGTGTGTTCAAGGGAAAAAATCGCGTGCCTAAGCGTAGAATAGCAACAGAAAGTTTGAACGTACGTGCATACCTTCGAATGTCATCTATCGTATTCTTGCAGTTGATGAATTGTTCGAAATGCTTACACACAAGGTTTTGCCTTGCCATTGCTTCGTTTGCATGCACTCGAACAATTTTGTTGAGCTCTTCAACAAGTGCCTGCACAAATCAAAGGCTGTCAGAATGCTATGCAATCATCCGAGAGCATCGATAAACTTTCGCGTCACGTCTCATCGCTACGAACCTGGATTGTGGCGTTGGCGTCCTTACAGCTCAAGAAGAGCTTTGGATCTATCTGTGCAGGAATTTCGTTGGAGGTGAAATTAGAACTGTTCATACTTTCGGTTTGTTCGTTTGCAGAGGCAACACGCGTTGACTTCGAGTGCTTTGCCCCTCGACCGACTCTCGTTTCAATGCGTTTCAGGGATACCGCATCCAGCAATAAATTCCTTGTACAATCTTCACCCGCGTTACTTCCCCATGAAGCTCTCTGCTTTTCTGCAGGCTCTGAAGAATAGGTGTGCTGTGCAACGCTTCCCAACCGGGCCTTCAACGCACTTCCATGAAGCAAAAGACACAGCTTTTCAAGACCGAGAGCGACTGTAGCACGCCCGCAGCAGTCCATATTCTTTTCACTGTTGTCATCAAAAGCTTTGCTGGTCGACGCATTCACACTCGCGTCAACTGGGGTTGCGAAGCTCGTCGACAGAAGCGTGTGATGGCTCACGTCAGCTAAGCGATTCGCAGCTTCGCCTGAGCCGAAGTTTCTGATCTCCGCCCAAGTAGAAGGCTCCACCTCTGGGACTTTCAGCTCATCATCATATTCAGAACCGGGGTCACTATCTGATATTGACAAGTCCGAAAGCGACACGACGTCATCATAGTTTGATTCCATCAAGGGCCATCAAGAGCTGACGCAGTCGTGAATGCTTCGGATACTAGCGTCATGCACACACCCCTAGTAAGAAAACGACTCTATATCCTCGCCATATATATCTAGCTAGCTAGCTAGCTAGTATGTAGTAGCTAGATATTATGTAAAAACGTTCTAAAAACAACGATCTAATTCGAGGGGGTAGGAAACCTCTATTTTTTCGTATGGCGTCAGTCATAAAATATGTACTATCTAAACACTTAATCGGAAATAAGTAGCTCTAGCTACAATAGCTATTATTACTGATATATCCAACAACAACAGCTAATAACGTCATACAGACATTTCCCTCCTAACCCTATCAAATTTGTCTTCAACAAACCTCGCAAAGTCTGGCTCTATCTCTCGCATGCGGACTAGGCCTTCACTTCCTTCGCCGCTCATGAAAGTGTCGTGCTCATCAGCCTCATCAAGGGTGAAAAATACAAGATTATCAAGCACCGCCGGCCGCATTGGATCCCAGCGAGTCAGACACAAGCCCGCTGTGCTTCTCCACATCCCTTTGCTCATTGACCAAGATTTGTCGCGTGCACTTCTCGCATGCCAAATGTCTTTCACGAGGTATACAATATCCTGCAAAGTATTTGTTTGAATGCGTCAGCAGTTATTAATGAGTTTCGTAAGAAGGAATTAAAGACGCGGAGGATGAGAAAATAAACGATATCAAAGAGCAACAGTAGTGTCAGGTTTTGATTTTTACTTACCTCAAGATCCACGCCGAGACAAGCATCCGCACTTCCCTTACTGTCCTCCCGATCGCGTAGACGCTCGAGTTGCGTCTCGTACTGCTGAAGCTGCATTCGGAAAACGGGTTCAGAGTCGAAAGGCTGTTTGGCCAGTGTTGTGACAACGTGGGCCGCGCAAGCCATACCGAAGATGGCTGGCAGCGCCCCGAACACGGGTATAGTTCTTATCCTGAAATTAGGCAATACCTGGTAATCTTTGAGAGACTTTCCATCTTCAGCTTCGACAGGCACAAGGTCGCACCTATGCTTTTCTGTTGACAGAAGTACTGGGATGCCACCATTTATTCCATGGTCTCGCTTGAGGCGATGTCTGACAGCACGCGCGAGGGGGTCAACGACGCTCTCTGCCACATCAACAATCCTAATCCGCGTAGGGTCGCATTTTGAACCTGCTCCTCCACATGCCAGTACAGGAATCTCGCGTCTCACACATGCGGCAAGAAGTTCGACTTTGGTATCGATGTTATCGATACAGTCTACCACGAAATCGGGTTCACCCCCTAGAAGCTCTTCTTCTGCTTCCTTCCGATACATCGCCGTGCAAACTTCGAGAGAAGCTTCTGGATATATGCGAGCGAAGTGAGCCGCGAGACATTCTGCCTTTGATCTACCGACGTCTTCCCGAGTTGCCACTGCGTGTCGATTCAGGGATGAAAGAGAAACCTGGTCAAAATCCACGAGCCGCAGGCGTGAGACACCTGAGCGAAGCAACATGTGTGCACAGTGACTTCCAACACCTCCTAAGCCGACGACGATGATAAAAGCGCGCGCTACCCGTTGTTGACCCTTTTCGCCAAAGAACTGGATGTTCCGGGTGAAGTGCTCTCTGACAATCTCGTCATCCATATGGTTGAAAGTGGACACTTGCCTATCGCTAGTCGAAGTCGTCTTTGCAAGGCCAACCTCATTCCGAGCGGCGGCGGCGGCGGCAGCGGCCTCAGCGTCTCTATGATGAAACAACGTACATGAAACGCATGCTCCTGCTATTCCCCCGGCAACGAACGCGGCGACGAACCTCGAATCCATACCGTCGCCTCGATGAGAATATGACGAGGTACACGCCGGCGAGGGAGATAGATGTCTCTTTTGACACTTCAACTTTATTATGGAGTTTCATTCTGGGGGTTCTACAATATCTTGAAGTCTTGTTGAAAAATTATTAGGCATTGTTTCACATTTATTTTGCAACTAAATAAACAAACCCCTAATGTGTAAGGGCAGCGAGCGAGTCTGCCGGCCATACGAATAAGCGCGCGCACACACAAGCCAGCCTCCAGTCATAATATTGCTAGTAGTCTATTACGCATCATGACGCTCTGCGTCCTGGCAGGGTGCGTGATAGTACCTTACCACGGGTCGGTGGAGGCCGTTGCCTGAGACGATTTCTTTCCACTGTAGTTCGAAAAATTGAAAGCAAGTGAATGGCTTTTACGGTCACCGAAGTTCACCTACGTGACGCGTACCAAGGGACACGATCTCACGACGAGCGCGAAGTGTCAAAGCCAAGATGTAACCGAAAAACTTCACCGGCTGCCTCAAAATTGGGTCTTAAGTCTGCAGACACAAGTCTTCCGACGTCGACGTTTTTCCTATGGCGTCAGTCGTTCGAACCGTGCTCTGGAAGATCTTACTATCATCGGTGGAACTTGCAGGAGAGTCTGTCAACACCGCCTCGTACCGGGTTCGTCCCGCTGATACGTCGCCCCGCCGATTCTCTGAAGGCACAGAACTCCATGCCGCACTCTGTACCGCATGAAAAGTACTGGTCTCAGAGACGAAGACTTTTCTCTCTGTTCGACCACGGTGTTCAGCTAGACTCTGAGTCATGGTTTTCCGTCACCCCAGAGTGTGTCGCTCATCATCAAGCTTGGCGGTGTATGAAAACGCTTCGCAGTGAAGAACGTCTACGGAATACCAATGGACACGAGCCTCTTGTTATTTTTGATGCTTTCAGTGGAGTCGGAGGAAATACAATTGCGTTCGCGCGTCACTTGAACGTTCACGTGTTCGCCTGTGACACAAATGAAAAGCGCATCAATATGGCTTCACACAATACTAGGATATATAACGTAAGTACAGCCGTTTCCTTTCTTCACAACGATGCTCTTGAGGTTATGAACGAAGCCATATTAAAAGGAGACCGCTCTCCATTTTCAACGCGAAAAGTTGACATGATTTTTCTTTCACCGCCCTGGGGTGGACCAGAATATCGTAACGCCGAAATCTTCGACCTCAGTACTGTTTGGGTGTCTGGGGTCACTCTGATACATGTCCTGAAGACCGCGATGAAAATGTGCCGAAACGTTGCCTTCTTTTTACCGCGAAATACGAATTTGCAGTCACTCGCAGCGCAGTTGAGAGTTCCATTCAAGGTGGAGCGAGAATTCGTGAACGGCAAAGATAAAAGCATGACGCTGTACTTTGGGAAACTAGCTGAGGATTAAGTCAATTTGCTACGCGTGGTGCACTCAAACGCTGACGCTACTCCTGATGAACACGGGTAGCTTCATGAGCGGAGCCTCAACCTCGACCCAACAACGTCCGGCAATATTTTCTTGTCCTTTGTATTCGGACCACACGCCGGCAGGTAAATACACTCTACGGTTCCTTGCACCCTTCACGACAACTGGGGCGACCAAGACATCGTCACCGATCAAGAATTGGTCGTCGATGTTGAATGTTTCTTTATCAAGCGGATCAAGCCACCATAGCGGTCGACAGATAGGTGTCAGATTTGCGGCGGCGTTCTCAAAGAGGTCGTTGATCCGAGGTAAAAGGACATCGTCCCTCATGGCGTCCGCGATTTTGCAAGCATCTGATGCTTCATCACTTACTTCCCACGGAGGAATTGACCACTGAACGGCAGGCATGAGAGCTGAAACCTGTGCCCATCGAACCATGAGTTCTGTATCTGGGAACTGGCCCCAGTACGCGTTGCCACCAATCATGTCAGGTAGACAAAAAGGGTATCCCAACACTGACGAGGTGAGAAGGGCAGGAATAAGTGACTGCAGTCCGTTATCGACGCCCCATACCGTGTCTCGATCACCCATCCGAACCAATCCACGATACTCCGTTGTTCCCATCGCACTTCGCACCTCAGATATGCTGAACTGAGATACCACACGGTTCACCCAGAGTTGCGTGTATTCTCCGGGATATTTTAGCGGGCGGCTTGTCACCGCCCCGCGGGGAAGAAAGCAGGGTTCGCCGGCATCAAACTTGAAACCATCGAGCCCAGCTCTCTGTTGAAGCGTCTTTAAACGTGCAACAAACCAATGCACCGCGGCATCACTCGTGAGATCGATTGCACGAACTGGCTGTGTTCCCCACCATCGAAGTTGGCCAGACTGCAACCTTCCTCCCCCACCACCACCAGCCCAATGGCCAGGAGGCCAGTCGTATTGATCAACAAGAACCTTCACGGCAGATCCGAGTCTTTCACCAGGGCCGCCAACGGAAACTTCGCGGACAAGAGACGGAGGATCACCACCTTCAACAAGGTGCCCAAGTCGTCGCGCCTCTGCACATGCTGCGGAACCCTCTTGCAAGAAGGGCATGACCCACACAGTCACCAGAAATCCTTCTTTGTGAAGCTGTTCAATCATACCTTTTGGGTCAGGGAACTTTACACTATCAAACTCGAGATCTCCATACCGTGACTGCCACCTGTCATCAATTTCTAGTACACCTGGGCGATAACCATTGTCGATCACAGCTTTTCCTAGTGCGAGCACGTCAGCCTGCACTACATCAGCGTGCGAAGTAGCCCACGTGGTCCAAGTTGAACGGTTAAATACGACGGAGGGTGGGGCCACTTGTGGACTTGGGAGAGATTTGAGTGCAGAGAGCGTAGCCGTACGCACGTCTAAAGATGCAGCAATTGCAATGCGAAGCACACAACGATCATCGAGGGGATCAATGTGTCGCTGTCCCCCGTTCGTTGCATCAACGACTTTTCCTTCATTGAAAGCCCTCCGCTGCATTCGTGCCGATTCAGGTGTTCCAATCGCTTGCCAGGGATGCAACACACGATCATCTTCCCATGTGCTTCGGGCCTGTATCCTGAGCTTCCCATCTCCATTGTTAGGAACCTTTTGGTTACCGGAGGCCACTCCGTCCTCATATGGCAAAGCTTCTTGCGTGAGGTGTTGAATTCCAACACCAAAGTATCGTGGATCAACTCGTGATCGTTGCAGCACCGGTGCGTTAAGTCCAGCGTGAAGCATTGGAGTTGTTGGGTCAACAGCGACTAATGTGCCGCGACTGCTGACCCAGTGAGCACCGACCACAGAGCCCAATCCGTTTGGCCCGTGATCGAATGGATACATAGGACCAATTTCCCACTGTGTTCTATCCAGAGGCCACAGTTGTCGAAGCAGGTGTGCCCCTCCGTACCAGCGACCGCCGCTTTGTAAGTCAACGCTCATCTCTGCCAGCTCCATGTTACCATGGATGTCAACCTTCGATGGAACAGAAATTTCGAGGAAAAATCCTTCTTCTAAACCAGCAGCCCAGGTAAATAAGTGACGACTATCATCTACAGATTTGTCGCCCGAAGCCGGCCATACCACAAGCTGAGTGCCTCCGGGCCATTGAAGGGCGAGTGAGGCTCCAGGAGAAGTTTCGCTTGGTGGTAAGAGACTTGCCTTTGCTTTACTTGCAGAGTGAGGCAATGTTACGTCGAAAGACTGAGGAGATGCATGTCCATTACCCCAAAGTTCCAGCGTGCCATCAGATCTGACAACTAACGTCGAGAGACCCGCCGACAGGACCCATTCTTCTGGACGCTCTCCTGGTTCGTCTGTTGTGGCGAGTGCTTCACGAGTCGCTAAACCTTGCGTCGTCGGCAGGACGGTAGCGCTTACGAAAGCAACGCCTGTTCTCCTCATTACCTGACGTCTATTTATCTGCTTCGCATCTTTCTCATGGGATGCACAGCACGCTTCTTCGTGCTGCTCCACAGAAGAACTTGCAGGGTTGCCTAAACCTTCTCGCGCAAAAATACGCGATGACGAAGGGGAAGTTGAAAGCCCTCGACGACATCGCTTCCAAGCGAACGCGCTCGAGCAAACAGTAACCCCCCCTAAGCCAGCATTCATTGCTAGCAGCGATCCTCGTGGTAATCAACTTCGAGTGTCACCCTCCTCAGCGTGCTTCGAGTGTGAGGGAAGCATGTGTCCTTCCTCGGCTGTGCTGTGCGTATATATGACAACCACTAGTAGATAGAAGAGCTAGTAGCTAGCTAGCTAGCTATAGCTAGCTTGGTTATTATTATCGCATCGGCGTGATATTATTACTTGTTATCTACTTGGTCGATCATTATTATTTTGCATATTTACTGACATTTATTAATAATAATATTCAAGTGTTAAATCAGTCCCTCGCTCGCTCCCTCCCCAGTCCTCCTTTGGCGAGTTCTTTTCCGCTTCATCGCAGCGGTACAAAACAGAACGTAGTCGTTCACTGATACGCTATTCTTGACGGCGCTCAGGGGGACACGTGCAAGAACAAAGATGCCAAATGGTTCTGGCCCGTTCGATGTCGCTATGGACGTCAGCACGATCAACAGGTGTGTCTTTCGCAAGCATCTCAAATCATTCGTTCCGCCGAGAGAACGCAGTGAACTGGGTCTATCCCGTGGTCTTACGTAACATAGAGAAACAACATCTCCTTACTAACTTACATGAACGGACGCAGACTTTTGCAGGAGGTCGTGCAGAAAGAGCGGCGTCTTCGTCGCGAACTACATGACACAGTAGAAAGGAAAGAGTTCATCTCTTACAGAATGGTGAAGCACCAGGTTAGTCCTCTTGAAAGCACCCGAAACAAACATCCTCTTTACCAAGTAACAAAACCTCCCCCGAATCTTCACAACCATTATTCGCAGTCCGACATCTCCTCTTTGGAGACTGTGCGCCACCACTCAGCTTCTCTACTTGAGGACATCAAGGACACAAGCTTGTCTGCGAGAGCTGCAAGCGACCAGGCAAGTGTGCCACCCCGAGCGACAGTATGTCGATTGCATCCTACCTCCCGAGATACTCTAACTAACCTCTTCATTTTTCGCGCATCGTGTTCGTACAGGTTCGTCAGCTCGATACCGCTCATGGTCATGCTCAGGAAGCAATTGCGAGAGTGTCGCTGAATGCAGATGTAACACAGTGCATGGACGGTGTCACGGTAAGTTGCATTCCCCAGCACGCTGACCTGGTTGATTGTTATCTAGGCCTGCACTCTAATCCATGATTCTGCACCTACAGAGCTCTCTGGAGAACAAAGAATATGAGGCTGCTGCTAATTTCGTGGACACCCTCGCAAAGCTTTATAATTTTATGCCTCACAAAGAAGACATCACCGCGTCAGACAGTGAAAATGCGCAGTTTGTTCGAGTTCGAGACGCTGTTGCCAGAGTTGTCCGGGAAGAGCTGCATACTGCAGCATCTCAGAGTGACGTGTCGCAGGTAAGTATGTGGCTCGCTTCTTTCAAGTGCAACGTCGTTTCTTGCTGGTTCACCGAGGCACTCACTTTGCGAAAATATTTCCAAACTTCACAGGTCTTGAGATTTGCAAAATTATTCCCAAAGCTATGCTTGTCTGACGAGGGGTTAACTACAGTGTGCCTCCAACTTCGTAAGGTACGACGTAACTCTGTATCTCTTTTAGCATTTGTGTTCTTTATGTTGACTGATTTCCCCCGTTCCTTGCCTACAGCTTGTCACTGCACATTTCAAACAAGGTGAAAGAACGTGGAGCGCCGAGAACATATTAGAAGGTGAGTATCACTTCGCCGCTCAAGGGACACAATTTGAAAGGGGCGACCTGCGCGTGACTCTCCACTCTTCATCTGGTCTTGCTTGGAAGACTTGTTCTCTCACAAGTCTAACTGACCACCCATCCATATCAATCATATCGGAACACCCAGGCAATGACAGTGGCACTACTAGTCTTCTCGCTGAGCTATTTGAATCCGTGGTTACCATAGTCGACCAACACGGAGACGATTTAACTTCTTCTTTTGGAGGTGCTGCCGTACAAGCCGTGGTCCAGAGTCTCAACAAGGTATGTCTTTTGCAGCTACGTGTATCTTCATGTATGCAAAAAATATCTTTATCTTTTTTTACACTTGAAGTAACGCATCAATCAATTTAAGCACGAAACTAACACTTGTTTTTTTGCAGGAGTGTGATGTCTGTGGCACCCAGCTTCTGAAAAGATATATTGTACGCCACCCTTCAAACACATCCCAAACGTGAGATGTACTTAACTCCGAATGTTCCTAACGACTTCATTTTGCATACCTCACTGTATCAGGACAAGAGGAACATCCTGCAAATAGCGAAAGATGTCAGTTTACGAGCCAAAAAGCAGGGAAAGAGCAACGTCGATCCCAGGTGCGAAGACAAAAAAGAAGAGTGATGCAGCAAAGCGAGCAGAACAAATAACCCTATCCGTCTGACG
>JACLAA010000027.1_pt1 | contig 25901 bp, 21 predicted proteins | sample 8027891 | NCBI WGS metagenome assembly JACLAA01 (sample SAMN15724900, study PRJNA655200) | protist metagenome | isolation source: fluorescence activated cell sorting (FACS) single amplified genomes of... | place: Spain: Blaines Bay Microbial Observatory, Mediterranean Sea | collected 2016-01-19 | reverse complement strand
AGCCTCGGCTTCCGCCCCGTCGACGCGGCGTGGCCGATCCTGATCGCGCCGGGTGCTGGCGGGCGAACGGTCGTCTGCCCCGCGGACCCGACGGACGCGCGGGTCCATTTCAGCTTCGCGCAGATCCGCGCGCAGCGCCTCGACGTCGTCGCGGCGCCGCCGCCGGGCGCGAAGCCCACTTTTGTTCGGACGGCGTTCGTTCATCCCGATAGCACGGCCCTCGCGGCGACGGTGCCTGCCGAGTTCTACGCCGCGCGGCTGCTGGCGTTCGCGGGGACCGTGGACGCGCTGCGGCCGCGGCTGCTGGCGCAGTCGTCTTCTTTGTTGTAATTTGTATTAGATTCTTACGAGATCTCGCGGGCGCGGAGGGCTGCTGCGAGCCGCGCGGCTTTCAAATCGTCCTCAATCGCCAATCTGAGCGGATGCGCGCCGCCAAGCAAGCGCCACGCGTTCCTTTCTATCTCCTCGAGCGTCGTCACGGCCTCGTGGAGATCGTTGAGCGTGGCGCCGGGGTCTCTGAGCTTGTGGCCGCGGCGCCAGTGGTCATGCTGGCAGGTCGAGTCACAATAGCGAATTTTACAGCGCACGCAACGCGGCGCGTCGTGGGCCAGTGGGGCGGCGCAGGCGGCGCAAGTTGTGAGGATCATTTTTGCGGTGGTCTGGCTTTTGTGAGGCTCGCGCGGCGGCGTTTTTGGCTGTGGGCAAAAATCAAATCAGGTTTGCAATTTTTAGCAGCGTGCCCGCGCGAGCGATTATGGCCGCGGGCCGCGTCGAGCATAGGGTTGCGGCGTGCGACTATATCGACTGGACGACGACGGGGCGCTTCCAGCAGAACCTGGGGACGATCTAGTAGGCGCGTTTGTGGACTGCCGGCGGCGTGTCGGTAAGGACTTCTATCTTCGCTAGTGTCTTATAGTCCGCTAGGGATTATCGATGACAAGACACGAACGCATCTCTCGTCAGCCACCACCACCATCCTGGCACCCCAGCTGCTGCGTAGCGCTGTTGTTCGTGTAGTAGGTTACAGCCTGCTGCGTTCGGGCGCTTGAAGCGAGACCTACGGCCCGCAACTCCTCTCGATTGAAAAATCACATCTGACGCTATCGCGGCCGCACACTCGCTATAGCGCCGCGCCGACGCTGCTGCAGTGCTCCCTTTTCACCATGTCTGCCATGGACACCTCCCAAGAGGCAGTTCCCCAGGTCTCGCGCGACTCGTCGGGCAGCAGCGACGGGCCCATGTCGCTGGAGCTCCTCCAGGTCCTCGCGAGCACGCCCGACGCGCTCGTCGAGGCCGAGGAAGCTTATGACGACGACGACGCGAAGACGCCGGCGGCGCGGCGCGACGAGGCGCTCGCGGCGCTGGACCCCGCGGTGCGCAAGGCGCGCAACGACGCGGCTCTTCAATTATCGACGCGGACCCTGAAACGCTACGTCGGCGCGCCCGTCGACGAGTTGCGCGCCCACGTGACCTGGCTCGCGCGCGTCAAACCGACTTCACTGGCATTACCGACCGCGGCGCCCGCGGCCTGCGCGAGCGGCACGTTACGTGTAGTGAAAGCGCAACAACCGCACGACGTCGCCATGCTCTTCGACGGCCGCCGCTGGCACCCCTGGAGCTACGACGCGTGGTCGACGGACGAGTGCGTCGACGCCTTTGAGAGGTACGTGGCCTTCCACTACGAGGTCTGCGCGAAGCTCGTGGAAGAGCGCGGTGGCGGCGATTCTTATGAGGGTCCTACTATACTGGTAAAACTGGCAAACCGGCCGCAGCTCATGCGGCCCGTGGCGTTACGGTGCACGAAGCGCCTGGTCGACGTGGCGCGGCAGTACCCGCTCAAGAAGGCCATCCTCATTGGTGCGCCGCCCCTCTTCGCGGCGGCGTGGCGCGGCATCCGCCCTCTGTTGGACGAGGCGACGCACGCGAAGGTCGAGTTCATGGACGACGAAGCCGCGGGCGACAGGGCTTTTCAAACCATCGTGGGGGGCGGAACGCCTTTCGCGGAGGCGGACGAGGGCCCGCAGCCGGGGCCCCTGAGCATCGGCAACATCGAGGAGGCCGTCCTGGCGGCGTCTATCTAGAGTTTTGCGTAATTTTGACATCATGACTTACTCCGGTCCGCTAGAGCTTTCTTAACGTTCGCCTCGACCTCGGCCCTCTTCGCCGCGATTTCCGCCTGCTTCCGCTGGGCGGCTTCTTCCGGCGTGAGAGTTTTTGCTTGGATCCAGGGTACCTCCTGCTTCTTGTCGGCGAGGACGCGGAGAAAATTCGCGTCGTCTGCGCCACAGGAACCGCAGAGTGGTGCCTTCGCTTCGGGGTCTTTCGCGAGGCCGCAATATCCACAAGACCAGCAGACCACGCCCCGGCCCAGCGAGTGCGCCGCGCCGTCGGGGTCCGACGCGAGGATTTTGAACATCGCATTGGTCGTCTCAGTAAGCTTCTCGGCATTATCGACGAGGCCGCAGCGCAGGAACAACTCGGCGGCGTTGTGGAGGTTGCGCGGCATGTTCTTGTCGCGCGCCTCCATGCCCTCCTCGCCGACTACCTTGACATTTGCGAAGCGCGTGTCGACTTTGAGGTGCACGTCGCGCACTTCGGTCGCGCCGTCTAGCTGTGCAGCTTGTGCAGCCATTGTTGTGCCGTGGTTTTGCTCGCTTTTGACCAGTCGCTTGTAACCTGTAGCGCGGCAGTGTGCACACAGTGTGCAGCGTGCAGCAAGTGTGCAGCGTCTCTGCTGCTCCTGTATAGTGGGCACAAATCGTTGTAGCGCTGCACGGCGTCCGCAGCGATTGAAAACAAGCTGTTACACCCCGTTTGTGAACCACAACGCAGAGTGCTGAAGCGTCGCCGCCGTCACATTAATCCGATCAGCGCTAGAGGAATGTAAGACACTAGCACATTGGCGCTACGGTGCCCGCGAGTAGACGCGAGGGCGCGAGCCTGCAGGGCAGCACCGTACAAGCCCATAATTGCCGATCAAGGCAGCCCAATCAATCGGGGGCAGCCATAACTCGCGATGAGTACCACACCAGACCCTGGCCCACTCACAGTGAACGTACGCGTAGAGCCATTGACGCCGGAGAGGTACGGAGAAGACTTCAAGCTCCTTCATGAGTTTCTCGGCACGATGCGCTGCTGCTGCTGCATCCCAAACAGCTGCGGCGAATCCGAGGCGGGCTGGACCAAAAAACGGGAGAAGTGGCCAGCGGACAAGCTGTCCCTGAGCGCCGTGGCCATAGACGAGGCCACGAACAAGGTCGTGGGATTTGTCCACTGTTCAGGCTTCGGCCACCCGTGCGATATGCACAGTCCGAAGGAACACGAGATCTACGTGGACGAGGTAATGGTGGAGGAATCACTCCGGCGTCGCGGCATCGGCACCCAGCTGATGAATTGGGTCGAGGATACCGCGCGGTCGCGCGGCGCGACGACGCTTTCTCTGCTCGTGTTGAAAGGAAACCCGTCGCGGGGCCTCTACGAGCGGCTGGGCTATGTGTCCAAGGGCCCGCCGGGGGGAGCTTTGATAGCCTGCTGCTGTTACGGATTGTTTTTCGGCAGCTGTGGCGCGGAGATGATGTACAAGCAGCTATCGGACGTCGCGGCGGAGCCCGGTTCGGAAGCTATTGCGCGGTAATGATGAGCAGGCAGCTTTCCGACGTCGCACCGACCGGCGGGGGAGTCAGGGAGCTAATATGTGTTAATTCTGATTGCTAGTGTCTTACAGGCCGCTAGCTAATCGCACGGTCGAGAGTCGAGAGGCTCGAAGCGGTGAATCGGCACAGCTGCCGAAGGAGTGGTCGTCGGGAGGAGTTCCTGTACAGCTGGTTGTCCAGCGAGACCATCCGTACGATTCTAAAAAGCCCGCGTGCGCTGCATCACACACCTGGTCATCAGGGTCACCTAGACACGATGTCGTCAGGCGTCCGCATAGAGGTGCTCACGCCCGCGCGCTACCGCGAAAACTACGACATTGAGCATGCTTTTTTGGGCAGCAAGAAGTTCTGCTGCGTCCTGCCGTGGTCGTGCTGCGGCGGCTTCGGCGAGTGGCGCGCGCAGCGCGAGAAGCAGGCGCCCGAGCACAAGCTGCTCTACGCCGTCGCCGTCGACGAGACGAAAAATAAGGTCCTGGGCTTCGTGTACTGCTGCGGCCACGGCATGAAGTGCGACCTCCACACGCCCAAACCGGGCGAGCTCTACGTCGAGGAATTGGCGGTGAGCGCCGACGCGCGGGGCAAGGGCGTCGGCACGAAACTCCTCCAGTGGGCCGAGGCGCAGGCGGTAGCGAGGGGCGACACGGTCATGTCGCTCGCTGTATTGAGAGGCAACCGGGCGCAGGGCCTATACCAGCGGTTCGGCTTCGAGGAGCAACCGCACCAGGACGGCTGCGACGAGTGCTGCGAGTGCTGCTTCGTGACGGTGTGCTTCGGCCGGCCCTACGGCGAGTGAACGTGTGGAAAGCAACTCGACGCAATCCGTGAAATTTGTTTCCGCGCAGGCTGCTGCCACGCGGGCTGGGGCAGCGCGTTCATGACGAAGAGCCTGCTCGCGAAGCCGGCCGTCGTCGTGGTCAGCGCGAAGGGACCGGTGGTGGTGGCCATGGAGCGGGCGACCGAAGACGTCGTCGTCGAGAGCGGCCAGGTCGTGCGGCCGCGGGGCCTCATGCGCCAGGCGTCGCTCAACCGCGCGCTGAGCCGCTGACGACGCGTGACGCCGTCGCCGACGCGAAATTTTTTATTGTTGAAAGTAAGTACAGAGTAGTTATTTCGACGCCTTGAGCTGCTTGCGGATGACCCAGTCCTCGTCGATCGGCGCGAAGATGAGCGTGCCGTCCTCGAGCTCGACTTGATAGGGCGCGGGCTGGTCCCAGCCCTCTTCCACGTAGTCCAGCGCTACGACCGTGCCCCGCATCCACGTCTCATCCCCAACATTGCACTCGACAGAAGTACCTACACTAAAGCGCAATCCACCACCACCTTCGACCCTTTTTTCCATGTCCTCGAGCTCGGCATCCGTACACAGCGCCTCGTCGAGATCAGAACGCAAAGTAGCTTCGTCCAGCCCTTGACCGATGATGACGATCTCGGACTTCTGCTCGTCGCCCGCCCAGGGTCCGACGTCGTCCAATCCAAAATGGCGACCCGCGTAAGCCCACTGGATCATGCGCCGGGGATGAGTGTCGAGCCACACCGTGCCTTTCGACCGCAACACACTCTCCCACGCACTTTCCACGCCCTTCACGCCGGCCCCGCCCGGCTTCAAGTCTCTCACGTCGAGCATCGTTTTTTGGGGAATGGGCCACCGCGAGATCATGCCCAGGAGTCGATCGTAGTTGAAGGGTCTTTTTTGAGTATACACAAAGTTGCCGAAGTCCGTCGCATGCGACGGTAGGTCGTGGGCGTGGCCGTGCTCGTGCGAGTGGCCGCTCTCGCCCAACTCTGCTGCGGGTTCTATATCATTTCCGTTCCGTCGGAGGTAGTGCGTATCCGCCTCGAACTCCGTCGGGAAGTGCTCCGTGAAGATGGCCGTTGGTCCATTACTTTCTATCGTAAACTTGGTCTCTGGCGAAGACTGGTCGAAGACGAGGTTAAAACATTTTCCTGGCGTAATGACGCCGCCACTCTCCACGTCGACACATTTCTCACTCTTGATCAGCGCCTCGCCCAACCCTTCTACACTCTCAAGAGCGTCCTTTGAAGCACCTGAGGCCTTCAACACGACCATGCGCATCGCCGGGTCCGCATATTCACCTCCAACTTGCTGCGCCGTCCACTCGTACGAACCCTCTTCGAGTGAAAAGACGCCCGCCCACTCGTGTTTCGAAACCTCGTCGCAGCACGGCTCGCTGCACGTCGACAGCGTCTCACCGCTCACCGTGCACTTCTCCGGCAGCAATTCCGACAGCGGCGCCCGCCCGTATTCCGTCCGCAGCACCTTCGCCTCGGGCATCAGCGCCGAGCACGTGACGACGGCCTGGTCCGCATCCAAAGAAGCCTGGTCGATTTTGTTAATTGCAATTACGTCCGCGCATTCGACCTGAGCCGCGAGTAACGCGGCCACTTTCTGGCCCGCGGCGCAGGGGTCCGCCTCGAGGTCCGCCTTCGACGCCAGGGCCTTCTTCATCGACGTCGGGTGGTAGGGGTCCTCGTTTTCGTCTGCTATGCGATCTTCCATGACGTCGTACGACATCCACTGCTCGCAGAAGGCCGGCGCGTCCACCAACGTTACTACTCTCTCGACGTCGACATCTCCGGCCTTCAGGTTCGCCTTGACGACGGAAGGATCGGCTACGCCACTCAGTTCGACGACCACGTGGTCGAAGGATTTGCCTCCTACCATGGCTCGGATGGACTGTGCTAACTCTCCAGCTTCAGGACCGCAGCAGACGCAGCCGTTCTGCAATTCCAAAAGTTCGACGGGCTCGCCGTCCGTCTCTACGAGCTCTCTCTTCACGATACTCCCGTCGACGTTCACCGCCGCGACGTCGTTCACGACGACCGCCACCTTCAGGTCTTCCCGGTTCTGTAAAATCGACGTGAGCATGGACGTCTTGCCCGCTCCCAGGAAGCCACTTAGTAAAGTCACCGGCGGCACCGTGTCCTCCGTCGCCGTGGCGGCGGCGCTCAGGCGCGTGCGCGCCAGCCTCGTGGCCGGGCGCAGCGCGCGGCAGGCGCCCAGCAGGAGGGCCATGGCGACACGTTTCATTCGGCCTCGCGCGCGGCGGGAGCCCCTGCAGCCTGACACTGCGGGCTTGCAACGCCTCGGAATGAAGCGAAAACGGCGCGGCTGCAGCGGCGACTCTTTGAGGCACTTGTGAGATACTCTCAGTCGCGCCTGCTGGCTTGGACAACACGCACGCACGTATTTCTCGCCACTGCTACAAGAGCTCGTGCCAGAGTTTTGGAGCGGAGAGCCAGAGCGCGGAAATCCTCTTTGGATCCATAGCAGGCGCCAGGACCCCTTGAACAAGCACCAGGGCGAGCAAGAAACCGCTCGGGCTTCGTGCGGGTCCAGCCAGCAGCAAAAACTCGAGTGGGTGTGTTCGCCTCCCATTGCGACGCGCGGCAGCGAGTGCAGCAAAAGGCAGTGATCTTCCATCACAGAAGTCGTTACGAAACGCCGGGCAGCCGTTAGCCGTGCACAAAGAGGAGTGGTGCCACACCCAGACAGGGCAGCAGCTGTACGCCGTCGACGCGTCGCTTGCGCGCCGGTCCAGGCACGCACAGCTCGATCTACAAGCCGACAGGTCGGCCCGCATCGCTTCCTCGCGACGCGGGCAATGGCAGGCAGCCTGATGCGGTACGCCGCCCTCCTCCTCCCGCTGCGAGCATTCACAGAAACGCCCTACGCCAAGACGCCGTACCAGCAGTGGGAGGAGGACACGTACTACCCGCACAGTCGGGGCGGCCCGTACCAGGCTTGTCTCAAAGCCCATTTGGTGCCAAAGCCGAACACGTATTCGGGCTGCGGCCTCCTGCCAAAAACCGTCAAGTACTGCATGACCACCTTTCCGGAAGAGACATCGTCGGAGAACAAAGAACAGCAAGAATGCTTAGACCGGTACTACAAGTGGTGGGACTGCGTGTTTGACGCGTGCGAGGAGACGCACTGCTCGTACCACGGCTCCTGCCCCGAGCACCCGCCCGACGTCGAGTTTCCCTACGACGACTACCCCGAGGAGTCGACGCACCCCGAGAAGCCGGACGCCGACTACTGGGAGTCGCTCAAAAACCAGCCGAACATCTGGGGCGACTTCACGGAGGAATAGTATTGTGATAATTAATAATTAACGATTCAACTTGTCCACAAAATACCTCCGCACCTGGTCCCGCTGCGGCTCCGTCTCCGGCGACGTCGCGCCGTCGGTTTCTCCCCTCGTCTGGTAGTACGCGTCGACGCGCGCCAGCGCCTCCTCGGCGCCCAGGTCGGGATAGAGCGCCCCTAATAGTGACGCCGCGACGAGGCCCGTCCGGCCCCGCCCGTAGGCGCAGTGCACGTACACGATTTCCCCGTTTCGAACTCGCGCCGCGAGCTTCTGCACAATTACATCCAGCGCGTCGAGTGTTGGTGCCGGCGCCAGGTCCGGGAGCGGGTATGATGTCCAACTCTCAAATGCGTGGTCGTAGACCGCATTCGTCTCGTGGGCCTCCTGGAGGCTCACGGCGGCGTCGCAACTCCGCGCGACATCGTCCACGGAACCGCGCGTCGGGTTCGCTCCGAGTAATACGCGTCCAGGAAGCAGCCAGTTCGCCGTCGCCGAGTAGTAGATGTGTTTACTTAGTGCCGTCGCTGTGATCTCGGGCAGCGGCGGGAGGAGGTCAAATGCTGCGGCTGCTGCCCCGCGCCGCGTTTGCACGGCGGTCGTCGCCGCGACGGCGCGCGCCTGCAGCGCCCAGAGGGCCGGCCGCGCGAAGCGCACCATCGTTATGTTGGGCGCGCTGCTCAAATGAGGCGCCTCGTCGCCACGAACGCACCAGTCGGGTCGCTGTGACGCGGCCAGCTTTGAACGGGCCCCTGGCTTCTCGTAGGATCCGTCTCCGGGGTCGAGGACGCTCTGGGCTGCCTGCTTGGGGTTTCTCGCGCGTCCGTCACACGCGCCACGCGTCTCGCGCGTTGTTGTTTGGACTCGTCGGATTTGTCGGTGGGAGTTGTTCTGGTGTTCTTGCCGTCTTGATTAGCTCCCTCGCGCACCTCGCTCGCTCGGGTTATTTTCACAGGATTTCACAGTATTTCCAGCTCGGAACAGACGCGCGAGTGCCTCTACGACACAGATGAACCGGCGGAGGCCTGCGGTGGGGTGTGCACCGAAGCGGGCGCTCCGTGCAGTCTTAATTTGGGCGTCGGCTTCGAGGGCACCTGCTTTGCGACCGAGACCGACGACGCCGAAGGCGACGTCTTCATCTGCGGCTGCTGCGAAGCGGGAGAAGGCTACGAAGACGCCTCGGGGAACGCGCTCCCGTTGTGCATGGAGACGCAGCTCGACCCGCCGGGACTGATCTGACGCGACGGCGAACGACGAAGTAACTACACAAAACCCACTTAGAAGTTGCACATCATCTCCAGGAACTCGTCGCGGTTCACGCGCGCGTCGCCCTGGCAGTCGACCTCGCCGATCATGTCCTTGATCTGCTCCTCCGTCAAGTGCTCACCGAGTGATCTCATCACTCTATCCAAGTCGTTCGCGTCGAAGTACTGCTTCCGGTCCGTATCGAAGAGTTCAAAGGCCTGGTTGATGCGATCGACGTTGAAGGACGCCTCGAGCGTCTCCTCCAAGACATGACTAAATTGGTGGTACTCGACCTTGCCGTGCACCGGCTCCATGCGCGTCCAGAGGTCGCGCCACTCGGCGTCCGTCGGGGCCATGCCCAGCGCTCTTAGCACTTTGTAGACCTCTTTCTTCCGGAGGCCGCCCTTCTTCTCGGCGATTAAATTCCAGGCCTCGTGGAGCTCGGCCTGGCGCTCGGGGGTGATGGGGCTGTGGGTCGCGGTGGGCATTTTAGCTGTGCTGCCGGTTTAGGTGCTGCCGGAGATGATCCTCTTTGGGCGGCGGGCGCGGGGCCGCAGCGGCGTCAGGAGATTAGGTGCTGCCGGAGATGCTCTCGGGCGGCGGTCGCAGGGGCCGCGGCGAAGGCGTGAGGCTCTCAGCCAAGTAGTGTACGACGCCTGGGTAACTTGGCTCTGCCTCCTTGTGAATCTGTGAGGCTGCGCAGCCTGTTTTGGGGGCACGACTACACAGATGAAAAAAAAGGAAGCTAGTGCGTCGACGACGCTAGCTCGGTGCTACTGCAAAGCTCTGAAGTCCGCTGCGCCGGCCTTGTAGCCTAGAACTGATAATACGGCACCTGCGTATAGCATTTGACGTGGTGTGAAGCGCTGGGGGCGGACCGAAGCATTTTGGGGGACCACTGCAGACTGCTCTCACTGAAGCACTGCTCTCACTGCAGCAAAAGCGATATGGCCGCCGCAGCGGCCTGGCGCGCCGCGCGCCACAAGACGGCGGCCGCACTCCTCACTACTGCACCGACGGAGCGCTTCGAGGCCTTCGTGCGTAATTGGGCCGAGTCCGACGACGAGCCCTACTCAGCACGCGGGCAGACACTGCGCGCTAGAGGCGACTACCCGGGCCTGAGCGAGCGCCCGGCGTGGCCGCGGCCGGCGTGGGCTGATGAACTTGAGGCGCGGGCCGAGGTCATCGCCGACGAATATCATGAAGCGGCGCGCGCCGTGGAGCTTGCACCGTACTTTGGAGGCGACTACGGCGACGATTATGCTGGTTTGGATATAGCGAAACAAGGAGAAATTGTGCCGGGCGCACAAGAAAGGTTCCCAGAGACGCTCGCCGCGCTGGAGCACATAGCAGGAGACGACCCCGTCGGCGCGACGCGCCTCGCCTTCTTCGCGCGGCAAGGTCCCCAGTCGCACGTGCCGCCGCACTCGGACATGGTCAACTTTCTGCTGACGTGCCACCTTGGCGTTGTCGTACCCGACGACTGCCGGCTCTTCTTCACGACGAGCAGGGAAGCGCCTCCAATAGAATGGAGGAAAGGTGCGCTCGCGCCGCCTCTCCAGACATCCTTCGCGCACGCGGCTTTTAATGATTCCGAGAGCGAACGGGTTGTCTTGTTTTTTGACGTCTTCCACCCCGATCTCTCGCGGGAGGAGCGCGGCGCGCTCGCGGACTTTGAGAGGAGGCGCCGCGCCGACGAGGAGGCGTTCTGGGGCGGCGACGATCGCGCGGCCCCCGTCGGCGATGACGCAGCGTCGCTGTTTGCCGAGGCTGCGCGGCTCCGAGCCGAAGCGGAGCGAGACGCGGCGCGGCCGCCGGTCGCGGCGCCGCAGCGACGGACGTTTAGCACCGACGTTTCGAGGCCCAGACAAAATGCGGCGGTCGTCGCACCACGTCGGGCGTTCAGCACTGTGTCGCAAGCAGCGGACGACGTGCTACGGACGCGCCTCGCCTTGTCCAAGGCGGAGCTGGAACGGGTGGCGCGGCATCTGCTCGCGGGAGCGAGAGAAACGGTGGAGCCGAAGCTCGACTGGCTTCAGACGCGCCTCGAGCTGGACGCGGCGCAGCTGAAGAGGATGGTCGTGACGCATCCGTCGCTGCTGAATCTAGGCGTCGAGGAGACCCTGGCGCCGACGGTCGACTGGCTCCAGCGACGCCTCGGTCTCGACGCGGCGCAGTTGCGGAAGATGGTTCTGAGGCTTCCGCCGCTGCTGGGCTACAGCGTCGAGGACAACATGGAGCCGAAGCTCGACTGGCTACAAGATCGTCTTAAGTTGGACGCGGCGCAGCTGAGGAAGGTGGTGGTGCCGTTTCCGGCCCTGCTGGGCTACCGCGTCGAGGACAACCTGGCGCCGAAGCTTCAGTGGCTCCAGACGCGCCTCGACTTAAATGATGCGCAACTCAAGAAGATGATTCTAACGTCTCAGGCGCTGCTGGGCTACAGCGTCGACGACAACATGAAGCCGACGCTCGGGTGGCTACGGACGCGCCTCGACCTCAGCGACGCGGCGCTGAAGAAGATGGTCCTGGCACTCCCGCCCCTGCTGGGTTTAAGTGTTGTGGACAACGTCGCGCCGACCCTCGCCTGGCTCCAGAAACGAATGAATTCGGACGACGCGGGCCTGAGGAAGGTCGTCGTGGCGTATCCGACGCTGCTGGGACTAAGGATAGAGCGCATGGAGGCGAACTGCGCCTGGCTGGAGTCTAGACTCGGTCTCGATGCGGCGCAGTTGGCGAGGGTCGTCGCCGCGAGCCCGCCTTTACTTTACTTGAGTGTCGAGGGCAACCTCGCGCCGAAGCTCGACTACTTGCTAGGGGCGACGGGCCTTTCGGTGGACGAGCTCCGCGCCCACGTCCTGCGGCTTCCGGCCATCCCGAGCTACAGCCTCGACCGGCGCTACCGCCCGCGCGTCGAGGCTTGTGTCGCGGCCGGCGTCTCACCTGAATATGTTCTGACCTCGGCGCCCTATACGGACGAGAAGTTCGGAGAGCGCCTCGCGCAGAAGCGGGACGTCGTCGTCATGTAGCTCCAGGACTGAGAATTAGTAAACTGTTGTGATTAGTAATGGAAGGGAGACCTACATGCCCGGCAGCATCTCGCCGACGTCCGCGTCGTCGAACTCGTCCTCGTCCGGTCTTTTAGCCGCCGTGCGCGGCCGCTCCGGGTTCGGGTCGGCGAGGCCTCGAGCCTTCGGCGCGGCCAGATGTTGTTGCTGTGGTGGTGACTGCCTCCTTTCAGGAGAATACGGTCGCGGCGGCGTTCTATCCCGTTGCGGCGCGGCCCTTGTGAGTTGCCCTTGCGACTGCTGCGTCTGTTGGGCCCGTTGATCTAACCGCGAGAGTTTGGCCTGGTAGTGGTCGCAGGGCTGGCCCAAATCTTTACAGATGGCGACGAGGTAGCGCAGACATTCCGCATTCTCGGGATGCTCCGCATGGACCTTCTCATACAACTCCAAGGCTCGTTGGTAGTTACCCATCCTTCTGTAACAACTCGTGACCATCAACCTCCACTTCACCTCCTTCGGCTGGATCTGCGCGGCTCTCTCAAAAAAGTGGATCGCCTTTTCGTACATCTCCGACTTGACGTACCATACTCCTAACCAGGAAATCACATCTAATGAGACCGGATAATGTCGATAACTCTCCAAATGAAAATGAAAAGCTTGCGCCTCGTCGTCGTTGCGATTGCACAGCTGGCCCATCCGCAACAACACTCCAGGATCAGAAGGTACGCGCGTGATCAGGATGTTGTACCATTTGAGCGCGACGTCGACTTGGCCCTGCGCCTCGTGTAAGGCTGCAATCTGATAGATAACTTCGGCATTATTCGGCACTATTTGATGTAACTTCTCAAAAGCCTGCAAAGCTTCGGCCCAGAGCTCCATCTTCAGGTTTACTAAGCCCAGATCATAAATCGCCTCGACGCAGTCCGCCTCGACGCCGATCGCTTCCAAATAAAATTGTTTCGCCGTATCGTAATCCCCGCGCACCGCCAGACAATTGCCTTTGTTCACGAGCGCTCGGGCGTTGTACCGGTCGTGCTCATACGCTAAATCCGCGTATTTATCGGCACTCCTCAGATCGCCCTCGAGGAAGTAGATAAATGACAAGTTGGTGGCAGCCATGGCTTTCAAATGTTGGTCCCGCTTCTCAAAGGCTTTGAGGGCCTCGATGGCCTTGCCGAACTCCTTGACCCGCATGTACTTGAGAGCTCGCTCGATCTCCATCTCTGACGAGACACTTTCGTGGTCCTGCTTCAGGGACTCGATGCAGAACTGGTAGCCCGCCATCTTGCTATCATCTCCATCAATTCGGAGTTCCGGCGCGATGAGCCGAGCCGCTGTTAACATATACGTGCGAGCTTCTTTCTCCCTCTTCAGCAACTCATGGCGCAAGCCGTCCTTCGCATTTGCATCATCCTTGTCGTGCTTCGTCTCTTCCTTGAACTCCTCCTTGCTTTCCGAACCTAGGGCCCTATCTAGATCATCTGATTCATCATCGTTCGCCTCCAGAGGTATACTAATAAGTTTCTGGAAGCCGCGCCGCATCTTCTCCGCATCTCCGAGAGCGTAATAACAAAGTATCAAGTTAAATCCGGTATGAAAGTCGGGATCGCCGCCCATGATCGTCTCGTACGACTGCACCGCGTCCGAGAATTGTCCTAATTTAACAAACGCGTTCCCAATATTTCTGAATATTTTAAATCTAATATGTTTCCCGGTATTGGGTATCTGGTCCAGCGCCATGCGGTACATCTTTATCGCCGTCTGGAACTTCTGCTGCTCGAAGTAGATGTTGCCCATGTTAACTCTGAGTCTTCCTGATTGTGGATATTGTTTATTTTTCACCAAGAGTGAGTAGGTGTGTAGGGCCTCGTCGTGCATCCTCGCGCCGTGGTACGCATGGGCCAAGTTAAAGCAGACGGCGTACGTCAGATCAATATTGATCTGATCAACTAAACCGTTCGCTTCGCGGTGCTTGCAGAGGGCTCGTTCTCGCTTGCCGGCGTCCTTGGCTTTTTCTAGGGCGCCGTCGGCGTCTCCTTTTAAAGCTAGGTCCGCTGACGCTTCCACGAGCGCGTGGACCTGTTTTTCGTACTCTCTGGCTTTATCTTCCGCAGAATTATCTTCCCTCTTCGCTAATGGGGGAGCTGGGCCTCTCCCCTGATTCAAGGGGTCGAAGTTCGCCGGCCGTCCCAGTGAGCTCCCTGGTTTGGAAGAAAATCCTGAACCAGTAGTGGACGTCATCGGCCGGACTTCCGTCCCGCCGGCCGTCCTGAGACGAGACGCCGTGCCCATGCGCGACGCCGGGAAGCCCCCCGGCGTCTTCGGCTGGAAGGGGTTCGACGAGGGGGCGGCGCCGAAGCCCCCTATATCATAATCGTAGTCGCTGTAGAGGTCCTCGTTCGCGTCCATCTTGCTTCTCTCGTACTGTTCTATTTGTTTGCGTAGGAAGGCCTTGGTTTCCGCGTGCTCTTCCTGGCCGAAGCTGGGGTAGCTGTCCAGTTTGTTTCCTTGGTGCCACGGCGGCGGCGCGCGGTGGCGCGGCGCTTTGACGGTGACGAGTGCGGGCCCGGAAAAAGCCGCCCGCACTTCAGCGAGGCAGCCCCGGTGGCTCTGCGGGCGGTTCAGGCCCTGCGCGGCGCGGCCGGTTGGGCAGCCCAAAAGACAAAAACTCGGCCGCCCCCGGCCGCGCCGCGACGGCTCGCTGGCGTCCCCCAGCGCCTCTCGACGCGTGGTAAACCTCCTCGAGGCGCAGTTCCTTTTTGGGGCTCGGAAAAACGGGTTTTAGAGCAAAACGAATCGGCCCATTTTGGGCCGTACAAGCTGTTATCTGTGCTCAGGCGCGCGTAGAGACGCATTTCTATAGTGCTCTACCTCGTGCTGCTGTTAGTTTGCGCTCACGCGCCGTCGCCGCGCTACAACACAGCCGACAGCCACAAGCACTGACTTGAGCAGTGCGGCGCGCACACGCAGTGCTGCGCAGACATGATGATTCGCAGAAGTATAACGTTGCTCGCGACAGCCGCCGCGGTCTCGCAGCAAAAGGACTGGCTCGTGCGCAAGCAGGACGCCAAGACGCGATTGCTCAAGACCGCCAATGGTCTCAGACTCACCAATGGACTCGTGGAACGCACCTTCGCGACGCAGCCCGACGGCTACTTCTGCACGACCGACCTGAGACGGGGCGACCGGTCGTTGTTCCGGGCGCTATCACCGGAAGCGAATCTTACGATAAACGGCCAGCCATTTAATATCGGCGGGTGCCTCGGCCAGCCGGAGAACCACTACGAGTTTTGGTATGCCGAGCGCTGGCCGCTTGCGAAGGATCCGGCCGCGTTCGTCTACCGCAATTACTCGCTGACAAAGCCGTCCAAAAGTTTTGAATGGCGCGCTCGGTCCGGCGCGCCCGCCGCGCCGTGGCCACCGAAAGGACTCCGCTTGACCGTCGAATTCGCGCACGCTTCTTTACAGAATGTGCGCGTCTTTATACACTACGAGATGTACGACAATATACCAGCGTATCGAAAACTGGTCTCGATCCGAAACGACGGCTCTGATACAATCACTGTCGATTCGCTCGTCGTGGAGCTGTTCCGCGCGCAGAACTTCGCGCCCCAAAGAATCACCGCCCTGGCCGAGCGTTGGGACAATAGCCCCGTCCCGAACGACCAGCAGGTCCCCGCCGTGCCGGACTCGCTCCTGCGCGAGTCGCCACGCTACTGGTACCCCGACCCGTCTTACGACCGGTGCTGCGCCGACCAGTGCATGAATCAAATTGTTGCGGCGCGCCGTCGTCGCATCGATGGCGTGGCGGTGTGGCCACCCATCTCACCGAGTGACCTTCGCGCAGGCGACGACACTCAGCTCCACGTGCCCTACACGGCTTATACCTTTTTAGTGGCCGGGTACACGCGGGACGTGCGCTACGGGGGGGCCACGGGGCCGGGCTGGGCCCTCGCGCCCGGGTCGTCGAGGAGCTCGTCGTCGCTTCGGGTTATTTTGCATGATTCTGATGACACTGAAAGACAGGGCATCGGCGTGCGCGAGACGTTGAAAACGATCGCGCCGCAGCTCACCGAAGCCCCCGTCAATTTTATGTTGTCCGACCTCTCAGCTCTGAGACGTATTGTGGATCAAGCCGCGAAGACGGGCCACGAGCTCGGCATTATTGGTTTTGGTGCCGAGGGCTGGTGCGCCTTCTGTTCGGAGCAGACCGAAGACGCAAATTTCACGGCGTGGCTCGCAAATGAGGTGCGCTACGCTCGCTCCAAGAACATAAAGCTATCCGCCTATACGTTGATGCAGGGCAACGGCTGGGGCATGGACCCCATCCCGGAAGATGCCAAAATTCTGAATAGGGACGGCTCGCGCGGCCCGACGGCGTGCTTCGCGACGGACTGGCACGCTTCATATCGACAGCGCGTTTTGGCGTTTGCGGCGAAGGTGGGCTTCTATGGCGTCGAGACGGACGGCCAATTTGAAGGGGCGTCTTGCAGCGACCCTACTCATTCGCACCACGGTGTCTCCAATTCATTCGACGCGCAGCTCAAGGCGACGCAGCGTTTTAACAATCAACTGAAGGCGCGCGGGCTCTACCAGACGGGCGCGGACGCCTACGTGTTTTCCGGGGCGAACCGCTGGAACGCTGCTGATACGGTGCCGCCGCGGCGTCCTTTTCCACTCCACGCCATTGCCGCGACACGCGTCAACTCCACGCCATCGCCGCGACGCGGTCTTTCCCGCACAGGACGAGGCCATTTTCAAAATAAACAACGTCGTCGAGTGGTCGATGCCAGTGCATAAATCAAATTGTCGCGACGCGTCTCCACCACGGCTCAATCATGACTTCCACGCCATCGACGCGACGCAGCTCGATTCACTGGTTGATTTACACACAGGTCGACGCTTGGACGCATGTATGCATTCGACTCGACCTACGACCGCGTGCCTACCTCAGGCCAGTATACCGTGGACGATTTGGTGGGCCGCTGCACCAGTGACCCGTTGCAAACGGATCTAGTGCGGTGCGTGGACTTCGTGCTCGGTGGGTTCTATCTGTTCGGTACGCAGCCGTTTTTTCATTCGGTGGCACTGTGGGACCCTGAGCACGAGCATGCTGCGGAGCTCGAAGCTTCGGTGACGCGCTGGACGGGATTTTTCAAGGCCTACCGCGAGCGTCTACTAGGGAAGGGTCGGATGCTCCACCTACGACGGCCGACCGCACGGTTTCTGGAGGCTGTCGCCCACGTGACGTCCGACGCCTCTGAACCTCTAAGGGCCGTCGTCGGGCTCGTGAACCCGACGTCGCGAGGGATCGCGGACAATATCACCGTCTCACTGTACTACGCGGGCCTCGCGCCCGGCGCCACCGTCGTGGCGTCCGTGCTCAACGCCGACGCCGCCGCGGCGACGTCGAGGCCGCTCCCGGCGGCGTCGACGCGCTTTGTTGTCGGCCGGGATCCCGCGGCGTCGCTTTTTGAGATTGTACTACCCGTCAAGGTGGACGCGTTCTCGTATGCTTCGATCGGGCTTTCGCTTGTGACGTCTCCCATGGCGACGACGCGGTGGGCGGCTGCTGCGTACTAGTGTAAATGTTGTATGTTATGAAAAGGGCAAAGAAGAGAGGTCGTGGGAGAGAGGAAAGGAAGAAGAGGAGTCGTAAAGTGCGGGAGTTTCGCGAAGAAGAGAGGCGGCGTGGGTAGTGTCACCGCTGGGCACACCGGGCTCTAGGCCTCGCCGCGGAGGTTGCGGCGGGCCGACGGCTCGCGGCACACGATGATCTGCGGCCACGTGCCGATCAGCGGGTCCGAGGGGTCTCTGTCCTCCAACGTCGGCTCGAGGCCCGGGCAGCAGTCGCGGCGCACGCCCACCGCGCGGCGCGCTCTCGCCGCACCGCTCTTTTATTTTCCAGGGTCGATCGTGGGCGCGCCCCGCTCTCGCTCAGTGTTCAGACGGTTCCCGCGCAACAATACGCGCAAGGACAAGCTCACTCGAGCCGCGTGCGCCCGCGCTTTGCTGCACTGAGGCGAAGTGAGCTACTCTAAAATCGCCGCTAGACTTCGTTGACGGATGCCAATTGCCGTGCGTGCATTAAGCCCTTTAGGGACGATCGTCGACGCGGAAGCAAGCACTGTTGTTAGAGTCGTGTCGCGTGCACACGCGCTAATCTGCTGCCTTGCCTCGGTTTCCCAGCGCGCCTATTTTGCCTGGCCTAGCGCGGCCTCATAACTCGAGAGATAAGACGTTATACAAGCAAACAGATTCGAACGATTGGCAGCTATGCGAGGACGACCTCGGCCCTCTCGACCCAGCCCTCCGCGCCGCCGCCCTCGCCCTTCTTCGCGCCCGGCGCGATCTGCACGTCGCCCAGGCCGAACGACTCGCGCGCGATGTGATTTTTGATCTGCTGCTCGACGGACAGCTCCTCGCCGTGCCAAGAGGCGTAAGTGCTCCGCGCGCGCGGCCGCCACTGCGCCTCCGGAATGAACGTGCCCACCAAATGATCGGTGAGCGGGCAGCACACGTTGTAGTTGCCCTTGCCGCCGATGACGTGGTGCCCTTCGTGGTTCACATATAAAAACTTGAAGAACCGCGACGACCGCGCCCAGGCGAGCCACGACGACGGCACTCCATCACTAATGGGAATGTCCGGCAGCGAATGCATGTTCGGATGTAACGCGTTCCAGACCGCCGCGTGCAACAGCATGCCCGGGGCGAGGCACATGAACGTGTGCTTTAATTTGTAACCCATCAACCAGAAGGTCGGAATCGTCGTCCAGAGCATCTGGAAGGTCATGATGCCCGTCACCGTCCACGTGAAGGCCGTGCCCCTATATAGATCATCATCCAAACTTTTCGCGACTTTCGTGCTGCGCCACTTCGCGTCCGTCTTCAGCGTCATGTCGTCCAAGGTCTCGGCGTGGTGCTCGACGTGGCCCCCTCCTCTGGTTTTCGGGACTTTCTTGCCGAGAGGTCCATAAACAAAAGTTCGCGCGAGCCACTGGAACCACGGGCTCGTGTTGAACTCCGCGTGCTGGTAGTATTTATGGGTAAAATACTCGTTGATGGACATCAGCGCGTAGAGGGCCGGTGCGGCGGCGAGCTGCCTGATAGTAGGTAGTTTCAGAGCGCAGACGGCCTTCGGAATCGCGGCGACGGCGGTGGCGACGACTTGCGGCATCGCGGCTGTTGGTGCGACGCGCGTCGGCTGGCGTGGCCGGAGCTGCGGTTTGGTCACCGGTTTGGACACGAATGCGGTCGTGGCGGACAGGAGCAGGGCCGCCACGCAAAATCTCCTCCTTGACGTCATTTTGGGCTCTTTTTGCTGCGCAAAAGCTGTGCAAAGGCGAGAACTGGTGTTAGTAGGAGTGCCAGATCACTTTTAAAAGCAATGCGAGACCGAGCTGGTTAGCTAGTCAGCCGTAAATCCCACCGCCAGCCCTCTGACATGCCTGCTTCCAGCTCCACCCAACTCTTTGCCACGGCCTTCGAAGCAAGCCTCGAGCTCTCCCCGATGTCTCTAAGACCAGCTCCAATGTAAGACAGGAAGGGCACCAAAAAATTATATTGCGGCCGCGAACGGGCAAGACAGCTCTCGCAACAAACACAAGCACGGATCCAACAAACAAGAAACGAACCCTAGGACTTACCCGACCCCCGCACCACAACTCCTTCAAGCACGGTGTCCTCGGCGCACTCCTCGACCTCGTCCTCGACCCTCATCTCGTCGAGCAGCTCCTCCAACCTAACACCTTCTTCGTCGTCGCCGTCTTCATGATCTCCATCTCTATACAAGTTCACTCTAGATCTCATCTCCCTATCGGTTTCGAGCTGCGAGAGGAAGATCTCGCGATCGTCGGTATGGTCATTATCATCGTGCACTTCATCAGCCTCCATCGTGTCCAACTTCCAGTGGCGCTTCGGCGTAGGACCGTCGGGGTCCTGTTTTCTACATTTCCTCACCAACACGACGTCGGGCTCGTTCCCACCGAGACCGTCCACACTTGATGCTAAGTTCGCGGCTCGCACATCATAACCTAAAACGCGGTCGCCGCACCGCAGCAACGCACCGAGATGCGTCCTACACGTGATCTGGTCGTCGTTGACCCCTAAATCGCGCTCCCTTGCTAAAGTCACGTCTGCCAGGAACCCTTTCATCACTCTAGGGCCAGTTGGGGCCTCCTGCCGCCTCCGCTTTTTGGAAGACGCCTTCTTCTCCGGCGGTTGTACTACCTTGGGACTTTCTACCCGCTCGACGTCCAACACGACAAAGGGCTCGAGCTGCGACGCGGAGAGGGCGACCTGTGTATGTACGGTGTCATTTTGGGCGTCGCGTGACTTTCGCTCTCGCGGATTTGTTGTCAGCCGCGGCGATGGCGTACGGGTGGAGTGTAGTCGCGCCGCGCCGTCGAGGAGCCGGCGACCGGCAAGCCATCGACCACCGACGGCGCGCTCGGCGATCCGCCGATGAGAAGTACAAGGGACACCGAAACAAACGGAAGGCGGCGCCTTGAAGTAGCCCTCCGTGTGCAATTCCGCGATGCGACCCGTCTGAGGGTCGACCAGCCGGACCACCGCGTTCACGGACCGCACCAATAGCAAGCGCGGCAACGAACCGAGCCGAGACGCCGTCCTACTATCCACAACTACAAGGTCCTCCTTGCAGGCCTCGGCCAACGTTACGAGGGAAGTGTACTGGTGGTTGAACAAATTCGACTTTGGATCTGCGCGGGGCATCGCGGTCTCGCGACGCGGTCCGAATGGCCTCAAACTCGAAATCGAAACAACCCACGGCATCGTGAGATGGACACGAGTCGCGTCGATGGCGTGGAGGCGTCTCTACACAACGGGACGCCGAGATCGCACCAGCGGATACGAGTTTCTTCGTCTCCTTGACGCGGCACGGGACGCAGTCCTTCAGAAACTGGACAAATCTGACCGCATCATTACGCTGGCGGAAGAAGAAGTCCAGGCCGTCGCGGAACTGCTCGATCTTCACGGCCGCGGCTTGCGCGTTCTTCTTGAGAATTGCTTGTTCCAAGTAGAAAAAAGTACGTTTGTGAGAAACACGTTGCCGCACCTGGACCGCCGCCGTCCAGGCGAAGTTCTCGAACTGCTGGCGGCAGTCCGTGCACTGCTGGTTCCGCACGACAAATTCGCAATCCAAAGGTTTCTGTAATATAGCCCCGGGCGCGACCTCCTTCTGGATCGTCAATCTGACTTTCAGTCTCATACTATGAGGTTCCGTCCAGATCCAGGCCGCGTCCGCCACCCTAACTCTCTTTAAGCCTCGTACTCTTTTCAGGCATATGGCCATCAGCTCCCTCGACTCCGGCTCGCAGGCCACATACGTCGTCGCGCCGCCGCAGTAGCGCTGGCACCTCCTACATTTAAACAATTGGCCGTTCGGGCAGACGCCCTCGGCGATGTCCGCCTGTGTGTGATATATATCGAGTCGCTATCTCGCCCGAAATGCGCTCAAAATCGAAAAAGAGACCACCCACGACCTCCTCTCCTGGAGACGAGTCGCGTCGATGGCGCAAGGCTGCCGGAAGGCCACAGGACGCCGCAATCAGTACCCTCGCCTGCAGGCAATTCACACACGTCATCGTCGGGTGCGTCCGCGGATCGAGGCCGATGCCGCACTCGCAGCACCGTCCCAACAGCACTTCTTCGCGCGGGATGTCCATGGTGTCGGCCATGGGTGTTGATGCGCGTCGATGGCGTGCTGCGGACTGAGATGCTTGCACTGCTCTCAGTTCACGCCAGGAGAGCCTTTTTGAACTGGAATTGCTTGCTGGTCGCGTTTATCACTGTCCGACGGTGCTGTGCCGCAACGGACACGGATAATAGATAGCCTCGCGTCTCGTTAGGCCGCTTGCAAAATGGCATCGACAGTCTGAACCCGTCCCGTCGAGAGAGAGATAGAGTTGTTTTTGAATCATGCGGCTCCTCGCACGTATTGCAGCTTTGAAGAAGACGTATGGCGCCGCTCGACGATGGCTGCGCGAACCAACAAACCAGCTGGCGCCGGCGGCCACGGCGCGCAGTGGCGCACACAGGCTGCACGACAGAGGCCGCCCTGCACAGATTCGCACCCTTCTGGACCACTGCAACTGCTGCTCCATCGATTTCACTGCTTGCATTGCGCGTGGCGGAGCACTGGCCACCCGAAATCACCACTGCCAAATACGCGTCGCAAAGCGCAGCCGACGCGACGTAACATGTTCCGCAAGGCCGCCTCGCGCCTAGCAGGCGGCACCGTCGGCTACGTCGGCTGCGTCGCTTTACACAACACGGCCTACCCGCTGCACGTCGTCTGGGACCTCGACGAAACGCTGATCAGCAGCGAGCGCATCGACAACAAGTGGCGCGCGGACCAGGCTATGCAGATTTTGCGCCTGTCTTCCAGCGAATGCGAGCACGTCGACGACGACGCGCTGCACTTCGTCACTTCTATTAGACCGAACGCGGCGACCGTGCTCAAAACGCTCAATGCTTTACCGGGCTGCCGCCAGAGCGTGTCGACGGCCGCGTCCGCGGGCTACGCGGCGAACGTCGTTCAGTTACTGGAGGAAGCGGCCGGCGCGCAGCTCTTCGACAGAGTCGAAGCGGACCAGCCCTCGTCTGGTAAAGCCCTGACCATCTTCTCGCCGTTACGAAGAGGTGTATTGGTAGACAACCGCCGGTCCTGCCACTCGACCCAACCAAGTAATGGCATCTGGGTGCCCGATTACGATGCCTCCGCCAGAGTCTTAGAATTATCAGGAGGAACCTACGCGCTCGGCGGCGCGTATGAGGTGCGCGCGTCGAAGCAGGCGCGGACTGCAAGATGGCCCCTCGAGCCGCGTTTATTTTCAGGCGCCGTCGTGGGCGGCGGCACGGCCTTCGATGCCAATGGAGACGCTTCCTCGAAACCTCGCATGAAGACGCGGAAGACGTTGGCGGCGTTGCGGCGGCGGCGCACGGAGGAGGAGAACGAGGTGGCGGATAGGATGGCGGTGCGCCACAAGCTGCTGGTGGCCGCATTCCCTGAGGACGAGCGGAGCGGGAAACGGCGCCGCCGAGACACGCGCATCCGCCAGCTCGTCGCGCGGGCGAAGAGCGACGGCGGCGCCGCGTTACTTGTTGTGGATCCGAAGAACGTGCAGGCCGCGCGCGTGCCATCGGACGTCGACTTTCCGGTGGTCACGGCGGGGTCCGCGGCCGCGCTCGCCGTCGCAAACCCGCACGCGCGGAACCACGACCCGCGCACGACGGTCACGTCGGCCCAACTCGTGCCGCCGCGCGACGACGTCCTCGTGAGCGTGCTCTATCGGCTGCTGCTGTGCTGGTTGGTTCCCGATGTCAGGTGGGTGCTTCCGGGCGTCGACGCGCGCTTCGGCAGCGCGCCGGCGCCGGGGCGCGTGCCGGGGATCCACTAGTTCAAGTTGTTTAACACAAGTATGTTCTTAGTCACTGAGGTCCGCCGGCGACGGGCGCCCTTGCACAATGATTGCCTGGCCGTTCTCAACCCCGTACTCCACGAGGCTTTTCGTGTCGTCGTCGAGCAGCCGACCCATCCAGACGAAGCGTGGTCCCGCGCCGATTCCCAACGCCGTGCGCAGATCGGCGACCGTAGACGTCGCCGGGATCATTATCGATCGCGGCGAGTCGGATGGCGCAAACTTTATCGTGACGTGCAGCAACTCGTTGAGGGCGTCGATCTGGTCGCCGTCCTCCATGTCGATGTCCTCGGCGGTCTGCTCGCCGTCGACGCGCTGCCCGTCGAAGAGGAAGCGGAACGCCGTCACGGGTTTACCCTTGCGCGTGCAGTACGCGTGGAAGATTTTGTGCATCTTCGTCGTCTTCTTGATCTTGAAGAACGTCTCCTCGCCCGTCGCGTCGCGGACGCGGATGTTGAGGGAATCGGCATGTCTGACGTCGAGTTGCGTCGCGACGCGCCTCGTGGCCGCGTGCTCGCGCGCCGCGGCGGCCTTTTCTCGCAGGGCTTCGGCCTCCTCGGCGGCCGCCTTGGCGACGTCGTCGGCCGCGCCGCCGGCGAAGTTGATAGCTAACTCCCTATCTCTCTTGGCCTCCTCGAGTTCTTCGCGCATACATTCGAGCTCGTCGCGCATCTTCTCGACTTCGCCGGCCGCGGCGATCTTGAGCGCTTCCTTGTACTCTTCAATCGTGACGTCGTTTATTGCTATCGCCGACTCCGCCTGTTCGAGCTCCCGCGATTTATGCATGTTCTCGATTTCGAGCATGTGCACCGTGCCGTCGCGCTCCTCGCGCAGCTTCTTCATGGTTTCCTCCGCCTTCTTTTGTTGGCGCGCCGCCTCCTCGAGCTCTCGCGACATGCGCGCCGTCGTGTTCTCCATCGCCGCGACGACGCGCGTCGTAGCGGCGAAGTCCTTGCTCAGTTCGCGCGCCGCGTCGCGCTCCTGGAGCAATTTCTCGGCCTTGGCCTCGGCCGCCTTGCGCTTCCTCGCCGACTCCACCAGCTCCTTCTGCGCCATGGCGACGGTCCGCTCGCGCTGGTAGTACAACGACTTGGCCTCGGTGAGGCGGCGGGTCAGGGCGTCGTAGTCGCCGGCCTTGGCCTCGGCCGCGTCGAGACGTGTCTTGTATTCGTAGAGCTTTGCGCCCGATAGAGCGAGGAGCGTCACGGCGCCGGCCAGCAGAGCCGTGGCGTACTCGTCGACGAAGGACATCATATTTTTTTAGTACGTCGTGTGCTGCGCGCTGCGCTGTGTTTCAATGTCGGTGCTGCGCGCTGCGTTGCCTTTATTTGTTGACGTCGCTCACCGCGCTCGCTGCTAACAGAGCTGTGGCCTCCAAGGCCAGATGGGGGCTGAGAGCTTTTAATGGCCTCCGGAGAGAGCACGCGTCGTCGCAGGCGCGTGGACACAGCGCGAAGACAGTCTGGGATCACTTTTTGGTAACGCCACGACCCCAGCGTTGCAAAAAAGCTCGCTTGGCCGCGCTGTGAGCTAGCGTATGTAAGACACTAGCGATGTTTACTCCCTGTTTTTGTCTTGTTCAACCCGCGCACGCCTGGTCAAGACCCCATCGACGGGCCACGGTTGCGTAGTAAAAGGAAAACGGGCAACATTAGATACTAGGCCTTCACGGCGACCGGCTTCCGCGCGGAATGCTCGAACGCCTTCGGCGGCGGCGGCGGCGGCGGCTCCACAACGGGAGCCGGCGCCGGCGCAGGTACTGGAGGCGCCGCCGCGGCGGACGCCGCGTCGTCCGCCGCCTTCGCCGCGGAGGCTTTGAGTTCTAAAGCGCGCAGCGGCGCGTGGTCCGGCTTGAGCGCCAAACCCCGCAAACAGGCATCCAAAGCCAGGGCGTGGTCGCCGGTGTTGAACAGCGCCGTGCCCAGGCGGTGCCAGCACTTTAGTCGGGAAGGATCTTCCACGAGAGAAGCGGCCGCATCCCTACACGCCGCCTGGTGGAAGCCCAGGTGCAACCCGGCTTGGGCTCGGTTCGCATATAACGTCGCTCGTAATGAAGAGGCCTCCTCGTCGTCGTCCGCGTATCGAATAGCCTTCAGCCCGTCCGCGTACCTCCAAAAAGCTCTTCTATAATTGCCTAGAGCAATGGCCGTGTTCCCGTCCTTCCGCGCCTTCTCCGCCTCGGCCATGTCCACAACGGGATTCTTCTTCGGCGCTCTCGCTATTTTTGGATTAGCGCCTTTTATCACGGCTCGCACGAAGGCGTCGTGCGGGCCCGCGCCTCTTTCGGTAATGCAGAGCGACGACGCCGCTTCGGCGGCCTTGAACTCCTTCTCGGCTTCTCTTGCCTCTCTGGCTTCTCGCGCCGCGCGCTGCTGCCGCGCGTGCTGCACGAGCGCTTGGGCATAATGTTTGCTGTCATTTTCACTGCGCTCCTCGCGGTCGATCTCCCGC
>JACLAA010006640.1_pt1 | contig 25996 bp, 29 predicted proteins | sample 8027891 | NCBI WGS metagenome assembly JACLAA01 (sample SAMN15724900, study PRJNA655200) | protist metagenome | isolation source: fluorescence activated cell sorting (FACS) single amplified genomes of... | place: Spain: Blaines Bay Microbial Observatory, Mediterranean Sea | collected 2016-01-19 | reverse complement strand
AATCCCATTTCCTCCGACGGGGATGTAGTTCAATTGGCAGAACGCATGCTTTGCAAGCATGAAGTTACCGGTTCAAATCCGGTCATCTCCAACTGTTTTGACTTGAAACAGCAAAATGAAATAAAATTCACGTATTAAAAAGGGTGAAAATCCCTAGTATTAAGTACGGCTGTTCGCAGTAAAAAAAAAGAGTTTTTTATGTTAGCTTTTGATTTAACATTCAAAGCGTTTGATCCTTCAGCTATTACTCAAGTGCAGCATGCGGTGCAATTACTAGTCAAGCAAGTACAGATTTCTGGTGGAGGAGACAAAATCTGTATTGTTGGTCTTCCGACAACAAAAAAAGCTTTTACAGTACTAAGATCCCCACATGTGCATAAAAAATCACGAGAACAATTTGTGATGCATATTTATCAAAGACAAATAAAACTTAAAGAATCTTTACCAGTATTTACAAAGCATGAGCTTATTTTTGCTTGTAAGAATCTCCTTGGGGCGCAGACACAAATGAAACAATCTATTGTATATTCATCTAAATTATGGACATCTTTTAGTTAAGTAAACCATTCTACGAAAGGTGGGACTTGAACCCACATGCATAAATGCACTACCCCCTCAAGATAGCGCGTCTACCAAATTTCGCCACTTTCGCATAAAAAAAAACAAAAATGTATGACACGTTCCCTTTGGAAAGGTCCATTTATTGATGGAAGTCTTATCAAACAACCTACAAAAGGTCAAATACGCATTTGGTCCCGCCGATCTGTAATTTTACCTCAATTTATTCACGAAAAAGTTGTTGTATATAATGGTAAAAGTTTTGTACCTGTCCAAATAACCGAAGATATGGTAGGTCATAAATTTGGTGAATTTGCAATGACACGGAAACGAGCTGTACATAAAAAAAAAGTAAAAAAAAAGAAATAATATGGCCCAAAAGATTGCTCCTGCTGCATTGCGTTTGTATACAAACAAACAGTTTGATGCTTCTTGGTTTGGTGACCGATTATATGGTTCATTATTACATCAAACTCTTCATATCAAAACATTTGTACAAAAAATTTTTGACAGTATTGGTACAAAAACCGCTTTATCTCATATTCAGGCAACTCCTCACAGCCTTTTTGTGCAAAGTTTTTTTTGTACACCGCGTGCTATGAACAAACGTATGCGAAAAAAGCACGTACGCTTAGAACCATGTACACAGTTTTTCCAAGCATTTGGTTTACAAATGATAAAAAAACCTACACAAAAAGTGGAATCTTTATTTGCATTATCCTTAACAAACCAATTAAAAGGTGGAACACAATTCCAGGTTTATGGTATGCTAAAAATGATTCTGATCTCACATTTTATGGCAACTCAAAAGCAATATATTTTAAATTATTCTACTTTTGACCCTTCTTTTCATTTGCTCCAGCATTCGCAATCAGCTATTGCACAACGAGTAGTACAAAATCAAGTTTCGAAAACAAAAGTAACAAAATATGCTACACATATTGAGAATGTAATAGCATCTTATACCCAGAAAAGAGTTGTTTGGGCTCCGTACAAAGTGAAACATTTATTTACAAGTGCTTCGTTTGTAGCTCATTATATTGCTTTACAATTTGAGCAACAGAAAAAGAAACCATTTCGAACTGTTTTTAAGGATGTACTAAAACAATGTGTAAAAGTACCTCATCTTGTAGGTGTCAGAATTTCTTTAGCTGGTAGAATCGGTGGCGCTGAAATGGCACGTGTTGAAACCGCGAGATATGGTCAAACATCTTTACATGTTTTTTCGCATAGAATTGATTATCATGCGACATCAGCTTATACACAGCATGGATTACTTGGAATAAAAGTATGGATTTCCTTTAAAACATAAAAAAAGACATATCTGTATGTTACAACCAAAACGTACAAAATTTCGAAAAATGCAAAAAGGTCGCGCAAGTGGCATAACTCAACAAGATTTGAATTTTGGCTCATACGGTATACAATCTTTAGAAACAGGTCGATTAAAAGCCTCCGTCATCGAAGCTATGCGTCGAGTAATCACACGAAAACTTAAACGTCAGGGACAAATTTGGATTCGTGTTTTTCCCGATGTGCCTGTCAGTCAAAAACCTGCGGAGGTTCGTATGGGAAAAGGAAAAGGCTCACCAGCTTTCTGGATATGCCGTATACAAAAAGGACAGGTGATTTTTGAAATTGATGGAGTTCCAAAAGCATTAGCTCTCCAAGCAATGCAGTTAGCCTGTCATAAATTCCCATGGCGTGCCCGTCTGGTTGTTTAAGATAAACATAATAAAAAAAAGAGTGCGCTATGATTCAAAGCGGAACAAACTTAGTAGTTGTTGATAATTCTGGAGCTCGTACGGTTCAGTGCATAAAAGTATTACATAAACCGAAAAAACAAATGGGTTACACTGGCTCTATTTTAGTGGTAACTGTAAAACAATTAGTAAGAAAACAAAAGAGTAAAGTAAAAAAAGGTCATGTTTACAAAGCAGTCGTATGTGAAACAAAAAGAACAAACTCACGTGCAGACGGTAGTCAACTTCATTGTGCTCGGAACACTGTTATTTTATTATCACCACAACAAACTCCTATTGGATCCCGTATCCAAGGCATAACACCATATGAACTACGTGTAAAAAATCAAACAAAATTGTTGTCACTTTCCCTAGCGAATGTTTAGTAACAAAATGAAATTAAAAAATGTATGAATATTCTACATTCTTCCTTTAAAACACTTTTTGCCCGTGATATGGTGATTAAAATGAATTACGGATCATGTTTAGATCTTGCCAAAGTCAAAAAAGCAACTCTTCAATACACAAGTAAATATGTTGTGGAAGAACCCAAGCAAAGCTTTTTAGCTTGTGTTGCTTTTCAACTTATTACACAGCAAACACCACGAATAATTCATGCAAAACAATCTGTGGCTGCATTTAAACTTAAAGAACACCAAGTAGTTGGTTGTATTGTGACACTGCGACGAGATAATATGTATGAATTCTTACAAAATGTAATTTATACTCATCTACCTCAAAATACTTATTTTACACCAATACAAGTAAGTAAAACACAGCCAAATGTTCATTTTGGTCTTTCACAAGTGTTATTTTTTTCTGAGTTAGAAAAACACGTAAATATTTTTGAATCTCTTGATGGTTGCGCTGTACAATTATATACAACAGCTAAAACACCAATTGAAACATTATTAATCTGCAGTGCATTAAAACTACCAGTAGAGTCAATGGGTGGGATAAAAAAACAAGACTCGTATGGAACGTCGTAATTTTAAAGATGTGAAGAAGCGCCAAGCATTTGCGAGCGTTGAACACACAAGAAAAGTTTTTCGAGCACTTTTAAAAGACCGTAGTCTACCACAACAACTCCGATTTCAGATGAGTGTAGAGTTAAATACATTACCACGTAAAAGTAGTCAAACTAAGATCCACAATCGATGCGTGCGAACGGGTCGGGCAAAGGGAGTTTATCGACTGTTTAAGTGTTCGCGTATCTGTATGAGAGAACTTGTAGCTATGGGGGCTTTACCTGGTATAAAAAAGGCTAGTTGGTAAAAAAAAAAATACAGTATGGACCCAATAAGTAATCTTCTTTGTACTCTTCAAAATGGAAGACGTGCGAATAAAACGTACGTATCAGTCCCGTATTCCAAAGTTGTATGGGCTATTGTGCATGTATTACATGTCCATGGTTATATTAATGGCATGGGCCTACAAACACATGGAAGACAAAAACGTATTCTTATCGTTTTTTTGCCCCATGGCCATACATTCTATTTAACACGGGCGTCTTCACCAAAAAAGCGTGTTTATCTTCCTGTTCATAAATTGCGTACAACGATGCATAGCTTCAATATTCGAATTCTTTCCACGCCAAAAGGCATTATGGCAGACCAAGATGCTTTAAAAGCAAATGTTGGAGGTGAAATTCTTTGTCTTTGTGCATAAATAGATAAGAGAACAGAAAAAAAAGCTTATTTTACTATGCACTTTCGATATACAAAACAAATAAATGTTCCTGAACAAGTTTTCCCTCAACTAAAAGACCAATGTCTTCTAATTGAAGGGCCTTTAGGGTGTTTACAAATAGATTTGGCTCTATTTGATCCAAAAGGCCAAATGATAGTTCAAATTCAAAAACAACCAGTGCACGCTTTACAGATCTGTTCAGCACACAATAAGGATCCTTTACAAACAGTTTCTTCTATTTTACAAACATGTTTTAAAGGTGTTACACAAGGATTTTTGTCCCATATTGAAGCCGTAGGTGTTGGATATAAAATAACTGTTTCGGATTCACATGTATCTTTTCGTGTGGGACTAAGTCATCCAGTGTCTTGTGCTTTACCGCCTGACGTTAAAGTTTTCCTACCAAAACCCACCCATTTAATTGTATTTGGAATTGATCATCAACATGTTACTCAAGTTGTGTCACAATTCAAAGCAATTAAGTTTCCTGAGCCTTATAAAGGGAAAGGATTACGTTTAAAATTTGAGCAGGTAATACGAAAAGAAGGTAAAAAAAAGTAATGTATGTATGGTATTTTTCATGCAACAGAATTTAAACCCAAACCTAAAAATACGAAAAGCGTTAACACAAATTTATGGTATTGGATCTTTTGGTTCAAACCAATTGTGTGACCAACTTGGTTTACGTACACATATGACAGTTAAAAATATGTCAGCTTCACAGTTTGACCAACTTGCGCGTGTTTTGAGTCATTATCATATGACAGGACAAGAACTTAAACGCGCTTTAAACCAAGATATTTCTAGATTTGTTCGTATTAGTAGTTATAAAGGCTTTCGTTTTACTCAAGGTCTTCCAGTTCGTGGACAACGTACACATACAAATGGGAAAAATACGAGAAAAAAAGTGAAACCAGTAGTTAGAAGTACTTAAGTACTAAATTATCATGTAATTAAAGGAAAAAAAAGAATGTGTATGGAAAGAAAAAAGATACTTGCACAGGAGCCTAAAAACCAATATGATCAAAAAAAAACTTGGAATTCAAAATCTAGTATTGCAAACTTCTCAAGAAAAAAGCAAGGTCTTTACGCTCAAGAAAAAGCAATTGTTCATGTAAAAAGCTTATTAAATAATACATTTGTTACATTAACAACTTTAGATGGGAAAACACTTGCTTGGTCTTCAGGAGGTACTCAAGGCTTTAAAGGTTCTCGACGTGCCACGAGTTATGCCGCCCAACTAAGTGGGGAAAAAATCGGCAAGGTTGCACTAGCAAAACAACTTTCTACAGTTGTCGCTAAACTCAAAGGCCCGGGTTATGGGAAAGCTGCTTCTCTGCGTGGTTTAAAAATGGCTGGTGTAAAGGTTGTTCAAATTCAAGATATAAGCTCTATTCCTTTTAATGGATGTAGACCAAAAAAAAAACGTCGTGTGTAACTTTTACATGCCCAACATGGCACGCGACCATGTATACTGGCTTATTTTTGATTGGCGTTTATGAAAGCGTACTATTTGTTGTATGGCTGAAGGTGCAAAGTTAATTGGAGCAGGATGTGCGACTATCGCATTAGCAGGAGCGGGTGCAGGAATTGGAATCGTATTTGGTTCATTTATTAGTTCTGTAGCACGAAATCCGTCTCTTACAAAAACATTATTTGGATACGCAATTTTAGGATTTGCATTAACAGAGGCGATCGCGCTTTTTGCGCTTATGATGGCTTTTCTTATCCTTTTCGTATTCTAAAAAAAGCTTGCAGAATTAGCACGCTTTAATCCGGTATTTTTTATAAGCCGGTTCTGACATGCAGAGTAAGAATGCAAGCATCTTATTTATGCTATGTATGCTTCTCTGCTGGCCCATAGTTTAATTGGTAAAACGCACTGCTCATAACGGTGTTGATGAGGGTTCAAACCCCTCTGGGCCATAAGCGGATATGGTGAAATTGGTAGACATATTAGATTTAGGTTCTAATGAACATTGTTTCGTGGGGGTTCAAGTCCCTCTATCCGTAAAAATGGGTGTGTAGCTCAATGGTAGAGCATTAGGCTTTTAACTTACTGGTTGCAGGTTCAAATCCTGCCATACCTAAATCGCGGGATAGAGTAATTGGCAACTCGTCAGGCTCATAATCTGAAGTATGTAGGTTCAAATCCTACTCCCGCTCTTGTGGACGGGTGTCTGAGTGGTTTAAGGTCTCAGTCTTGAAAACTGACGTGCACAAGTACCGTGGGTTCGAATCCCACCCCGTCCGGAAAAATTACACTTGAACTATGAAAGCACCTCATATGATGAATATGTTAAATGAAGCTAAATGGAAAACTGTTTATACACTTTTTAGTAGTATTTTATGTTTTTGTACATGTTTTGTTTATAGTGATATTTTACTTCAACATCACTTATTCCTTTGCTCACAATCATTACCAAAATCCTTTGGAATGTTTACAAGTACATCTTTAACTGAAACATTTTTTGTTTTAATTGTAATCTGTGTTTACATTAGTATAATGTGTAGTTTTCCAGTTGCTTTGTACAATATTCATACATTTTTACGGCCAGGAAGGTTTTTTTATGAAACTATTTTTCATTTAAATTATACTGTCTTTACTAGTGTATGTGTATGGAATATTTACATTTTTACAATGACATTTGTCCTACCATTAACCCTTCAGTTTTTTCTTTCAATGAATACTTCTTGGCATCATATACCACGCATTAGTGATTATGTATTTTTTAGCCTTTGGCTCTGTTTTTGTTTACAGTTAGTAAGTCAAGTCCCATGGATTGCACTTTATATTGCAGTTTTTTTTTCTTTTTCATATTCCATGTTTGCAAAAACACGGAAGTATTGGTATATATTTCTTCTTTGTTTAAGCGCTCTTATTTGCCCTCCAGATGTTTGGTTGCAGGCTTTTTGTTGGGGAACTTTTATTTTATGTTTTGAATGTCTTCACATTTTCATATGTCTTGGCCAACTTTATGGAAACGAACTTCGTTTTAGTTATGCTTCCCAGTTAGCTGAGAAGCATAATTTAACGACTAAAAACTCGAGCAATATTCTGTAAAGGTAACATTACCGGAAAATGTAATTGTTGCGGAGCAAATAAATATACAATATGAAGTGTTTGATAGTTAATTTCAAGATGAATTGGTTTATAAAACACTTTTCTTTTTGCTATTGCGTATTTGTTTTCACTCTGTTTTAAGTAAGAAAACTCTGGATTTTGTTTTTTTGAACGCTTAGATAAATAATTAATGGCATTAGGAAGTCCTCGAATAAATCGTGAAGAAACTGTTTGTAATGCTTGTTGTGTTGCAGGTGCTTGTAAGAAACCGCGAATTTTCTTAGCGTGCATCTCGACAATTTCTGAATGCATGGAAATAACGTCACCAGGTTGAACAATATACCCAGGTTTTGCAATAACTTGATTATTTACAAGAACTTTTCGATGAGTAATTAACTGCTTAGAAGCTTGCATCGAAGGTGCAAAACATGCTCGATATAAAATAGAATCTAAACGTTTTTCTAACATTTGTAAAAAATTTAAACTTGTTTTTCCTTTTAACTTTGATGATTTATTAAAAACAGTTGTAAAATACTGTGTTTGTAAGTTACCATATAAAGCAGCGATAAGCTGTTTAGATTTTAATTGATAAGCAAATTGTGAACGTTTCTTTTTCTTTTGAAGTAAATCAATTTGTTTATTTTGAAATTTACTACTTTTTTCAAGTTTTTGTGCTTGTTTTGAATTCATTTGACGCCAAGGCCAAAGGGGTAATCCAAGTTTTTTGACTGTTTTCATTCTAAACATGCGAGATGTAGTTGTCATAAAAAGTTATTTTTTAATTTATGTTTGCTTACTATCGGACTTGAACCGATACCCATGAAGGAACAGATTTTAAGTCTGTCGTGTATACCAATTTCACCAAGTAAGCAATACTGCGGATAACGGGAATCGAACCCATATCATCTGTGTGGAAGACAGAGAATTTACCATTAATCTATATCCGCGTATATACTTGTTTTTTTTAAGAACACTATTGTTCACCTATGTTCTCAGGAGGAAAGTCCGAACTGTATTTGATGGAAGTTAGTAACTTCCGAGAGAAATCTTAGGGAAAGTGTTACAGGGGCTATGTGCCATGAAAATTTGACAACACATGTGTTGTTATCGAAAAACCCCATTTGCAGCAAAATAAAGTTGCAAAAAACTGTTTTATTAAACGGGTCAAGACAAATGAACATAATTGGGTATTCCAAACACAAGATTCGGCTTATAGGGTCCTTGAAAAAGTATTCTTAGCTCAGTTGGAAGAGCTTCAGCCTTCTAAGCTGAAAGTCAGTGGTTCGAATCCACTAGAATACGGCAGGGTATAGCGCAGCTTGGTAGCGTACCTGTTTTGGGTACAGGTGGTCGCAGGTTCAAATCCTGCTACCCTGATACTCTCAAAGGAACGTTTTTCCGTTTTATGATCAGTTTAAATGTATGCCTTAGTTTTTCTTGCAGCTTATTTTTGCTGGGCTTATGGGGTATTTTTTTAAATCGCAAAAATATTATTGTGATGTTAATGTCCATTGAGCTTATGTTACTTGCAATTAATTGCACATTTCTTGTTTTTTCAATGTATCTAGATGATCTTCTTGGACAAGTTTTTGCTCTTTTTATTTTAACTGTTGCAGCAGCCGAATCTTCGATCGGACTTGCTTTACTTGTGATCTATTACCGTGCTCGGGGAACTGTTGCCATTGAATTTATAAATCTGTTAAAAGGATAGAATCCTTTTAAATTTAAAAAACACTTCACGTACTATGCCTCAATTAGACGCTACAACGTATTTTACGCAATTTGTCTGGCTTTTTATTACTTATGCATCATTTTATATTGTACTAACTAAGACTATTTTACCGAAAATTGCACACATTTTATATGTTCGACAAACAAAAGCTGCAGGTGTGGAACTTGCAGAAAATACATCTTCTCAGTCTGAAACACAAAAAAGCATGCAAGTTTCTACTCAGCATATGCTTGAAGCATGTATGCAATCGAAACACGCTTTAGAAACAACAGTTCAGCAATCACAAGATTGGTTGACTCAAACAACAGCAATGTTACAACAGACACAATTAAAACCATTACATGCGCAATATACAACACATGTACAAACAAGTACACATGCATTTGCACATATGGAAACAACTCTTAAGCATACAGCACCACCAAGTGCACATATGCAATTAGCTCATCCACAAAATACAAATAAATCTCTTGTATTTCATCAAGCACTTGTCCGTACGCTTTTTAAAGCATAATTAACCCTCTGTAAAGAGGGAAGAAACTTACTTTATTTTATGATGCAAAGTCTTACACAAAACTTTATGTATATTCTTGGCGCTACATTACTTTTTATTGTTTTAAGTTCTAAAAATATTCTTATCTACAACGAAGAATTACTTATTGCTTTAAGCTTTGTTGCTTTCGTCGTAACATGTGCTCATACAATGGGAACATCAATTGCTGAAACATTCGAAACACGTGCAACACAAATTCAAGATGAACTACAGGCCTTTTTTGTTTCTAAAGAAAGAGTATGCAAAGAAATTCAACAACAAATGCGTGTTCAGCAAACCGTTGCAAAAAGTATTATGGCACTTGGAGCTTTAGTTCTTGTTAATGTTGAAACAATCCACACACAACGAGCACAAGCTGTTCAAAATACAGTACAGACACAAGCTTTAACACAAATCCAGCATATGATGACTCTTCAAAATGCAGTACAAGCACACATGCATACACAAACATGTTCCGCTTACAAACACATTATGTTAGAAGCAATGCAGATGCAAAAAAGTCAAATGCAAAAACTATGTATGGAAAACGCTCTTGATCTTATTGGAACAATGAAAAGAAAAGAGACATCTACAAAGCAATTTACTCAGACTAAATCAACTAGTTCCACTCAAAAAGTATCGAGCAATGTTGACAAAAAAATGAACAAAAATGTTCGCAAACCAAAGAAAAAATAAAAACCTTTTTGTTGGTCAGTTTTTGACCAACATTAGAAGGTCTTATACTTGTTAACTCTGCTTTTTTTAGTGTAAATGAAGCCAACCGAACCCACACTGACCTCGATTTTGACGTATTTATACCCTGTATATACTATGACCACATGGGACACGCAGGTAAAAGCAGAAACTTTTATATCTCTTACTCTAAATCTAAGCGTATATATACCTATATGGAAATACGTGTTTGTTCATATATAGTATTTGATTTATAATGAATAAAAATTTAAACCTATTAAAAAAATGGTAAATACAAACAGTTAACTATTTTTAGAGGCTAAAATGTGCAAAAACTTCTGTATCCTTTTATTTTTTATCAAAGATTTTCTTTGTTTCCAAAACAGTTATCAATATGAAAAATTTTATTGATCGTTGGTTGTTTTCAACTAACCATAAAGATATTGGGACTTTATATCTCATTTTTGGTGCTTTTTCAGGTGTATTAGGATCATGTTTTTCACTCTTAATCCGCATGGAATTAGCACAACCTGGAAATCAAATTTTAGGTGGAAACCACCAACTTTACAATGTATTAATTACTGCTCATGCGTTCTTGATGATTTTTTTCATGGTAATGCCAGCATTAATTGGTGGGTATGGTAATTGGTTCGTTCCTATTATGATTGGTGCTCCAGATATGGCGTTTCCACGTCTAAACAATATTAGTTTTTGGCTCCTCCCGCCATCTCTTCTTCTTTTATTAAGTTCTGCACTTGTTGAAGTGGGAGCAGGAACAGGTTGGACAGTTTATCCACCGTTAAGCCATATTACAAGTCACTCTGGGGGAGCTGTAGACTTAGCTATTTTCAGCTTACACGTATCAGGTGCAAGTAGTATTTTAGGGGCAATTAATTTTATTACTACTATTTTTAACATGCGAGGACCTGGGCTTTTAATGCATAGATTACCTCTTTTTGTTTGGAGCGTCTTAATCACAGCTTTTCTTCTCTTGTTGTCACTACCAGTATTAGCAGGAGCAATTACAATGCTATTAACAGACCGGAACTTTTCAACAAGCTTTTTTGACCCAAGTGGAGGTGGTGACCCCATTTTATATCAACATCTTTTTTGGTTTTTTGGGCACCCTGAAGTTTATATTTTGATTTTACCTGCAATGGGTATTGTATCTCATGTAATTATGACATTCAGCCGAAAAAGTATCTTTGGTCAAATTGGTATGATTTATGCGATGTTAAGTATTGGTTTGCTTGGTTTTATCGTTTGGGCACACCATATGTATACGGTTGGTTTAGACGTAGATACGCGAGCATATTTCACTGCGGCAACTATGATTATTGCTGTACCAACAGGAATTAAGATCTTTAGCTGGATTGCTACAATGTGGGGAGGGTCAATTCATCTTCGCACGCCTATGCTCTTTGCTATCGGTTTTATTTTCTTATTTACTGTTGGTGGACTTACAGGCGTTATTCTTGCGAATGCTGGAATTGATATTGCTTTACATGATACATATTACGTTGTTGCACATTTTCACTACGTATTATCTATGGGAGCAGTTTTTGGTTTATTTGCTGGATTCTATTATTGGATTGGTAAAATTTCAGGGTACCAATATCCTGAAACATTAGGTCAAATCCATTTCTGGCTCTTTTTTATTGGGGTAAATTTGACATTTTTTCCAATGCATTTTTTAGGATTAGCGGGGATGCCTCGCCGTATTCCAGACTACCCTGATGCATTTGCACAATGGAATGTCGTATGTAGTTATGGATCATATTTATCTATCTTAGCAAGTGTCTTTTTTTTCTATGTTGTGTTTAAAACACTCACAGGAAATGATGTAGTGGATGAAAATCCATGGCAATTCGAAGAAGAAGAATCTTCTGTAATGTCGCTTGAATGGACGGTAGCATCTCCACCACCATTTCATACATTCGAAGAAATTCCGGCTGTAAAGGAAACGCAATTTCCACAATTACAAAAATAGGTCTGATACACATACATGTTTTAACATGTATGTGGTACCAAATGCTTGTATATATATATCATAAATTTTAATAATAAAAAAAAAGAGGGTATAAGATTTTGTAAAAAATGTCCTCTAAATTACATTTTCTAAATTTTTTCTCATTCAATAAAATAATTTTATAATAACCCTTAAAAAAAAGAATAATATTCTATGAAAAAATAAGGTTCCCTGTTAGCCTATAATTTCTAATATTGCTTTTTTAAGAACAAAGAATAAAAAACTAGGGAGGGCTTTGGGTTAGGGATACAAACTTATATTAAGTCGTTTACACTAATGATCTATAAATAAACATTGAAGTACAACGACGGAGATTTAAAGTAAAATTTTAAATTGTTTGGATGGTTGCGGGGCGTATGGGCCGCATTTCTACTCTTTCTTTGTACCATTCTTTTTTATTATACATATTTTTATACTCGTTTTCAAAGGTCTCCTATTAAAGTAATTTAATACGGTGCATACGTGTACTTCTATGCTTTCTCTTTTTTAAGGTTGGTCTATTTGTTGTACGTATGGGTAAGTAAATATCTTTTTTTAAATTTATTTATTTACAATCATGTTTTTGCCAAAGTTTCAGAAAGTGCGCTAACGCATGAAATCAGCAGCCTAAAGACTACGGCCGCAAGGCTAAAATTTAAAGGAATTGACGGGGGCTTACACAAGCGGTGGAGCATGTGGTTTAATTCGAAACAACGCGCAGAACCTTACCAATCCTTGCAATATATAGAAAATATCTGTTATGAGGTGTATTTTGATATACAGGCGCTGCATGGCTGTCGTCAGTTCGTGGCGTGAGCTGTTGGGTTAAGTCCTAGAACGAACGCAACCCTCTTGGCACGTGTCAAGCAATCTGTGCTTGACCTTGTCAGACTGCCAGTGACATACGGGAGGAAGGTGAGGATGACGTCAAGTCCGCATGGCCCTTATGGGTTGGGCTACACACGTGCTACAATGGCGAACACAAAGGGAAGCAATATGGCAACATGGAGCAAATCCTCAACTTTCGTCGTAGTCCGGATTGTTCTCTGCAACTCGAGAACATGAAGTTGGAATCGCTAGTAATCGTAGATCAGCATGCTACGGTGAATTTGTATCTAAGCCTTGTACACACCGCCCGTCACATAATGGGAACGAGATTTGCACAAAGCCTGCTCGAGGACTCAAGACATCTTTGTATAAACACAAAGATGCTTAATTCTTTTGAGTTTGTGACTGTAGATATTGTGACTGATATGAAGTCGTAACAAGGTAGCCGTAGGGGAACCTGCGGCTGGAAGGACTCCTTTTTCGTACATAAGATAATTGATAAACAAAACAAATGAGTTTGATCCTGGCTCAGAATGAACGCTTGCGATAGGCGTAACACATGCAAGTCGAACGTTTTAAAAAACGTGGCGAACGGGTGCGTAACATGTAGGAATCTGCCAAAGCATGAAGGAAAAATCCTTCTTAAAAGATCAGTGATCGTGCTTTGATGAGCCTGCACAAGATTAGATAGTTGGTGTGGTAATGGCACACCAAGTCGATGATCTTTAGCTGATCTGAGAGGATGATTAGCCACACTGGGACTGAGACACGGCCCAGGCTCCCATGGGAGACAGCAGTGAGGAATCTTGGACAATGCACGAAAGTGTGATCCAGCTATATCGCGTGAGTGATGAAGGGTATGTAGCTTGTAAAGCTCTTTCAGCAAGAATAGATGAAATTTTCATCTAAATCATAATGAGATGTCTTGCATAAGAAGCCCCGGCAAATTTCTGTGCCAGCAGCCGCGGTAATACAGAGGGGGCGAGTGTTATTCGGAATAATTGGGCGTAAATGGCGTGTAGGTTGTGCTTCGTAGTTGTCGGTTAAAGCCCCACCGTTATTGTGGGTATGGCTGATAGAACAGTTGCACTAGAGACTGAGAGAGGAAAGGGGAATTTCGGGTGTAAAAGTTAAATTTTTAGATATTCGAAGGAAGACCAAATGCGAAGGCACCTTTCTGGCTCTGATCTGACACTGAGGCGCGAAGGCGTGGGGAGCGAAGCCGATTAGATACCGGCGTAGTCCACGCAGTCAACCATGCTGTATTCCTTTTTGGAAGGCAAAAAAAAATAATTTGTGTATATATGCTTCATCGCATATATACACCTCCGCTGAGTATTTATATGTACCACAAACATTATCCATATACTGTTTTGTGCGTAAAAATTGCACAAAGAGTTTAAAAACTGGAACTTTTTGTTAGCAAGAGTTCCAGGCGAGGTAGCTCAGTTGGTTAGAGCACAGGATTCATACTTCTGGTGTCGGCAGTTCAACTCTGCCTCTCGTCAATCGTATTTTGTGGATGCCTAAGACGTATACACACAATGGGCGCTTGGAATGCGAAACGTTGTGTCTGAGACTACATTCTGTCAGGTACAAATCCCCACTGTGGAAAACCACATCAAAAATGACACGAAGTGAATTGAAACATCTAAGTAACTTCTAGGAAAAGAAATCAACCGAGATTCCGTTAGTATTGGCGAAAGAAAGCGGACCAGGCAAGGCAAACTTACATATGAAGAACATGTTGGAATACATAGACCAAAGAAGGTAAGAGTCCTGTATTATATCGTGTATGTTTGTCAACAGTAGAACGTTAACTGTTTGAAGAAAGGAGAACCACCTTCTAAGCCTACATATGTGTATATGATCGATAGTGAACAAGTACTGTGAAGGAAAGGTGAAAAGAACCCTCTTCGTAGGGAGTGAAAAGAGTCCTGAAACAAAATACTTACATACAATCGAACTCGTGAAAAACCTGTTCGGTGTACCTTTTGCATAATGGGTCAGCGACTAAATGAATACAGCCTGCTTAAGCAAAGATGTGGAGGCAAAGCAAAAGCGAGTAGTCATCCTGCGTTTGTTGTATTCATTTGACCCGAAACTAAGTGATCTCGCCTTGAGCAGGTTGAAGAAAGTGTAATGTCTTTTGGAGGACCGAACCGACGTCTGTAGCAATAGACGCGGATGACTTGAGGTGAGGGGTGAAAGGCCAATCAAACTTAGAGATAGCTGGTTCTTCGCGAAATTTATTGAGGTAAAGCGTCAATTAACATCTTCCGGGGGTAGAGCACTTATTGAGCTATGGGAGCCCAAAGCTTTACTGCTCTCAAGAAAACTCCGAATACCGGTGAGATAAAATTGGCAGACAGACATGCAGTGCTAAGGTTGCATGTCGAAAGGGAAACAGCCCAGCTTGCACGCTAAGGTCCCTAAGCTATCTGTTAGTGGGAAAAGAAGTTTTGCAACATTGACAACTAGGAGGTTGGCTTGGAAGCAGCCATCCTATCATGAAAGCGTAATAGCTCACTAGTCGAGTTGCTAAGCACTGAAAATGTACCGGGGCTGAACAGATACACCGAAGCGGCAATTCCAAAGTAGCGAAGCGTTTTGTGCGCCATTGAACAGAAGTCGTAAGAGTTCTGGAAGGTCTCAAAAGTGACTATGCTGACATGAGTAACGACTAATCATGTAAAGCCATGATCGCCGTATGTTCAAGGGTTTTTGTACATTGGGAATGTATAAAGTTAAGTTCGGCCCCTAAGATTTTTATACACATATAAAATCGATGGAGGATCTCTTTACAGGACGGCCAATGTATACACATTTCGTGCAAAATGGATACACAAAGTGTATGTTATAGGTCCGGGAAAAGTGTAAAGATGAAAAAACCGTACCCGAAACCGACACAGGTGAACGAGTCGAGTAGACTCAGGCGTTGAGTGAACCATATTGAAGGAACTCGGCAAACTAATCCCGTACCTTAGGAAGAAGGGATACCGAAAGGTGACACAAAAATGGGGGTGACGACTTTTTACTAAAAAATTAGGACTCTGCAAAATGGCAACATGCTGTATAGGGTCTGACGTCTGCCCGGTGCTAGAAGTCTAAAAGGAGCGTTGAAAGATGCAAATGGAAAGCCTAGTAAACGGCGGTTGTAACTATAACAATCATAAAGTAGCGAAATTCATTGCCAGCTAATTCCTGGCCTGCATGAAAGACGTAACGATTGCCCCGCTGTCTCCAATATGGACTCAGTGAAATTGAATTCTCCGTGCAGATGCGGAGAACGTGCCCCAAGACGAGAAGACCCTGTGCATCTTTACTGTACATTTGCATTGATAACACGATGAGCATGAGTAGGAGAGGTGGGAGTATACACAATCTTGAAATACCACCCTTGCCGTTGTTTTTATCTTACACCATATTATTGGTGCACCATGCATGTGAGGCAGTTTGACTGGGGCGGTCGCCTCCTAAAGAGTAACGGAGGCGTGCGAAGGTAAACTCAATGTAGATCGGAAACCTACTGAAGAGCGGAATGGTATATGTTTGCCTGACTGCTAGATGGACACATCGCGCAGAGACGAAAGTCGGCCATACTGATCCACAAGTGCCGAGTGGAAGGGCTTGTGCTTAACGAATCAAAGATACGCCAGGGATAACAGGCTGATAATTCCCAAGAGTCCTTATCGACGGAATTGTTTGGCACCTCGATGTTGACTGATCATATCCTGGGGCTGAAGAAGGTCCCAAGGGTTCGGCTGTTCGCCGAATAAAATGGTACCTGAGTTGAGTTTAGAACGTCGTGAGACAGTTTGGATTCTACCTGGGGTGCGCGCTAGAGAATTGAGAAACCCACATCCTTGTACGAGAGGACCGGATGTGTACAACCACTGGTAGAGTAATTGTTTTGCCTTAAGCATAGTTACTAGGCTACGTTGTGAAAAGAGAAGAACTGAAAGCATCTCAAGTTCGAAACTTGTTTCAAGACAAATTCTTTTTTATTCGTGGAAGATCACCACGTCAATAGTCGAGTTGTGTATATCATGTAAATGATAGTTGCAGACTCGAACTAATTATATTATTGTTCTTTCTAATTTATATTCTTTATATTTACTTCTGTTATTCTAAATCAGAAAAGACTAATCTAAAGTCTTTATTAAAAACACGAGAAAAAAGAAAATACTTCTATGAAGTTAGAAAGATACTAGATCATTTCTTAAAAAAAGCATTATATAAAACTGCAAAATTTGTTAATTTTGTATTAGAGATGATTAGAAGATTTTCGGAGGGAAAAAATAAAGGCCTTAAACTTAGGTATACATTAAATTTATTTTTTTTGACCGAAAAAGTAAGAATGCAAGCATGTTAATTATGATATGCCTCTTTTATGTTGGCTCATAGTTTAATTGATAAAACACACTGTTAATAGTTGTGTGATGAGGGCCCAAACCCCTCTGAGCCCTTAAATAGATTTAAAGTTTTATAGCAATAAAATACAAATTTGTTTACAAACTTAAACTTTTTATATCTTTAGCCTCAAAAACCTTTTAAGGCATTATGTTCCACCTTCTTTATAAAATATAAAGAAAGAGGAACATAATTTTCTTCTACTAAGGAAGAAGATCAAATGCAACTAGAACTCCAGCAACAAATAATACCCAAGCTAAAGAAAGGGGAAGAAAAACTTTCCACCCTAAACGCATAAGTTGATCATAACGATATCGTGGAAATGCCGCACGAACCCATATATATAAAAATAAAAACAAAATTGTCTTTAAACCTAACCACATTGAACCTGGAATCCAGTATAAAAATGTAAGTGATAAAGGTGGTAGCCATCCCCCAAGAAAAAGAATTACGCATAACACACTCATCATAATCATGTTTGCGTATTCCCCAAGAAAAAATAATGCAAAACCCATAGATGAATATTCAACATTATACCCAGCTACAAGCTCTGCCTCTGCTTCAGGGAGATCAAATGGAGCACGATTTGTTTCTGCAAGGCAGGAAATAAAAAACAATAGAAGCAATGGAAATAATGGAACAGCAAACCAAACATCTTCCTGTGCAAGAACAATATCAGAAAGGTTTAATGAACCTACACATAATAAAACAGTAATAATAATTAAGCCTAAAGATACCTCATATGATACCATTTGAGCAGTCGAACGCAAAGCACCTAAAAATGCATACTTAGAGTTGCTCGCCCAACCAGCCATGATTACACCGTACACACCAAGAGAAGATATTGCAAAAATATATAACATACCAACATCTAAATCACACAATACCATACCTTCACCAAATGGAATAACTGCCCAGGCGATTAAAGCGAGTAGAAATGTAAGTACTGGTGCTGCTAAAAAAACAACCGTATTCGCGCTACTTGGTAACACAGGTTCTTTTATTAATAATTTTAACCCGTCTGCGAGAGGTTGTAAAAGACCAAAAAAACCTACCACATTTGGACCTTTGCGTCGTTGCATGGAGGCCATGACTTTACGTTCTGCCAAAGTTAAATATGCTACTGCAACTAAAAGTGGAACAACAAGACCTAAAATTTTCCCGATAACGCTTAGAAGAAAAACTAACATAAAATGAGTCTCTTTTTTTTATCCCCTACGGGAATTGAACCCGTGTCTTCGCCATGAAAAAGCGATGTCCTAACCACTAGACGAAAGGGACTTAACTAAAGGAGAGTAGTTCCAAAGGTAGAACGTTGGTCTCCAAAACCAAAGGTAAGGGTTCGAATCCCTTTTCTCCTGTAGTGTGCTCGTAGCTCAATGGATAGAGCGCCGAACTACGGATTCGGAAGTTGAGAGTTCGAGTCTTTCCGAGCATGATTAAGGGCCTATAGCTCAGCTGGTTAGAGTGTACGCCTGATAAGCGTAAGGTCAGTAGTTCAAGTCTACTTAGGCCCATATTTTTGATAGCGGGAAAAGGGACTTGAACCCTCAACCCTAGCCTTGGCAAGGCTATACTCTACCATTGAGCTATTCCCGCAAGGATTTTTAAGTTTTTAAAAAGCTAATCATGTATTGCTCACTTTATTAATGAGCAATACAGATAAATGTTTTAGTGTAAATGAATTGCATCATTTAAATAAATACATGTTAAAATGGTAAACACGTATGCCTGTAAACATGCTACACCAACCTCTAAAAACATAAGCGCAAAAACGACCGCAAAAGGAATACCTGCTGCAAGCTTCAGTACACCGCCTAAAGAAAGCATACTCCAAGCAAAACCACTTAGAATTTTCACAAGTGTATGTCCGGCCATCATGTTAGCAAATAATCGAACTCCTAAACTGATTGCACGGAATCCGTACGATACAAGCTCAATAACTACAAGAAAAGGTGCTAGAGCTAAAGGTGCTCCAGGAGGTAAAAGAAAACTAAAAAAATGAAGTCCATGGATTTGGAATCCAATAATAGTTACTGCAATAAATACCGATACAGAAAGTCCAAATGTCACAATAAAATGACTTGTTGTCGTAAAACTGTATGGGATCATACCAATCAAATTACTGCATAAAAGAAAGGCAAAAAGTGTAAATAACATTGGAAAATATTGCTTACCTTTTTCTCCAATTTGCTCCGATACTAAACTTACAACAAATTCATAAATCATCTCAACAAAAGACTGCCAAGGTGTTGGAATTAATGTACCCCCTCGTACAGTTACAAGCATGCATAAAAGCATAAAAAGGCCTGTTGAAAGAAACATAAAAAGAGACGAATTTGTGAATGAAAAATAAAAATTCCCAATATGCATTGGAATTAACGAAATAATCGTAAACTGTTCTAATGGTGAGAAAAATAACATATAACATGTGTGTTTTTCATCTTTCGTATATTCGAAAGAAAAGAATCAAGTATAAAAAAAGCACGTACTTATTATGGACGCCTTTTTATTTTATGTGTTCGCATGTTTTGCTTTATTAGCAGGAATAATGGTAATTAGAGCAAAAAATCCCGTTTACTCTGTGTTGTTTCTTATTCTTGTTTTTTGTAATGTATCAGGTATTCTTCTTTTACTTAATCTAGATTTTTTCGCTATGGTTTTTCTCGTTGTGTATGTGGGAGCCATCGCTGTTTTATTTCTTTTTGTAGTCATGATGTTAAATGTTAAACTTTCGGAAATTAATGACAATATTTTACGTTATTTACCTGTTGGTGGAATTTTTGGTCTTCTTTTTCTTGGACAAATTGTTCTAGTTCTTGAACAGGATTTACTTCCTATTGTGGCATATCATGCACAAAATGTTCTTCCTTGGATAGAATACGTAAGTATTATCTCTGTGTTTTTTGCATGGAGTACTGCATGCATTTTATGGATTTCTATCTCACAACCTTGGATTTTTTTTAGTGTTATTTCACAATGGCAAATGCATTGGAAAAATCTACAAACACATTTAAATACATATGCAAGTTCTGTTTGTCTAGACGTTCCGACTTTAGATGGCGTTTACTATGTGATCTGGCCTCATAGCATGGAACAAACGACAACTATTCAAACACTTGGTCATGTCGTGTATACCTATTACATGGTATTTTTTCTTTTGGCAAGTATTGTATTACTTATAGCAATGATTGGCTCTATTGTTCTGACAATGCATAAAGGAGTACTTGTAAAACGTCAAGATGTTTTTGAGCAAAATACACGTGATTTTTCTAAAACATTACATAAAATCAAAAGTCTTTAGTAGAATTGATTTGTGCATAGCATAGTTAATCTATGCTATGGCATAGGAATTTCTTCAGTAGCTCAGGGGTCAGAGCGAATGGCTGTTAACCATTAGGTCGTTGGTTCAAATCCAACCTGGGGAGCGTTTTAAATATTTAAAAACAGATTTTTAGTATGACACGTGGTATCTTTTTATTGTTAGCATTTATTTTTCCATCCGTGGTTCTTTTAGATGCTCCAACAGCTTGGCAAACTGGATTTCAAGATCCTGCAACACCTATTGCCCAAGGAATTCAGGATTTACACAATGATATCTGTTTTTTTATGGTAGTCATTCTTATTTTTGTAATGTGGATGCTTGGCCGTACATTATGGCATTTCCATTGGACAAAAAATCCAGTTCCTTCCAAAATCATTCATGGAACAGTAATTGAAGTTGCTTGGACAGTGACACCTAGTCTTATTTTAATGATTATTGCTGTACCATCATTTGCTCTGTTATATTCAATGGATGAGATTGTAGATCCATCTATTACTCTTAAAGCAATTGGTCATCAATGGTATTGGACCTATGAACTTTCAGATTATAGTGAAAATGACGAAAATTCCATCGTATTTGATAGTTATATGGTACCTGAAGATGATCTAACATTAGGACAACTTCGTTTACTTGAGGTAGATAACCGTGTTGTATTACCAATTCAGACACACGTTCGCGTACTTGTAACTGCTGCTGATGTTTTACACAGTTGGGCCGTGCCTTCACTTGGTGTAAAATGTGACGCGGTTCCTGGTCGTTTAAACCAAACATCTATTTTTTTACAGCGACCAGGGGTATTTTACGGTCAATGTAGTGAAATTTGTGGTGTAAATCATGGATTTATGCCTATTGTTGTAGAGGGAGTGTCTTTAGATGAGTATATCACATGGCTCTCAAATAAGCTGGAAGAGTAGTCCTTCTGATCAGAATTAAAAAATACAAATTGTATGAGTCAAAATGTACAAAAACATCCTTTTCATCTCGTGGATACAAGTCCATGGCCTCTTTTTGCGTCTCTTGGCGCACTTTGTACAACAGTCGGTTTAGTAATGTATATGCATGGTTATCTAGGGGGAGAACTCTTGGGGTCATGTGGCTTTTCTATGATTCTTTACACAATGTATGTGTGGTGGCGAGATGTCATTCGTGAATCTACTTTTCAAGGACACCATACACGCACAGTACAATATGGTCTTCGTTATGGCATGATTCTTTTTATTGTATCAGAAATTATGTTTTTCTTTGCTTTCTTTTGGGCTTTTTTTCATTCAAGTCTAGCGCCAACAATTGAAATTGGAGCTATGTGGCCACCAAAAGGAATCGAAGTTTTAAATCCTTGGGAAATCCCTTTCTTAAATACTGTTATTTTACTAACATCTGGAGCTTCTGTAACATGGGCACACCATGCTATTTTAGCTGGACAACGATCACAAGCATTAGTTAGTTTATGGATTACAATTGTCCTAGCAGCGGTTTTTACTGGATTACAAGTGATGGAATATATTGAAGCACCGTTTACAATTACTGATGGAATTTATGGTTCAACATTTTACCTTGCTACCGGTTTCCACGGTTTCCACGTATTTGTTGGTACAATTTTTTTATTTGTTTGCCTTGTGCGTTCATATAAAAATCATTTTACAATAAACCATCATTTTGGTTTTGAAGCAGCTGCATGGTATTGGCATTTTGTTGATGTTGTGTGGTTATTTCTTTTTGTCGCAATTTATTGGTGGGGCGGAAATTAAATAATATATTCATGCATGGCACTTTGTGCCATGCATGTATTCTTTCTAACCTAAAAATAAATATGCTATTTTGTACGTCCATAAAAAAAGGCTTTGAGGGCAAAGAAAAAAGAATACAATACATACACTAGTTAAACCAATTAGTGTAGCTTTTTCACGATCCATAGCAGCAAATGTAGTTACTTGTGAAGGTTGTTCAAAGTACATTATTTTAATTAAACGAATATAATAAAAACAACTTACAACACTACTTAAAACACCGAGTACAGCTAGTACATAAAGTGAAGAACTCATTGCAGCAAAAAATAAGTAGAACTTACTACAAAATCCTGCTAACGGTGGAATTCCTGCCATTGAGAAAAGTGTTGCACTTAGTGTAACTGCAAGAACTGGATGTGTATAAGCAAGAAGACCTAAATCTTGAATATACTTAAGTCGGCTTGTTTGTGTATGATCAACACTTGCAAGAACAATAGCAAACATGTTAACTGTCATTAAGATGTATATAACTAAATATAACAGTACAGCATGTAAACCCTCAACAGTTCCACAACATAAGCCAATTAAAAGATAACCTACGTGCCCAACAGAACTATATACTAGTAAACGTTTGATTTTCTTTTGAGCAAGGGCTCCAAAAGACCCTATAGCTAATGAACAAACGCTACAGAAAAATAATATATACTGCCAAGCAAACAACATATCATAAAAACTGCAGAGAAGAAGACGGATAAACACACCAAGTAAAGCAATTTTGGGTGTTAAAGCAAAAAATGCTGTCACAGATGTAGGAGCTCCTTCATAAACGTCCGGGGCCCAAAAATGAAAAGGTGCTGCTGTTAACTTAAATAAAAATCCGATACTAAGCAAACACATACCAATATGGACTGCAGAGTGTTGCGTATTAGCTGATCCTGCGAAACATTTTGCAAGATCTTCAAAATTTGTTAAACCTGTAAAACCATAAACAAGGGCGCATCCAAATAAAAGAACCCCTGAGGAAAAAGCACCAAGAAGAAAATATTTTAAACCTGCTTCAGTAGAAAATTCGGAATGTCGTTTGGATGCGGCTAATACATATAGACATAAACTTTGCATTTCTATGGCTAAATACATAGAAATAAAATCATAAGACGAAATAAGAAGTAGCATACTTATACTCGCAAGAAGTAAAAGAATACTATATTCGAATACATTTAATAATGATTTTTTCAAATACTCCATTGACATTAGTAATGAAGCGAGAGTACTACAAAGAACCAAACTTTTTAGAAAAAAAGTAAGTTCATCTATTACAAATGTATTATAAAAACACACCATAATAGAAAATGGCATATGTAAAGTTAACACAAGCGCGCAAACTACAGACCATACACCTAACCATGCCACTGTTTGAACAAGAATAGGGTAACCTTGTGCTTTGGATGTACTCCAAATTACGCCAAAGATTAGCAATACAAGTGTAGTACATGTTAAAAACAGCTCTGGAAATAAAGCATAAAGGTCATTTTCAAAAAGATGAATGAAATGCATAAAACATTCTTTTTTTTATTGTGTGCATACGTTATTTTACATATACACACTGGCTTAATTTATAAGTACGCCTTATGTTGAATGATATTAGCAACAGAAACATGCATAGGCTCTAAGAATACATCTGGGTATACACCCATCCATACAATTGCAATTACAAAAGGCACAAACATCCAAAATTCTCTACGATTGACATCTGCGCAAACTGAGATATATAAAGGCTTTAAACTTCCGAATACTACTCGATTATACAGCCAAATAGAGTACGCTCCACCAAGAATCATACCGGTTGCAGCAAGAGTAGCAATCCATGTATTTGTTTGAAACGTTCCAACTAAAATTAGGAATTCTCCAATAAAACTACTTGTGCCGGGCAAACTCAAGTTTCCCATAGTAAATACAAGAAAGAAGAAAGAAAACAACGGCATTACATGCACAAGACCTCCATAATATTGAATTAAACGTGTATGTGTGCGATCATATAACACTCCAACACAAAGGAATAATGCAGAAGCAACAAATCCATGACTTAGCATAAGGAGTAATGCCCCCTCGATACCTTGGACATTTAAACTAAATAAACCAATTGTCACAAATCCCATGTGAGCTACTGAAGAATATGCAATGATTTTTTTTAAATCAATTTGACGTAATGTAGTTAATGAAGCATAAATAATTCCAATAATACTCATTGTATAAATTAAAGGAGTAAAATATAAGGATGCTTCGGGGAAAAGTGGAATAGAAAATCGTAAAAATCCGTATGTTCCTAGCTTTAAAAGAATCCCAGCTAAGATTACAGAACCTGCTGTTGGAGCTTCAACATGTGCTTCAGGTAACCATATATGCATTGGGACCATAGGAACTTTCACTGCGAAAGAAGCAAAGAATGCAAGCCAAAGAATAAGCTGTCGACGTTCACTGAATTCAGACACAAAAAGAACTTGTAAATCTGTAGTTCCAACTTGGAAGTAAATTAGTAGAAGAGCCAGTAGCATAAGAACTGATCCAACTAATGTATACAAAAAAAATTGATAAGCTGCTCTGATTTTTCTAGCACGCGATCCCCATACACCAATAATTAAGAACATAGGTAAAAGAACGCTTTCAAAAAACACATAAAAAAGGAGCAAATCAAGCATACAAAATACAGCTAACATGCATGTTTCTAAAAGTAGAAATGCAATACAATATTCTTTAACATGTTTCGTAATATTTACCCAGCCTACTAAAAGACAAACAGGTACAAGAAAAGTAGTAAGGATGATAAAAAATAAAGAAATTCCATCGAGTCCTATATACACATTCATATTTAAGAATGGCAACCAACCAATATGTTTCACAAATTGGAATTTGGCAGTGGATGTATCAAAAGTAAGCCAAAGGCCTAAAGAAACAACAAAGTTAATGAGAGTAAGTAACAAAGTCTGTAATTTGATCAAGCGGACCTCCCAACTCGGTGTAAAAGCAATAAGTACAGCACCTAAGAGAGGACTAAGTAAAAGAAATGTTAAAACAGAAAACATAACAACTGTCTTTTTTGAATGCGTGCATTACCGTAGATATACCTACGGTAATTAATTAGTTTAAGCTTTTTGTGTCTGATGATAAAAAATAAAACTCAGCACAAAGATACCGTATAAACGCGGATCTACCCAAGGGGATAAAATATCCCAAAAACTAATGACTGCAGCACAAATACTGACCCCACAAAGCATGAGGAGTGCGTAATGATAAATATAACCACTTTGTAAAGCACTTACTTGACGCATTGTGTTGGTACACACGGCCATTAAACCTGTTGGACCTAATACCTCAATAAACCCTTTATCAAGTGTTTTGAATGATGTATGATAACCAAAAGCAAGAGCTTGAGAAGCTACATAATCATTGTAAACCTTATCAAAAAGCCATCGCTTATTCAAAAAAATATAAAGTTTTCGACCAATAATGCTTGTCTTAGTCATGTAAGCAAAAGCGCTTCCTACAATATTAATATTTAATGCAAAAAAAGCACCAAGTACGCTAAATATAATAGGAATAAATTTAATTGATTGTGGAATGTATTCAGATTCTAAAATAATTGTATGAACTGGTAAAGTAAATACTGCATTATTCCAAAAAGGTGTTC
>JACLAA010006661.1_pt1 | contig 26005 bp, 23 predicted proteins | sample 8027891 | NCBI WGS metagenome assembly JACLAA01 (sample SAMN15724900, study PRJNA655200) | protist metagenome | isolation source: fluorescence activated cell sorting (FACS) single amplified genomes of... | place: Spain: Blaines Bay Microbial Observatory, Mediterranean Sea | collected 2016-01-19 | reverse complement strand
GCCGGCGCACGGCTGGCGCGTCGTCGCGAACGGTGGCGTGCGGTACTGGTATAATGAAAGAACAGGTGTTTCTCAATGGGAAGAACCAGCAGAAGTCAGTGGCAAGGACGAACCTAAAAGACTCTACGACCCCGCGGTAGGACCCAAAAATGACGACTTCGATGCTCTATGTCAGGCGGCGGAAGGCGACTCCATCTGCGAACCGATTGGTGATGGTGTCCTACTACGTGTGATCGTAAAACCAGCCCAGGAGGAAGACGCTGTCTTAGATGTCAAGGACTATGCGGCGTTAGTCGCTCTCAGAGCACCCATTGAAGATAGGTGGTGCAACCAAGCACTCCTAGCATTTTGTAGAAGAGCATTACACGTGCCGCAGCGCGAACGCAACGCCGTCAAGGTCACCGACGGCGACGAAAGCTTAGATAAAATAGTGCACATCCCCGCGTTAAGCCCGAAGGAAGTCGTCAAGCGCCTCCACAAGAAGAAGGACTTCGAGGTCGACACGAACGACGTGGAAAAGTGGATCCGCCACACGGAGCGGAAGCAGAAGGAGGAAGAGCGGCGCATGAAGCGGCGCAAGTGGGCCTAAGTTTCTATTGTCCTTTATGCTTGATGTCGCGGCGACTGGCGTCGGGGGGGTCGCGCATGCTTCTCTCGCGCGCGGCCGCCGCGGACGCGCGGGCGCCGGTTCCAACGACGGCCGTGTCCATAACCCTGCGATTCTTAAGGAAGAGCATCGCGTGCGTCGCCGGACGCCTGATTTGACGCCGATTTGACGCAAAGGCCAAATCTGAAGCTGGCTCTCACGACGCCGTGCACTCAAACAGCTCACCTAGCCAGCATCTAAACACCCGCTCATCATGCGTGTCGCTCTCATCGCTGGCCTGCTCGCAGTTGCTTTCGGCTTCGCGCGAGGCGCTGTGTACGTAGAGAATAATTGCTGTCAAGCTGGCTTGCATGATTTGGCCATCTTTTTGCGGCCCCAAGATGTCGACTTTGACACCCGCGCAGGCCGCCGGCGCGACAGTTCGCTCGCGTCGCGCCGCAGCAGATGGTCGAGGGCATCAGCGAGCTGCCGACGGTCCTTACCTCGTTCGACACAGTGCATAAATCAAATTGTCGCGGCGCGTCTCCGCCACTGCTGAATCATGGCCTCCATGCCATCGACGCGACGTCAGACGTGCACCCGACGCGCTGGTTGATTTGCGCACAGGTTCGACACGCTCGCCGAGGCGCAGGAACTCCTCGACGAGTCCGGCCCGTTCGCGCAGCTCTTCGTGTGGCCGCCGTTCTACGTCATCTCGGTCCTCGGCATCATCGTCGGCATGCCGGTCGCGACGAAGCTGCGGCTCGACTCGCTCGGCGACGCGCCGACGTACCGCAATGGCCGCTACTAGACGGTGCGTCCGTCCAGAGTCCCCGCGGCGCCCCGAAGGGCGTCGTTCGACTGGCAGTAAGGAAGTGTAATAGTCTCCGGACGCGCGACGGCGCCACCACCTCGACGCCGTCGACGCGACGCGAGCACCGAAACAAGTACTTGGAAATAAATTTACACACGACCGACTAGGGGTGGAACTTCGTCCCGGTCTTCGCGTGGTCAAGCAAAAGCTGGGCCGGCGCGAAGTGGTCGCCGTGCTCGTCGGCCAGGCGCGACAGCTTGTCCGCGTAGAGCTGCGCGCCGACGGCGTCGATCATGCGGAAGGGCCCGCCCGTGAACGGTAAAAAGCCCGTCCCGAAGACGGCCCCCAAGTCGCCATCGGCAGGCGACTTGAGGATGCCCTCCTGGAGGCAGATCAAAGCTTCGTTGACGAAGCGACTCAAGTAGCGGTCCTGGATCTGCTCCTTCGTTAATTCAGCATCTCTCTGTTTGATGGACTTCTCCACATAGTCCAGGACCGGTTGATGGGGTTCCTTCTTCTTGCCCTTGTAGATAAAGAAGCCTTTCCCATCTTTTCTACCTTTCCAGTTCTGATCTACTAAATGTTGCAACATTTCCGGCTTGGCCCCGGCCATCCTCGAACCCATGGTGCTATCAGCTAACATGGTGTGCTGCACGTGCAGCCCGACGTCGGCGCCGACTTCGTCTAACAATGTTATCGGCCCCACGGGCATGCCTAGATCCAGTATAGCTTCATCTAACTGTTTTGGAGAAACACCATCTTCGAACAGGGGCGCCACCTCGGCCATCATCGGCGCGAGGGCTCGGTTCACGTAAAACCCGGGCACGTCGGCGACTCCGATGCACGTCTTGCCCTGCTTGATGCCTACCCCAAACGCTTTCGACATGGACTCCTCGTTCGTCCCGGCGTGGGGGATGATCTCCAGCAGCTGCATCGACGGCACGGGGCTGAAGTAGTGCATGCCCAGGACGCGTTCCGGTCTATCAATACCAGCGGCTACTTTTTCGATAGGGATCGCCGAGGTATTCGTCGCCAGGACACAATCATCTCTAACTAATCCAGAAACACTTCCAAAGACCTTGTGCTTGAGTTCCAGGTTCTCGAACACCGCCTCGATGACCACATCTAACTGGGAAGCTTTCTTGGCAAAGGCGTCACTATTACCACCTTCACTATCGTGGTAGCCCGTAATACTACTGACAATGGTGTTCCGCTTGAAGGCGTCCATCCTACGTCGCTTCACTTTTTTGTCGAGGTTCCCGGCCACGTAGGCCACACCCTTGGCCAAACCCTCGGGCGAGACGTCCTTCAAAGCTACAGCCAACCCCTTCTCGGCGGAGACTTGCGCGATGCCCGCGCCCATGAGGCCCGCGCCGAGTACCGCCACAGACGACGGTTTCGCGGTCGAAGGGTAGGGGTTCTTCTTCGCGGCCGTGATGCCGTCGAACAGCCCGATCAACGCCGAGGACTCACTCGTTTTAGCGAGTCTCACGAAGGCGTCGGCCTCGAACGCGAAGGCGTCCGAAGGCGGCTTCCCGAGGCCGTTCTCCACACAACTTAGGATTTCATAAGCCGCGGGATACTTTCCACGCGTCGTCTTGTCGACGGTCTCCTTAGCCTTCTTGAACACAAAGTCACGCCCGAAAGACACGTCTTCGGTGGCCCAGCGCATCCACGACTTCTTTTTTTGTTTTTTTTTGCCCTGCGAAAGTTGTACTGCTGTTTGTACCGCTAACGCCTCCAATGCTGCTGGATCACAAACAGCATCGACTAACCCGATCTTCTTCGCTTTGTCCGGTCGGACTTCTTTGCCTTGCAAGATCATGGGTAAAGCTTCGGTCAAACCAACTAATTTGGGTAAAGCATAAGTGCCGCCCCATCCTGGTAATAACCCAAGCTTGACTTCCGGCAAACCTAACTTGGTCTTGGGAGAAGTCGAGGCCACTCTCGCGTCGCCTGCGTCGGCCACGTCGAGGGCGTCGCGGCGGCGTGGCGTCGCGCAGACGCCATTTTCACACAAAGTTGAAGTTCGGAAACGTTCGGAAACAGACGCTGAGTCAGCACATTTCATCGCCCACTCCAGGCCGCCGCCGAGGCACGCGCCGTGGATCGCGGCCACGAAGGGCACGCCTGAACCCTTCAACTCGTCGAACATGGCGTGCCCCGACAGGCACACGGCCCGTAAGGAGTCCTCTTCTCCGTTCTTCTTCTTCGCGGCGAGCATGCCAATGTCGGCACCAGCAATAAAATTGTCCGGCTTGCTCGAGATGAAAACTGCAGCTTTGACGTCGTGCTTTGACGTCAGCTCCTTCCACAGCATCTTGGCCTCGTCCTGCAAGGCTGGGCTCAGCGTGTTCATTTTTTGGGACTTGTTGTCCAAGCGAATAATCGCGACGCCGTCTTTCGTGACCTCGGGGACGCCCGCAAAAAACTTGAGGTCGTTCGAGGACAAGTGTCGCAGCGCCAGCGCGCGCGGGGCGCGGCCGAGGCGTGTCGCCAGCATGATTCTTGCACCTGTAACTTCACCTCTTCTGTTTTGCAAGGGGCCTCTTTGGAGCTGTTTTACGTTGTGAAACACTACGCGCTTCGGCTGGCGGCTTGGTGCCACTGCCGAGAGCTGTTCGCGCGTGTCAGCCGAGCACCGCCTCGAAAGTGCTCGTGAAAAGCGGTGGTCTTCCTGCCTTCGTTTTTTGCGATGAACCCGCGAGATAAAGGGGGATTCGGCACGGCACGCGTTCAACGCAGCGCAGTCGTCGCCGGCGCTTCCGACGCTTCGTTGTGTTGCCGCGAAGCCTCGCCTCCGCTCCAAGCTTGAGACAGCCAAGCCTTGCAGCAAAACTGAGCCCTGTGCACATCACTGCTCGCCGGCGTCGTAGCAGAGACTCACCACTGTGGGTTCTGAATAGAGCCAGTGGACTGCGCATAGCTTCGCCGTCCGGCGCTTGCACAGTAAATTGCAAAGCTCTCTCGCTGCAGGGGAGAGCAAACGTAGCGTTACAATGGCTCGGCTAGCGCTCGCAGTACTCGCGGCGACCGCCATGGCACTGCGACCCACGACGCGCGTCGCGCGCGCACCAACACAACGAAACTTGTTCGGCGGCGCGCCGCCCGAGGAGGACGCGCCCGCGTCGCCGCCGCCGGGGCAGGGCGGCCAGACCATGTCCGTGCCCGGCTTGGGCGACATCACCGAGGAGGAGATGAAGCTCGCCATGGAGTTCCGCCAGAAGATGGCCCAGAAGATGCAGGAGACGCGCGTCGAGGGCTCGAGCCTCGGCGGCAAGGTGAAAGTCGCCTACGACGGCCAGGGCCAGCCGTCCTCGGTAGAAGTGACCGACGCCGCTCTGGGCGAGGGCGCCGACAAGGTCGCCCAGGGTGTGGTGGATGCGGCGAAGCAGGCCCAGGGCGAGGCCTTGATCAAGATGAAGGCCATCATGCAGGACATGCAGAAGGACATCGCGAAGACGCTCCAGGCGGACCTGAAGTAGTAGTCTTGCGTAATCGAGGATAGGCTAGGGACGAATTCGAAGTTTTTCACATTAGCACAACTACTTGTCCCCGTCCACGTCGTCGTCGTCGTCGTGCGCCGCCGCGCCCCGGCGGACCGCGTTGCCGACCTTGGAACGTGCCTTGCCGTGCGCGTATTTCGCGACGTGGGCCACATACCTATCTTTGTCCGGCAGCGTGCGCGCCACGGCGTCGATAATCACGCGGTCCACTTTGCCCTTGACCGCTTCGATGCGCACGGCTGCCTCGTCGATCTCCTCCGCGAAGCCCATCAGCGCCGACTTGGCGTTGAACGGGACCGCGGCGGCACCACCTAAATCTTCGTCGTCTCCGACTAACTGGGCCATGCCCGCGGGCCCCGAATCAGCGGCGCTTTCTAAGCGCCCCAGGACGGCCTTCGCCTTGGCAACAATCTCCCGCATGGTGTCTCCTATTTTGGTTCGCCGGCCGACGCCGCGAGAAGCCAACCAGTAGTTTTGGAAGGCGTCCTCTATGATGTCGTCCTCCAAAAAGCAGAGCATGCTCGTGTTACCCGTGCGGCAGTTCGGCCAGACCTGCGTGGAATCAAATTTTGGGCGTCCCACGCCATCGACTCGACGTTGTCCCCCTGACCACGTCGGCTCGATGGCGTAGAGAGGCTCACGAGAACCTAACTCACTGATTGATTTCCACACAGGGCCAGACCAGTAAAGCGAAGTTGAGGCAGGCATGAATCCCCGGCGTCCCCAGGGAGAAGCACTGGGCCATCAGTATGAGCGGAGCGAAGGTGTATTTGGTACTAGTAAAACCGTCGTACTCTCCGGTGTATATCAAAGCGAGGTGCTGGTAGTACTTCTTGAGCACGCTGCCCTCCTCCTTGGAGATTTGGTTATTTCCTTTGAGTGCCAGCAGTCCCAAAGCACCCAGCACGACGGCAGCGGTTGAGAAATATTTGACCGGGACCTCCACCCCCGTCGTGAGCCAGAAGCCGGACCGGAGTAGATTGCCGAGTGCTATGAGGTGGAGCGTCGAGCACGACAAGCTGCGGAAGTTGGCCTTGGATCGTTTCTTCTTGTCCTTCTCCGTCGCGGACTGCACGTGTCGCGCCCACCACGTCGGGTTGCCGATCGTGATCATTGTTAGAGCCGCCAACCATTTCATCAATTGTTCCTTAGTCTCGAACTGGGAGAAGATGTAGACCGCGCCGGCTACGAAGCGCGAATTCGTGAAGGCTTCCTTGCGACATACCGGTGCTGCTGCTAAGGTTATGCCGAGGCCCGCGAGCAGCAGTAGCGTTATCACGCAGGCGCGCCGCGACGGGCGAAACATGATCGCGGCGGCTGGGTTCGTGCAGTCCTTTTGTGCAAGGTGTGCTCTGTGCTTTGTGGTGCGCAACTAGTGCTGCGGAGCAGTAGCGCTGCGAGCTGATGAATTATACGTTACGTTTGCGGTGAGAAACAAAGGCGTAAGAGTAGCAGCGTTCCTTTTTAGCGGCGTCGCACGCTTTTCCCCGTTTTGCTAGTGTCTTACGGCCGCTAGCTTCTATCGGCAGAACTTATCGGCAGGTGTTCGTGCATCGGGAAGCCAAGGGCTCGCGGAGGAGGACAATCCCGAGTGCGGCTGAGGCACCTTGTTTGCGTGATATTACACTTACTCGCTCTTTATTCGATAGAGGGGTCCTAGACGCCTCTCCACGTTTTAGAGTACAGGCGGGAGCATGACTCCTGGGCCCACGAATCTGATTGGGACTCGGACAGAGACTCATTCAAACATGACTCGGACTCGGACTAATATTCACGTTTGTTAACAAACACTAGCACCAGCCCGACGGTGTCGACGCATATCACACACCACTGCTACTTGTCCCCGTCCACTTCGTCGTCGTAGTCGTGCGCCGCTGCGCCTCGACGAACTGCGTTGCCGACTTTGGAGCGAGCCTTTCCATGCGCATACTTTGCAACATGGGCGACGTATCTATCTTTGTCCGGCAACGTGCGCGCCACAGCTGGTCGTTCGACCATCGCGTCGTACCAATGCCAATACCGCTCGAAGTCGCGGGGCACGGCGAAGTCTGGTCCGCGATAGTGCTCCAGCACGTAGAGCCTGAGTGGAAATCAACTTCCAGGCCATCACGCAGATGCAGTGTGGAGACAAGATCGCGGCATGAGGCGCCGATATTTGATTCCCACACAATGCACAACCGGTACGCGTACGGGAACAGGACTAAATCAGGGAGGCCTGGCGCCGCGCGGCCGCCCCAGAACGGCCCGTTCAGATCCGTCGCGTCGTCGTCGTCGAAGAACCTGTGTGGAAATCAAATTTCGGGCGCCCCACGCCATCGACGCGATGTTGTCTCCGTAGCTGCGTCTGCTCGATGGCGTGGAGTTTTCAGGCCATCGACGCGACGTTATCGCCCTGATCGCGTCGGCTCGATGGCGTGGAGATTCACGAAGGTCCATTTAGTATTTCTCAGGATAATCTAACTCACTGGTTGATTTCCACACGGCGAAGAACGCGCGGAGGCCGTCGAGGATCTGCGCGAAGCCCTCTTTTCTCTCAGAATGTTCCGTCCGCACCAAGACGCGGTAGTAGCCCGAGCACACCGTCCGATTCACCTTGTCCGCGGCGCACCGGCTCCGCGCGGCGACGAACGGGTCCGCGTCGACCAAAGGTGGGGCAGCGCCGCCACGCACTCGCGCCAATTCATCGACGAACTGCACGCAGACCGCCGACTCCGTGACGACGCGGCCGTCATGATCAACAAGCGTCGGGACCATGCCCAAGGGATTCGCCTCCATTAAACCAGGGCTCTTGTAGTGGTACCAAAAGTCCTCGCGGTCGTCCGCGTCCAGATCCTCGTCGCCCGTCGGCGGCCGCTGCTCCCAGCCCAGGGCCTCCTCCCAGGCGTACGGCACGACGTCCGCGTGGTGCTCGAGCGCCAGTGTCGCGCGGTGCGCGAAGGGGCAGAACCATGCACTATAATATGTCAGCGGTTTTGTCGTCTCCGCAAGTGGGCCGAAGGCTTCGGTCGTGGCCAGGAACCCGGGCTCCGCGCGGTGCACGCGAAAGCCTCGGCCGCGGTGCGCCGCCTGGCGCATGAGGCGCCGCATTTTTTGATGGATGCTTTGCTGCCCGTTGGCGTGCTGCGTGCGCTGTGCTGCACTGCTGCTTGATTGCACCCTAGCTTGGCGCGCGGTGCAGCAGCGATGCTGGTTTTGAAGGACGCGTTCGAGCAGTGTCTGAGATGCACTCACGTCACGTAACGGCGCACGCCTCGACTCGTATGGTGCAATTTGTGGTGGCTCACTCATGAGCTCAGCAGGGGGGTGACACCAAAATGGAGCTCGGGTTTCCGGCGAGCCTTGCAACGGCAAGTCCGGGCATTTGTCCGGAGGGAGGCGTCTAGCCGGCTCGTCGACCAAACTTCGCGTTTGGAAAGGGCCGATTCGGGACCCTAAAATTGCCGCTTTTGGCCGTCGTTGTGCCATTAAGCGCCTCTACCGAGCCGCAGGCTGCTCCTACGCAAAAACTTCATCGATGGCGCACCATCAGTGGGTGTTGGTGCCGGCGTAGGAGCAGCCCCGATGAATGTCCGGCACGCCGCGGCGGAGATTGAGGGGCTGCCCACAACACCGGTCAACTTTCCACTTTTGCCGTTTTTCAAAACGCATGCGCAGCCCGAAAGAGGGTGTTTGTGAGTTGCCCGATGAGGTTCCGACCCGCAATCCCGCCTCTTTTTCAGCTATGCCAGCGCTGATAGTCCGCCAGCGGCCGCGCGGTGCGTGCCGCGAACGACGTAAACGGGGCCAAAGCGGCCACGAGGAGGACGAACGCTTCAAAATAGGTGGTCAAGGCCCACGCATGGTACACGAACGAAGTCCTGCGACGCTCCATCTGCGCAGCCGGCCCCCAAATCGCTTCAAAATGGCATTTCGACCTCATTTCGGCATGTTTTTGCCTCACCACGACCCAAAATCCCCCTATTCTCCGGTAAATTTTGTCTGTATCTACCCCATAGAACCCACAGAGGACTGCCCCGGATTTGCCGGCGCAAGGCTCATCGAGGTCTTGCGCTAGAACCCGGTTTGGGGTTGGTGTCACCCCCCATAGCTCAGCTTTGGCTCAGCGCACGGGTTTTTGAGCGGACAGGAACCATCGCGAATTTCACGATGAGACGTACTCGCCAGGACCGCTCGCGAGCCCTCCCGCCGACAGGGGTCTACTAGCCCTCGTGCCTCGACTCCTGAGTTCAGCACAGCGCTGGACTTTGTAAGGCGAGAGCAACGCGGACGCCCAGCCGTCGGCTGCCCGGCCAAGCTTGGGCGAGAGTAGGCAGCCCGGACCGACCGAGCAAGCGGTGCGACCGCGAGACGCCGCCGGCGAAACAACCTCAGAGGCAGGACCATGGCAGCACCATCAAGAGAAAGCACGGGCCGCCTCGTCACGGACTCGACGTTCACGCTGCCCTACGCCTACCCTAGTTCAGCAGACTACTCGATCGAGAGCCAGTTCGACGACGTGCCGGGCCCCTACCGCCGACAACGAGGCACGATCGGAAAGACAACTTTCGGGAATAGTACGAGGGAGGACTACGCTTCCTACCTAAGAAGCATAGGGGGCGGCGGCGCGCGATGTTCCTTCGACCCCGGCCACCCGAGCTGGTGCGGCGTCAATCCGGGACCGGAACGGTATGAGGACGGCCGGGGCTTTCCCGTGGCCCGACCTTCATTTATGGACAAGAAGCCGCCGCGCGATTCCAAAACTCTACAGAAAACGCTGAGGGCCCTCGGCGAGAAGTGCTGGCCCAACGCCACTGTTGGGAGTGTAGTCGTGGAACTCAGTTCAAAAGAACCGACCTACGCGCTCCCCAAGAAAGCGGAACGACAAACATCTTCCAAGAGTGGATGGGCGCGCGATCGTTCTATACGATTCCGCAAGGACCCGGAGGATCGGTTATTTGGCAAGTATGAGCATCCCGCAAAATTTGCGGTTAGAACTAACTTAACGGGCGCGAACGCGACGATCGGTTGTAAAATAGGAAAAGGCAAACGCGTGTCCTTCTTGAAGGATGCTGTTGCAGCACATGACCACTTCCAGGATAGCGAGCGGGCGACGGTGGCCAGGGATTGCCAGAGGTGGCGGGCCGGGACGCCCGGCGCGAAGCAGCGGCCGGCCTTCGGGAATGCGATTCCTCGGGACTGTTTACCTAAACAGGGCGTGCCGCGGAAGACGCCGAGACCGGTCTTCGAGAACAAGGCGCTTCATAAATTACTTACCGAGAATAAACCCATCAGAAGAAGGAAGGACGGCTCCGTTCCATCAGAAAGAGATCTAGATAACGATTATGAAGACGACTTCGAGCGGCGGTGGTGGCCGCGGCAAACGAAGCACTGGCCGCCCGTGAGAAAACGACCGGTCGGCCGGAAGACGAAAATACGGCAGCGCCACTTCGGAAGACAGGCGCGGCCCGCCCTCGCCGAGGCCATGAAGGTCGCGGGACGGCTCAAGGGCGCGAGCGGCTGCCCAGGCGAGTATAATCCAAAATGCCCGAACCGGCCGTCTACCGTCGACGAGTCGATGCGGACGTTCAATATTCACCTGAGACCGGCGACGTCTCCCCCGAAGCTCCGGTCGCCGGTCAAGGTGCCTGCCAATATGCCGAGGAGCATCCGCAAACTCCCGAAACCCCCTGATTGGAAGGTCTGGCAGTCGCCGGTGGCCAAGCGCCTGTCATCATCTAGAAATGAAAGGAGGCGGCTGCGCACCGCCGCTTCCATGAAACGTGCCGAGGCCGAGGCCGCGCGGCGCCCCTCCACCTCAGCCGCGGTCTACCGCATCCGGTCGCCGCTTTCATCTAGGGGTTCCCTCGCGTCGAAGCCGCCGGCCCCGGCGCCTCCGGAGCCCGCCGCGTCGTCCGAGGGCGACGAGTATTCGGCGGACGAGGAGGAGGAGGAGTTGTACTCCGAGGACGAGGATTGATAAGCACAAGTTAAATGTACTAATGAGAGAGAGTAGTTAAGCGGTTTGCGACGGCGGAGCTGTGTACGCAGAGAAGCGTACTAGTGGCAGTCCGCGCTCACCACCCCCAGGATCTTCACGCGCGACGGCCCGTCGGCCGTCCCAGCGTTCTCGATGAAAAGGTCGCCGCCGCCTGACCGGCGCAACGCGCGCATGAGCTCCGACGACGTCGACGGGAAGCGCGCCACGCGGGGCAGCGAGAAGCGCTCGCGGCGGCCTTCGACCTCGACCGAGACCGCGCCCCGTGAAAGACGACGGGCGCCAACGGGCGTTTGAGCGCTCGCGTGGCGTCCTCGTCGCATGCATGTCTTGTGGCGGACGCCAGCGACAACGTGATGGCGATGATTATTATGGTAGTGGGGCTCATGGTAATGCTTTTCAGCCTGAGCACTAGGAAATTAGCTTTGACAATGAGAAAAGCACAAATTTATCACACTTCGTGGTCCCGTAGGCCTGCCAGCGCATGTGCGACCCATCAATGCGACGGGCAGTGTCACAAAAACGGTCCTGTATTGCGGCCGTACCGTCTGGCCTCGGCCAATCGGCTCGATTAGCTAGCGTCCTGTAACACACTAGGCACGCCAGGAGCCGAGACTCTGATCTCGGCCAGATCGTGGCATCCAAAGACTCTCGGCTTGCAAGCGATTGTTTTCTAGCTGCGCCCTCTCAATTCAGGGCGCCAGAAAGCATCTCAACCAGCAAAAAACATCCCAGCCAGCAAGATGTCTCTCTTCTCCCTGGGCTTGCTTGCGGCCTACTTCGCCGGCGGCGTGAAATTCATGATGAACGAGGAGGGCTGGGAGGCTGCCGATGCCTTCTATTTCTGGTGTTGTCCGTGCATAAATCAAATTGTCGCGGCCCTCCAGCTCGATTGATTTGCGCACAGGTGCATGACCGTGAGCACGGTGGGCTACGGCGACCTGGCGCCCACCACGCCCAAGACGCAAGCCTTCGTCTCGGTCTACGCGATCGTCGGTCTCGTGCTCGTATGGAGCATAGTTTCGGACTACTACGGCGCCGTGCAGGGCAAGCTCCAAGCTGTCCAGGCCAAACTACTCTCCACAATTGGCATCGAGCTCGTCGACGTCCACGCGCTCCCGATCGACAAGCACACGCCGGACCAGGTCAACGCGAAGGTGAAATATTGGCGCCGCTACCTCCTGGCCCTGCTGCCGATGGTCACGCTCCTGGCGCTCTTCGTCGCGCTGCACTTCGTGCGCAAGGAGTCGAGCTTCACCGAAGCCGTGTATTTCGGCGTGGTCACGGCCACGACGGTGGGCTTCGGAGACTTCGGCTTCCTCGACGAAGAGCCGCTCAACAAATGTTTGGCCGCGCTGGGGGTGATGGGTGTTGTAGTAGTGTTTGCCAATGCGGTCGACGAGTGCCTGCTAATAAGGAAACGCCAGCAGCTGCGCCACGGCAAGATCGCGCTGCCCTCGCTCGAGCAATTGGAAACTCTAATCAACAACAAGCGGAACGCGGGCGAGGGCGACTACATCAGCGAGGCCGATTATGTGGTGGAGACGCTGCTCAAGGGCGAGCTCGTCGACCCGCAGATTTTACTGGCCATCCGCCGGAGCTTTTATTGGAAAGCGCACGCTGCGTCGGACGGCAAGCGCCTGTGTGGAAATCAAACAGTGAGTTGGGTTATGAGCGCCATCGAGCAGACGCAGGAATAGAGGCAACCTCGCGTCGATGGCGTGGGGCGTCCGAAATTTGATTCCACACAGGCAAGCGCAACTCGCTGATCACGTCCGAGGACCTTGCAGCACTCTGGAAGGTGAAGAACATGGCTGGCGCCCCCAGTGCGCCGACGCTAGACGTCGACGACCTCCTGGGCCACGGCAGTCCCCGATGAGACCTCGCCCCCACTGACTAGTTGGCCCCACGCCTAACGACAATTCATTTTTACACAACGATTCGACGGAACTCACTCCTCGTCGTCGACGACGCACACGAGGTCCGGGCGCCCGCCGTCGACGGAGACGACCGCACAATCGGATGGCGACGCCGGCGTACGCCTCGCGAGCGGCGAGAGCCGGACGTGGTGGAACAGCGCCAGCACGGCCTGGATGCCGTTGAACCAGTAAATCGCATAGATGACTTGACTCAGCGTCTTCGCTCGACTCAGAAACGCCATCATCGCGACGGCGCCGACCGCGGTTTGGGCCGCCAAAAATCGAAAGGCGCCCAATCCAAGTAAGACGCCTTCTGCGACAAACGCGACGCCGTTCACGGGCTGCGCCAACGCTGATAGGAACGCCGGCGTCCGCGCCGCCGCACGCACTTCCGGCAGCGGCGAGAAGCATCTGACAAGGGGCAAGCACGCGATCTGCAATAAACCGAGGGCGGTGCCCGCGAACAAACCCCATCCTAGGCAGCGGTCCGCGACGGCTCGTGCGGCTTTCGTCGCACCGTCGTTATCGTCCTCGTTATCCCCTTTTCCGAGTGCCGCCGGCACGAGCGCGGCCGCCGACGATTGCAGGGCGAAGAGCGCGACGCCCGCCAGCAGCCACAGCTGCTGCGAAATACTGTAGGCGGCGGCCTTAACGCCTGTCGCATCCATGGCCTGCGCCGACCGCGTCGCCGCGCCGAACGCGGCGTTCAGCGCGATCTGCCGTACTTGCATCGCTGCGGCGCCCGCCGCCAATGCTTTGACGGTCGCGCGCGCCGGCGGCCGCCGCCAGAACGTGGGAAGCAACCGCCGGCCGCCGATCCGTTTCGACCTGTGCGCAAATCTATCAGTGAGTCGGGTGCGGGCAGATCGCGTCGATGGCGTCAAGCACCGCGAAATTTGATTTGTGCGCAGATTTCAACAGTGCCTCGAGGTACATGAGGCAGCCCACCGACTCGGCGAGCGCGGTCGCGAGCGCCGCGCCGGCGACGCCGAGCCCGCACCCGAAGATTAATATAGGGTCCAGCACCGCGTTCAGCGCGTTGTAGAACAGAGAGATGCGCAAAGGCGTGGCGGTGTCGAGCAGCCCGCGGAACGCCGCGAAGCACGTCGAGGAGAGGAGCGCGGGCAGGTAGCCCAGGGCCCTGTAGCGCAGGTACCGCGCCGCCGGCGCCAGGGCGGGCGCATTGGCCGGCAGCACGAGTTTCAAAAAATAGCGCGGCCACCCCACCAGCGCCACCGTCCCGCACAAGCCCACGGCGCCGGCGATCCAGAGCGACTCGCGCGCCGTCGTCCGCACGGCCTCGTCGTCGCCCCGCGCCGCCGCGCGCGCCACGCGCGGCGCCGTCAGCGTCGGCACGACCGCCAGCACGAAGAAGCAGAAGTTGAACGCCGCGTTGGCTGCGCCCTGGCCGGCCAGCGACAGGGCGGAGCCCATACGCCCCACGAAGAACGTGTCGACCATGCCGACGACTGGAAAGACCGCCAGGCTCAACATCGCCGGCAGCGCGACGGCGGCGATGTCCTTGTCGAGGGGACCCCTCGTCGGCTTGAGAGCTGCCGCGAGGCGCGAGGGCTCTGGCTCTGCTCTCACGCTGTGCAGCCGTAGTTTTGGCCGCCGTGGCGGCGCGAATGCATGCGTGCAGGCGAGCAGCCCGATCCAGGCACCACACAAGTGTGCCGCACGCATCTCTATGATCAGAACCCAGTGAAACGCGTCCACTGAGGCAGAGAGCGCCTCTCCAGCAGAGAGAGCTTGCAAGCACTACCTCCCGGTAGCGCGCGTAGGCTTCTAAATCGCAAGCGGTAGCGTTCGGACGCTCAAAAAGAGTAGCTGCGCAGCCACGAACCTGAGGCATCGCGTCCTCGCGCGTCGTCCACACCTACCAGCCACTCTCAGCAGAGATTTTGCGCCTGCGAGCCGGCCGGCCAGTCAAGGGCCAACAGTACTGAGGGAACAGGACTGATGGGCGGCTGTTGCGGCAAGGAGGACGCAGACGAGCACCGACGCCCGCCGCCGGGCCGACGACCGTCGCGGCCGCGCGCGTTCCAGGGCGCCGGCCACACGCTCGGCGGCGGTGGCGCGGACAGCAACACGCAAGGCGTCGACGCCAGGGACGCCGCCGCGATGGCCGCGATGCAACGAGCGAACAACGCGGGCGGCACGGAACGCGACCGCAAAATGGCCGAGCGCCGGCAGAAGGACGAATTGGTCGGCAAAATCCTCGCGCACTATCAAGCCCGTGGGCAGGACCCGCCGATCGGGCTGCCCGCGTCCGACGTCGAGACGCTCCGGAAGCACCTCGCGCACGTGAAAAAAGAGGCGGCGGCCGCGAAGGGATCGACCGCGCGACCGCCGCAGATCGCCCTGTGACGTAGTAATAGTGAAATTCCTATATGTTGCAGCTACCAGCTGCTTGTAGCTGCGAGAAACTCACTCCCGCGCGCGCTAGCGGCCTGTAAGACACTAGGCAAGCAGCAGCCCAACCTTGTCAAGGCGCGCTTGCCCACATTCGTGAAGCAACCGTTCTAAAAAAGGCGCTGGTGGAGTCCCAGCCGCCTCTAGACAGAGCTCCTCGCGCGCAACGAAGCTGCGCTCCCGCCACGTTACGCAAGCAGGCTTACAGGAGGACAGCAGCTTCCAGCGCGCCGATCGACGCTGCGTCACGGACGAGCTATACCTCATAAGCAACTAGTGGAGCAGTGCCGCGCCAAGCAGCAGCAATGGTCGACTACGCCAAATGGGACGCCCTCGAGGTCTCCAGCGACGACGACGACTACGTTGACAAGCCCAACTCGAAGGAGGCCTACCGCCGCATCAAGGCGCGCCAACGCCGCGAGTCGCGCGACGAGGCCGAGAAGGCAGCGCGCGACGCGGCCGTAGCATTAAATGAAGAGCTGCCGTCCGACCAGGAAAAGGCGGCGGCGATCGCGAAGCGGCAGGCGGCGGCCGCGCCGCGGACGGCGAAGCCGCGGTGGCGGCCCGGTCAAAGCGAACCGGTACCTGTCAAAGCACCAAATGACGCCGCCTTCGCGGCGACGTTCCTCGAGCCGGCTGATTTTAAAGAGAAGCCAATCATCCTACCAGAACCCTACGAGGAGTGGGACTTCAGAGTATCCATACCGCTCGAGTCGACCTGCCCTTACAGCTGGCCCGAAGTTGATCGGACGTTCGCCGAGCATGGCGAGGGCGCCGGCCTGTACGTCCAAGATTCCAGGACCTTCGGGCCGGACTGTCTGGTCGTGCACCTCGCGCAGTTCCGGTGGTGGCTGCGAAGCGTCGAGGAGGCGGAATTTTATTGGGACGACACGTTGTCGGTGTCGAAGACGGAGGAGGACAACGACCCCGAGCTGCACATGTGTTGTCGGCGCTGCCACGATTTTCGCGGGTCGCCGCTGCGGCTCGATGGCGCCGACGACTCGCTGGTGTTGCGGTCGCAGAAGTACGCGAATGGCTGTGTGGCTTACAGTTTACTATTCCGCGTCGGCTGCCTCTGCGCGAAAGTATTTTTAGTGGTGGCGACGCCGGGCACGCTCGCGGAGGACTCCTTCCAGGGCCACGCCGTGCGCGCGGGCGAGCTGGCCGTGGCGAAGGTGCGGAGTTGTGTGGGCGTCTACTCGTAATGTTTTTGTGATTTTTTTTGAACGGGTTTTCCCTGCTGATTTTTTGCCAGTGAGGCTCGCCATCCGCCCAGTATCGCTTGGATCTACAAGAAAGGACGACAATTCATTCCTACTTCGTGAAATATAGCGCAAGAGCGCGCTAGTTATTGGGCTTGCTGGTCAATAAAAATGCCTTCCATCAAAGAGATGAAAGCGACGATCACGCGCGCGGGCCTGCCCACCGCGGATCTCCTCGAGCGTGCCGACGTCGAGACGCGCTACGCCCAAGCCAAGGAGCGACTCGCCGAGGCCGAGCGGCTTCGCCGCGACGCGCCGACGCCTCCGCCGCCGCGACCGCCGTTACCTTCGCAGACAATTGCACATTTGATGCCCTGACCCTGGTGGAAGGCGACCTATTCTCCGAGGGGGACATGATAGCTGAACACGTGAACCAGACGGAGTTGTCGTATCTTCTCGGCGGCGCGGCGGCGAATTGGGACGACTGGGACATCTTGTACGACGAGGCCCCCGGCGTCGGTTTCTATAATAGAGTTATGGTTCACGGAGCACTTTACGGCACGGACCCGCCCGAGGGGCCACCCGGAGAGGGCGATGCGCATTTCTTCGCTGGCTGCGACGAACATCACGAACCCCTCGGCATGGGCCTCGCGCTCTACGCGTTCGAGCGCGACGACGCCCGGCCCGGCAGAGCCAAGACCGTCGCGGTCTTCGCCTCCGAATCGGAGATCAGTCCTTAGCTACGCAATCGCCCATGAGTCTATCCGCACGCAAGCCATAAGAAGCAAGCACTAGTCATGTTAGCATTGTAAAGACACTAGCAGAAGCTGAAAATTCGACAAAATCGACCCTCGGGCGCATTCGTTGCGTAAAACGATTTTGCATCACAGCAGAGCTCGTCCAGAACAGTCTCGCAGCGCAAATTTGCACACTGCACTGCGGCGCGGCCTCAGCTTCACGAAACCGCAGGGGTCACCCCACAAGCTGCGCGCCGCAGCAGCGCGACGCGCGAGCAACCGCAGCAGCACCAACGCAGCAACAACGAGCATAAAATAAATCATGGCGGCAACAAGCAAAATATACTTACCAGACGCCAAGCTCGTCTGGGTCCCCGCGGACGTCCTCAGCAGTACTGACACGAGTGTAAGAGTGGCCAAGTACGTGCCCGACCCCACAACAAAACTAGACGACGAAACGCCATCATCAACGGAAGAAGTTGTACTAAAGGAGCCCTTCGCTTCATTGGAATCCCTGCCGTTACGGAATCTAGACCTACCAAATGAAGGCGCCGACGACATGGTGTCCCTCGACTACTTGCACGAGGCGTCGGTGTTGTATAATCTGAGAAGAAGGTACTTCGCGGCCCTACCCTACACGTATACCGGTACGATGTGCATCGCTGTTAATCCTTATAAGTGGCTCGATTTATACTCGGAGGAGAATAGACTACAGTACGCGAAGAAGAAGCGCAACGAGCTCCCCCCGCACGTCTACGCCATCAGCGCGATGGCCTATGATGGTGTTGCTGCTAGATCGGTCGGCGGCGCGGCTGCGGGCGTCGACCAAAGTATATTGGTGAGCGGCGAGTCGGGCGCCGGTAAGACGGAGACGGTCAAGATCATGATGGGCTATTTGGCTTCGGTGGCCGGCCAGACCGACGGCGTCGTCGTGAAGCGCGTTTTGGAGTCCCAGCCTCTGTTGGAGTCCTTCGGCAACGCCAAGACGGTCCGAAACGACAATTCGTCGCGCTTCGGCAAGTTCACGCAGTTGGAATTCGACGCGACGGCTCGCGTGGGTGGTGGCGACCCTCCTTTAGTAGGTAGTAGGTGTCGGACGTATTTACTGGAAAAGAGTAGGATCACGGGCCAGGCGCCGGGCGAGCGGGCCTACCACTGCTTCTATGGCGTCGCGCGGGGCCGCACGAATTCTAGGTTAGATCTGACGCAGCAGCGCTTCACTTCTAGAGGAGACCTCGCAACCAAATCAATAGAGGGCGTGGCCGATCCCGATCGGTTCGCCAAGACCTGGGACGCTTTGAGATTGGTCGGTGTCGACGATGGAGAAAGGGACGCCATCGCTGATCTACTAGAAGTTACTTTGCTCCTCGGAGACGTCGACGTCGAAGCGACGTCCACCGAACAAGGCGAAGGCTCGTCATTACTCCAAGATAACGCATCTACGAAAGCATCCCAAGCGTTAGGTGTCGACACGGAAGCCCTGGGCAAAGCACTCACGGAGCGAACGGTGAAAGCTCGCAACGAAACTTTCAAGGTCCCCCTCACGCAGCAGCAAGCGCGAGATGCGAGAGATGCGTTAGCGAAGGAGATCTATGTGAGAACCTTCGACTACATCGTGGGCAAGATCAACACGGCCACGTCTTCCGGAGATGTCGACCGGGCGATGCGAGTTGTCGGTTTGTTGGATATCTTTGGCTTCGAGTCGTTCGCTATTAATCGGTTTGAACAGTTATGCATCAACTACACGAATGAGAAATTACAGCAGAAGTTTACCTTGGATTTGTTTAAGACCGTACAGCAAGAGTATGACGAGGAAGGCGTCCCTTGGACGCACGTCGCGTTTCCCGACAATGCCGCCGTCCTCACATTGATAGAGGGGCGCATGGGCATCATCGATGTACTCAATGAGGAATGCGTGAGACCTCGAGGGAGTGATGAGGGGTTTGTGTCGAAGCTAACGACGTTACATGGTACCGAGTCTACAAGGTATATACCCCATAAGATGAACAAGGACCAATTCACGATCAAACACTACGCCGGCGACGTGACGTACACAGCGCACCACTGGCTTGAGAGAAATACGGACGCCTTGCCCGAAGATTTAGCTGGTGTGGCTCGAAGCAGTTCATTCACCATGCTCTCCCAGTTATTTTCTTCTTCAGTAGTCACGACGAAGAAGAAGGGTAAGTTAGTGAAGGACACGGTGTGTACGAAGTTCAAGGCCCAGTTGACACTACTCATGGAGGAGATTGATAGAACAACAGTGCAGTACGTAAGGTGCGTCAAGCCCAATGCCATCAAGTCGTCGGCCCACTACGACGTCGAGATGGTCGTCGATCAATTGAGATGTGCGGGGGTGATTGAAGCTATTAGAGTGGCTCGCGCTGGTTACCCGAACAAACTGCCCCATGCGGAGGTGCCGCGGCGGTTCGGGTTATTATGTGATACCTCAGGATCTACCCTACAGTTATGCAAATCCTTGATAGGAGAAGAACCGGCTACTCAGTCTAGAGACGGGCCCTATGCCGTTGGTAGTACACGTGTATATTTCAAGGCTGGCGTACTCGAAGCTTTAGAGAGGCGTCGGGCCGACGCGCTTGGGGAACGGGCTATCGTCGTGCAAGCGAGGTGGCGCCAGATCCGCCACACGCGTCGTTATAACAATGCTAAAAAAGGAGCGATGTCAGTGCAAGCTAGACACCGCCGTTATATCGCAAGGCGTATCTACCTCAAGACGAAGGCCGCATCCATCTTAGCGCAGTCGGCGCGGCGCGCGTTAATGGCGAGGAAGCGCGTGGCGGCATTGAGGCGGAATAAAGCGGCATCGCGCGTCGCGGCGACGTGGCGCGGCCGGAAAGAGAGACGGGCCTACGAATTACTAAGGACGAACGCGGTCACTATTCAAAAAGTGCAAAGGCGGCGCGCCGCCGTTGCTTTACATGCGAAGATGGCCACCGAAGCCCGGGAGCAGGCGAAGCTCGAGAACCGCCTCGCGGCCATGGAGGCTAAACTCAGAGACGCCCAGTCTAAGAATGAAGAGGAGGAAGGCGCCCTCGTGGCCAACGCGCTCGTGGACTTAAGAAGCGCCAACGCGGACCTAAGGAAAGAAAACGAAAAGTTGAAAAGTGAGAACGCGGTCCTCAAGAAGAAGGTTAGTGACTTAGAACAGGAGAAGGCCATCCGGGCCGACGTGCTGGCCGCGAGCCGGGCGCAGCACTTCGCGGAACCGCCTAAACCTGCTGTGAAGAAGACCGTCTCGTCGCCGCGAGCCGCCGACACCACCCCGGACAAGAAGAAGCAGTCGCGGTTTGCTGCTTTAGTCGGTTCCCTGGGCTTCGGCAACACGCCGACGACCGAGAAAGAGGTACCGCCCACACCGACATCTGGTAGGCGTGATAGAAGAGCGCCGCACATCGCGCGGCCGCTCAACCGCTTCTGGCAGGACGTCCCTGCTGGTTCTCTCGAGAGTGCGTTACCTTCCTCGTCTGATGCTGTTGCGCGGGTCCACCTCAAAGTGGGCGGCCAGTACCTCTGCGCGACGGGTGCGCGCGGCTGTGCCTTGGAACCTGTACCGCAACAGCCCAAGTCTCCCTCTTCATCAACGGCGGATGGGAGGGATGCGTGTTATCTAAGGTGCGAGCCGCCCGTGCAAGTGTCGGCCCAGGTCGCGCGGGCGAACGGCCAGACGGGGGCGAACGGGGGCGACTTCGGTTATAGGACGGCGATGGCGTTCATCGTCGAAACGGCTCAGAAGGGTACGTTCAGATTAAGGTCGGAGCTGACTGGTGGTTATGTCAATGTGGGTGGTTTATTTCAGCGCTACTGCCTCTGCGCCTCAGCACCGACGTCCGCCGAAGCGACGTCTTTTGAATTTGTAGCTCGGCAGAAGGACGGGAATGAGCCGGTGGGGGAGCCGGACCCCTCCTCTCCGGGTGGGAGGGACGCGTCGATGGAGCGCTTGCGAGCGCAGCAATTACTAGTAGCTTTGCGGGCGGCGGACGGGCCGAAGCGAGGCCACTTCGTGAGGGTCAGACCCGACGCCTACGTCAACGTCGCGCCGCCGTCGTCTCCTGATGCTGCCAGAGGCGCTTTACCCGCGGACGACCGCACGACTCCCTTGTTGAGCGTGGAGCTGCTCGTGCCGCTGTCGCAGTACGAGGTGACCTTCGTGGCGTCGCAGCTCGGTTTGATTGTCTCAAAGACGATGCCGCTCAAGGTGGTCCGGTTCAAGGACGTCGGCGCGTCGCTCGCGCCGGCGGCGGAGTTGAGTGGTAGGATCGCGGTCGGCGACGTGCTGGCGACGGCTGATGGGAGGGACATCACCCAATGTTCGAGGAGGGAGGCCGTCGACGTGATCACGTCGACGCGGCCCATCACGATCGGGTTCCGCGTGGGGGAGGTGTGATAACTTGTGTCCTACTTATCGGTCTTACTCTTGACGTTGATGACCTTGGCGCCGACTTTGTGGGGACGGCCTCCGCGGTTCGACGGGCGAGAGGACCTCTCCGGCGAGGGCTCCTTCGTCCGAACCCGCTATTTCGGTTTCGATCACGCGCATGGCCTCCGTCTGCCGCCATCGTGCCGGGATGATGATGAATACCAGCAGTAGCAAGTAGCCGATGAAGGTCCCAAGTCCCGCGATCGTGTCGATATGTCTCACGGTCTTGAGGGAAAGGCCGTATCGCGCCTCGCCGTAATATACCGCCGCGGACTCGATGCCCAGCCAGAGCAGCAAAAACAACGTGATGAAGATCATGCGATCAATAGTAGTAAGAAAATCCACGCGCGGGACGTGGTCACCCACGACGTACAGCAGCGCGAAGGCGGCCAAAAACATCGTGAAGGCTCCGTTGAGTCGATCGGCCAATTCGGTCGTCGGTAGGAAGTGCACAAAGTGGCCAGCCGTCGTCAGGACCGCGAGGGGGGCGGTAGTCTTAGCCAAGTAAAATTCTGACTTCCGCGCGATGTTGAAACTTAGCATTACCTTCGTGATTGTGAAACCGGCGGGATTTTTGGCCACAATCATCTTTGGTCGATACAAGTGCAGTAGCCACTCGGATATCTTGCCGCTGAAGAACCTATGAAGCGACGGGGTGAGGCGAGGGCCGTAAAAACGCACGCGCGGGTCGCGACAACATCATAAACACGCCCTCGTCCTTCCTTCTCAGCGGCACGAGCTTGTACGTCATGCCGTGGGGGATCGAGCCGCCGCGCGCGAGGTTGAGTTGTCTCCAATGACTGATCGTGACGAGCGTCGGGCACAGGACCTGCCAGTCGAACGGGAATCGCCGCAGGTCCATAGAGCACTGCACGGTGCACTCGTAGTTTATGATGCGCTTGAGGCGGCCCTCGTCTGGACCGCTCACCACGAACTGCTCGTAATTGCAATGCACGCCGCCGACGCAGTTACCGAAGAAGAGCTCGGGGCCCCACAGTGTGCCGGGTAGAATCGGAGACGTGTAGCCGGCTATTCTCGGGTCCGTCCAGTAGAAGATCATACCTATCTTGATCTTCGCGTTCTGTTCTCGCGTGTTTACCTCGCCAATATGAAATACCGTCATCCGAAAGTCGACCTCGAGCAATCCGCCGTCGGCTGTCGGCGGCGGCAGTGACAAGGCTTCCAACTCTTGTGACGAGAACCGCTTCATGTGCTCGAGGTTATCGCAGTCGAGGGACGCGCTTCGCTCGCGCGAGCTCATGGTTTCGGCTGCCAGTTCTGTCTGGAGCTGCCCACTTGTCTTTTTCACAGCTGTCGCGCGCTAGGGCAGCCCCGACGCCTCGCTGCTGTGTTAAAATGTACTCTGGCGAGCTTTTTACCAATACTGCTGGCCGATGCGCGTCCAACGCCACGGAGAGCATGCGGATCGGGAACTACACTAGTATGTTTACGCTAAGATTATGCTCCAAATTCGCAGCGGCCTGAGCGGCCTGACTGAAGCTGGAGCTAGAAGCAGCTTTGATTTGTGGACGCAGATACTCGGAGGACACGCAGTCGGGCGTGGGCAGCGAGCGCAGGGCGGTGCGAGTTTTGGGGCTGCTCTATCCCACAGCTGGGGCAGCAAATGGCCGCCGCCTCAACGAAGGCGCTGACTGCCAACGGCGCGAAAGTCACTACCGTCGCGAACGGCGTCGACGCGACCGCCCCGCCGCCGGCGGAGCCGCATGTAACCGCGGCGCCGCCGACGGCGTCAACGCTGTCGAGCCCGCCGCACGCGGCTGTTTACCCGGCTGGCCAATGCGTCTTCGGTGAGGACTGGACCGCCGCCAAGCTGGTGGCCAAGGAGCGCTGTAAGGCGACAAGCGTTATTCTCACATTCGAGCTGTCGGATACGAGCAAGCCGCTCGGGCTCAGCACATGCGCCTGTATTCTCGCGAAATTCGACCGCGACGGCGCGGCTGTGGTGAGACCGTATACACCCATCTCGACGAATGCCATGATCGGGCGGTTTGAGCTTTTAGTAAAGATTTACCCCCAAGGCGCGATGTCGCAGTATCTCGACGGACTCCAAATTGGCTCCAGTGTCGAGTTCAAGCATATCCCGTTCAACGTTAAAATTCAGTACCCATTCCCTGCTAAAAAGGTCGGCATGCTCATTGGTGGGACAGGCATAGCACCGATGCTGCAGGCGCTCCACGCGGTATTGGGCACTGCCGACGATACAACCATCGTCTCGATGCTCTACGCGTCTAAGGTGAAGGAGGACATCCTGGCGCAGGAAACGCTGGAGGCCTGGGCCGCGAGTTCCGAGGGACGTTTCTCCTGCAACCACGTGCTATCCGAGGAGCCCGACGGCTCGCCTTGGACCGGCGCGCGAGGCTTGATCACCCGCGAGCTGATCAATGAGCACATCCCCGCGCCCACCGACGACGTAGTCATCTTCGTGTGCGGGCCGCCGGGCATGTACGAGTCGCTGTGCGGGCCGCGCAACGAGCCGCAGGAGCTCAAGGGGGTGCTCGCCGAGATGGGGTACACGGCCGAGCAGGTTGTCAAGTTTTAACCATGTCAAGTTTTGTGTTAACAACAAGATATCAAATTAAAACCCCTGCCAGCACGCCTCGTACGGCGGCAGCGGCACGGGCTCGCGAGGATATACGGGCTCGCAGTCGTCAGCCGTGCCGTCGACCACGGTCCAGAGCTGCGCCACCGGCACGGGCGCCGAGCGCGTCGGCTTCGCGTCGTTAGCGCCGTCGACGCGGGCCCGGAACGGCGCCGTCCACTCCGCGGTTGGGAAGCGCATCGCCGCGCGGGGCGCACCATCCCGATCGTGCCGCGCGTGCGGCCGCCGCCAGAAAGAGATCATGAGCGTGACGCGCCGCGCCGTCTCGCCGCCCGGCGCGGGGCCGCGGCCCGGCACCACGCAATGCAACAGATCGCCGCGAAAACATACCGCTCGATTTGGTGCGACAGGTACTAGAGCCGCGGCATCGCGACAGCGCATCTCGACGTCGCCCGAACATTGAGTCGTGACGAGGGTCGGACCGCCGAGGCGAGCCTCCGACAGATAAAGTACGACAGAACATAGAGGATGCTCGGGTCCATCCGCGCCGGCGCCCTCGTCCGCCGAGTCGAAGTGGAGCTGATGCCCGGCGCCGTGCGGCCGCCGGTGCGTCCACCACTCGATACCTGTCGCTTCCGCGATGGCCGGCACGGCCCGGGCGAAGAGCGTCCGGAAGCGCCGCGCCGCCTCGATGACGACGCCGTCCTCGTCCAGCGAGTGCACATAGGAGAAGAAGCCGCTCGTCTCGTCGTCGTATGAATGAGCCGGCCAGAACGCGCCGTCCGGGGCCAAGGCCTTCGCCACGGCGCGGAAGAGGGCCTCCGGCAGTGCATCGTCGAACGCTCCGACGGAGCCCTTCTCGAACTTCGTCGCGCCCGGTTTTGCGGTGCCGTACCGCAGCACGTCGTCGGCGAGGCGGTAGCGCGCGTCGGGGAAGCGGTGCCGCAGAATCACCGTGGCCTCCTGCGCCCGCCCGCGCTGGAAGAGCGCCAACGCGTAGGCCCTGGCACAGTTCTGCGCCGCGGCGTCAAGCTGAGGAGCCGTTGCGGCAGCCCGCTCGATGTTCAGCAGTGCACCGCGTAATCGTTCCAGCGATTCGTCGCACGGGTCGCGGCGCGCTTGCTTCAGCGTCTCGGCGACGTTTCGCAGCGCTGCTCGGGCTTGCAGCCGGCGGCAGGCCTTGTGGCGCCAGCGTTTGCGTCGCTCGCTGCCAGCGGTGCCCATGTTGCTCAGTGCTATTGCAGCTGGAGTCCACAAGTGATCGATGGCACGACGAACCGCGCTGAATTCCTAACACGGATGCTGGCGCTAATCTGCTCCTTCGACGGCCCCAGCAGCGCACGCGGCGTGCAAAGCGTCCAAGCACCGAGAGCTAGCGATATACCTACTAGCATTTAGTAAGATACGCCTCGATGACGTCAAAAGAATGACCTAAACTCGGAATACATCCTAGTCGTTCGCCGAGGCCAAAGATTTGACAGTAGCGGCCCGGGAAGATACCCTCGCGCCTCCCGGAAGGCACCGCCCGCGACATTCGCGGATGAGTCTTGCGGGCTGCCAAAATACACCAGCGGTTAACACCGCCATCTACCGTCCGAATGTGACATTATATCAACTCCAGCCCAGTTTTCATAAACATTCGACGGAACCGGAGCCGACGGCCCGCGCCCGGAGGGCGGGAGAAGAGTTCTACTAGACAACTCCCGAGTTTATGTTCGTTTCCTTCCGTTTGTTGGTGGGAGAGTCCATTTAGGCCGGTTGAACACCGCACTAGCATGATCATGTACTCCGTTAGAGCCGCGCGAAACGACGAATCCGCGACCCCACGTTTATCCAAAAGAAGCGCAAACCCTG
>JACLAA010001054.1_pt1 | contig 26033 bp, 15 predicted proteins | sample 8027891 | NCBI WGS metagenome assembly JACLAA01 (sample SAMN15724900, study PRJNA655200) | protist metagenome | isolation source: fluorescence activated cell sorting (FACS) single amplified genomes of... | place: Spain: Blaines Bay Microbial Observatory, Mediterranean Sea | collected 2016-01-19 | reverse complement strand
TACCCGACTGAGAGAGAATCGTTGAAGGATATTGGCACCGCGCAAGAAGTCGCGGAGACGCTGGTGAAGCAAGCGTTGTCGGCGCCGGGGGCGTTGGGGAAGTTGTTGAGCGCGAAGGAAAGAACAGATAAGGACGGTCATTTGTATTATTCGTTTGAGTTTGTTTCGAAGACGAAGAGTTACGAGAGGCACGCGTTGACGACGGTGACGATTACGCAGGGGAAGTTTTTCACGTTGACAACGGGGAGTTCGGAGAGAAGGTGGGATAAGATGAAGGAGAGACTCAACGCGGCGAACGATTCGTTTCAAGTTTACTATTAATCGTGAAGTGGGTAAGATATAACACACGCACACACACACACACATTCGAAGAACATGACACGCGGCAGATTATTACTATACTCATTATATAATATTAAGTTTAAAACTACCTAGGTACACATATACAATAAGCTTTTCTTCAAACAATCAAAACGTCGCCTTGTCACCTTTGACGTTCATTCGACCGCGCTCAGGGGACGCTTTCACGATTTCAATGCCTAGTTTTTGCGCAAATTTATCCAAGACGAAGTTTTCTTTTTGCTCGCTGATGGAAACGACCACACCTGGAGCGCCCATGCGCCCGGTGCGTCCGGCGCGGTGGACGTAATGGACTTCGTCGGTGGGTAACTCCAGGTTGAACACGCAATCGCAGTTTGGTATATCTAAACCTCTCGCCGCTAAATCAGAAACTAATAACGCGCGAACCTCACCAGACTTGAACTTTTTCAGCACTCTTTCACGTTGTATTTTGTCCATGTCGCCGTGTAAGGAAGCTACGGGCATGCCTCGGGCGGACAATTTGCCTTCGACATCTTTCGAACGTCGTCCAAAAATTGAAAAATTGAAAACGCCCGCGCAGTTCAAGAAAGAAGCTGAATGTCCCAGTTTACCGAAAGAGTTTCTAAAGTTCACCGGAAATAAGAACGACCGACAAGCGTTAACGAAATGGAACAAAGGGAAAGAAAAAGCGGAAGAAGCGATGAAAAGTGCCGTCGACGCGTACGTGGAGAAACGGAGGAAAGAGATGCGCGACCAACAGGCGCTTTTGAAAGTGGATCCGAAAAAGATGAAATCACAAATTAACGCCGCGACGCTACTAGTTGATCGGGCGAAATTGCACCTTCAAGCGTGCGAAGACGTGATCAAAGCGTTGCAAGTCAGGAAACAAATTATTTTAGAGTCGAATATCGACGATTGGGAATATACGAACAAACTGGCTGAGTTCGAGCGACTGTTTTTACACATCGAAAAAACGAAATCAGAAAGCTTGGAAGCGGTTCCGGATCGAGAAAAAATGAGACTACTCGCGAGAGCGGAAGCGGAGGAAGAAAGAGTTCGCCTGAACGAGGAAAAAGTGCGCATAAAGAAAATAAAAGCGGAAGAGTCGGCGCAGGAGAGGGAGAAAGCGAAAGCCGATCGAGAAGCGGCGAAAGAGGAAGAGAAGAGGAAAAGAATTCACGAAGCAAGGTACCCAATCGACGACGACGACTTGAGAGAAGAATTAATAGAAGAATCGAAAGAGAAGGGCATCGAGTTATCAGCATTGCTGCGGCCGTTACCAAAACCGGTGCCGGTGGAGAATGGGCAAGTGTTAGCGGACGAAGGCGCGTTGGCGGAATTTCTGGCCATTTTTAGCGAAGCGTTGACAGCGCCGCCGTTGCGAACATATCTGATGGTTCGCGAGTGTTTAGAAAACGAGAACAAACAACAGCTTTATGTGCTTTATCGCGCGCTATTAAAAGGCGCGTTACACGAAGACGCGACGGGTGTTGGACGAGGGGTGACTCGATTACGCTCCGTCAACGATAATATCGTCTGGGCGCAAGTGATTGTAAAGCTTTTACAGTTGGAAGGCGAACGCGCGCACGGGAAAGCCGCGATGGAGATTGTCCAATCCTTATCGAATGACGGTGCACGCATTGATAAGCTCACGCTTCAACAACACTTGACGCTTTTGCGAGCATTAGCCGATTTAGCACTCGATAGCAGACCGTGTCATGAAGAGTTGGAAGCGCGCGTTCAACAAGCGGACATTTATCGCGCTGAACGCTTCGAAGCGAGAGCGAAACGAAGTAAACAACAAAAAATTCGAGAAGAGAAAGAAAAAGAGAAAAGACGATTGAAACGAGAAGCTGACGCGATGGCAAAGAAGGAGTTACTCGAGAAGCAACGGTTGGCGCGGGAGGCGGGAGAACCGATCCCGGTGAGTCTCGAGGAAGAGGAAGAAGAGGAGGATTTAGACGCCAAATTTGCCTTACCGGAAGAGTTTCAAAAATACACAGGCAGCGAGCTGGATCGATCTGCGTTTGTAAAATGGAAAAAGAATCGCGAAGAAGCTCTGCGCGTCCTCGCCGAACAACGCAGACTGTACGAAGCGGAAAAGTTGAAACAAGAACGCGAACGTAAACGCATCGAAAAAGCGGAGCTAATGAGAGGCGCGGACGGCGACGCCATGCGCGAACGGAAATGGCAGGCGACTTTGGAACGATACCAAGCGGAAGATGACATGGTTCGCGTTCGTGTCCGGGCGCTCGGCCGAGATCGAAGCATGTCCACGTACTGGTTCGGTGTTGGCGGTCGCACGGACGCGGTATACGTCCAATCTTTCGACGGAAAATGGGGCAAATACGACAACCTAGATCAAATCGATGCGTTGAACGTAGCCTTAAACGTGAAAGGTGAGCGCGAAGCCGCGTTGAAACATAGTTTGGCGAAACGCGCGGATATGATTGAGGACGCGTTCGAACGAATTCGAAAAGTGCGCCTACACGAAGAGAAAGAGAAAGATCGATTACTCGCTTTGCAATTGGAACAAGAGGAAAGAGAAAAATCGGGCGCGCGTCCGATGCGTCAAAAAATCCCAGCACCCTCCGAGGTTGACGAAGCGCCAAAAGAGCTCATTCTATCGCCTGGCTCACAGCGCATGGTTAAAGCGTCCAAAGTAAAAGCGAAGCTAAGCGCGAAAGCCTTAGCTGCACAAAAAGAGTTTTTGGACGCGTACCTCGCGTTTGACGATTACAGCGCCGTTCTACACGCGAAACAGGTCATCAGACGAGTTTTTGATCAGGTTGCGGAACTTCCAGTGGAATCGATCGCCAACGAAACCATGGAATCGATAACATCCAAGCAGAAAGAGCTTGTAGGTAGCGGGGGGCGCTACATGGACGAATCAAACCTCTCCGAGAAGCTCTTGGATATCGAACAAAAATTGTACGAATTCCAAAACGAGCAATTCGCGCTCGCCGAGGAAGAATCCGATCTCCTCTCGCCTGCACCGCCTGAACTTACGAAGCACAGATTGGAACAATTAGTATTAAAACATACCGACCGTGACATGAGATCCTGGAAAATGGCACGCTCGAAACTCGCTGCAATGCTTCCACAAGAAGTCTTGGACGAAGCCGTCGAAGCTCGACGCCGAGAAATGATTGAAGAACACATGAAAGAAAACGCGGAAGAAAATGAAGACGAAGATGCCGTGCGCGCAAAAATGTTCGAGGATTTTGAAAACGATCGTTTAGAAGAAGATGTAGACGATGCGAGCATCTGGAAACACCCGGGTTATGACAAACGTCGGGACGCCTGGCGCAAAACGCTTCTCGGCGAGAGCGGAACGCCGCTCACCCCAGCCGTCCTCGCGTATTGCGCGAAAGTTTTCAACGATACCATCCAAACCTTCCTCGGCGAAATGCACGAACGCCTAGAACTCCGCGCCGCGCAAGATGAGGGAAACGCGCTCGCAGATCAGAAATGGGCAGAAATGAAATGGAACAAGCGAGCACGATGTTCAGCCATCACCAAGAGCGGCGTGCAGTGCAAACTCCCCGCCATGGAAGGTAAAAGCACGTGCATCAATCACTCCGGCGCCGCGAACTTTGTCGCCCGGGCCGTCGAAGGCGCGAGAGAAGAAGAAGAAGAAGAAGAAGAAGAAGAAGAAGAAGAAGAAGAAGGACGAGAAGAACAGGAGCGCAACGACGACGACGACGACGACGACGACGAGCGAGTGCCCGTGCGAATGGATACCGATGCGAATGAAATACAGATGATGTAAATAGGCCGGCAACATTTTTTTTATAAGAACTAACAACACAACAGTCAAAAGAGTAAAAAAGTCAACTCTCGTTAAATTAAAAATAGAACACGACTCGCCAAAAAAATATCTCGCACGTCACTTTTAAAACACAATGAAGCTGGAAACCGCGCGAGGATTCAACGGCAAATGCCTCGACGGCGTCAACGTGTTGTCGCTACCGCCACGCGAGGACGACGATCGCGAGCTTCTTTTACTGGTGCATCCTTTGGGTGGGTCGGTGTGCGTTCGGGAACTTTTTCTCGAAGGTGGTGGAAAAAGTGCAAAAAATACGAACACGACGACGCGCAAAGAAAGGGACGGAGAAGAAGAAGAAACGATTCCCCCGATGTTTTTCTGCGACGATTCCGACGTCCGCGACCAGACGCGCGTCACGTGCGCGACGACGTCGCCGTGCGGGAAATTTATTGCCGCCGGTTCGAGAGTGAACGTCGCGACCAACGTGGCGGTTGTGCGGTTGTGGGCAGTCGCCGGCGAAGGGAGGAGGAGGATTAAGAAGCAAAGCGAGAGTTTAGTAAAGCTGAGCTTACATAAAGGAGAGGTGACGAGTTTGGCGTTTTCACCGTGCTCCAAATTCATCGCGAGTCTAGGAGGTGCGAGCGATAACTATCAGCTCGTGTTGTGGCGATTGGCAGACGGGAAGGCGATGTGCGGACGGAACACGTTCGGAGCAACGACGGTGGCGTTTGTGAACCGAGCGAGTATTAATCCGAGTCTCGTGACCGCGGGCGCGGACGAGAGCGGAGTGGTAATGTGGCAGTTTGATAGCGCGAAGAGGTCGTTTTCGAGCGAGAAGTGTCGATTAGGGCAGATTAGAAGGGACGTGGTGAAGGTCGTGGTGAGTGAAAACGACGACTTTGCATATCTCGGGACGAAAACCGGCGACGTGTTGAAAGTGTCCTTAGAAGGGGATCGGTTGTTTAAGAGAAAGAGCGACTATAAAGTGAGCGGCGGGGTGACGAGTTTGGCGCTAGTGAAAGGCACCGGGAGAATCTTACTTTTAGTAGGCGGTGGTGATGGAAGCGTGAACGTGTTGGACGCGCAGACGCTGGATGAACATCATTTGAAAGGGAGCAAAGGGAACGGGAAGGTGTTTGCAAATGGAAGGATTACTTCGATCGTCGTGCGCGTATCAGAGGAAGAGGAAGAGGAAGAGCTTCTCGACGAAGTAGTTAAGAGTGGCGCTGTTGTTCTAACTGAAGAAGTAAATAAACAGTACCATCGTCGTTCACCCGCGACGGTTCTAAAAGTGCCACCATCGAACGCGACCATCAAACGACGTCAACGCGCGGCGAGAGAAAACGCCGACGCCATCGTAACAACGCATACGGTTTTGGTAGGAACGTCAAAATGCGACGTCGAGTTGTTTCATTTAACCAGAGATGATAACGACATTATGTATGGAACGGGAAAAATCGTGCCTAAAGCGGAAAAAGCGTTATCGATCGTTTCAGCTGCTGCTGCTAATACAGAGTCAAACGATGGAAAAGTTTTGATATGCGGCAGCCACGACGCTCCGGTGAACGATATCGCGTTTCCTCGAAACTTCGAGGGACTCTTTGCTACCTGTGCTGGGACGGAAATTCGACTGTGGAAAACGGAAAACTGCGAAGAGTTATCGCGAATTTCCGCCTCTGGAGTTTCATCGACGTGCGAAAACGTCGTCTTTGCTCCAGACGGATTCTCGATCATCTCTGCGTGGAGTGATGGGAACATTCGATTTTACTCGCCAAAGTCGGGAACATTACTTGCCACCATAGAGGATTGCCATCCTGCAGGTGTATCCGCCTTAGAAATCTCCAGGGATGGTTCGACTCTCATCTCCGGAGGCACAGATGGTGCCGTGAGAGTGTGGACGCTCCCAGATGGCGGTTACACCACCGTTGCGCTGAAAGCGTCGATGAAAGAACACCGCGCAAAAATAAATAGCGTCAACTTTTCAAACGACGAAAATATTGCTGCGAGCGCATCCGACGACGGGGCGTGCATTCTTTGGGACATGTCTAAGTGCTCCCGTTTGCGCATGTTGAAATGCTTTAACAACGCGTTCGTCAAGTCTGCCTTATTCCATCCAGCCGACGATTCGATTTTAGTCACCGCGTCTTCAGACAGAAAAATTATTTTTTGGGACGTTCAAACTGGCGAACCTACGCGCGAAGTCGAAGCGAACGAAACGAGCGAAGTGACTTCGTTATCGCTGCACTCCTCAGATGCAACCAACAGTGGTTCAAAAACCCTCCTGTTAGCCATTTCCGGCGGCAGCGCCGACCCGGTCGTAAAAATATTTCGAGACGAAAGAAAAGAAGAAAAAGAAGAAGAAGAAAAAGAAGAACAAGCCGACGAAACCGTCTCGCTTCTCGCTATCGGTCGCGCGCACTCCACGCGCGTCAACAGAGTCAAATTCAGTCGCGACGGCAAGAGAATCGTGAGTTGCGGTCAAGAAGGTGTCTTCATCTGGCGGATTTGATGTAAAGCATCCACCGCGCTTTCGCGCACTTTGATAATAATAAAACGTTTTCCTCCTAAATTTATACATAAACATCGTCAAATCGCGTTTTGGGAGAGAGGCAAAAAATTGGGGCTGTTGCTTCGGCCGGTTTTGCGTTTCTTTCGCGCCTGTTCCTTCCCTCTGACACGTGGGCTTGAAAATCAGACTTCCGACCATCTCAACAAGACAAAAAGAAAAAAAGAGAGAGGCTGCGCAGCCAAAAAAAGCCGCACAAAATTTAGCGTCACACACATACAAAAAACACGCACGAACGTTTAAAATGCAGTCGCTTACGTTTACTAGTCGCACGGTACGTCACTTTTCACGCAATTCTAGTCTCGAAACGTGATGTTCGCGTTCGCGTCGTCTCGCTTTGCGCGTGCAATCGCGCAAATGTAGCTTTTTCGGATTGCTTCTTTTTTTCCGGGTGCCTTGAAATTTGCCCGGCGGCTGGTAAACGGATCGAGTTTTCGGTTTCGCGAAGGATTCAGAGAACACCGAGCGACGTTTTCGCAAACAAACGATATCGGAGGATGCTTTTCTGTCTCTCTTTGGATGGTTGGGGGAGCACGCGTGCTCTTCGCGCGGAAATGGATTTTATCTAAAATTGACGCTCTCCGGGGAGTAAAACCTTAACCTGAGAAGAAAAGAAGGATGTTTCGAAAACAAATCCCCCCGCGTTTTTCTCTTCTTAGAAGCGACGACGATGCTTTTGTCTGTCCTTTCGTGATTTGGTTTACATCGAGCGATCGTAACGCTGACCTATTTCTCTCTTATATCAACGCGTATGTATTGCATCATCAAACAACAACAACAACAGGCTTTAGCTGGTTCGACTCGAATGGCTTCGACGTCTTCGCAGACCAAAAAGGTTGTCCGCGGTAGAGGTCAACTTTCGGTCACGAACATGGCCGCGAAAGATTTATACTTCAACGCGCAAGATGGGTTGGCGTTGAAAAAGATGCAAAAAGGGGTCGATAAGCTCTCCCACGTCGTCGGCGTCACCTTAGGTCCGAAAGGGAGAAACGTCGTGTTGGAATCCAAGTTTGGTTCGCCGAAGATTGTCAACGACGGGGTGACCGTGGCGAAGGAAGTTGAATTAGAAGATCCGGTGGAAAACATTGGCGCGAAGTTGGTGAGACAAGCGTCGCAAAAAACGAACGACCAAGCTGGTGACGGTACGACTTCTGCGACTGTATTGTCTGCGGCGATGATTACGGAAGGTATGAAGATTGTCATGGCGGGAACGAACCCGGTCCAATTGACGAGAGGTATGGAAAAGACCGTAACGAAGTTGATTGTTAAATTGAAGGAGTTGTCAAAGGAAGTTGCGGACGAGGAATTGGCGAGCGTTGCTGCGGTTTCTGCTGGGGGTAACTTGGAAGTTGGTGAGATGATTGCCGCGGCAATGGCGAGAGTTGGTCGCAAGGGCGTGATTACGCTCGAAGAAGCGAGATCGGTCGATAACAACCTGATCGTCGTCGAAGGTATGCAATTTGAAAGAGGTTTCATTTCTCCGTACTTCGTCACCGACCAAGAAAGAATGATCTGCGACTACGAGCAATGCAAATTGCTTTTAGTGGACAAGAAAATCTCCTCGGCGAGAGATATGATTAACATTCTCGAAGCGGCGATCAAAGACTCCTTTCCGCTTTTGATCATCGCGGAAGACATTGAACAAGAAGCCATGGCGACCTTGGTCGTGAACAAATTGAGAGGTGCGTTGAAAGTGTGCGCGTTGAAAGCCCCGGGCTTCGGCGAGAGAAAATCGCAGTACTTGGAAGATATTGCCATTTTGACTGGCGGTACTGTTGTCAAGGAAGAGCTCGGCTTATCTTTGGACAAGGTTGGCACGGAAGTTTTGGGTAATGCGGCGAGAGTGACGCTCGGCAAAGAGTCGTGCACAATCGTTGGTGATGGGTCCACAGATTTGGAAGTCAAAGCGAGAGTGAAACAAATTAACCGCTTGATTGAAGTCCAAGAAGCAGAATATGAAAAAGAGAAATTGAGTGAACGTGCGGCGAGACTTTCCGGCGGCGTCGCCATCATCCAGGTTGGCGCGCAAACTGAAACTGAACTCAAGGAGAAAAAGTTGAGAGTTGAAGATGCTTTGAACGCGACGAAAGCCGCGGTCGAGGAAGGCATTGTCATTGGTGGGGGTACAACCTTCTTGAAGCTTGGTCAGTTCGTCGACGGTATCAAGGATGAATTGGACAACGACGAACAGCGATTGGGCGCGGACATCATCAAGAGAGCGTTGTCTTATCCGATGCGATTAGTCGCGTACAACTCTGGCGTCAACGGTTCCGTCACGGTCCAAAAAGTCTTGAGCGAAAATAACCCGGATTACGGTTTCAACGCCGCCACCGGTAAGTTTGAAGACTTGATGAAGTCTGGCATCATCGACCCGACTAAGGTTATCCGATGCTGCTTAGAAAACTCTGTTTCCGTCGCGAAAATCTTCTTGACGTCCGATGTTGTCGTCTGCGAGATTCCGGAAGGCGAAGAAGCGCAGACTGCCGGTGCCGGTGCTCTCGACAACTCCGGTTACGGCATGTAATTCGTTCTCTCCAAGAAAATTCTAGTGAATAAGAGAGAACACGCAGTAGAAAGAGAAAGAGAGAGAGAGAAGATAAAAAACATGACTAGCAGATTTAAATAACTAATAATATCAACTAAATGACTAAATGAAACTAAACAACCTGCACATTATCTACCTACCACATCTAGCTAACGCAATCTATCTATTTCGGCTAAAAACGAAGCACTTAAAGGTGCTTCCAACTTTAACATTTTTGAAGCGTCGCTCGGATGCGGCAGCTCGAGCGAACGCGCGTGAAGGTAAAAGGAGGACGATTTTGGTTTCACTACTGTTGAATTCTCGTCTGATTTTCGTATTTTCTTCGGCGTGTATAATGCGTCGTTCACGAGTGGATGTCCGATTGATGACAAATGCACTCTAATCTGGTGCTTCCTTCCCGTTCTCGGCATGACTTCCACGAAACTTGACTCGCCTCTTTCCAATCGTTCTAACACTGCGTATTTTGAATACGCCTCGCGGTTATCCACCGGGAAGTCTATTTCTCCCTCGTCGTCTTCAAAAATCCCACTCGCAATCGCGTTGTACACTTTTTTCGTTTTCCTTCTGTAAAACGCGCTCACTAACTCGCAATGCGTCACATCATTTTTCGCTAAGAGCATCACTCCGCTCGTTAATTTATCCAATCGATGCACCACGCCTCTCGCATCCGCGCCGTTCATCTCGCTCAAAGAAAACGACGGGTCGTCCTTCTTCATCGACATCAAAAAATCCGACACCGACGGCGTCGAGGGATCGCTCGTCGACGGAATCCCGCTCGTTTTACACACAGCAATAACATCCTCGTCTTCGTACACCACGCCCATGGGAAGCAACCCGTCTCGCTCGTATTTATTCGCGTTGATCTTCTTCCTCGCGACTTTCTTGTTCGGGCGTTTGATCAGGTGCCGAGATTTCTGTTCAAAAACGAACCGCTCGACGTCTGCGATATCCTCCCTAGTTTGACGTAACGCCGAAGCGACTAAAGACACCGACACTACATCCACGTCCACGCGCGGAAACTCCTCTCGCCAAATCGAAAACATCTTTTCAACTTCCTCGAATCTTCGGTTTTCCATCAGTGCGGAGAGCGCGATGTTGAACGAAGTCTTAGCTTTTCCCATGTTGCGCAGTTTCGGTTCGTTCTTCATCTTCCTCCCGAGCGCGTCCGGGTTGTGTCTCGCGATGAGGTTTGCAAAGTCTCGCGCGGAGAGTGTTTTCGCGCACGCGAAAAGGCGAACGTCGTCGTCGTCGGAGACGAACGTTTGCGCAAATACGCGCTCTTCGAGAGAAGCATCGTCGTCAGAAGAAGACGCTTTGTGCATCATCACTCGCTTCATAAAGAAGCATCCTCCATCGCGGTAGGTGTGCTTCGAGAAGACGCGGAGAGAACGCGAGCAAAGCGCTCCGTGCGTCAACATTTGCGCGTCGAAAGTCTGACGTTATTTTGGTAAGTTCGTTACAAAAAATGTTTCATTCAACTAAAAACTAATACTTTTGACTGTTCAATCCGTGCTTCTCCCAGGTGATGTCTCTCCCGATGACATTGGTTTGATGCCCGACTCTTTCTCTGAGCGCGTTCGCTTCGTACGGTCCTACGGAACCGTACGGGTACGGGTACGGTTTCATTCCACCGGCGTCGATGTATTTCAGAAGCGGCGTGAAAATGGTCCAAGCGGCGACGAGTTCGTCTCTTCGGACGAAATGTTGCTGGTCGCCGTTGATGCAGTCTAAAATCAAGCGCTCGTACGCCTCTGGGATGGCGACGCGTTGGTAACGCGTGGTGTATAAGAGTTCCAACTCGCTTTGCGCTAAATTCATATCTAATCCGGGTTCTTTAACGGTCATTTTCATAAAAATAGTCGGGTCCGGCTGTAAACGAACGACGAATTCGTTCCGGGCTTGTTTGCCTTGGACGCGTCGGCTTTCGAATAAATCGCCCGGGACGTCTTTGAATTGCACGCGAATTTCACATTTTGCTTCGTTCAACGCCTTACCTGCTTTAATAATAAACGGAACGCCATCCCAACGTTCGTTTTTGACGTACATGACGCACGTACAAAACGTCGGCGCCATGGAATTTTCGGGCACGCCCGGATCGTCCACGTACGCCGGTTGCCCGTGAGGCCCGGTTGAATATTGCCCGACGACCACGTTATCCGTCGATACTGGAGCAATGCACCTTAACACCTTCAACTTCTCGTCCCGAATATCGTCCGGAGACAGCGAACACGGTTTCTCCATCGCCACTAAACACATGATTTGTAACAAGTGATTTTGAATCACGTCGCGTATGATGCCGTAGTCGTCGAAATATCCGCCTCTCCCTTCCGTCCCGAACGGTTCTTTAAATATAATTTGAACGTTCGCAATATTATCTCGATTCCACAAGGGCGAAATAAACCGATTCGCGAATCTCATGACGACTAAATTTTGCACCAACTCCTTCCCTAAGTAATGGTCGATTCTATACAACTGCTCCTCGCTAAACAACGCCGATAAGCTTTGGTTCAACTTTTCGCTACTCTCTAAATCCTTCCCGAACGGTTTCTCCACGACCACTCTCGTCCAGCTTCCTTTCGTGCTCGACATCGCGCTCGCTTTGATTTCCGCGCACACGGACGGATACACCACCGGAGGTAACGCTAAATAAAAAATCCTATTCCCGACCACTCGCTTATACTTCTTATTCTCCGCCGCGGAAGTCGATGGAGTAATAAACGCATTCTCCTTCCAATTCACCTCCACTTCTCTCTCCAACTGTTCGATGACTTCATTCAGACCAGAAAAACACGGCGGACCTTCCTCTATCGACGAATACTCGCCCTGCACGTAATCGCAAATCGATAAAAAGTGTTCAATTTTTTCATTCGACGAGTCTTTCAAAAACAGACGGATTTTGCCTTTGAACTCATCCAGTTCAAGTTTCGATCGCGCGTAACCCAATATTTTCGTATTAAACGGCACGTGACCGGCTTTCCACAAAGAAAACAACGCCGGGTACGTTTTCTTCCTCGCTAAATCGCCAGAGGCTCCCAAGACGGTGATGGTGAGGCATTGCGGGTAGCCTTTTAACTTCGCAGACGAAGGCGTTCCCGAAGGATTATTCTTCGCGGTAAAGGAGGAGGAAGAAGGCGAAGAGGTGTTGTTCGGTGGGTCGATCGTGAGGTCCGGTTTCATGTTCAGTCAGTGCTGAAGATTCTCTCTTCTTAATCACTCTTTGAATATCGATGGTTACTAAATAACGAAGACGTTCTTGTTTTATGCAAAGAGAGAGGAGTAAGTTGTAGAAAGAGTGAAGAGTTCGTTTAACAAAACAAAAACAAGAAGAGAAAAGATGTCGAGTAGATGCAGTTTAAAAGTACGGTATTTTAGATAATATATATTGAAACTGTTATATGTTAATAGTACCACAAGATTAATCGACGGAGAACTTCGCGTCTAAATCTTTATCGCCACCTTTTGGTCGGCCGCCTCGCGCCGGCGTCGCGCCGCTCTTCTTCGTTTCTTTCAACTCCGTGGGTCTAAATCCAGGCTTGAACTGGCCTCTTCCCGTGGCAGCGTCTCGAACGGTCGCGGCTAAACTCTTCATTTCGACGATGTTCTCGGCGACTTTACCGGTGCCACCGCCCCCAAGTTTAGATGAGTCGAGAGGGGATGCGGAAGAGGACGGACCGGACGCCAAGCGTTGGTTTTCGATGTCGCTCGCGCCGCCCGGCTTTTGGTACCCGGGGACTTTGGTCGCGTCGTGGGTGATTATCATACCGATCGAACTGAAAATAGCGAGCCAAATAACGCTGGCTACAATCGCCCCTAACGCTGCGGCTTGTTTGAAATGTGCGGAGGCAAACGCGGCGGCGGAACCAGTGGTCACCGCCGGTCCGATGTACGCGTGTTGCAACGCGTGCCAATGCAAACGCATGGACTCAAACGTATCGTCTGCGCCTTCCGCCGCCTTCCTCGCCGCGACGACTACGAAAATACCACACGGAACCGAAATGAGCAAGTGCAACGCTAATAAGCGTCGATCGTGCTTCAACGTTCCGTAAATCCCCGCCGCCGAGGCAATGACTACAAACACGGCTGCGCCTCCCAACGTCTTCGCCGCGTGTTTCCCCGCGATGGGATGTTCCGCGCCTTCCTTCGTAGACAGAAAATCCACGTCAGATGTCTCCACCGCGGCGTAATCCGCCACTTGAAACTTAATCCAATCCACAAAGTCTGTGGACACTCTCCCTTCCGTGTGGTTCACCCCAGTCAACGCCAATCGACACGACACGTCGTGTTGAATTTCGCTGATTTTATTCAATCTCGCGTACTCCACCCACACGCCGTCGGCGTACCACTTACCAACCGGTGCCGGAGGTGAATCAAACTCCGGTGCTGGCGGTTCAATCTCCCCCGGCGCTAACGGCGCGGGCGGTGGCGAATCGTACAACACCGGTGGTAAGAAAATATCTTCGGGGTACTGCTCCAAAGTCTCCTTCAACGTAATCGCTCTCCACGGGTCCACGCCGTACTCGTGCACGAACCTCGTGTTCAAATCCACCGCGATCGCATCATTCACCCGGTACGTCGACTTCGCCACCGTAAACGACAAAACCGCCAAAACTATGCCAAAAATCCACCCGGCGACGTTCGAAAAACCACCCATTCTTCTCGCCGTATACCTCACCCCCATAATAAAGCTCGCGCTAAACATCGCGATTAAAATAAACACCACGCTCGCCTTCGAGCTATCGTCCACGTGGTTAATCCACGTGATAGCATCGATCGTCGTCAAATTCTTCGCGTTGTCGATCTGCGCCAGAGTGGAGATGTTGAAAAACTCAATCTCGTCGCCTTGTCTCGTCACGCCTTCGTCGATGTTCACCTCTTCGCCGTTGAAATACGACTCAACCATCGCCGGCGCGTTCTGTCGGTAAATATAAAACACAAAAATCGCATACACAAACCCAATCAACGCGAAAAACGTCCACCCGTGATACAAAATAAGCATCAACTTATTCCTGGTATACACCCCGGCTAAACCGTACACGCTCGTAATCAACAATAAAGCGCCTAATACCGTCGCCGCTCTCGCCGGGTCGTCAAACACCGTCGCCTCGTAATCGGACCCTTCGAAAATTTTGTTCAACAAAACCGCTTTTTGTCCACTCCTCGTCCCGTACGCGACTAAAGCGATCCCCGAGCACACGGTCGCAATGTTCGCGCACAGGAGTAAAACGACCGCTAAGAGCATTTCGCGGGTTAAGCCCGGGTGTTCCGGTGCCGCCGTCGGTTGGATCCTCACCGCCATCGTGCTTTTTTAATTCTCTCTCTCTCTCAAAAGAAAAAGTACGACGACTCTAAAACGGAGCAAAAGTACTCGACTCAAAAGCGCGACTCTCCTCGGTGCGTTTCTTATTACGTGTCTGCGTATAGAATTCGCAACTTTAGGTGACGGTATCTGTATTCGTGCGTTAGGTGTTTAATAAAGAGTAGTATTCTGTGACGATTATGAGAAAAGAAAGAATTGTTTGATCTCGAAAAATTGTTCTTCGAGAAAAGACTGCTCAAAAAAAGAGAAAGGCAACCAATTAATTTCTGGTGAAAAAGAGCACTCACTCACGATCAAAGCGGACAGAACGAAGGTCTCTCTGGTCTCTCACGTTTGTACATTTTTTCGAAGGCGAGAGGAGCAAAACGTGTGCAAATTTTGTAACACGAAACCACGAGACGAGAGGGAAAAGTCTCGATTCGTAGTAACACACACACACATATAAACACACACGCACTTACGCGCGCGCAACACGCGCACTCATTACGAGTGGCAAAATGGACTCCTTGGGCCAATACACGACGCCGAAGCAAGTTTTGATCAAATCGAAATCGCTCGGCGTTCTGTACTATTTCCTCGTGCTCTTGATTTCATTCTACATCGTCGGGTTCTTGTTGTATAAAGAAAACGGGTACCAAAAATCCGTCCCGGCGGAAGGTGTTTTAGCGATTAAAGTGAAAGGAACAGCCGCGACGAACGAGACGGAAGCTGGCGAGAAGAGGGTGTACGATGCGAACGATTTGGTGCAGTATTCGTCGGATGGCGTTTTTGTGGCCACGAGGCTGGTGAAGACGATGCAGGCGAAAGGAACGTGCTTAGGCGTCTCGAAAGACGAAGTGTGCTCGAAAGGGAAGAACACGTGCGTGAAAGGGTCGTACAGTCGAAACGGAAGGCAAACTGGGAAGTGCTTGCCGAGTACCAGCGATCCGAACAGCGCACACTTTTGCGAGATTAAAGGGTGGTGTCCGCCCGAGGCGGAGGAGGACGACGACGTGTTGCCGTTGGAAAACGTGGGCAATTTTACCGTGTTTATACGCATGAACGTGAAATTTCCTGGAATGTATAACGAGAACGGGGAGGAGATGCGATGGGATAACGCGAATGGGACCGAACCTCGGATGGGTTGGAATTTGTTCTCGTTGGAGAACATTACGCAGACGGACGATAAGAATTTTACCGAGATTAGTACGTACGGATCAGATCAAATGTTGAACGTGTATTTTGATTGTAACTTAGACGAAGGCGTGAAAGTGCCAAAGCCGCAAAGCGTGTTGAATGGTGATAACGAAACGTTGGCGACGGTGGCGATCGAGGAAGGTGGCGTGCAGACTTGCTCGCCGGAGATTCCGTTTGTTATTGATCGCGTAGATAACCCGCTGGCTGAACTCTCGAGCGGATACAACACGCGCTGGATATCCGCCGTGAATCACTTTACGACGCCGAACGCGAAGCTGACGAATATGACGAACATGTTTCCCCTGAACCCGCCGTATAACTGTCGATTTGATACGAAAAATCCAGAAACGCGATTGTTGACAAAAGCTTACGGCCCGAGATTGCGCATCCAATTTTCCGGCGTCGGGAGACGATTCGACGTCGTCATGTTGACGCAAACGATCGGTGCTGGCATTGCTTTGTTAGGGATTGCGGTTGTTATCACGGATGCCTTTGCAAAGTACATTCCTGGGTTTAAGAAGCAATCGTACGACGTGTGGAAATTTGAAGAGCACGTGGACGAGGAGGGTGATTTGCTGAAATCGTATTTCGGGGGCGACTCAAAATTCAATAGTCAACAACAACAGCAACAACAACAACAACAACAACAACAACAACCAGCACAGCAGCAAAAGATTTCGTATCGGCATAGCAGTAGTAGTAGTAGTAGTAAGTCGCAGCAACAACACCCGAGTATTCCCGGGTACGGAGCAACGACGACGACGATAACGACTTTACCAGCAACGGCGGCGCAACCGTTGGAAGAGAAAGCTCCGAAGAAAACAGGGGGGCTCTTCCGTTCGCGAAGCCTCCTGAGAAAGAGTTGATTGAGTATTAGGTGTTGTTTAACGCATACATCTCTGTATTTATAACAAGTATAGAAAAAAGAAAGGAAAAAAAGAAACTACGCGCCATCCGTATTCATGTGGAAATAGAGCGATTTCGTTTCCTCGGAATCGTTCGCCTCGTTCTCAATCTCCGTCGCCGTTGGTACCGGTTGATTTCTGCCATATTCCCAATTCATGCTCAATCGAACGGACGTCTTGCACGAATACTTGCCCTTTAAAAGTCGCATGCCCATCTCAAGTGCGGCTCGTTCACACTTAGCTTTCAGTTCCAGATTTTGTATACCTTCCATGTCCGCGACGTGTGCTATTCCGATGATGCGTCGAATAATCTTCGCACCCGCGAAACGGTGCGCGTCGTAAATAACTCTACTGATGAACTCCAACTGCGATTGTTGAAAGTGTTTCTCATCCGGCGAATTGAACGATTGGGATGGACGGTTGAGATGTGCGGAAAACACGGAAGGATGCGAGAGACCGCCAAAGTCTTTCTGTCTGCCGTTTGTGCGCCACAATCTGCTAAAGTCGGACACGAACCGAATCAAAACGTCTTTGATCATGCACTGCAAATATTTTTTGTGATTCTCCGAATGTCCTAAACCGTCAGAGGCGTAGTAGGCTAAGTATAAATTTGCGATGAACGCGCCAATATCAAACGCCATAGGCCCGTAAAACGCGAACTCGTGGTCGATGACGTACGTGCTCCTCTCTCCACACATGATACTCCCCGTGTGCAAATCTCCATGCAGGAGCGCTTCGCATTCGTTTATGAATTTCGCTTTGAGTTCGGTAATGGCTACTTTAAGTTCGCCATCGCTTTGTATTTCTCTTACGATATCGTTGAGTTCGTGCGTCCACTTGTTGTTTTCGAAAACGCCGTATGGTTCAGTGAAGATAACTTGCTCGGTGAGCGCGCACATGGCTTCGTTACCGCCAAACGCGATTCGATTCTCGCGGAACTTTTTCGCGCCGAGGCATACGGAGCTCGATTTGAACAACGTCTCCGCTAAGTACTTGCCGACGTGTTCAGCCATTCTCACGTACGTTTTACCTTCGCATAATCCAACTCGTGCGATTTTGTTCGGCGGCTCGATGTATCGCATCGCAATCGTCGACATTTTCGAGTCGTATAAATACACCTCCGGTACGTGCTCGGGACAGAAACCATGCGCCGCGATGAGCGCTTCGGCCTCATATCGCACGCGTTCTTGCGTCAACGGCCACGATTCGCCCACACATCTCACGTATGGTAACCCTTGTTTTAGAACGATGGCTGCATTCGTTTTTTTGTTCATTATTATGTACACAAAATTGATATTCCCGTCGCCAACCTCCTTTGAGACCCAGTCCTCTTTGCTCGCCTTGCCGCCGATGGGAGCGCACACTTTGGGGTAGTACGCGACGTAATCGAGAACAGTACTCAAATTCAACGCGTAAAAACCGTCAACATCAACAGCCGAATCGTCCTTTTCTTTACTCGCATCCATCTCGTCCACCTTCTTTTTCTTTTTCATCGTACCGTCCATGGCCTCAATCTCTTCCACGTGCCTCCCGATATCAAACGCCGCGCCGGTTTGATCCTTCTCGCCTCTTTTATTTTTATACAAACACGTTCGTTCAGTCACGATACCTTCAATCAACCACGCTGGTGTGATGTCAAACGCCGGGTTCCACACGTTTATTCCTTCCGCGGCTACTCGTTCGCCTTTGAACACGCACACCTCCTCCCCCGGCCTTTCTTCGATTTCAATCAACATCCCGCACTTGGTGGACACGTCCAAAGTCGTCGACGGCGCGGCAACGAAGAACGGCACGTCGTGATGTTTCGCCAAAACCGCCAAAGAATACGTCCCAATCTTATTTGCCGTATCTCCGTTCTTTGCTACGCGATCCGCGCCAACGATGATAGCGTCCACCTCGTCCTTCTGCATCAAAAACGCCGCCATGTTGTCGCAGATCAACGTTCCGGGTATATTTTCATACACCAACTCGTACGCCGTCAATCGACTCCCTTGATTATACGGCCTCGTTTCCACCGCATAGCACATCTCCAACCGTCCTTGTTCGTGTAAACTTCTGACTACCCCGAGCGCGGTCCCGTACCCCGCCGTCGCTAACGAACCGGTGTTGCAACACGTCAACACCTTCAATTTTTTCTTATTACAACACGCTTTCAGCAACGCTTTCGCGCCAATCTCTCCAATCGCTTTGTTGTGTCGAATGTCCGTTTCCAGCATATCTTCGCACCATCGAACAATCATCTCTCTTTTGTTTCCTTTTTCCCCGTTTTCGTCGCCGGAGTTGTTCAGTTCTTCGTGCTCGATCTCTTCGCAATACTTTATGAGAGATTTCACCATGTTCCCCAAGTTCACCGCCGTCGGTCGACTTTTCAACAAATACTCCGCTTTTGTCTTCACGAATTGAAACAACGCCGCATCACCATCCGCAAAACTTGTCTGCTCTAACTCCACCGCAATCGAGAGCGCGGCTGTAATCGCAATCGCCGGCGCTCCGCGGACGTTCATGTTCTTGATGAGCTCGAAACATTTGGAACAGTTTTCCACGGGGAGATGTTCCGTTTTGGATGGCAGTTGAATTTGGTCCAAGACGAATAAAGAACCTCGCGTGTATTTGATGGATTCTAATACCAATTGATTACCACCACCAACACCACCGCTGCTTGCTTTTGTTGTCGTCATTTTCGTGCTTCTCAGCCTTCTTTAACTTCTTTAACTTCTTCTTTGTGATGAATTTAATGAAGATCTGACGAACTTTTCCCCAGAGTGAAAAGAGAGACGACGACGCTCTGATAATACATATGCCAGCAAACACATGGGAAACGCTTTATTCTCGTCTTTGACGACGGTGGCATCATCGCCATCGTCATTTATATCATCTCCTGTTAAAGATGGTAGTACTAGCGATGGGTACGAACAAAAGTACCAGCGTCTCGTTCTCTCCTTGAAGAGAAACCAAAACCGTTTATTCCTCTCCGGAGAAGTCGCGAGAGTGAACGAGGTGACGAGAAACGGACGGGTTTTCACGCGCAATGCGATGGCGAAAGCAATGGAAGCGGTAAAGTTGCCAATGTTTGGACGGTTGGAGCATCCGGAGTGCGACGCGAGCGACGCGGAGTCCGTGGAGAGGTACAGGAGGAGATTTAGGTGTGTTGCGTGTTCGAAGCCAAACGGGGCGAACGAGACGCCGGCGATGACGGATGCGGTGAGTTTGGACGGCATCATGGACCACCAAACCTCGCACGTCGTGCACGATTTGTATTTTAACGGCAGCGCTGTCGTAGTTGTGGTGGAAGTGTTAGAGTGTACGGAAGCGGGAAGGAAAGTGAGAGAGGTGTACGAGAAGGCGGGCGGTCTCGTCGGCGCTTCGATGAGAGCGTGGGGGAGTTCGACGGAGGCCGCGTTAGATGTCGATTCGGGAGGTATAGATGTTGGTGGCGGGAGCGTTGGTAATGCGAAGAATATTCGAGCGGTGTGCGAGGAGGGTTTCGAACTCATCACGATTGATTTAGTCGCCAATCCGTCGCACACGTTGGCGTATTTACAACCGCACTTGGGGAACTTGGTAAAATAGGGGATTAGTGATTAGGAGAGCGCGCTGCTCGAGCGAGCGGCATTTAAATAGTAGGACTCATCGTATTTTTACAAACGACTGTACACGGGTTTTCTCTTCTCGAACCGCGCGTTCATGCTTTCCTTCAAATCGTCCGAAATCAACTGCGCCGCGTTTTTCAAAGCTACGTATTCTAATCCTTTCTCGACGCTTTCAGAGTCTCGAGAGTTTAACAAAGAACGTTTCGTCCCTTGAATAGCTAACGGCGATAAACTCGCCATTCTTTTCGCAACCTCTACACACGCACGTTCTAATTCCTCAGCATCGCTATAGCATTTGGAAACTAACCCAATCTTTTCTGCCTCGTTGCTTTTCACCGTCCTCGCGGTCAGCGCGAGTTCCGTCGCCCTTCCTTGCCCGACGATGCTCGGTAGCCTCTGCAAGGAGCCTATATCAGCGACGATGCCTAACTCAACCTCCTTCACGCTAAAAAAAGCCGTCCGGTCGCACATCCGTATGTCACACGCTGCCGCTATATCCAACCCACCCCCAACGCACGCGCCTTTGATCATGCACACCACCGGTTTCCGGCATCTCTCCACGCTCGATACGCTCGCTTGCAACCGCTTTATGTGCCTCAGCAAATACTCATTACGCCTCCCCAAATCGCGTTCGTTCTCTACATCTCCGAGCGTTTCAAACAAGGATTCTTTACTCGACACGTCTATCCCGGCGCAGAAATGTTTCCCTTCCCCGGTGAGCACGATCGCGTTCACTTCTTCATCCTCGGAAAGCGCGTCAAATACGACAGGTATCTCTCGCCACATTTGCGCGTTGATCGCGTTCAAATACCTGGGTCGGTTTAAAGAGACCACGGCGATTTTCGATTCGCGATCGCATCGAACCGCGACGGTTTCGCATCGATAACACTGGTTGTTGTTGTTCATTTTTGACGATTTTGTTGTTTGTGTCTGCATATCGTTATTACATGTACGCGAATACTCCTCAAACAAATGGCGAGTAAAAGTTGACAAAACCACACAAAAACGCCTTTTGGGAAAAAGAGAAGAAAAAGAACGTTGACTTTAGAAGAAGAAGAATAAGAATGGGGAAAAAGATATCCGGCGCGCAGAAGAGGAAGAAGAAGAGGGAGAAAGAAGCGGCCGTGAAGGAAGCCGTGGCGGATATGGAGCGGTTGAAGCTTGGACCGACCAAGATATGGACGGGATTGGTGTTGCATCACAAGGATGTGTTTGTCTCGCATGTCTTGTCGAAATTGAATACGACGGATCAGTTTTTCTTTTCAGAGGTGAATAGAGAGAGTCGAGATGTGCTTAAGTACGCCGGGGTAGACGTATCAGCAATACCTTGGTGTATTGTTGAATGCTCATCCATTTCGACGTTGGAATAGGCGTGGAATCACTATCCCTGGGGAGAGGAAGATAGAGATGGAGGTGTGAAAGATCAAACGTTTTTTTGCAAGAACGTTGCTGCAACGAACAAACTCGAGTTCCTCAAGTGGGCGAGAGAAGTGAAACAGTGCGAGTGGGATGAAAGGACGATTACTGTGGCAGCATGTTATGGTAATCTCGAGATGTTAAAGTACTGCTTCTCTAACGAGTGCCCGTGTGATGAAGAAATGTCGTGTAAACTAGCTGCTAAAGGAGGACACCTCGACTGTCTTCGATTTCTTTTCGGCAAAGTGAAACCTTCTCGAGAGACGGAAAAAGTAGCGGCACAACAGGCATCATGCGGTGGAAACATGAATATCTTGAAATATCTTGTTGAAGAAAGAAAGATACCTGTTGTGTTAAAGAGCGACTGCGTGGGAAATGCTGCATGGTATGGCCGCCTCGATTGCCTCAAATACTTAGTCGAAGAGGCGAAAGCGCCCCTTAACAACTTGGACGACATCGCTGGCGCTCGTTACAAAGAGTACCACGAGTGCGTAAACTACTTGCGAGAAAAAGGTTCTCCTGAGCCGACGGATGAACAATACGCTGAATTCGCCGAATTTGTCGAGAATCAGCAACGAGACTCCGAGGATTAGAACAGCGGCGAATGACAACAACAACAACAACAACAACAACAATAATACAACGAGAAGGAGGAAGTCAGTCCGCACTAAAAAACACAACACATATTTTTTCTCCATAAAAAGAGGATACGAGATACATTCGTCTCACTCACTCTCGCTTTGTTTGTTCGTCTGTTATAGAATCAGACATCACGAGCATACCACGACATTAACGTTCTTCTCACCTTCTTTGCCTTCTTTGTCGTCGCTGCTGCGTAAACAACGACGTGTCGTCTTTTACTACACAACATTAACAATGTCGACGTGTCAAATGATGAGCGCGTCGATGTCGTTCACGTCGTCGAGTAGCCTAAAAAAGAGACCAATAAAGAGGACGAAGTATACGGAAACGAACGGAAAACGACAAGGAAGACGCGGTGTCGTTGTTTTCAACGCTTCAACTGGTGCAGGTGGTGGCATGTTCGAATCGTTCGACGGCGAATCCGTCACGCTCGTGAAAGAGGCGATGGACAACGCGAAAAAATTCAACAGCGGTAAAGTGAACACGGAACATCTGTTGTACGCGTGCACGAAGAAGCGAAATTCGACGACGAAAGCGTTACATAAATCCGGCGCGACGGAAGATGCGGTGAAGAAAGCGTTGTGCGATCGCGCGGGCGTGACGGACGTGGACCTCGTCAATCCGTTTAGCGGGTTGAACCAGAAGAAGAAAGCGGACGGGTTGGTACCGTTAGGAGACGATTTGAAAAAGTTATTCGAACGAGTCGCGAGTAAAAACGAAGTGACGATGAAAGAGTTGGTGCTTGGGATGGTGGCGGACGATCAGTGCACCGCTTACGACGTGTTGACGAATCCGAAGTACGAGATTGAAGTTGACGTGCCTTTATTGAGAGATTTCGTAAACGGCGTCGGCGACGAGAAAGAGTTAGTCGGAGCTGGTGGGAAAAAGATCGATAAGAAGAAAGTGAAGAATATATTGGCGCAGTGTTCGGTGGATTTGACCGCGATGGCGAGGAAAGGCGAGTTGGACCCGGTGTTTGGGAGAGACGAGGAGACGAAGAGGGCGGTGAGAATTTTAGTGAGAAGACGGAAATCCAATCCGTGTTTGATTGGCGATCCAGGGGTAGGGAAGACGGCTATCGCTGAAGGGTTAGCGAGTTTGATCGCAGCAGATAGCGATATCGTCCCGAGAAGATTGAAGAATAAACGAGTCTTGTCCTTGAACGTCGGTTTGTTGCTCGCGGATACGAAATACAGAGGCGATTTCGAAGAGCGCTTGCGCTCGGTGTTGGAAGAAGTAAAATCAGCCGGCGATATTATTTTATTCATCGATGAAATACACACGATTGTAGGTGCCGGAGGTACCGGCGATGATGGCGGTTTAGATGCCGGTAACCTCATGAAACCAGCTTTAGCGCGAGGTGAGATCCAAGTCGTCGGTGCGACCACCGTGGACGAGTATCGAAAATACATCGAAAAGGACGCGGCGTTAGAGAGAAGATTTCAACCGGTGCGAGTGGACGAGCCGTCACCGGAAAACACGTTAAAAATATTAGCCGGTCTGAAAGAAACGTACGAGAAGCACCACGAAGTGTTTTTTTCGGACGACGCGATTCAAGCATCCGTGGCGTTGTCCAGTCGGTACATCACCGATCGATTTTTACCGGATAAAGCCATCGATGTTTTAGACGAAGCCGGAGCGTTGGTTCAACTGAGAGATAAAAAGAAGGGCGATGGTGAGCAAGTGCTTCGAGTGTCCGTGTTGGACATTCAAGAAGTCGTTTCGGAATGGACCGGTATTCCCGTGAAACAGTTATCGGTGGAAGAATCGAAGAATTTACTCGGTTTGGAACAAGAGTTGACGAAACGAGTAATTGGTCAAAACGAAGCCGTCGTTTCCGTCGCTCGTACCGTTCGTAGAGCTCGATCTGGTTTAGCCGACGCGAGCAAACCTGTCGCCTCGGTTATTTTTGCCGGACCAACCGGCGTGGGTAAAACGGAACTCTCCAAGGCGTTGGCGACGGTGTATTTCGGCGCCGAGAAAAATCTCGTCCGCATCGACATGTCTGAATACATGGAAGCCGTGAGTACGTCGCGATTAATCGGGGCGCCGCCTGGGTACGTTGGATATAACGAAGGTGGTCAACTCACTGAAGCTGTTCGACGCAACCCGCACTCGTTAATCTTGCTTGACGAAATTGAGAAAGCGCATCCGGACGTCTTCAATGCGTTGCTTCAAGTTTTAGAAGATGGTCGATTAACAGATGGCAAAGGCCGGACTGTTGATTTTACCAACGCCATGCTCGTTATGACGACCAACATAGCTTCGCGAGAAATATTAGAAAACTTTGCTGGCGCGAAAACACCACAAGCGAAAATAGATGCCTACGAACGCGTGAAAAAACTCGCGCGAAAAAACCTCGGCAAGCGCTTTCGACCGGAATTTCTCAATCGCTTGGACGAAATCGTCGTGTTCAGACCGCTCGGTGAACTCGAAGTCGCGCAAATCGCCGAAAACATGCTCGAATCGGTCGCTTCTAGATGTGCAAAGAAAGGCGTCGTCATCACGTGCACGGACGCCTTCAAAAAAGCCTTACTTTGCAACGGCTTCTCGCCGAAATACGGCGCCCGACCGATGCGCAGGGCAGTCCAAGCGATGGTTGAAAACCAACTCTCCGAGTGTCTCTTGAGCGGCTTCGCCAACGACGGCGACTCCATTCAGCTCGACTTTGACGACACTCGCGACGAAATCATCGCGGCGAATAAAACCGAAAAGAAAACGTTTCCTTTGGAGCAGTTTGGCGGCATCGAAGACGGTTTCGACGACGACGACGATTCAGACGATGCCTACGAACAAGAAGTTAAAGAAGAAGAAGCCGCGCGAGCGAACGGAAACGGCAACAGAAACAAAGAATTCTCCGAAGAGTTCCCGACGCCTGCTTTTCCCTAGGTACTCGTATTGTAATATGTATAATATAAAAATGTTTAGACAACAACGGAAAGAAAGGCAACTTTGTTTCTTCACTTTTACACACACAAAGCTTCTTAAAAATGGGCAGAAGACGAGGCGGCGGTGGAGGTTTCTCCCGCAAGGCCCCGACTGCGCGCGGTTCCGGCGCGCCCCCACCCTCGACGCGACGAACAGAAGGCGGCGGTTCCTTGCTCGGCGGCGTGGCGTCGATGATTGGCCAAGGGATGATGTGGGGAGCCGGATCGGGCATCGGCCACCGAGTGACGGATTCCATCATGGGACCGAGAACGATCGCGTACGAATCCGCGCAAAACAACGCTGAAGAAGGAGCATCGTCGTCCAACGGTGCAGTCGTCGACGCGAGAACGAACCCGTGCGCGGGACCGATGGAGCTTTTCGGGAAATGTCTCGAACAAAACACGGACAACGTGGCGCAGTGCCAAGCGTTCGCGGACTTGTTGACATCGTGTAAAAGAGATCTTTAGATGCGATGACGTGATGATGGATAAAAAGTACGACGATGCAACACACGGGTAATACTTACTGCTGCGCAGAAATCGTTCGAGGCGCGCTCAAGGAGCCGCACTTGTCCAAGGTATAGTATTATTACTCTCGCTTCTTTCTCTTTCCGTTCGAGAATCGATCGATCCATTTTCCTCTTCCCGGTCAAAGCTTTCTTTGCTGACAATTTTCTCTCTCTTTCATAAAAGGCTCGAGCGCGGGACGCGGTGTACTTTAAAGCGACGAAATATGTGAAAGGATCCCCCGAGGCTGCCGTGATCACGGAGGTCATACCCGCGGAAATACCCAAGTAATACTATACACAACGATGTGCGTTGGGGGAAATTAGCTTAGAATGTGTAGTGGTATTATCGC